>ERZ761609.651-NODE-651-length-38021-cov-38.669863_pt1 | contig 38021 bp, 33 predicted proteins | sample MGYA00511163_ERZ761609 | MGnify/ENA primary metagenome ERZ761609 (study PRJEB28899, sample SAMN02445070) | bioreactor sludge metagenome | biome: EBPR sludge | place: Australia: Brisbane, Thorneside Wastewater Treatment Plant | collected 2011-12-16 ...
CGTCGGGCTGTTCGTCAATGCCGACCCGGAGTGGGTCCGCGCAACGCTGGCAGCCGGCCGAGGACGCGCACCCGGGCGATGGCACCATTTTGTACAGCGACCGCGCCGCGCTCGCCGCCGCGCAGACCGCGCTGCATGAGATGCGCGCGCTTTACGACCCGGAGTTCGACGGCTTCCGCGTGCGGATGACAAAGCATTTCCCGGATCAGTTCGAGTCCTGGGCGCGGCGGCTGCCCGGGGGCGTCACCCTCACCACCGACGAGCGCCTCCAGACCATCCTCGCAGACCCGCTCATCGCCCGCGTGCGCATCGAGGCCACGCAGACCGTGGACATAGACTGGTTTGACCTGCGCATGATTTTCGAGGTGGAGGGCGCGGAGTTGAAGGCCGCCGACATCCGCCGTCTCATCGCGGCCAGGGGCGGCTTCGTCCAGCTCGCCGACGGCACCTGGCGGCGCGTGAAGCTGGAGCTCTCCGAAGAGCAGCAGGCGCTCATGGACCAGGCCGGGCTGGACTTTGACGAGTTCAGCCACGAGGCCCACCGCCTGCACTGGCGCCAGCTCGCCGGGCAGGGAGTCAAGGAAGTCGTCAACCCGCGCGCCTGGCAGATGCTCACCCAGCGCATGGAGCAGGCGCGCCTGGAGGAAAAGCCCCCCGTGCCAGGCGGCCTCGGCGTCACCCTGCGGCCCTATCAAGTCGAGGGCTTCCATTTCCTCTCCTACCTCAGCCTGAACAAATTCGGCGGCATCCTGGCCGATGACATGGGCCTGGGCAAAACCATCCAGAGCATCTCCTGGATCCTCTGGCTGCGCGGGCGCTACCGCAAAGCCTGGCCCTGCCTCGTCGTCTGCCCGAAATCAGTCCTCGACGTCTGGGCCACCGAGTTCGCCAAAGCCGCGCCGGAGATCAAAGTCCAGGTCCTGCGCGACAAGGACGAGCTCGACCTCGAAAGCCTGCTCAACGAGCAGCATGTGCTCGTGCTCAACTATGCCCAGCTCCGCGGCTGCGTGGATCTGCTCGAGACCGTCAAATGGCTCGCCATCATCCTCGACGAGGGCCAGCACATCAAAAACCCCGACAGCAAAGCCGCCCGCGCCGCCCGCCAGCTCAAGGCCGAAAACCGCCTCGTGCTCAGCGGCACCCCCGTGGAGAACCGTCTGCTCGATCTCTGGAGCCTCATGACCTTCGCCATGCCCGGCGCGCTCGGAGACCGCAAGTATTTCAACCACCACTTCGACCGCCGCAAAGACGGCACCGCCTCCGAGCGCCTGCACGCCCGCCTGCGCCCCTTCCTGCTCCGCCGCACCAAGTCCCAAGTCGCCAAGGAGCTGCCCTCCCGCAGCGAGGAGACGCTCCTCTGCGAGATGAGCGACGCCCAGGCCGCGCGTTACAAAGAAGAGCTCGCCCGCGCCCAGCAGATGGTCATCACCTCCTCCGGCTTCGAGGTGCTCACCCGCCGCCGCTTCGCCATCCTCCAGGCCCTCACCCGCCTGCGCCAGATTTGCTGCCACCCCGCGCTCGCGGACAAATCCGCCACCGGGGAGGAAAGCGCCAAGCTCACCGCCACTCTCGAGCTCATCGAGGAGCTCCACGCCGAGGGGCACAAAGTCCTGCTCTTCAGCCAGTTCGTCTCCATGCTCGAAATTCTCCGCAGCCGGCTGGAGGACATGGGCGTGCCCTATTACTGGCTCACCGGCGCCACGCAAAACCGCGCCGAGATCGTCAGCCGCTTTCAGGAGGACACCTCACCCGCCGTCTTCCTCCTCTCCCTCAAAGCCGGCGGCAGCGGCCTGAACCTCACCGCCGCCAGCTACGTCATCCTCTACGACCCCTGGTGGAACCCCGCCGTCGAAGCCCAGGCCATAGACCGCGCCCACCGCATCGGCCAGACGCAGCCCGTCATGGCCTACCGCATGATCACCAAAGGCACTATCGAGGAGAAAATCATGCTCCTGCAGCAAAAGAAGAGCCTCATGTCCTCCAACATCCTCGGCGAGGGCGGCTTCTCCCGCTCCCTCGACAAAGGCGACTTCGAATTCCTCTTCGGCCTCGAAGCCGAGGAGGCAATGCGCAGGGAGGACTGAGTTGCCGCGTCAGCACCCCAAGCTCACCGGCCCATTCCCAGCAGCCGCCGGAAGTTGCCGCCGAGGATGAGTTTTTTTTCTTCCTCGCCAATGTCTGCAAAGAGCACCTTGCCCAGCTCGGTGCCCAGGGAGCGGGAGGGCAGGTGGCTGCCAAAGAGGATGCGCTCCGCGCCGAGCTCGCGCGCGGCCATTTCGATAAAGCTGGCGGTGGCGTCGAAGCCGGAGGTTTCCACGACGATGTTGGGGGAGCCGCGCACGGCCTGGATGCCCAGCTCCCAGTTGCCGCCCGCGTGCGCGCAGATGAAGGTCTGGCGCGGATGCCTGGCGGCGAGCGCGACGAGGTCGGCGGGAGTGCTGCCGTGCGGGCCGGCTTCCTCGCCGGTTTTGAACCAGGTGTGCACCATGATCGCGCCTCCCAGCTCGTGGATGCGCGCCACGAGCGGGTCGAAATTCGGGTGGGTGCAGTTCAGCCCTCCGGGTGCGGAACCAGGGAAATACACGCCCTTCATGGGTCCGTCGCGCAACCAGCGGTCCAGCGCGCGCATTGACGCGGGCACATCGCCGGCATTGAGCTGGATCATGCCCAGCATCAGGTCCGGCCATCGGCGCAGCGGGGCTTCGATTTCATTGGAGTGCTCGCGCGCCCATTTTTCGACTGCGGCATTGCCTGTGCCCAGGCCCACATCGGCGAAAAAGCAGAGTTTTTGCAAAGCGAAACGCTCCACCACGGGCATGAGCGCCTCCAGGGATGGCATCAAGGCGGCGCCGCGCGACTGGGTGAGGTAAGAGTCCCAGATCTCGAAGCCTGCCAGCACCTCCGGCGGAGGCATCGGCGACCAGGGTGGAATGGCATGGGCGGGCATGGCGGGGGTGCGCGGGTTGGGGTGGATCAACGGGCGGCAAGGCGCGCGGCATTGGCTCCGAGCAGGGCAGCGGCATCCGCCTCCGGCAGACCGGCCAGCATTGCCTCCTCGACCCGGATCAATGCCGCCTCCGGGATGAGAAACGGCGCATGCGAGCCGAACACGACCCGCTCTCTTCCCGCCAGCGCCACCAGCCTGGCGACTCCGTCGGTGGCTTCGGTGCGCGCGGTGTCGAACCAGACGTTCGGCAGCGCGGCGAGGGGCGCGGTGACGGCGGCTGCGGGCCGGTGGTTGAGCAGCATGAGGCGCGCCTGTGGGTGTCCGCTCAGGAGGTCAGGCAGCGGGCGCAGGTCCACATCCGGCACATGGGCCAGCGGATGCTGGGTGCGTGTGTCCTCCATGGAGGCGGCGAGCTGGATGAGCAGGCCGGCCTGCGCGGCAAGGGCGAGCAGGCGCTCGAACGCCGGGTCCTCAAGCGTGTAGCCGTGGTAGTTCGGATGCAGCCGGATGGCATGCATGGCGTGCTTTTCCGCGCAGCGGCGCAGGGTCTCCTCCCAGCCGGGAAGGGCGGGATTCACACAGCCCACGGGGCGGAAAAGCCCGCCGCCGTGGCGCTCGCACGCATCGGTCAGGCGGGAGTTGACGGTGTCGGGATCGCGGTGCAGCAGGGCCTCGTAACTGCCGGCCCATGCCTGGTGGAAGCCGAGCTTCCTCAAGCGCGCGGCCAGCAGGCCGGGTTCGTCGTCCGGCAGCCGGCGGAAGGGCCAGTGGAAAAGGCTGGCATTCACATCCACGAGCCCGCTTTCTCCCGCGTCAGCGGCAGCGCTGGACGAGGCACGCAAGTCCGCCGCCAGTGCGGGGCAGGCGAGCATGAGGCGCAGCACTGAGCGGCGGGGCAGGGGGTGGGACATCGGTGGGAGTCAAACGGCTTCCGCGCCGCTGTCTTCGCAACGGAGCCCGATCAAGTGCCGTCGTGGGGCAGTTTGCTCTTTGCGCCCATGGCCGGCATGGTACAGTCCCGCTTCCCGAAAATTCTGAAATTCGGAATTCAACCTTTCCCATGCCGCGCGGTGCCTGGTTTTTCCAGGCGACCAGGGGCGGCAGCTTGCCCGCAAAACGCATGATCGTACTCGGACTCAACGCCTGGCACGGCGACTCCGCCGCCGCCCTCGTGAAAGACGGAAAACTCGTGGCCGCCGCCGAGGAGGAGCGCTTCCGCCGCGTCAAACACTGGTCCGGCATGCCCGCCCAGGCCATCCAGTGGTGCCTGAAGGACGCCGGACTCACCCTCGGGGATGTGGACCACATCGCCATCAACCGGAACCCGAAGGTGAACAACCTGCGCCGCGCGCTCTATGTGCTGCGCAAGCGCCCGAGCCTCGGCCTCATCCTCAAACGCCTGCAAAACATCCGCCGCGCGGGCGGCTTCGAGGACGCGCTGCGCCGCGCCTTTCCCGGCCAGCCGGTCAAAGCGCGCACGCATCATGTGGAGCACCACCTGGCGCATCTGGCCTCGGCATTTCATGTCTCCGGCTTCGAGGAGGCGGTCTGCCTCTCGGTGGATGGCTTTGGCGACTTCGCCAGCTCCGCCTGGGGCATGGGCCGGGGGGATGACATCGCCATTGACGGGCGTGTCTATTTTCCGCACTCGCTGGGCATCTTTTACACCGTCATCACCCAGTTCATCGGCTTTCCGTATTATGGGGATGAATACAAGGTCATGGGACTCGCCCCGTATGGCGAGCCGAAGTATCTCAAAGAGATGCGCCAGATCGTCCAGGTGCGGGCCGATGGCAGCTTCCGGCTGAATTTGAAATACTTCCGCCATCACAGTGACGACGTGCATTACACCTGGGACGACTGCATTCCCGAAGTCGGCACCCTTTACCGCAAAGACGCGCTCGAATCCCTGCTCGGCCCCGAGCGCGCCCCTGGAGCGCCCCTGGAGCAGCGCCACCGCGACCTGGCCCGCAGCGCCCAGGCCATGTATGAGGAGGCCTTTTTCGCCATGCTGCGCGCCCTGCACGCGAGCTACCAATGCCCGCGCCTCGCCCTCTCCGGCGGCTGCGCCATGAACTCCGTGGCCAATGGCAAAGTGTATCTGAACTCGCCCTTCCAAAGCCTCTACCTGCCCGCCGCAGCGGGTGACGCCGGTGGAGCCATCGGCTCGGCGATGGTGGTGGCGCGCCAATTCCACAATGGCGAACCGCAAGTAGCGAACCGCGAACGCTTCGTCATGGACCACGCCTACACCGGCCCGCAGTCCAGCGATGAGGAAATCCGCGCGCTGCTGAAGACCCGCGCCGCCGATCTCGCCGCCGAGAACTGCGCCACGCAGCGCTGTGATGATGAAACCGCGCTTTGCCAGACCACCGCGCAGGCCATCACCGAGGGCAAAGTCATTGGCTGGTTCCAAGGCCGCATGGAGTGGGGGCCGCGCGCGCTGGGGAACCGCTCCATCCTCGGCGACCCGCGCCGCGCCGACATGAAGGACATCCTCAACCTCAAGATCAAGCGCCGCGAGTCCTTCCGCCCCTTCGCCCCCAGCATCTTGCGCGAGCATGTGCATGAGTGGTTCGAGCAGGATGACGATGTGCCCTTCATGATGCAGGTCTTCCAAGTGCGCGAGGACAAGCGCCCCCTCGTGCCCGCCACCACGCATGTGGACGGCTCAGGCAGATTGCAAACCGTCCATGCCCACACCAACCCGCGCTACCACCGCCTCATCTCCGCATTCCACGCCCTCACCAGCGTGCCCATGGTGCTGAACACCAGCTTCAACGAAAACGAACCCGTCGTGTGCCGCCCTGAGGAAGCGCTCGACTGCTTCCTGCGCACGAAGATGGACGTGCTGGTACTGGGGGACTGGATGATCCGCAGATGACGCAGATTTCACAGAAGGTTAGAGGAGGCGGCCCGTCGGGTATTTCGAGCATTCGCATGCTTCTGAATCCTCTGTGAAATCCGCGAGATCTGCGGATAAATTTTATTTCTCAGTCAAATAACCTCAAACCATCAACAGCATGAAACCACATCAAAACACCACTATGAAATTCGCGAAATCTGCGGACCGTGACAGCCGGACCTACGCCATCATTGGCGCCGCCATGGAAGTGCATCGTGAAATGGGCTGCGGTTACAACGAGTTGATTTTCCAAGACGCTTTGGAAGTGGAGTTCGAGCTTCGTGGCATCCCCTGCACGAGGGAGCAGCCCTACCACGTCTTTTACAAAGGCCACAAACTGCCTTCTCACTTGCGGCCTGACTTTGTTTGTTTTGGCGAGGTCATCGTGGAATTGAAAGCACTCTCAGAAATCACTGGCCGCGAAGAATCTCAAGTCCTTGGCTACCTCAAAGGCACCGGCTTTCAAACCGGACTGCTTATCAACTTTGGCACGCCAAGTCTGTTCCACCAACGCTTCATCCATTCCTCCAAATGGCTACCAGAAGCAGCCACCGAACGATCCACAGATCGCGCAGATTTCGCAGAATAACCGACCACCTCTGATCATCTGCGCAACCCGAGAAATCTGCGGATTCGAGATGGCAAGAATCAAATCTTCTCCGACGAGAACGCGTTTCTCCGTCCCCTTGCCCCATCTGTGAAATCCGCGAAATCTGCGGACCATACAGCCCCATGAAATCTGCGGACATGAAAGGCATTCTACTAGCTGGTGGCAGTGGCTCGCGGCTTTACCCGCTGACCCGCGTCGTGTCGAAGCAGCTCCAGCCGGTTTATGACAAGCCGATGATCTATTACCCGCTGACGGTGCTCATCGCGGCGGGCATCCGCGAGGTGTGCGTGATCACGACACCGGAGGATCTGCCGCGCTTCCGGCAACTGCTCGGCGACGGCACAGCATGGGGTATCCGCATCGAGTATCGCGAGCAGCGGCAGCCGCGCGGCATCGCGGAGGCGTTTCTCATCGCGGAGGACTTCATCGCCAGCTCCAACACCGCGCTCATCCTGGGCGACAACCTTTTCTTTGGCGGCGATGCCTTCCCGCGCGCGGTGGCTGAGTTTCAGGAAGGCGCGCTCGTCTTTGCCTACCATGTGCAAAACCCGCGCGACTACGGCGTGGTGGAGTTTGATGCCGAAGGCCGCGCCGTCAGCCTGGAGGAAAAGCCCGCCACACCGCGCAGCAACTACGCCGTGCCCGGCGTCTATCTCTACGATGCCCGCGCGTCCGCCATCGCCCGCGCCCTCGCGCCCTCCGCGCGCGGCGAGCTGGAGATCACCGACCTCAACCGCGAATACCTGCGCCAGGGCAAACTGCAGGTGCGCCGACTCAGCCGCGGCACCGCCTGGCTCGACGCCGGCACCAGCAGCAGCCTGCACGAAGCCTCCGCCTATGTGCAGACCATCGAAAAACGCCAGGGCATGAAGCTCGGCTGCCCCGAGGAAGCCGCCCTGCGGCGCGGCTTCATCAGCCTCGACGACTTCGAAACCCTCGCCTCCGCCATGCCCCCCTGCGAATACCGCGACTCCCTGCGCGCCGTCTCCGCCGAAGTGCGCCGTGTGGGCGTCGTGGGAGCGTGAAAATCATGAACCTCCTCATCACCGGCGGCGCGGGCTTCATCGGCTCCCATGTCATCCGATCCTGGATGGACAAGCCGGAGGTGGCGAAGCTGGTGAACCTCGACTGCCTGACTTATGCGGCGGACCTCGGCAGGCTGGATGGCATCCATGAGCAGCATCCGAGCTACGTTTTCGAAAAGTCCGACCTGCGTGACGCCGCTGCTGTGCGCGGCGTCGTCGAGCGGCATGGGATCACGCACGTCGTCCACCTCGCCGCCGAGACGCATGTGGACCGCTCCATCACTGGCCCGGGTGATTTTCTCCACGCCAACGTGCTTGGTACCTTCCACCTGCTCGAAGCCTTCCGCGCATCAGACTTCGAACTTCGAATTTCCAATTTCGTGCATGTGAGCACCGATGAGGTTTATGGCTCGCTCGGCTCCGCCGATGACGCATTCACAGAGGAGAGCCCGCTTTTGCCCAACTCCCCCTACTCGGCCAGCAAAGCCGCCGCGGATCATCTCGTGCGCAGTTATGCGCGCACCTACGGTTTCCCGGCCGCCATCACCCGCTGCGTGAACAACTTCGGCCCCGGCCAGCATGCGGAAAAACTCATCCCCACCGTGCTGCGCTGCCTGGCTGAAAGACGCCCCATCCCTGTTTACGGCGATGGCCTCAATGTCCGCGAATGGCTGCCCGTGCGGGATCACGCCGACGCGCTTTGGCGTGTCCTTTGCGCAGGAAAAAGCGGCGCGGTTTACAACATCGGTTCCGGGCATGAACTGGCGAACCTCGACCTGATCGGCAGGCTCTGCGATCTGCATGACGTAGCTCATCAGCGCCCCTGCGGAGAATCCCGCCAGCTCATCTCCTTCGTCACCGACCGCCCCGGTCACGACCGCCGCTACGCGGTGAATTCCGACAAAATCCGCGCCGACCTTTCCTGGCACCCAGCGCAGGATTTCGACACCGCCCTGCGCGCCTTGGTGTTGGAGTTCAAGCTTCAGCTTGTTCAATGACCCCCGCAGGAAAGAACGGGGAGCACACGCGCCCTCGCGTGTTCCGAGTCGCGCCCTCGCGGCTCGGCCACTTCCACTGCGAAGCCACTTTTCCATGAGTGCCGGCAACGGAGTCCACTCCTGTGGCGCCTAAAGGCTTCACTCCAACACATCCCCAAACCATGCCCCACGATTGGCAGTCCTGGCCCAGCATGGCCCCCTTCATCGAGGGCGGCACACTTACCGGCGATGACGGCGGCGTGGAAGTCCCCCACTCCACCTCGACGCCGAACAATCTCACCGTGCTCACCCACTGGCATGAAATCATCCGCCCGCGCCGCACCTTGGAGACCGGTCTCGCCTATGGAGCCTCCGCCACCTTGTTTTGCGAGTTGCACCAACGCGCCGGCATCAGCGGTAGCGAGCATCATGCCGTGGACCCTTTTCAGCAGAAGCTCTGGAAAAACTGCGCCTTGCGGCACCTGGAGTCATGCGGTCTCAGCGCCGGCTTCACGCATCACGACGGGCTCTCCGCGCAAGTCCTGCCGCAGCTTTGGCGGCAGGGCATGAGCTTTGGCATGATCTACCTCGACGGCAGCCATCTTTTTGAGGAGGTGTTTCTCGACTTCTTCTACGCTCATCACCTGCTCGAAATCGGCGGCCTGCTCGCCTTTGACGACAGCAGCCATCCGCATGTGCGCAAAGTCCTGCGCTTCCTCCGGCGGAATTTTCACAACGCCTACGTGGAGCATTCTCCCTTTCAAGTGACCCGCCCCCGGCACGCCTGGCTGGCACGCATCGCCGCGCGTCTTCTCGGACGCCAGCAACTCACCCTGTTCCGCAAGACCTCCCATTTTGAGCGCACATGGATGACTCCGCTGCGCGACTTTTGACGTGCTTTCCCACCTTCAAGTTCTTCGCGAAATCTGGCGTGCCCCCGGCAATCAACCTCGTCGTCTTCATGCCGTCTGGCGTGCCTTTCGCTGGTTCCTGCGCTGCCATCTGCGCGCGGGCAGCGGGCCGGTGCTGCTAGCGGTCTTTGGCGCGCGCCTTTACCCCTGCCACACGGAGAGCATCATTGCCAAGCATGTCATGTACCGCTCGGAATGGTATGACTGGGACCTGATGCAGTTCATCAACGGCTATCTCCAGCAGGGTGAGCACTTCTTGGATGTCGGCGCGAACACCGGCCTGCACACCCTGCTCGCCTCCACACGCACCAGTCACATCACCTGCGTAGAGCCTGAGCCCAGCAATGTGCAGCGTCTGCGCCACACGTTGGAAGTGAATCACCTCGATGGTGTGACGGTGCTCGCTCTTGCCGCCTCGGATGCCGCTGGAGAAGTTTGCATGGAAGGAAATGACGTCTTCGCACGCATCACATCCCCGGCCAAGAACCCGCAAACTGTTCCCGCAGCACGGCTTGATGAGGTGCTCGATCCACAAACGCCGGTGGATCTTTGTAAATTGGATGTCGAAGGCGCGGAATGGCTCGCCCTGCGCGGGATGACCGGCCTCATGCAACGCGGCACGCTGCCCGTGCTGGCCTTCGAGCACATCGGCCACTTGCACGCCTTTGGGCAAAACGAAGGCGACTTTCTCGAATGGCTGCGCGCCCAGGGGTACACCCTCGGTGTCTATAAGCACGAAGCACACACCCTCGATTTGAGCGAGCCATTCACAGGCACCGACCTCATCGCTTTCACCCAGAAAGGCAGGCGGATGATCGAAAACCGGCTGTCCGGGATGCGCTGGTTGAAAAGCTGAAGCCTGCGGAAACCCACGTGAATGTTCAAGCTGCTGGAATCCCATCAAGCCAGGCTCGCCACACTGCGGCGTTGGGCCTCGCTTTCCAGCCAGGTGGCCGGAATGCAGATGCTGGTGCAGGGCGTCAGCGCCGTCACCGGGCTGCTTCTTATCCGCGCCATGGAAAAAGACGCTTATGCATGGTTCACACTCGCCGCCTCCATGCTTGCCACGCTGCACTTGCTGGCCGATGGAGGCACCTCCACCGCGCTTACCTCCATCGGCGGACGGGTCTATCAAAACGCTGCCGAGTTCTCCCGCCTGATGGCCGATGGGCGGCGCATGGCCCTCCGCCTGGCTCTGATCGGCATCGTGCTGTCAGCGCCTTTTTTCTGGCATCTCTACACCCGTCTAGGTGCTCCTCCGGTGACGACGGCCGCTCTGCTCGGTCTCGCTATTGTTGGCATGGCACCCGCCATTATAGCCACTATCCTGGGAGTATCTCTGCGATTGCATTCGCGAGCACGCCAAGCACAGGGAGCGGAACTGTTCGGAGCTTGTGTGAGGCTTCTCCTCTGCGGGGGCCTGCTCTGGGTTGGCTGGGCCGATGCGCGTGCCATGTTCGCAGGCACGATCTTTGCCTCCCTTTGCCAGGCCTGGATGCTCCGGAAGAATACGCGCGAGTACACAGCCCCTCCCCGGGCGAGCACAGGGCACCAGAGCGAGATCACGAGCTTTGTGCGCGCGTTGTATGGCAACCACATTTTCTTCTGTCTCCAGGGGCAGATCGCCACCTGGCTCATAGGCTGGCTCGCCGGAGTCGAGCAGGTGGCCGACCTCGGCGCACTCTCGCGGCTGGCCGTTCTCTTCGCAGCTTTTGGCGCGCCATTCACTCATCTGGTCGCTCCTTCCATGGCCCGCATCCAGGACACGCACATCCTGCGCAGGAGGTTTGCGCTGGCAATCGGCACGGCGTTTGCAGGCACAGCCGTTTTGCTGGCGGCCGCAGCGTGGAAGCCAGGTTGGTTTTTATGGTTGCTGGGAGAGAAGTATGCGAATCTCGGCCCGGAATTGACGCTGGCACTGGCCTCTCAGGGGGTGGGCATGATTGCCGGGATTTGCTGGGGCTTGATGGTCGTGCGCGGCTGGGTGAGTCACGCCTGGCTGAACATTTTGCTTTCCTGTCTCGGCTATGTGCTGGGTGCCGCTTTCATGCCGCTGGATACTGTGGCGGGAGTGCTAAAAATGAATCTTTTGGCCTCCATGCCTCTTCTTTGCTGGGTGCTGCTGCGCTGCTGGAGGCGTCTTTCCATCAGGTAAAAGCGACCCCGATTTGAGCTGGCGCCACCAACCTTCTTCTCGATGACTCATCCATTGGAAACACTTCTCCGCTGCACGCGCCGCATGCTCGGGATAGGCGAAACGCATGGCAGTCAAAGCATGCCGGCGCGCCTCTACACATGGGCTCTTGAGATGGCGACACTCGGCAGAGGAATCCCTCGCCAGTTGAATGGCGAGCAAATGCTCCATCTCGATCCACAGTGCCGCTTTCTCGGCGACAGCTATGAACCCGAGGTCTGGTTCTGGCTCAAGCAGCGTCTTCAGCCTGGTGATGTGATGCTGGATGTGGGCGCGCAGTTTGGTCTTTACGCAATGCTCGCTGCGCGTGTGACAGGGCCTTTCGGCAAAATCCACGCGTTTGAGCCCGCGCCGGATTCCCAGGCGGTGATGCGCAGGCATTTAAAGCTGAACAACCTCGCAAACTCGGTGACGCTGGTGCCTGCGGCAGCCGGCGAGCATTCCGGCGAGGCCTTGCTGCACATGGCGGGCACGCACCCAAGCAACACACTCGCTCCCACGGGCGCGGACCCCGTTTCTTTGCAGCCCGTCGAGGTGCGCGTGGTGAGCCTGGATGATTATTGCCGGGATCAGCGGATTACCCCCAGGGTGGTGAAGATAGATGTGGAAGGCTGGGAATTGAACGTGCTCAAAGGAGCGGTGGAACTTCTGGCAGCTCCAGGCACGATCTTCCTTGTCGAGATGCACCCCTATGCATGGGAAAGCGCCGGCCACGACGCGCAGGCTGTGGCGGATTTTCTCATCGCTTATCAATTAGAGTTGCAGCCGCTGACCGGCCAGTCCGACCCCTTGCGGGAGTATGGCGAGGTGTGGATCAAGTCCGTGAGTCAGAGTGATTGAGGCGGATTGACGGTTTGACATCATGACAAGTGACACCACCAAAAATCTCATCCGCGAATGTCTGGAATGGCGGGCTGCGGAACATCGGGGTGCGCTGCTTTTCTACCTTCATAAAAAACTTCCGCGTTTCAAAGGTCGGGAGCGGCTGCTGCATTTGCTGGCTCTGCGGCATGCCCGGCGCAGGCTCGTTCTCGTGAATGGACGCGGAATCCGTATGTCCATCAATCCCCTGGAACACATCGGCTACGCGCTATGTACAAAGCAGTCCTTTGAGCCGCTCTCCCTATCCCTGGCAGTCAGGCTGATGGCAAAGGGCGGCGTCTTCCTGGATGCCGGCGCAAATTTTGGCCTCTATTCGCTCACTATGGCGGGTATCCCCGGCGCGCGCTGTCTGGCTGTGGATGCCTTGCCCGAAGCAGTGAGCCTGCTCCACAAGCACCGCTTCATGAACCCGCGAGCATCCATGGAAATCTTCGCCGCCGCTCTTTCATCATTGCCAGGACTGATGAGGCTGGAAGCCCCGCATCCGGGGAACTTTGGCACAGGCCGACTGAGCGAATCAGCGGGAGCGGATGCCTTGTGGGTTCATGCAACCACGCTTCAAGTCGTGCTTTGCGCGGTGGGTTGTCCTGCGGTGACATTGATGAAGATGGATGTCGAGGGTCATGAGCATGAGGCGCTATGCGGCATGAACTTGGACTCTTCCGTAGCGCCGCCGCATCTGTTGCTCGAACAGGAGACGGGTATCAACGACGGTGCAGGAATAGCCAAAGTTTGGACTCTATTACAGGGCAAAGGCTACTTGCCTTTTGACGTGCTCGGCCAACCGTTAAAGCCTGCGGATCACCCATTGGAAAACAATGTCTGGTGGACTCGCGCCCGCCAGGATGTGCCTTCCTGCGTATGATTCACAAGCCCCCTTCCTGTCTCATCGTGGTGGATGCGCTGGACGCACCGCACGGGACGGAAATGTTCGCCTGCATCGTGGCGCGCGAGCTGCACCGCAGAGGCTGGCGGCTGCGTTTTCACACCGCGCACTATGCACGGAAGCGCTCCGCTTGGGCGGGCTTGGTGACTGAGATGGAGGTGCCGGTGTGGCATCCGCATTTTTGGTTTCTCACACGCTACGAGCTGCCCTGCATGGTCTCCGCCAAGTTCTTCCGCAGGGTCAGCCGCAAGTTCGCGCCAGATGTCATCTGGTCTCCAACAACGGACACGCTTGCCGCGCTCTGCCTGCGGGAAAACGCTCACACGCATGTCGCGCCGTTTTTTGTGCATGACCCTAACGACGCCTCCATGTGCCCGCGCCTGCCTGCGAAATGGCCTGAAGTGTGCGATCTCGCTACTGCCATGTCCGTGCATGGCACCCGGCAGATGCAGGGAGCAAGGGCAGCCTACGGTATCACTCGTCCGGTGGAAGTCGTGTGGCCGGGTAGCATGCCACCCGCTCGGGACCCGGTACTTCCATCCTTCGACCGTCAACCTGTGCGCTTCGGCCAGTTTGGCAGGCTTTATAGCATGAAGGGAGCGCTTTTCACAGTGGCCGCGTTCGCCAAATGCCTGCGCGCCGGATGCCATGCGGAACTGCATTTTTATGGCGACGGCCCCCAGCGTGGCGATGCCTGGGAACTCGCGGCGAGTCTGGGCATCGCGGAAAAGGTCGTCTTTCACGGCAGCTATCATCACACGGAGATGGACCGCCTCATGGCGGAGGTGGATGTGGGACTGATGCCCTCGCTCTATGAAGGCTTCGGACTGGTGATGCTGGAACTGATGGCTCGCGGCAGACCGGTCATTTCCACAGATGTGGGCAGCAGCAAGGAGGTGCTGGAAGCCTACGACTGCGGCATCGTCACACCACGCGCTGATGTGGATGCACTCGCTTCCGCCATGATCACCGCAGCCACCGAGCCAGAGCGCATGCGCAGCATGTCTCTCCAGGCGCGCCAGAGCTGGCAGGAGCACTTCACCCCCCGCGCTTTCGTGGACAGACTTCTTGCCTTTTGGGGCAGAAATGGCGCGCTTTTGACCGAGGGCGAAGTAGTCGCCTAAAATTCAACCCGCCATGCTCAAGCGAAGTCTATTCCAACTCCTGCCGGGGCGTTTAAAGGCGACGTTGTATTACCGGGTGTTTTGTCCCCGCCGAAAAAATTGCACGGCATGGTTTGAGGACGCGCCTCTTCTGTTGGAACCCACCGTTCGAATGCGGCTTTCACCATCCGACTCGTTTCATGGTGAGATTGCCTTCTGCGGAATTTACGAGGCGGATGAATCACGCGCCATACACATGCTCGCGAAGGAGCAAGGCGGTCTGCTTGTGGATGTGGGCGCCAATTACGGCTACTACACGCTTCTGTGGTGCGCGGCCAGGCCGGACAACCGCGCGGTCGCCATCGAGGCTTCGCCAAGAAACGCCCAAGCGCTCCGGGAAAATGTGGCGCGCAACAATCTCACTAGTCGAGTGCGGGTCGTGGAATGCGCTGTGACCCGTGAAACGGGCCGGATCAGCTTTGATCTGGGAAGCGCGGAAGAAACCGGCTGGGGAGGCATCGCCTCCGGGCTGGAAGGCGGTACGATCTCCGTTCCGGCGGAAAGACTCGACCGCCTTGTGAGCGAGCCGGTCCGCGTGCTCAAAGTGGATTGCGAGGGTGCGGACGCCTGGGTCGTTGAGGGAGCCACGGCGCTGCTGGATTCAGGCAATATTTCGCATGTTTTTTTTGAGGAAAATGTGTGGCGGCAGGAACGGCTGGGCATTGCGGCAGGTTCCGCGCAAGATCGTCTCCGCCGCGCCGGCTTTGAGATCCAAGGGATAGGCAAGGGGCCTCCATTTGCCAATCATCATGCGAGCCATGTCTCATCTGGGGGGTGTTGAATGAAGCGCGAGCTTGTTTGTTATCATGAAGGCTGGTTCGCCGAGCCGGCATGGCTGCAGCGCCTGCTGGGCTGGCAGGACGCTACATTGCAGACGGATGCCGGACAAACTCGCGTGGTGGAAAACAGCATCATCGTGTGCCCGGATTTGGGCAGCTTGAGGCCGGAGTTGTTGAAGCGTCTCGGTCAGGCTTCTGGCGTGGTACTTTTCCACGTCAGTGACGAGTGGTTCCGTTCTCCACTGGAGGTTTACAGGCATTTCAGCCATGTGATTCGCAGTTACCATCACACTGCGCTTGAGCTTCCCGGCATCACCCAGATCCCGCTCGGGCCGTGCCGCGATGTGCGCATGGGTGGGAAGCCCCGGCTTTCCTCTGAGCGCCAATTTGTGTGGAGCTTTGCAGGCCAGGTGACGGCCACACGATCCTCCATGATGGAATGCCTGCGGGACATGCAGCCTAACAGCCTGCGTGTCACCGCCGGCGCGCCGGCTGCCCAGACCATGCTGGAACCCGGAGCCTACAGGGAGTTGCTGCGAGAGTCTGTGTTCGTTCCATGTCCGATGGGAAATGTGAATCTGGACAGTTTCCGTCTCTATGAGGCGCTTGACGCCGGCGCGCTGCCTATTGTCGAGCGCAGACCGTGGCTGGATTATTTCACCCGGCTCCTGGGAAACCATCCCCTTCCTAGTGTGACTTCTTGGCGGCACGCGGCGGTTCTCATGCGGTCGTTTGTGCGCGATAAAGAGGCATTGGACCGCAAACAGGCGGAGATCCAGGATTGGTGGGAGCGGGTTCAATGCCGGCTCGGCTTCAAGCTGGCCGAGGTGCTTCAGGAATCTTGTGACAGTGTCTCCAGGCCTCTCGCCGCCGCGCCTCTGCCCGGCATGATGCGCAGCCGATGGGAGATGCTCATGCACCACAACCGCCACGCGTTGCTAGCACGCCTGCAGATCACTGTCCGGAGGCTGTTCCAACGCCGCCCTCGATCGCTGTGAAAGTCCTCTACGCGCTGCCACACCCGGTTCAATACCAAAGCCCGATGATCAGGCGCCTGGTATCCGGGGGCGTTGAGCTTTCGGTGGTTTATGCCCGGGGAGAGCAGCGTTTTTTTGACCCTGAGTTCAATCGAGAGCTCGCCTGGGACAGGCCGCTGATGGAAGGCTACAACTCGTTGGTGCTGGGGCCTTCGGAAGACCGCTCCACTCTCGCCCGGCTCCTGGCGGATCACGCGCGCGAATGCGGGGCGGCGGCTGTTTGGGCGCATGGCTGGAGCCAGCCAATGGATTTGGCGGCCTGGAATGCGTCCGCGCGGTTGCGTCTGCCGTTGATGATTCGCGGCGACAGCACTCTGCCAGGTCGGCGCGGCGGAGGATTGCACCAACGGGTCCACCGCTGGCTTTACGCCCGGCGTTTTCGCCGCGTCGCCGCCTGCCTGGCGGTAGGCTCCTGGAATGCCGCATTCTACCGTGCTTATGGGGTGCCGGATGAGAGAATTTTTCAGGTTCCTTATGCTGTGGACAACGCCTTCTTCCAGCGCCAAGCCAGGGAGGCAAGTTCGTCGCGCGAAATCTTGCGCCGGAGTCTTGGACTTGAGCCTGGGCTGCCGGTGGTTTTGTTTTGTGGCAAGCTCATTGCGAAAAAAGACGCAGCCACTTTGATTCAGGCGTTAAGTCTTGCCGGTCCGTCTGCCGAAGCCAGGCTGCTTGTGGTAGGTGATGGCGAACTAAGGCTGGTTTTGGAAAAGCTCGCGGAGGATCTCATTCCTGGCCGGGCCCGTTTTGCCGGCTTCAAAAACCAGTCGGAGCTTCCGGCGATTTATGAACTGTGTGATGTGTTTGTCATACCCTCCACTTATGAGCCGTTCGGCCTTGTGGTGAACGAGGTGATGAATGCTGGCAAACCCGTGATCGCGAGTGATCGGGTTGGCTGCTGGCCGGATCTGGTGCGGCCGGGGGTGAATGGAGCGGTTTTTCCCGCCGGGGATGCGCGGGCGCTGGCGGAGGTGCTGCGGCCCTTCCTGCTGGATGCTTCCCTGCGCGAGAGCGCGGGGCGGGCGAGCCTGGAGATCATCAACCGCTGGAGCTTCGAGGAGGATCTGGCCGGCATCCAAGCGGCGCTGGAGTTTGTGCGCGGACGCTGAGTTGGTGTCCAGGCTTCAGCCGCTCTGGGAGAATTTTTGAACCACTGATGGAACACTCATCGGCACTCATAAACCCATTCGAATTTCGAGCTTTGATCGCTGAATAGACGTGATGCTGGAAAAACAACGGCAAACAGGCGGGACGCCTGTTCCCCATGCTGTGACGGTGGCGTATTCGGGGGTGCATCAGGCTTTCCAACTGGCGCTGGCGGCGCAGGAGGAGGAGTTGCTGCGGGATTTCTTGTGCTCGCTGCATGACGCGCCAGGAAAGTGGGGTGGATGCTTGGCTGGCATGCTGGGACGCGCGCGTCTGGCCAGCCGCAGCCTGCCCGGTCTGGATGCGGCACTGACCGTCGAGCATCCCTGGCCCGCATTGTGGAAAGTGCTGCGGGACAAGCTGGTTCCCGCGCGCGCGGCGGACTGGCTGGCGGTGAATGATGCCTTCGACCGATGGGCGGCAAGGCGGTTCGCTCAGAATCCGGCGCGTATCTTGGTCGGTACGGAAACTTGCGCTTGGCACAGCTTTGAGGCAGCGGAAGAAATCGGCGCGGTGAAGGTTCTTGACTGTCCGCAACTGCACCCCGGCCTGCTGACGGAAGTCATGCGCGAAGCTGGCGATCGTGCGCGTCTGCCTGCTGCTGTGGAACGGGATGATCCCGCCATGACAACGCGCAAGCAGCGAGAATACGAACTGGCCGACTGGCGCATGGTTTATTCTTCCATGCATAGGCGCAGCTTTGAGCGGGCTGGCTTTCCCACGGGGCAGCAAGTGGAGATCCCGCTGTGGGTGGACCCGTCGCTTTGGTTTCCGGAAAAGGAACATCGTGAGCCCGACGGCAGATTGAAGGTGCTTTTCGCAGGTTCCATCACGCTGCGCAAAGGCATCCCATTCTTGCTGGAGGCCTTCGCTCTTGGCGGTGGTTCTTGGGAGCTTACACTCGTGGGGCGGGTGGATGAGGCTTTGAAGGAAAGGTTCGCGTCTTATCAAGACCGAGTGCGTCTGCTGCCGCCGCAGACGAAGGCGGAACTGCGCAGGCTCTATGCGGAGCACGATCTTTTTGTGCTCCCCTCGGTGGCGGATTCCTTCGGTTTCGTGGCGCTCGAGGCGATGGCCTGCGGCACGCCGGTCCTGATCAGTGAAAACTGCGGCGCACCCGCGCCGGATGCCGGCTGGCGTGTGCGTCCGATGGATGCGGAAGACTTGGCGTCAAAAATCGCGGCTTATGTGGAGAACCCGGAACGCGTTATGGTGGAGGGGCGGCGCGGGCAGGAGTTTGCGGCGCAGTTCACCCCGGAACGTTACCGGCGGGAGGCGGGCAGGTTTTTCCGGCGCTTGCTGGAGGGAGGCGGAGCGTGAGGGCAATGTGTGCTGGATGAGTGCCCTCGGTTTTGACTCCATGCGTAAGCAGTGGGACGCTGCTTCCACTTCAATCACCATGCGCTGGCTCCATCTCATCCCGCGACAGCCGCCACCCGTGTGCGGTGTGGCGGATTATGCGCGCTGCCTTTCGGGGGCATTCCAGACGCGCGGGATGGGCTCGGCTTTGGTGCCTTTCAAATCTGAGGCGGACTGGCGGGAAGTCATGCTCGCGGCTTCCCGAGAAAGCACCGATAACATGATTTGGGTCCTGCACTACTCGGGCTATGGCTATGCGAAACGCGGCGCGCCGCTGGGCCTGCTGCGGTCCATGCGGGAGATGCGCCGCGAGCGTCCGCAGACGCGTCTGGTGACGATGTTTCACGAGCTCTTCGCGGGCGGCGCGCCGTGGACGAGCGCGTTTTGGTTTTCCATGCTGCAGCGGCATGCGGCGGCGGGACTGGCCCGGCTGAGTGATGCGGCTGTGACGAACCGCCGTGATTCCGCCGTGTGGCTGCGCAAGCACCTAACAAAAAACGCGGATGTCAGCGCGCTGCCGGTGTTCTCCAATTTCGGCGAGGATGCCGCGCCCAAGCTGCCCATGGCGCGCCCGGCGCGTCTGATGGCGTTCGGCGGCGGCCCGGCTCGAAGGCCGGATTTCTGGCTTCAGGTGGAGGCCGCCATGAACCAGCTCAGCCTTTCCGAACTGGTGATGGTGAGTCATCCAATCACTGTGCCAGAAAGCATCCGCGCGCGCTTTGTCGTGAGGCAAACTGGTGTGCTGGAGCCTGCGGCGATGGCGGAGGAACTGCGCTCGTCACGCTGCGGCATCCTGGATTACAACCCGGACTATCTCGGCAAGTCCGGCGTGCTCGCGGCCTATGCGGCGCATGGCGTGGTGCCTGTGCTGACGCAGGGGCATGGTGTGATCTCGGAAGGGCTTACGGAGGGGCGACATTTTTTATCCACTGCTGATTTGAAATCCACTCATGATCTCGAAGGCGTGCAGAACAGACTGCGCGAGTGGTATGCCCCGCACTCGCTGGAGATGACAGCGCGTGAATATGTGAGGGTGGCAACCGCATGAAAGTCGTCATCCATTCGCCCGCCTTCCATCCGATGATCGGCGGGCTGGAGGCATTTGCAGCGATGCTGGCGGGTGGCCTGCATGAGAGAGGGCATGAGGTGGTCGTGCTCTGCCAGTCCGACCTGCCCGCTGGAGAGGCGGAGCCCTTCCCCTTCCGCGTCGTGCGCCGCGCAGGCTTCCAGGCAATGGCGCGCTGGATGGCCTGGGCGGATGTCGTCATCCATGTGCAGATCAGTTTGAAGGGCTTGCTACCCTGGCTCATCACACGCCGTCCGCTGCTGGTGAGTCATCAAACCTGGCTGCGCGAGGAAGGCGGCGCGCCGCTCACCTGGCAGACCCGGCTGAAACGACTGGCCTGCCGCCTTGCCGTGAATGTGACATGCAGCGCTGCCATCGGGCGTGATCTCGGCCTGCCGCACATCGTGATCCCGAACCCGTATGACGACGCGCTTTTTCACCCGCGCCCCGAAGTGGCGAGGGACCGCGACCTGCTTTTCGTCGGGCGTCTCGTGTCGGACAAAGGCGCGGATCTTCTGCTCGAAGCAGTGGCCCGTTTGGCAGCGCAGCACATGCACGTTTCAGCGACGATCACCGGCTCCGGCCCTGAGGAGCCGGCTTTGAAGTCACAGGCGGAAAAGCTGGGCATCCAGGACCGGGTGCGCTTCACCGGCCCGCTGCGTGGCGAGGCGCTGGCGCGGGAAATGAACGCGCACCGGGTGTTGGTAGTGCCCTCGCGCTGGGCTGAGCCGTTCGGCATCGTGGCCCTGGAGGGCGCGGCCAGCGGCTGCGTGGTGGTGGCGTCGGATGGAGGCGGCCTGCCGGAGGCGGCGGGGCCGTGCGGGATCATCTTCGAATCCGGCAATGTCGAGAATTTGGCACGCTGCTTGAAAACCGCCTTGGAGCAGGGCGCGCCCGATGCCAGAGAGCATCTGCAAAGACATCAACGGGCGCGCATTGTGGCAAGCTTTGAACGAATGCTGCTGGAGATGACAACCCCGCACACCACCTCATGAACGCCCAAGAATGGATCCGCCGCTGGGTGCCCCGAGGTCTGCGCAACTCATTGAGGAGACCGGGGGCGAGTCTGCGGCGCGTATTGAGCAAGCTGCGCCGCTTTGCAGGCGGCAGCGGCGGGCTGGAACTGGCGTCTGGCTGGTGTCTGCGCTGCCACCCGATGTGCGTGGAGGAGTTCCTGGCCTTCGAGCATGACGCCGAGCAGCGGCAGGAGTTGCTGTCCTTCATCCGGCTCTGCAAATCAGGCATGCGCTTCATGGATGTGGGCACGCATTGGGGCATGTTCACGCTGGCGGCGCTGCATTATGGAGGACCGGAGGCGCGCTGCCTGGACATCGAGGCCTCCGACGCGGCGGCGCGCGTGCTGAAGGACAATCTGGCGCTCAACAACGCTTCCGGCAGAGTAACGCTGGTAAACGCGGCTTGCGGTGACAAGCCGGGCACACTTTCCATGCTGACCACAGGGGCAGGAGGCGCGGATTATTTTGTGGTACCCCAGGAAACGCGCCCGGATTGCGTGACGGTGGAGCAGGTCACGGTGGATCAAATGGCGCTGAGTCACGGGTTCGCTCCGACGCATTTAAAAATTGATGTTGAAGGCTATGAAATGGAAGTGCTGCGCGGCGCGCGTGAGACACTGGCCGCGTCGAAGCCTTTGATTTTCCTGGAACTGCACGGCGATTTGATCCGCGCGCGCGGATCGGAACCCGGCGAGGTGCTGCAGCTGCTGAAAGAATCCGGATACACCGCCTGGATGGATGTGCGGGAGCAGGCGTTAAGCCTGGAGTCAGCACAGGAGCGCGGATGCAATCTCCGAATGATCGCGTTGCACCCGGAGGCTTCCGCTTCATCCGTCCAAGCCTGATCCGCCCATGACTACCCCTGACATTTTTCTCGCCGCGAGCTTGTCGAAGACAACCCTGCTGGGAGTCGGCGCGGGGGGCGCGCTGGTGGTGGCGATATGGAGTTTTTATCATTGGCGCACGGCAGTGAAGGCGGCTCTGGTGGTGGCGCTGCTTGAAGGAGCGCTGCGCAAGTGGGCCTTCCCGCAGGGACAGGAGCTGGTGTATTTCCTCAAGGATGTGTTCCTCTTCGGCGCCTACCTGAAATTCTTTCTGGCACCTGATCTCGATGTGCGGTCCCACCGGCTGCGCATTCCCACCGGCTTGATCCTCGCACTGTGCGTCATCGTGGCCGCGTTCGCGCTGAACCCGAACATCAATTCGGCGATCATCAGCGTCTTCGGCCTGAAAGCCTACTTTTATTATCTGCCGCTGCTTTTCATGATGCCCTTCCTCTTCCGAACAGAAGAGGAACTCATCAAGCAGATGACATGGTTCACCCTGATCGCCCTGCCAATCTGCCTGCTCGGCCTGGCCCAGTGGCGCGCGGGGCCGGACAGCATCCTGAATGTGTACGCGCAAAGAGACGGTGATCGAATCACCAACGACGGCTTTGGAGCAGGCATGGGCGATCGCGCGCGCATCACGGGCACCTTCTCTTACATCACGGGTCACGCGACTTTCATCGTGTTTTTTGTGACTCTCTGCCTGGTGATGCTGACACTGCGGGAGGCAAGGTGGAAATGGGTCATCGCCTGGGCGATCCTTCCCTTGCTGGCGGTGAACAGCCTGATGAGCGGCTCGCGCTCCGGACTCTACACGGCGGCTTTCATCATCGCGGGCATGGCCTTGCCGGCCTTCGCCGGGAGAATCGGCCAGGGCACGCCGATACGCACCATTCTCATCACCTCCATCACGGCGGGGGGACTCATCATCAGCTACTGGTTTTACGAGGCCTTCTTTTACATGTCGGTGCGCACGAGCACGGCGGCGGACACGATCTATGAGCGCACCATCGGCCACACTCACGAGGCGATGTCCTTCGCCATTGAGAAGGCGGGCTGGTTTGGCTATGGACTGGGCTTGACTCATCCTGCGACGGCAAGTCTGAAAAATTTCCTGGGCCTCGCCGGTCCGGCGAAGCAGCCTGTGGGCGTGGAGGCCGAGGCGGGCAATGTATGGATGGATGTTGGCGCGTTTGGTTTCGTGGCCTGGTATGCGTTTCGTTTTCTTCTGGTCTGGTTGTGCTGGCGAAGCTACACGCTGGCGCGGACACCTGTTCAGAAGTCCTTCGCCCTTGCGGCCTTTCTGCTCTCGCTGCCTTATCTGAGCATGCAGGTGGTCATGAACCACACCGCGAGTATTCTGCTTTTTGCCTTCTGCGGACTGGCCATGCTGCCGACTCTGGAGCCGCTCGTGATGCTTCGCCACCGCAGGCCGCAAAGGACGGGGACGCCGTCAAGACAGCCCGCGCATGGCTGACATGGCTCGTATGAAATGACGCAGATCACCGCCATCGTGCCGACGCATGAGCGGCTGGACATGGTCAGCCGCACGCTGGAGCGGCTGCTGGCCTGTGACCCGGCCCCGGCGGAGATCCTGGTGCATGTGGACGGCGGCAATGCCACGTTGTACTCGGAGATCGAGGCCCGGTTTCCGGGAGTGCGCTGCCTGCTTTCCGAAAAACGTCTCGGCCCTGGCGGCTCGCGCAACCGCCTCATCGCCGAGGCCGCTCACGACTGGGTGGCGAACTTTGACGACGACTCATACCCGGCGCATCGGGACTACTTCGCACGAGCAGCGGAGCTGGCGCGCGCTTTTCCCGACGCGGCGGTGCTCAGCGCGGCGAGCCATGCGCTGGAATGGGCGCGGCTGGTGCTCCAGCGCATCTCCGTGTTTTCCGGATGCGGCTGTGTCTTCAACAAACGCTGGTTTGCGCGCACACGCGGCTTCGTGCCGCTGCCGATCGCTTATGGAATGGAGGAAGTGGACATGAGTCTGCAACTCCACGCACTCGGCGGCCGAATGATTCATGATCCCCTGCTGCGGGTGAATCATGAGCCGCCTGCCGACCGCGCGCGTGACGAGCAAAGGGTGGCGGCGGTGGTGCTGGCGAACACGGTGCTGCTGCCCTGGCTGCGTTATCCGGTCTGGCTCTGGCCGGCAGGAGTGGCGCAGGTATTGTCCAAGATCCGCTGGATGCTCGCGCATGGCCAGACGGGCGCAGTGTGGAGCGGCCTGCAAATGACGCCGACGCATCTGCTGGCTTATGGCGGACACACGGGGCGAGTGTCCGCGCGGGCGCTGCTTTCCTGGCTGCGGCTGCGGCGCGCCCATCAAGATTTGCAGGATGCGAATTCGCTACCGCATGGGTTTGTGGATGGAGCAGCCAGGAGGATCACCCGGTCCACAGGGGAGGGGCAGGATGCCGGTCCTGCGTCATGAGCACGCGCTTGATTCATGTCTGGGCTCCCGGCATCCGCCAGGGCAGCGGCGGCATCCAGGCTTTCAGTCGCGACGCGGTGCGCGCTTTGCTGGCGGCCTATCCCGAGGCGCGGCTGCATGTGCATGTGAAAAATGACGCGCCGGGCGAGGACGACCCGCTTTTTGCGGAAAGGGTCACCTGGTCTTCCTCGCGTGCATTTCACCGTGTTTTGCGCACACTGCATTTCGCGTTGTCCGGCATCCTGCGCACGCTGCTCATGCGTCCCTGCCTGGTGCTCTCGACGCATGTGAATTTCCTGTCCGCCGTGCATCTTCTCAAACCCGGCGCCTGCCGGACCGCAGTGGTGCTGCACGGCATTGACGCGTGGAATCTGCGCGCGGGCGCCAAGCTGCGCGCCCTGCGCAAGACGGACGCGGTGATCTCGGTCAGCCGCTTCACGCGCGATCAGGTGGCAAAGCTTCCTGGGATGGAAGGAGCGCGCATGTTTGTGCTGCCCAACACATTTCAAACCGGCGCTTTCCAGCCCGGTCCCAAACCTGAGGCGTTACTGGAACGCCACGGATTAAAAGCAGGACAACCTGTGCTGCTGACGGTGTCGCGACTGGAGGAGTCCGAGCGTTACAAAGGACACCAGGAGGTCATCGAATGCCTGCCGGAGTTGCTAAAGGAGTTCCCCGGCCTGCGCTATGTCATCGCGGGCCGCGGAGGCTACGCCGCTGAGTTGAAGCGCCTGGTCAAAAAGCACGCGCCGGAGGAAGCGGTGATCTTTGCCGGATTCGTGTCCAACACTGAGCTGGCCGATTATTACCGGTTGTGTGATGTGTTTGTGATGCCAAGCCGGGGCGAGGGTTTCGGCATCGTCTTTCTGGAGGCACTGGCCTGCGGAAAACCCGTGGTGGCGGGCAATGCTGACGGCTCGGCGGATGCGGTGGATCAAGGCAGGCTGGGAGTGCTGGTGAACCCGCAAAGCCGCGAGGAATTGACGGAAGCCTTGCGCAGTCTGCTGGCGGGGACACATCCCAACCGGCTGCTTTTTGAACCCGCAAAACTGCACGAAGATGTGGTGCGGCAATTCGGCCCGGAGGCCTTTCGCGGACGATTGAAAGCCATCCTCGACGAGATTTGGGATTGAACGCGCATGTGTGGAATCGCCGGCATTTTTCAGAGCGAGCCCGCGCCCATTGAGGCGGCATTGGAGAAGCTGCGCGCGGCGTTGCTGCATCGCGGTCCCGATGACGAAGGGCAATGGCTTTCCCCTTCCGGTCTGGCCGGCCTGGCTCACACGCGCCTGGCTGTGCTGGACCTTTCCCCCGCCGGGCATCAGCCGATGATTACGGCGGATGGCAGGTTCGCCATCGTCTTCAACGGGGAGATCTACAACTTCCGCGAGCTGCGCGCGGAGCTTGAAAAAACGGGCGCGGAGTTCCGCACGCGCTCGGACACCGAGGTACTGCTGCGGCTGTATGAGCGCGAGGGCGCGCCAATGGTGCGCAGGCTGCGCGGCATGTTTGCCTTGGCCATCTGGGACGAGGCGGAGCGGACGGCCTTCCTGGCGCGCGACCCCTTCGGCATCAAGCCGCTCTACTACTCGCATCAGGCGGGCCGCCTCGCCTTTGCCTCGGAGGTGCGCGCGCTTCAGTCGGCCGGGCTGGCTGACAGCTCGCTGGATGCCGCCGCCATGATGCGCTACCTGGAAAGCGGCAGCGTGGCCGAGCCTGCGACCCTGCTCAAAGAAGTGCGCGCGCTGCCGGCGGGACATTCCATGATCTGGAAGGCGGGCGCGCCGCGCATGGAGTGCCATTGGCGTCCGGTATTCAGCCCCGGGCCGATGAGCGCCGGGGAGGCTGCGGAAAAAACACGCGCCGCCCTTCTCGACTCGCTCGATCATCACTTCGTCAGCGATGTGCCTGTGGGCCTGTTTCTGAGCGGTGGTGTGGACTCGACTCTGCTGGCTGTACTAGCCCGCGAGCAAGGGCGCGCGGGGCTGGAGAGCTTTTCCATCGGCGTGGATGACGCGCGGCTTGACGAGTCCAGCGTGGCGGCGCGCACCGCCGCGCACCTGGGCCTGCGTCACCATGAGCTGCGGCTGGATGCGGCAGGCATGGCGGAGTCGTTCCCGCGCTTTTTGAGACACATGGACCAGCCTGGCATTGACGGCTTCAACACTTTCATGGTGTCCGGCTTTGCCCGCGCGCAGGGCATGAAAGTGGTGCTCTCGGGTCTGGGAGGGGATGAGATTTTCGGCGGTTACGCCAGCTTTGAAAAAGTGCCCCGGCTCGCTCATGCCGCCGGCTGGCTGCGCAAGCTGCCAGGCTCCACGATGATGGGCCGCTGGATGGAGACTACCCTTCCCCGCGCGAACCTGCGGCGTGTGGGAGACCTGCTCCAGCGCGGTCCCGGCATGACCGAGGCATGGCGCGTGTTTCGCGGTATTTTCACGCGCGCACAAGCGCGCCGTTTGACCGCTCTCTACTCGGGCTGCGACGAAGCTTCCCTCTCACCCGAGACTGCGCTTGAAGCGGACACACCCGATGAGCGCGACCAGGCGAGCCTCTTGGAGATGACACTCTACATGCGCAATCAACTGCTCAAAGACAGTGATGTCATGAGCATGGCGCACGGGTTGGAGTTGCGCGTGCCTCTGGTGGACCGCGCGCTTTTTGAAAGCGTGGCGCACATCCCTGCGGCACTCCGCCTGCGCGCGGGCAAGCAGCTCCTGCTCGATGCCGTGCCCGAGATTCCAGACTGGGTGGCCGGCCAGCCGAAGCGCGGTTTTTTGTTTCCGTATGAAAAATGGCTGGCCGCCGACTGGGGCGGAGCCTTCGAACAAGCTCGCGCGGACATCCGCGACCCGCGCGCTCCTTGGTACCAGCAATGGTGCGTCTTCATGCTGCGGCAGTGGCTGGAATCAGCCCATTCGCATACTTAACCGGCAAAGCCATTTCACTTCATGATTCTTGAGCATCTTCGATCTCTGCTGCGTGCCACAGGTATGGCCGGACGCCTTTCTCCACTCATGACAAGGCTGGAAAATTTCGTTCTGGCCCGGCATGGCAAGATCGTTCAACGGTCCATGTCCCCTGAAACCTCGGAGATTGTTTCAGCATCAGGCACCGTCATTCGAGCCGGGCCTCCACGCCACTACGCGGACATGATGCTTAGCCGGCATGAACTGCCAACACTCGTCGCTTGCGTCAATGTATTCGCACCAGTGCTGAAAAATGGCGTCGCATGGGATGTGGGCGGAAACGCGGGCTTTTACAGCACCCTGCTTTCGCAACTCGTGGGACATGAAGGGAGCGTGTATGCCTTTGAACCTGTTCCAGCAACATTTCACGGCATGTGCGCCAACCTAAGTGCCGCTGGTGCATGCAATGTCACCGCACTCAATCTGGCGCTGAGCGATCATGAGGGTATGGTGCCCATCTCCTTTGATCCCGCCAGCGACACAACAAGCTCCATTGAAAACACGACAGGCATGTCTTGCATGGAAGTGCGAGCGGCTACTGGAGATGGCCTTGTGGCATCTGGCGAGTGCCTTCCGCCCACGATGCTGAAAATAGACATTGAAGGCCACGAACTGAAGGCCCTCAAGGGTTTGGAAAAACAACTCGCACGCGCGGAATGCCGCGCCGTGCTTTGCGAGATTCACTATGCCATCCTGGCTGCCAATGGCGAACATCAGGCCGGAGCAAAAGTGCGCAAAGCCCTCACAAACGCCGGGTTTGACCGGATATATTTCATCTCACGCTCGCACCTGATTGCGACAAAGAATCTCTTCTGATGAAAATCCTGCACTGTGTGGCATCATTGGCCCCCCGCCACGGAGGGCCCACAGTGGCCGTGTTTAGCATGGTCCGTGCCCAAAGGGAGTTGGGGGTGGACGCGGTCATCCTCAGCAGTGATGACGACCTGGGCGGCCGCTTGAATGTTCCGCTCCGGCGATGGATCGAACACGAAGGCGTCCCTGTTTTTTTTCTTCCTCGGGTAAGGGCGAGGCAGCACACGCTGGCAGGCTTCACTTTCACGCCAGAGTATCCCGCTTGGTTGCGCGCGCATGTTCGTGAATACGATTTCGCTCATATTCACACCGTGTTCTCCCACCCGGCAAATTCTGCGATGCGAGTCTGCCGCAACGCAGGCGTGCCATACTGCGTCAGGCCACTGGGGCAGCTCTGTCATTGGTCACTCCTGCAGCGGCGGTTGCTCAAGCAACTCCAACTGGCCTTGGTGACCCGGCGAAACATCAATGGAGCACGCTTCATTCATTGCACATCCGAAATGGAGGCGCGTGAAACGGCCTCAGAGGGTTTTAGCAGCCCTTGCTTGGTGCTGCCTCATGGCATCGTGATGCCGCCACGTCTGGTTGATGCGCGGGAAAGACTGCGCAAGCTGCTCCGCCTACCTGCAGACAGGCATGTTGTGACGTTCATGTCCCGGATTCATCCAAAAAAAGGCATCGAAATGCTTTTGGAGGCAGCGGCAAAGCTGCCCGCCTGCTTTGATCTGGCAATCGTCGGCACCGGAGATGAGGCGTATCTGAACCGTTTAAAGCAGGCCACCGAGCAGTCATTGCCAGGGCGCGTTCATTGGCTCGGATTCAAAGAGGGCGAAGAGAAGTGGCTCGTGCTGCAGGGTGCGGATATGTTTGTGCTGCCATCCTATTCGGAAAACTTCGGCATCGCAGTTTTGGAGGCGGTCGCCTGCGGGCTTCCTGTCGTCATCTCCGACCAAGTGGCACTTCAGGACGAGGTGAAAAAACATCATTTGGGCATCGTCACGCCACTGTCGGCAGATGCGTTGGCAGAAGCCATGAAGGATCTTCTGGCATCAAGCACCGAGAGGAAGGAAATCTCATCCAGAGCCACAGTGACAGCTGCTGAACACTTTAGCTGGGAGTCCGCCGCCCAACGGCTCACCGCTGCCTGCCTCGCCCATCTTTCTGCTCCATGAAAATCCTAGTATTAGCCTCATCCAGTTTCGCGGCCAGGAACCTTCCGGCAGCTCTGCTTGCAGCCGGACATGAAGTCTGGACCTTTAACCGCTCGCAAATCGAGAACTCTGGCCCGAGAGACCTGCACGGATGCTACGACCGACTGGCTGAGATCACTGGCACGGCCATGGATGGCGTCTGCGATGTGCTCATCAACTTCGCCATAGTCAAAAATGGCAGCATTGAGGAAAACATCAGCCTTACAGATCAGGTGATGCAAGCTGCGAAGAAGTTGCATGTCCGCCGTTTCATTCACATTTCCTCAATCAGCGTGCTGCCCTCCATTACAGGGGTGCTCAACGAGGACGCGGAAGCCGTCGAGGTGCGATGGAAAGGCATCTACTCGCGTGTAAAGGCGGCAGTGGAAGGACACATCATTGACACATGGCGAGAAGGAGATCTTGATGTGGTGCGTCCGGGCTTTATCCTTGCTCCAGGCTTGGTTGATTCGATGGTCGGCACTGGGAAGCAACTGCCCACCGGCCATGTGCTCGGTCTCGGCAACCAACGCACGGTCATTATGCTTGTACATCGAGATGCTGTGGACCAGGCGCTCGTGAAAATCGCCGGTTCGGCTTCAAACAGTTCGTCACCGAAACTGAAGAAATACATGCTGGTGGCACCGAATGCTCCAAATCGAAGGGAATACCTGGACTTTCAATGCCGCGAACTCGGACGCGGATGGAGCACCCTGCATTTCCCGGCCTGGATGTGGCGCTTGGCATTGGCGGCAGCCTCGATCCCGATTTCGCTAATCAAACGCCGTCTCATTCGTCTGGACCTCCTCTTTATGCACAATCTCAATGTGCGGACTTATGACTGCACACGAACCTCTCGTGATCTTGACCTGGAAATGAGTTTCGACTGGAGGGAGACTTTGCGTAATCTTGTTCATCTGAAACCTTCACCGCCGTGGCCTCCGACAATACCCCTGCCAGCACGCTCCAAGCCCGGCTTCCTTGCTTACTTCGGCATGGGACGCATTGTGGGCCAGAAACACTTGCCTGGCCTGGCTCGTTTAGGTTTTAAAGGTGGTATCTTCTGGTCTGATCCGGCGCTGACACGCGCGCCCGCATGCGCAGGTATTAAAATCGAGACGTATCCCGGAATCCCGCAAGACGCATCTCATGCGATCATCACGGCTCCAGTCAATGCCCGCCCAAACATTCTTGACGGGTTGGCGGAAACCGTCAGCCAAGTTCTGCTGGAAAAACCCTTTGCGACAAGCGCGGCGATGTTGGAGCGGATGATGGAATACATCAAATCACGCGATGTTTTTGTGCTGCACAACTATCGTTTCAAGCCAAACCTCATGCGCATGCGCGCGCATCTTCGGAACCATCCGCCCGGTGCTCTACGTGCCGTCAGCCTGCATTTCGAAACCCCGTCTCCGGCGAACGAAGCCTCTAGCTGGATGAAGCAAGAGTGGCGCAACCGGATTGTGCTCACAGATTATGCCATTCACTACCTGGATCTCTGCTGGATGTTTTGCCAGGGCGAAATGCAGGTGAACCGCTGCCTCGTAACGAGGAACGACCGTGGCGAACTCGAGACTCTTTCCGCAAGCATGACTTTCGACGGCATCCCATGCGATATTCTCATCCGCTCAGGCGGCCACCAACGACACTGCATTATTCGCCACCACTTCCAGAACTATTCCACCGAAACACGTTTCTTCCCCGATGTCTTTGTGGCGATGACTGGAGGACAGGGGCCATTGGATGACGCCCAACTAGCTCTGCGCGGCTTCACAAGAACTGTGGCAAAGGTTTTTGAAAAGCTAGGTCTCAGAGTGACAGACCGCAGTCACGATACAGTTCTCGAGAGCTTCACCGGGCACGGAGATTCCTCACCACTCCAGGAGCTATCCCTGGAAAATCTGCTAACCTTTTACCGCCGGCTGGTGATGCTAGCTGACAGGGTTTACCAGGAAGCATGAGACACGAACTCGTCACCCCGCTGATCCTGACCTGGAACGAGGAGCCAAACCTCGCGCGGGTGCTGGCGCGCCTGGGCTGGGCGCGGGAGATCGTGGTAGTGGACAGCGGCAGCACGGACGCCACATGCGAGATGGTGTGTGCCCACCCAGGCGCGCGTCTGCTTACGCGCACCTTCGATGATCACACCTCGCAATGGAACTTCGGCGTGGACGCTGTGACAACGCCGTGGGTGCTGGCGCTCGACGCGGACTATGTGATCGGGCCGGATTTTGAGAATGAGCTGGCCGCTCTGGATGACCAGGCTGACGCGTATGAGGCCGGCTTTCGGTATTTGACCTTTGGCCGGGCTTTGCGCGGCTCGCTCTATCCGCCGCGCGCGGTGCTTTTCCGCAAGGACCGCTGCCGCTACGCGCAGGATGGCCACACGCAACTGCTTCATGTGACGGGCGGGACAGGCAGGCTGAGCACTCTCATTGACCACGATGACCGCAAGCCCCTCACACGCTGGCTAAGCTCACAGGACAAATACTCGCTGCTGGAGGCCGAAAAACTCCTGCGCGCGGACCCGGCAGCCCTGCGTCTTCAAGACCGCCTGCGCCTCACCGGCTGGGCGGCGGTGCCTGCGGTGGCGGTTCACACGCTGCTGGTGCGCGGTGTCATTCTCGATGGCTGGCGAGGCTGGTATTACACGCTGCAGCGGATGCTGGCGGAGATGCTGCTGGCGCTGCGGCTGCTGGAGAAAAGGCTCAACAAATGACCTGGCAGATGCTTTTCGCCGGAAATTGAACTTATGAAATTCGACCTCAACCCGTTAAACAAACTCAAGCTCAAACTCTGGCTGGCGCGGCGCTTGAATTTCCGATACTGCCACTATCACGGCTACCGGTTCTTCTGGGACAGGGTTTGTTATCCCGAATTGGAAAGCGTGGCGCGTCCGGTCATTTTTGATGTGGGGGCGAACGTCGGACAGACGGCGGCGGGTTTTCGCGAGCATTTTCCGGGCGCTGAGATTCACTGCTTTGAACCCGTGCCCGCTTCTTTCCGGGCGCTGCAATCCCATACTGCCGGCATGGACATCCGGTGCCATCAACTGGCGATGAGCGACACGCCGGGAAGGGTCAAGGTGAGGCTCCTTTCGGATGATCCCGAGTTCACCATGAATTCCCTGAACCATGAGGCGGCCGCTGATGCGGAAGGACCGGGAGTGGCCTGGTTTGACGTGGTGACGCTGCCGGAATTTTGCGCGCGGCACAATATGGAGGTCGTGCATCTTCTGAAAATTGACACCGAGGGCCGGGACCTGCACATCCTGCGCGGGGCCGAGGCCATGCTGCGCGCGGGCAGAGTCTGGAGCATAGTCCTTGAGACGGTGCCCGCGCCCTACCAGGACAATGGGCTGGTCTCATTGCATGAGTTCACTGATTATTTGAGGCCGCTCGGCTTTGAGTTGTACAGCCTGTTCGACATCATGCACCAGCATGGCGGCCGGGTGGCGTTCATGAACGCGCTGTTCAAACACCAATCCGCCTGCGCGCGCTGACATGGCGGATGCCGGACATAGCATGAAAAGGCGTCTGCATCTCGTGGTCCCCTGCTTCCGCGAAAGCGCGCGGCTGCCGCGGTTCCTGCCTCAGCTCTGCGCGGAGATGGATGAAATCGCCGGAGTGTCGGTGCTGGTGGTGGATGACGGATCGGGAGATTCCGAGGCGGCTGCGACGCGAAAGGTCGTGGAGGATTTGCGCGGACGCCATGCCTGCCTTTTGCCGCTCATGGAATTGCCGGAGAACCTCGGCAAAGGCGGTGCCGTGTATGCGGGATGGGCGGCGCATGAGGGCGCTGAGTGGCTGGGATTTGTGGATGCGGACGGCTCGTGCGGCGCGCTTGAAGCTGCGCGTCTTGCCAGAATGGCCATGACGGACTGCGCCAGCCCTTCCGCGCTGTTTGCCTCGCGGGTGAAGATGCTCGGGCGGCGGGTGGAGCGCCTGTTCAAGCGGCACCTGCTGGGGCGCGTGTATGCCACGCTGGTGTCCGAGCTGCTGCGCATCCCGGTCTATGACTCGCAATGCGGACTGAAGCTGGTGCCGCGCGCGGCTTATGAAAAGGCGGCGGGTCACCTGCAAGTGCATGGCTTTGCCTTCGATGTCGAGCTGATGGCCGCGTTGCTCGACGCCGGCTGCCCGGTGGCGGAGGCACCGATTGACTGGCGGGAGACGCCCGGAGGCAAGGTGAGCCTGCTGCGCGACTCGTGGCGCATGGCGCTGGATGTGTGGCGCATCCGGCGGCGGCGCGCCAATGGCTGGAAATAAGACGACAGACCCGCTTGCAACAGAGCGGGTTTTTTCGTTTCATGGGCCGGTATTCAAGCATTCATGGAAAATGACCCACTCATCACCGTCTGCGGCGCGGGCGGTTTCATCGGCGGCGCCCTGGTGGCGGACCTTCGCGCGCAGGGATTCGTACGACTGCGTGCTGTGGATCAAAAACCCCTCGACGAGTGGTATCAGCGCTTTGATGACGTGGAGAATCTCCGTCTCGATTTGTCGGGAAAATCAGCCTGCGAGACAGCCGCCAAGGACACGCACACGCTCTACAACCTGGCTGCGGACATGGGCGGCATGGGCTTCATTGAAAACAACAAGGCGCTCTGCATGCTCAGCGTGCTGATCAACACGCACCTCTGCATGGCGGCGCGTGACGCGGGCGTGGCGCGCTACTTTTACGCCTCCTCCGCCTGCGTGTACAATGCAGACAAGCAGAAGAGCTACGATGTGCCCGCGCTCAAGGAGGCCGACGCCTACCCCGCCATGCCCGAGGACGGCTACGGCTGGGAGAAGCTCTTCAGCGAGCGCATGTGCCGGCACTTCCGCGAGGACTTCGGACTGCAAACGCGCGTGGCCCGTTATCACAATGTCTATGGCCCGCACGGCACCTGGGATGGCGGGCGTGAAAAAGCCCCCGCCGCCGTGTGCAGAAAGGTGGCCCTGGCGAAGCGCTCCGGCGCGCATGAAATAGACATCTGGGGCACGGGCGAGCAGACGCGCAGCTTCATGTACATCACCGACTGCGTGCAAGGCACTCAAATGCTGACACAAAGCGACTTCATCGAGCCCGTCAACATCGGCAGCGCCGAGATGGTGAGCATCAACCAGCTCGTGGACATCGTGGAGGAGATCGCCGGAGTGAAACTCAAGCGCAGCTACAAGCTCGACGCGCCCAAGGGCGTGAACGGCCGCAGCAGCGACAACACGCTGATCAAGGAAGTCTTCGGCTGGGAGCCCTCCACCCGCCTGCGCGACGGCATGGAGAAGACCTATGCCTGGATTTCCGACGAGATTGCAGCCGGCAGGGCCTCGCTCTGAGAAGTCCTCCGTCCATGAAGGTGCTCCTGCTCAATCAATGCTTCCACCCGGACCATGTGTCCACGGCGCAGCATTTGACCGATCTGGCGCTGGGCCTGCGCGCCGCCGGGCACGAGGTGACAGTGGTGGCGGCCTCGCGCGGGTATGACGATCCGGCGCGCCGCTTCCCGGTGCGGGAGACCTGGCAGGGCATTGAGATCCACCGCATCTGGACGCCGGGCCTGGGCAAGAAGGCCAAATGGCGGCGCTTCACCGACTTCGCCATTTTCTGGATGAATGCCACTCTCATCCTGATGCGGCTGCCGCGCTTTGATGTGACGGTTTGCCTGACCTCGCCGCCGCTGATTTCCACACTCGGCACAGTCATTGCGGCGCTGAAAGGCGGAGCGGTTGTGCCGTGGGTGATGGATTTGAATCCCGACGAAGCCGTGGCCGCAGGCTGGCTGCGTGCTGGCGGCCTGGCCGAGCGTGTTTTGTCCGCGCTGCAAAAATGGAGCTTCCGGCGCGCGGCGCGCATCATCGCGCTGGACCGGTTCATGGCGGCGCGCATCGAGGCCAAGGGCGTGCCTCCGGTTTTAATCCACACGGATCCGCCGTGGTCGCACGATGACCAGGTGCGATTTGATCCCCAAGCACGCGAGGCTTTCCGCGCGGAGCACGGGCTGGCAGGCAAATTCGTGGTCATGTATTCCGGCAACCACAGTCCCTGCCATCCGCTCGACACGCTGCTGGAGGCGGCGCTGCGGCTGCGAGGCGAGGATGATGTGCGCTTTTTGTTCGTCGGTGGCGGCAGCGAGATGGGCAAGGTGAAGGCGTTCCGCGAAACCCATGCTTTGACCGGCATCCTCACGCTGCCCTATCAGCCGATCGAGAAACTGGCTGCCTCCCTGTCCAGCGCGGACCTGCATGTGGTGGTGCTGGGGGACGCCTTCGCCGGCATTGTGCATCCGTGCAAAATCTACAACATCCTCATCCTCGGCCTGCCCTTCCTTGGCATTGGGCCGGAGCAGAGTCATCTCAATGACTTGGCAGGCCGCCTCCGCGAGCCTGGCTTCGCCTTTCAGGCGCGGCACGGGGATGTGGACGGGGTGCTGGCCTGCCTGGGGAAAGCCAGGGCTGCGGGGTTTCGAGGCTGCTCGGAGGAATCAAGGCAAGTGGCTGCGGAGTATTCGCGGGAGATTCTCCGCGGGCGCATGGTGCGCATTCTTGAACAGACGGCGCAAGCCGGGTGACACATGGCTGGATGAACGCGCCCGCTGAAAACTTCAACCCCGACCTGGTGCTCACCATCACCTGGTCGGAGCTGGCCGTTCATGCGGTGCTTGTGCTGGCGCTGTCCGCATCGGGCGCATGGTGGCTCTCGCACAGGCGCGCGGGTTTCGGCATGGACGCGCCGGATGGCCGGCGCAAGCTGCACGAGACGCCGGTTTCCAGACTGGGTGGGCTGCCTATTTATCTCGCGACGGTCATCGGCCTGACGGTGGTGATTTTTCTGGGCAACCACGGCTTCCGCGCCTGGGCGCCGCTGCTGATCTGCAACACGCTCATTTTCACCGTCGGCCTGGCGGATGACCTCAAGCCGCTCGGCGCGCGCGTGAAGCTGGTGGGCCAGCTCGGCACCGCCCTGATTTTATACTCGCTGGGTGTCTCCATAGACGTGCTTAGCAATCCGTTCGGCGAGGGCGGCATCCACCTCGGATGGTGGAGCCTTCCGCTGACCCTGGTGTGGCTGGTGGCGATTCCAAACATCATCAACCTGATTGACGGCATGGACGGCCTGGCGGCGGGGTTCGGGCTTTTCCTTTCGCTGACACTTGCGTTCATCGGTTACTTTTCGTTTCAGACGGATGTGATGATCGCCTCGGCTCTGATGGCGGCGGCGCTTGGGGGTTTTTTGTTTTTCAACCTGCCGCCGGCGAAGATTTTCCTTGGAGACGGCGGCGCGTATTTGATCGGGTTTTTCATCGCCTCGGTCTCGCTGCAAAGCTCGAACAAAGGCTCGGTCATCGCGGCGCTGCTGGTCATCGTCATCGCGCTGGGCGTGCCGATTCTTGACACTTTCTTCGCCATCGTGCGCCGCACCATGCGCGGGGTGCCCGTGTTCAGCGCGGACGCGGAGCACATTCACCACCGGCTCATTCTCCTGGGCTACAGCAAAGGCCGGGCGCTGGCGGTGATGTATGCCGTGTGCCTGGTGCTGAGCCTCGTGGGCATCAGCATCCTGCTGACCAAGGGCATCGCGCTCCCGGTGGCCGGAGCGGTCATGTTCCTGCTGGCGGTGGGCGCGGCGCGCTACCTCGGTTATGTGCGGAGCTGGACGCGGCTGCGGGAGCAGGTGGGCCAGGCGCTGGAGCGGCGGCGGAAATACGAGCATGTGCAGGCCCACGCGCGCGCTTTGGAGTTTGATGTCGAAGTCTGCGGCTCGCTGGAGGAGTTTGCCGGTCTTTTGCGGGAGCGGCTGCGCTGGGCGGGTTTTTCCACAGCGAGTTCAGAGGGTGCGAGGCCGGTGAAAATCAGCCTGACGGGAGGTGGGGAGGTGCTGCTTCACCACAAGCAGGACGCTGACGCGGAAGAGCACTGGCTGCGGCGCGCGGATTGTTTTGTCACTTTGCTGGAGCGGTGCGAGGAGCGCTGGGGCTCTCTGCCCGATGTCTTGCAGCGCGTTCCCGTCGAGGGCCGCGCCGCGAATTGATCACAGCCCTATCCTGCCGCTGACAGCCTCGTGCAAAAGGCGGGTGCATTCCGGGATGTCCAGGTGGTCGGTGTCGAGCACGAGGCCCGGATCGTAGTCGGGCTCCTCGAATGCGGAGTCCTTGCCGGTGAAGTTCGCAAGCGCGTTGGCCTGTGCCTTGGCGTAGAGACCCTTCACATCGCGCGAGGCGCAGGTGCTGAAAGAGCAGCTCACATAGACATCGAGCAGGTCGCCGTTCTGAATGATCTCCCGCACCATGCGGCGCATCGAGTTGAGCGGCGTGATGAAGCTGCACAGCACGACCGCGCCTGTCTGCACGGCGAGTTTCGCCACTTCGGCGGCGCGGCGGAGATTCTCCACGCGGTCCGCCTCGGTGAAGCCCAGGCCGCGGTTGAGCCCGTGGCGCAGCACGTCGCCATCCAGATGCAGGGTGAGGCGCCCGGCATGATGCAGGACGTTGGCGATCTCATTGGCCAGCGTGGACTTGCCCGCTCCCGACAGGCCGTAAAGCCAGATGATCATGCCGCGCTGTCCGAGGAGCTTTTCCCTGTCGGCGCGTGAGACGGTGAAATCGGGGGCGGTGCAGTTTTCCATTCGCTGCCATATCTTGGAGGGCCGTGATTTTTGCAAGGGCCGATTTTTGCTTCGCGCCGCCGCGCCTGTCTCAAAACGCGAGACTGCGGATGCGAAATGCCGCGCGTGTGGTAAAGGCCAGCCGCCCTCATGAAATCCATTTTGATCACCGCCCTGCTGCTCGCCGCCGCTTTTGTCGCGTATGACCGGTTTCTCGCCCCGCCCTGGGAGCGGATGATTTTTGAAAAAGGCCCCCGGCCAGCGCCGCGCGCGCCGGCCCAGTCCGCGCCGAAGGC
>ERZ761609.652-NODE-652-length-37975-cov-47.086735_pt1 | contig 37975 bp, 35 predicted proteins | sample MGYA00511163_ERZ761609 | MGnify/ENA primary metagenome ERZ761609 (study PRJEB28899, sample SAMN02445070) | bioreactor sludge metagenome | biome: EBPR sludge | place: Australia: Brisbane, Thorneside Wastewater Treatment Plant | collected 2011-12-16 ...
GCCGGGGGCGAGGGCGGCCGCGCCGGCGGGGGTGACGGCCGGGAGCGATTGCGGCAGATTGGTGGAGGACATCCAGGCGAGCGACATGCCGTAGATGAGCAGCCAGCAGAGCCAGCCCCAGAGGCCGGCGGCGAGGAGTTTGCCGAGCACGAGGGGGCGGGGGTCGCCGGTCCAGTTGATGAGGTGCTGCCGTTCGCGCTCGCCGCCGAAGCCCTGGGCGGCGAAGGAGCCGCCGAACAGGAAGGCCATGGCCGTGTAGAGGGTGTGATAGACGGGGTCGAGGAAGGCGGCGCCGAGGCGGCCGGGGATCAGGGTGGAGAGCAGGGCCAGAGCGCCGAGGACGACGAGGCCGCGGGGGCCGCCCATGCGGGGCAGGGCGCGGCGGAGTTCGTCGAGGAAGGCGGTTTGGGTGGTCACTGCTGCTATTCTATGCGGGCGGGCCGGGCGTCGCGCACGGTGAGCGACCATCCGGAGTAGCCGCGCTTGAGCGAATAGAGGTCCTGGTCGATGGCGAGGGCGAGATCGACGGTGCGGCCGGGGGCGAGTTCGTGGGCGCGGGTGGAGAAGCGCCAGGCTTTGGCGGTGAGCGGACGGCCGTTACCGGTGGGGAGGCGGAGGCGGAGGTGGTCGCCGGTGGAGCCGAAGGTCTGGGGCGGCTCGGTGAGCGTCACGGCGGGCGCATAGAGCAGAGGAGTGGGGTTGCCGCAGCCGAACGGGGCCATCTGGAGGATCTGCGCGGCGGACTGGTCGTTTAATTCGGCGAGAGCGACCGGGGCATCGAAGCGGAGTTCCGCCTTGAGTTCCTCGGAAGTGAGGGCCTGGGCGACGGCGGCGTTGAAGCGCTCCCGGAGCTCGGGGACGCGATCGGCGCGGAGGGTGAGGCCGACGGCGGCGCGGTGGCCGCCGAAGCGTTCGAAGACGTCGCCGATGGTTTCCAGCGTGGCCAGCAGGTGGAAACCGGGGATGGAGCGACCGGAGCCCTGGGCGCTGCCGGAGGCGCCGTCGCGGCCGAGGACGAGCGTGGGCCGGTGGTACGCCTCGGCGATGCGGTTGGCGACGATGCCGACAACGCCGCGGTGCCAGGCCGGATCATAGAAGACGAGGCCGGCGAGTTCGGGCGGCAGCGGCGGCGCGCCGAGCTGCTGGAGGATCTCCTCGACAATCGCCTCGCAGGTGCGCTGGCGTTCGGAGTTGAGGGCGTCGAGGCGCTGGGCGATGGCGTGGGCGCGGGCTTCGTCGGGGGTGAGGAAGAGTTCGATGACGTCGGCGGCGTGGTCCATGCGGCCGGCGGCGTTGATGCGCGGGCCGAGGCGGAAGCCGACGTCGGTGGCGGAGACGGGGTCGCCGAGTTCGAGGCCGGCGGAGGCGAGCAGGGCCTGGAGGCCTTTGTTGCGCGTGCGGGCGAGTCCTTCGAGGCCGCGCTTGACGATGACGCGGTTTTCGCCGGTGAGGCTGACGACGTCGGCGACGGTGGCGATGGCGACGAGGACGAGGAGCGAGTCAGAGAGTTTGACGATGCGGTCCGGCGGCATGCCGGAGCGCTCCATGAGGGCCTGGATGAGCTTGAAGGTGACGCCGGCGCCGCAGAGGAACTTATTGGGATAGGCGCAGGCGGGCTGGTTGGGGTTGAGGATGGCGACGGCGGGCGGGAGTTCGTCCTCGGGCAGGTGATGGTCGGTGACGATGACATCGAGGCCGAGTTCGGCGGCGCGGCGGAGGGGTTCGAGAGCGCGGATGCCGGTATCGACACTGATCAGCAGGCGAACGCCGTCGCGGGTGGCTTCCTCGATGATGCCGGCCTGGATCCCGTAGCCGTCCTTGAGGCGGTTGGGGATGTGAAAATCGACCGAACCGCCGAGGCGTTCGAGCATGATCTTGAGAATGACGATGGCGGACGTGCCGTCCACGTCGTAATCGCCATAGATCAGAATGCGTTCGCCGTCGCGGATGGCGCGCAGGATGCGATCGACGGCGGCTTCCATGCCGAGCAGGGAGAAGGGGTCGTCGAGGTCGGAAAGTTTGGGGTGGAGGAAGGGTTCGACGGCGGCGGGTTCGCGAAGCCCGCGCGACCAGAGCACGCGGGCGGCGGGCGGATGGAGACCACACTGGCGGGCCAGGCGGCTGACGCCTTGGTCGTCGAGATCGGGCAGAATCCAGCGGGCGGAAGGGGGCATCCGCGTTTTAGTTGTTCGAGTAGTAGCTGCCGCCGCCCGCGCCGTAGCCACCGGGGCCGTATTCGTCGGGCAGGGAGGCATCGATTTCATCGAGGATATCGTGCCACTCGTCGTACCATTCGGTTTGCATCTCGAAGATGTAAACGCGGCCTTCGTAATCGAAGCTGAGTTCGATGGCGCAGGTGAAACCTTCGTAGATGGCGAGTTCCTCGAGGCGGCGGGCGAGGGTGCGTATCTCCTCGCGGGCCAGTTCGGCTTCTTCGAGCTGGTCGAGAGCCTCTTCGCGGTGGGCCTGGGAAAATTCGCGGCTGTGGAAGTGGACGAGGCGAAGGCCGAGCTGCTGGGCGCAATCGAGGAAGGCCTTATAATCTGGGTGGCGTTCGGCGTCCCAGTAAACAAACGCCTGCCCATCGGAAGCCCGGCTTAGTCCGCGGAAAACGATGAACTGTTCGGCGGCCAGGTACTGCTGAATCTCTTCCGTTAATGAGTCAAGGTTGGGTCGCATGTTGGGCTACTCCTAGGCCGGGAGGGCGGGCTAGCGCTGGGCCAGCACGATGATCTCATCGCGGCCGGCGAGTTCGCGCGCCGCCGGCGTGATGATGGTTCGGGGACCGACATAGATCTTCTTCTTTTTGTCGATCGCCGCGCGGACATCGGCTTCGCAGACGAAGTCCACGATTTCGATTTGCGGTGCAGGCACGGAGGCGGGCGCCGGGGCCGGGGCGGGGGGCTTCTGCGCCGGGGCGGGAGGAGCGGGAGGGGACGAGGGCGCAGCCGCCGGCAAAGCACAGCCGCACGTGGCGGCTGGCGCCGCGGCCGCTCTCCGAGTCGCCAGGAAGCGGTCCACCACGCCCTCGATGGTGGGACGCAGGCCGGAGGCGGAGGGTTTCGGGGAAGGCGGGGGCGAAGGAAGGGCGGCGGCGACGGCTTCGGCCACACTGGCGCTGGTGACGGCGACGCCCTTCTGCGCGAGGTATTTTTCAACCGCGGCGACCAGAGCGGCCTTGTCGATCGCGGCGCCGGCCTGCGCGGGCGGGGCATCGGGGAACGCTTCGGCGGGAGTGCGGATGGCCCAGGCGATGCGCTTGATATTGATCAGATGCTGGGGGCCGACGTTGTCGGACGTGATGTTGCCGGCCATGGCGCCGCAGCCGAGCGTCATCGAAGGCTGGACGCCGGTGGTGATGCCCGTGGAGCCCTGGGGCGAGGCCGTATTGACCAGAACGCGGAAGGCGGGCATGCGCAGGCCGAACTGGCGGACGCGGCCCTCGTCGGTCGCGAAAATGACGCAGGTATGGCCGAGGCCACCGAACTGGAGGATTTGATCGCAGGCCTGGCAGGCGGCGTCGAAGGAGTCCACAAAGAGCAGGGCGAGAACGGGCGAGAGTTTTTCGGCCGAAAGCGGATGTTCCTTACCGACGCCGTGGATCTCGGCGACCAGAATCCGCGTTTCGGGTGGCACGCGGAAGCCGGCCATTTCGGCGATGCGTTGGGGGGACTGGCCGACACATTCGGCGCTGACGACGGTGCCGTACTTGAACAGGGCTTTTTCGACGGCCTTGCGCTCGGCGTCGTTCATCATGTAGGCGCCCTGTTTTTTCAGTTCGGCCAGAATCCGGTCGCGCAGGCTGCGTTCGGCGACGACGGTCTGCTCGGAACTGCAAACGGTGCCGTAGTCGAAGCTCTTGCCATCGACCACCTTGGCGACGGCATCGGCCGTATCGTAGCTGGGGTCGATCAGCACCGGAACATTACCTGGCCCCACGCCGAAGGCGGGCTTGCCGGAGGAATAAGCCGCGCGGACGATGCCCGCGCCGCCGGTGGAAAGGATGACGCCCGTCCTGGGGTGTTTCATGAGGGCGGTGGTGCCCTCCATGGACGGATTGTTGATGCACTGAATGACGCCCTCGGGGGCGCCGGCTTCGCGCGCGGCGTCGATCAACAGGGCGGCAGTGGCGCAGGTGCAGGCCTTGGCGCGCGGGTGGGGCGCGAGCACGACGGCGTTGCCGGCTTTCAGGCTGATGACTGACTTGTAGATGGCGGTGGAGGTGGGGTTGGTGGTGGGCAGAATGGCGCCAATGACGCCGACGGGCACGCCCACTTCGAGGACCTTCAACTCAGGGATTTCGCGCAGCACGCCGACCGTCTTCATTCCGCGGATGGAGCGGACGAGGAGATCGGCATTGAGCAGGTTTTTGGCGACCTTATCCTCGACGTTGCCCATGCCGGTTTCCTTGACGGCCATTTCGGCCAGACGGCGGGCATGAGCGCGAGCGCGGGCGCCCATCGCTTCCACGATGGCGTCGACGCGCTCCTGGCTGTATTCGCGATAGGCCTGCCACGCGGCGTGCGCGGCTTCCACCTTGCTTCGGACTTCCTGGACCGAAACCAGGTCAACGTCCTGCAACATGACTCATTCCCCCAGGGAGAGCCCTTCGGGCCTCCATGTTTCGCCAACCGGCGCCACGGCAGCGGCGCTTAGCCCAGAGAGCCTTTGTCGGCTTTCTTGGCGTTGTAGCCGGGGAGCGTCTTTTCCGTCTCCTCGTGTGGGTTGGGAATAACATGCACGGCGATCAGTTCGCCGACCCGGCGCGCGGCGGCGGCGCCGGCGTCGGTGGCGGCTTTCACCGCGCCAACGTCGCCACGCACGGTCACCACGACATAAGCGGCGCCGACAAACTCCTTGCCGGTCAAGGTGACGTTCGCCGTCTTGACCATGGCGTCGGCGGCTTCCACGGCCCCAATCAGGCCTTTGGTTTCGATCATCCCGAGGGCTTCCATCCAACCTCCTGGTTCGCGGGGCTCCGCTTCGCGCACAGCCCGGAATCTTTCACGGTATCACAACCGCGCCAGCTTACCGCGGCTCGAAAGTGAGCGCGGAGAAGGAGACGACGCTCTGGGGGTCGATGTTCCACTGCTGGTAGCGGAGCAGGCTGGCGCGCGCCTCGGGAACGGCCTGCAAGAAGGTGTAGATGGGGGCGGTGCCGCACCAGCGCAGGGCGTCCTTTTCGGTCTCCGCGTGAGTCCAGAATTCGTTCGCATCGCCGCGTTCGAGCGAGGCGATGCGCATGCGGTCCTGCTGTTCGACCTCCGCCATGCGCGTGTCGCCCGCCTGGACCGCTTCCTCGTCGCCATAACGCGCGCCGATGTGGGCCATGTCCACGCCGAGAACCCAGAAGGCATCGCCGCCTGCGGTGGCGCGCCATTCGCGGAGCGCGTCGAAAAAGCGGGCGAGGGCAGCATCCTGCTCGGGCCGGCCGGCGGCCAGCAGGGGGCCGCAGAGAATGGGAAGCACCTTGATACTGGGGCCGTAGAGCGCCTGCAGGAAGACGACCTGGAACTCGATGGAGTGTTCGATGGCGTGGGCGTAGTCTTCCATGGCGATGGCGCCATCGGCGTGGCGGGCGAGGAAGTCCACCGCGGTGCGGTCAGTGGTGGCGGCTCCGAAGGGGGTGACGAAGTTCTTTCTGGTCAGGCCGAAGCGGTTGGGCTCGCCGTAGTGGGAGGTGCCCAGGATAACGAAGGTGCGTTCGCCGGCCTGTTCCGGCAGAGCGAGATAGGCGTCGCGGTAGCTCTCCCAGCCGCCCTCGGGACTGACATGCGGGGCGGCGATGCCAATGGAGGCTGTGCCGCGCGGCGCGGCCGTTTCGGGGTGCAGATAGCGCTGCATCAAGCCGGCCAGGGCTGCGGGTTCGTCCGGGTAGGCGCCGCCGGCGTGGGCGGGCAGCCGTTCGGGGCTTTCGGCGAAGGCGTGGAAGCGCGCGTCGCGAAGTTCCTCGAACCGCTCGTTGCGGAGGAAGCCGGCGTGGTCGAGCGAGTCGATCAGATGACGGACGAGCGGCTCCAGGTCCAGGTCGCCGGTCATTTCGAAGAGGGCCATGTGCAGGTCCCGGTCTTCGTGCTGGCCATCGAAGAAGCGCAGCAGGGGCACCAGCGGCGGAGGCAGGATGAGGGTGGTGTCGGAGAACCCGAACGGATCGCGGATCAGCAGGCCGGGCCGGTCCTCGACCGGCGACGGCATGAAATCCAGTTCGAGGCGGAGTTGGGGCAGCGCCGGCATCTCTTCATCATCCTCCCATTTGGGTCAGAATGAGGAAATGCGCATTGAACTGGACGGCCGCCGGGTGCTGATCGTGGGCGCGAGCGGTGGGCTGGGGGGTGCGGTGTTGAGGGCCTTCCAGAAAGCCGGAGCGCGCGTGGCGGGCACGGCCCGCAAGTGGGCGGCGGCGCCAGAGGGGCTTCACCCGGTCAACGCCGACTTGAGCCGGCGCGGGGAGGCCGAGCGGATGGTCGAGACGGCCGCCGCCGCGCTGGGCGGGTTGGATGCGGTGGTGCAACTGGCGGGCGGCTTCGCCCTGGACGGGCCGATCGACGAAACCAGCATCGAGACGTTCGACCGCATGATCGATCTCAACCTGCGCGCTGCGTTTGTGACCTTCCGGGCCGCGGCTCCGGTGGTCTCGCATGGGCAGGGGCGCCTGCTGGCCATCGGGGCCGCCGGGGCGCTGAAGCCCGGCGCGGGGCTGAGCGCCTATGCGGCCTCGAAGGCCGGCTTGCATGCGCTGATTCAGGTGCTGGCCGCGGAAGGCAGGAAAGCCGGTTACACTGCAAACGCCATCCTGCCGGGAACGATTGACACGCCGGCGAATCGCGCCGCCATGCCGGAAGCCGATTTCTCGAAGTGGGTTGCGCCGGAGCAGATCGCCTCCCTGCTGGTGTGGCTGGCTTCGCCAGCCGGCGCGGGCACCAACGGCGCCCTGATTCCCATGGAAGGCCGGTAACGCTACTGATAGAAGAGGATGAACCCATGCCCGCTGCCAAACTGACCGACGCCGAACTCGCCAATGCCCTGGTTTCGCTGCCCGAATGGCGGATCCAGGACGGGAAATTGCACCGCGATTACCGGTTTTCCGATTTCGTCCACGCCTTCGGTTTCATGACCATTGCGGCCTTGGAGATCGAAAAGATGAACCATCATCCGGAGTGGTTCAATGTCTGGAATCGCGTGGTGGTGGACCTCACCACGCACGACGCAGGCGGAATCACCGCCAAGGATATTCAACTTGCGGGCACGCTGGACCGGCTCGCCGCGAAACTGTCATGAAACTCCCAGTCTTCTTACTTCTGTTTGCGTCGCTGCTGGCAGCCCAGGAGCGGTTTGCCGGATCTGATGCGTTGGATGAGGCGATCGAAACCGCCATTAAGGAAGATCAAATCCCCGGCGCGGTGCTGCTGGTGGGCCAGCCGGGCAAAGTGCTCCACCGGAAGGCGTACGGGCTCCGCGCGCTGCAGCCGCGGCGCGAGCCGATGACGCTGGACACCGTGTTCGACGTGGCTTCGCTGACCAAGATCGTGGCCACCACCTCGGCGGTGATGGCGCTGTTCGAGGAGGGCAAGATCAGGTTGAGCGAGAAGGTGACGGATTATCTGCCTGAATACCAGGGCGGAAAGAGCGACGTGACGGTTCGCCAATTGCTGACCCATTTCTCGGGCATGCGGCCGGACGTAGATCTGAAACCGAAATGGGAAGGCTACGAGACGGGCATCCGGCTGGCGCTGATCGACCGGCCCGTGGCCGAACCGGGCCAGCGGTTCATCTATAGCGACATCAATTTCGTCCTGCTGGGCGAGATCGTGCGGAAGGTGAGCGGCAAACCGCTCGACGAGTTTGTTACGGACCGCATTTTCGAGCCGCTGGGAATGAAGCACACGCGGTTCAATCCGCCTGCGCGCTGGCGGGCGCGGATCGCTCCGACAGAACAGGTGGAAGGCCAGATTCTGCGGGGCGTGGTTCATGATCCGACGGCCCGCTATATGGGCGGGGTGGCAGGCCATGCGGGCCTGTTTTCCGATGCCGCCGATCTGGCGCGGTGGGCCGAAATGATGCTGGAAGGCGGGCAGCGGCATGGGACGCCCAGAACCTTCAGCCCGCTGACCGTCCGCAAATTCACGGAGGCCAATTCACCGCCGCATCAGCCGACCCTGCGCGGATTGGGCTTCGATATCGATTCGCCGTTTTCCGCCAATCGCGGCGAACTGTTTCCCATCGGCTCGTTCGGGCACACCGGCTTTACGGGGACATCGCTGTGGATCGATCCGGTGACGAAGACCTATGTCGTGCTGCTGGCCAACAGTGTTCACCCGAAGCTGCGGCGGGCCATCAGCCCGCTGCGCGCGAGAGTGGCGACGATCACGGCGGCGGCGCTCGGCGTGGACACGCCGCAGGTGGCGCTGACCAGTTATCTGGAAACTGCCCAGGGCACCGCGCCGCGGCGCGCCCTGGCCCGGAACATGCGGACGCTAACCGGCCTCGATGTGCTCGAAGCCGAGGAGTTCGCGCGTTTGAAGGGCCGGCGCGTGGGCCTGATCACCAACCATACGGGGCGGACCCGCGACGGGCGCCGCAACATCGACGCGATGCTGGCCGCGGGCGTCCAACTCACGGCGCTGTTCTCGCCCGAACACGGGTTGTTGGGCGTCGAGGACCATGAGAACGTCGGCCACGGCAAGGACGAGGCCTCGGGCCTGACCGTGTGGAGCCTTTATCAAGGCAAGGACCGAAAACCCTCACCGGCCATGCTGAACGAAATCGACGTATTGGTGTTCGATATTCAGGATATTGGCGCGCGTTTTTATACTTACGCCTCGACCATGAAAAACGCCATGGAAGCCGCCGCCGCGGCGAACAAGGATTTCATTGTGCTGGACCGTCCGAATCCGATTAATGGCGTGCACCTGGAAGGGCCGATCCTTGACCCGGACCTGGTGACTTTTATCGCGTGCACCGTAATGCCGCTACGGCATGCGATGACGCTGGGGGAACTGGCCCGGCTCATCAACGCCGAGGACAAAGTCGGGGCGCGGCTCGAAGTGGTGGCAATGAAGGACTGGAGGCGGGGCGACTGGTGGGATTCCACCGGGCTGACCTGGATCGATCCCTCCCCCTCGATGCGCAGCCTGAACGCCGCGCTGCTCTATCCCGGATTGGCGCTGATCGAATACTCCCGCAACTGGAGCGTGGGCCGCGGGACCGATGCGCCGTTCGAGCAGGTGGGCGCGGACTGGATTTCCGGGGTCGATCTGGCCGCGGAGCTGAACCGGCGGCAGGTGCCGGGCATTCGCGCCTACCCGACCCGCTTCACCCCGCAGTCCTCGAATTTCCAGGGGAAAACGATCGAGGGCGTGCGCTTTGTGATTACGGACCGGGAAGGATTCAGCGCCGTCCGGCTGGGATTGGAGTTGATCAGCGCGCTGAACCGGCTGTATCCGGGCAAGATCGATCTGGAAACGAATGTGCGGTTGATCGGAAACCGGGGGCTGATCGAAAAACTGCGTGCCGGACTCGATCCGCGGCAGTTGGAACCAGCACTGACGGAGGAACTGGCCGCATTTTATATGATTCGCTCGCGTTATTTGCTGTACGAGTGATTTTAGGGAGCGGAAAGGGCCTGGGCCCGCCAGTGAAGCAGCACTGGCGGGCCCAGGGTTAATTAGAGAAAAGCTTCCCTTGCAGCGTCCCGGAAAACTCCGGCTAATCGCTTTCTTTCGCCGCCTTGGGCGGCCGTCCGCGACGGCCTGGTTTCTTCACGGCGGGCTTCTCTTTCAAAGCCGCCATCCAGGCGGGGGGACGCCCGCGCCGCTTGCCCTGTCCGCGTGCCAGCCGATCGAGCGTCAGAATCGCTTCTTCAATCGCCTGCCGTTCCTGGCGTAATTCCGCCAACATTTTTGTGACATCCATCTTGATTGCTCCCTGCAAATCTCGGGCCTGGCCGCGTCGACTTCCTCCGGCGATTGGTTCCGAAATCGGAACACGCTCGACGCGGCCGCGACCGCCTAAGCATTTTTTACCCTACTTTGGAGGAGTTTACAAGAGGTTTGTTCCGATTTCGGAACAAGATTCGTTTAGGGGTGGCGATTTGGTACTTTGCCGCCACGATTGGCGGCCGCCCGGTCCCAGTATCTATAGAACGGGATTCCCACCGCAATCACGATCAGCCCAAGCAGCGATTCGCGAGGGGATTTCTGCAAAGTGACGGCCAAAAGGATCGCGGCAACGCCCACAAATAGCAGAGGGACCAGGGGATATCCCAGGGTGCGGTAGGGCCGGTGCAGGTCCGGCCGTTTCCGGCGCAGTACGATTACGGCGGCGGTGCTCATCCCATAGAGAATCCAGCTTGGGAAAATGACCATCGTCAACAACTGGTCATAGCGGCCGCTGAGCACCAGCACGGCGCTCCACGCGCTTAGGGCCAGAACGGAAAATCCGGGGGTGAGATGTTTCGGATCCACGGCGGAAAACCGCCGGAAAAACAGGCCATCCCTCGCCAGGGCGTACGGAATCCGGGAACCGGAAAGCAGACTGCCGTTCAAGGCGGCAAACATGGAAATGAGCGCGGCCAGAGTGACCGCCGTGGCGCCCCACTCGCCCACCACGGCGCGCATCATCACGGCCGCGACGCGGTCGCTGGAGGCGACCTCCGCGGCGGGAAGAACGTAGAAATACGCAACATTTGTGAGTAAATAGATAGCCATCACCGTGCAGGTGCCGGCGATCAGCGCGCGGGGCAGATTCCGTTGTGGCTGCTTGATTTCACTGGAAACCATGCTGACGTTATTCCAGCCATCGTAGGCCCACAAGGCGGCCACCAGGGCGGCGAAAAATCCGGGAATCCCGCCTGTGGCTGCCGTGGAGGTGGAGAAATTCGCCAGTTGGCCCTTGCCGCCGAACAGGCCCGCCGCCACGACGCCGCCAATCAGGGCGACTTTCAGGATGGTGGTCGCCACCTGGAGGCCCGCGGCTTCGCGGACACCGAACCAGTTGAGAATGCCGAGAGAAAGGATGAGGGCAATGGCTACGAGTTGGCCGCCATTGACGGGCAGGAGCCCCCAATTCTCGCCCAAGGGGAGGGGAATCAGGAAGAGGGTGTGGTCGAGGGACGGGAAGAAATTGGCGAGATACAAGGCGAAACCGGTGCCGAGCGTGGCCACCGAACCGCTCTTGGCCACCCACATCTGGGTCCAGCCGAACAGGAAGCCCCAGAACGGGCCGTAGGCTTCGCGGAGATAGACGTACTCGCCACCGGCTTCCGGCATGGCGGCCGCCATTTCGGCGTAGGTCAGCGCGCCGGCCAGCGAGAGCAGTCCGCCGAATACCCAGACCAGGAGCACCATCTCCGGCGAGCCGGTATTTTGGACCATGGTCTTGGGCACGAGAAAGATGCCGCTGCCAATCACCGTGCCCACCACGATGGAGGCGGCGCTCCACATGCCCAACTGGCGCCGCAGCTCGGGCCTACTCACCGGGCTGTTCCTCTTGTTTCCGGAAGTCACCCAGCACCAGCGCCGCCGCAAGGGCGACGCCGGCGGTCACCAGCGTACCGATTAACACATACCAGGTCCAGGCTACGGTGGTGCCGAAGCGGACATACATATTGACGGAAAAGCCGGCCAGCATGCCCGCCATTGCGGCGCGCTCGGAGACTCGCCGGGTCAGGACGCCCAGCAGGAAGACGCCGAGCAGCGCGCCGTAGAGGATGGACGCGATGCCCAGGCCCGCTTCAAGCACCGAATCGACATGGCGCGCGACATAGGCGATGCCGAACATCACCACGCCCCAGACCAGAGTCGCCAGCCGGGCCATGCGCAGGTAGTGGGCCTCGGGATGATGGCCCGCGCGGAGCTTGTAGAAGTCCATGATGCTTGTGGAGGCGAGCGAATTCAGCGCCGAACTCAGATTGGACATCGCCGCGGCCAGCACGGCCGCCATGATCAATCCGGCCGCGCCCACCGGCAGGTGGTCCCAGATGAATTGAGGATAGATGCGGTCGAGTTTCTCCGGCACGGCCAGGCCGGTATCCCGGTAGTACACCCAGAGGATCAATCCGATAACCAGGAACAGCGTGAACTGGAAGCAGATCACCGCCCAGGAGGCGAACAGGGCGGTGCGGGCGTCGCGCTGGTTGCGGGCCGACAGCAGGCGCTGCACCAGCATCTGTTCGGTGCCGTGGCTCGCGGTGGTGAGGAAACAACCGCCCAGCACGCCCGCCCAGAAAGTGTAGGTCGTGGAGAAAAACTCCCTGGAAAAAGCGAACTGGAAATCGAAGACCTGGAACTTGCCCGCCTCACTCGCCAGGCGCGCCACATACGGCCAGCCTTCGGGAATCTGGCCGAGCATCACGAAAAGGCTGACCAGCGCGCCGGCGATGTAGAGGATCATCTGAACCACGTCGGTCCAGATCACGGCGGTCATGCCGCCGTGGAAGGTGTAGAACAAGGTCAATCCGACGATGGCGGCGATCGAAGCCATTTCGCCCGTGCCGAGAATGACTGAGATCACGATGGAGATCGCGAAGACGCGGACTCCCTCGGCCAGGGCGCGCAGGATCAGGAACAGGCCCGCCGTGAGTTTGCGGAGCCGGACGCCGAAGCGCCGTTGCATAAGTTCGTAGGCCGTGAACAGGTCGCCTTTGAAGTAGTGGGGCAGGAAGAGAAACGAGATGACGATCCGCGCCAGCAGATAGCCGAAGACCACCTGCAGGAATCCGAAGTTGCCTCCGAAGGAGAGGGCCGGAGTGCCAATCACCGTCAGCGTCGAGGTTTCGGCGGACACGATGGTGAAGGCGATCGCCCACCAGGGCGATTTCTGGCCGCCGAGGAAGTAGTCCCGAAGCGAATGCTGACTCTTCCGGAAGCGGGCGCCGAACCAGGTGATGCCCACCAGATAGAGGAGAATGACGCCGAGATCGATCGCGCGCATGAAGTGACGGATTGTAGCATAGCGGTCAGGGGAACATTTCGCGGACGGTGCGCGTCCAATCGGCACGGGCCACGTCCGCCCCCCAGCCCGCGCGGGAGCGGGTATGATGGATAGTTTACTGACGGGTCGTTCCGGTTCTCCCGGACCGGTTGCTTCGAGCTTTCGCCTTTCGCTATACTCCGCAAGAACATCGCTTTGCGGATGATCCGATCGGTCGAGGCCCGGAGCACTCGCCCCGCGGCATTAGCGATGAACCGACCTTAGGAGGCATGTGGTGCTGCTGAATCTGAAAAACTCGATCGCGGCCGTCGTCGTTGGGGCTTTGTGCTCGATGGCCGGGCTCGCCCAGGAATGGAAGGACCGGGCCGAGTACGACCTGGTGGTGGAATCCATCGGCAAGGAACAGAACCCCAAGACGAAACTGGGTCTTCTGAATCAGTGGAAGGAGAAATACCCTGACACCCAGTTCAAAGACACCCGGCATGGCCTGTACGTCACCACCTATCAGCAACTGAACGACCCGAAGGGCATGAAGGCGGCCTGCGAGGACTGGCTGAAGGATAACCCGAAGGCGATTGGCGCCTACTACTGGCTCAACCTGCTGACCATCTCGCTGAACGATACTTCCGCCGACGCGCTGGCCAGCGGTGAACGGGCAGGTAAAGGGATGCTCTCCATCCTGGATGAGAGCTTCGAGCCCTCGAAGAAGCCGGAAAACGTCAGCGCGGCGGATTTCGCGGCGCAGAAAGAGACCTTCGCCGGCATCGCCAACAAGACGCTCGGCTGGGTGGCGATGCAGCGCAATGAGAACGAGGCCGCCGAGAAGTACTTCCTCGAAGCCCTGAAGCATACGCCGAATGACGCCGCCGTGAGCCTATGGACCGGCACGGTGATTGCGAAGCAGCGCAAGGTGGAGAAGCAGTCGGCTGCCCTCTATCACTTCATCCGCGCGGGATCGCGCGATGGGGAAGGCGCCCTGCCCGCCGAACAGAAGAAGCAGATCGCCGCTTACTACGAAAAGAGCTATGTGAACTTCCACGGCGACCGCGGCGGTCTGGCGGAAATCGTGCAAATGGCGAGAGCAAATCCACTCCCGCCATCCGACTTCAAGATCGAGTCGAAGGACGAGATCCTGATCAAACAGGAAGAGGAACTGAAGCGCACCCAGCCAGTGCTGGCCCTCTGGGTTGGCATCAAGCGCGAATTGAGCGGCGCCAATGGGCCCACCTATTTTGAAAACTTCAAGGGCACGCTGGTCCCGGGCGGCGTTGTGGTGGGCGAGACCAAGGTCGAGAAGTTCAAGGGCATCGTAGTCAGCTCGAGCCCCGAGCGCCGGCCGAAGGAAGTGGTCCTTGGCCTGTCGTCGCCGGATATGTCGGAGGTCACGCTCCGGCTGGAGAATCCGATGCCAAATCCGATCGCGCCCGGGACGGAACTTGAGTTCTCCGGCGTTCCGATCGAGTACACGGCCGATCCCTTTATGCTGGTTTTCGACGTGGACAATGCTGATGTTGTGGGCTGGCCGAAGCCCGAGCCTCCCGCCAAGAAGGCGCCCAGCAGGAAGAAGAAGTAGCGGAGCCGAATCCACCTAAGGCCGGAAAGGGCGGACCCATGAGTCCGCCCTTTCCTTTGGCCGCTCGCCCGAATTACGCGCCAGAAGGTAACTGAAGGTGAGCCGTTCCCAGGTGGAGAGAGGTTCGGCGGAATACTGCAGAGCCTGATAATTGCGGACGAAGCGTTGCGCCGGCGGCAGGGCGGGAATCACCGCGAGCCCGGTGAGCAACGCAATGCTGAGCAAAGCCGCCCTCGCTCTCTGGATGGTAATCCTCGCCTTCACACTAAGGAAGACGCAGATCCCCCCCCTTCGATTACCGTTTCAGCCGGGATGCGGCGCTAAATTAACGCCTGTCGCAGATCCCGCAGCAGGGCGCGCGCCGCTTCCGCCTGTTCCGCCGGGGCGCGGCGCTGTTCGCCCTTGAACACGAAATAGGCGCCGTCCTCCCGCTCCACCAAGGCTTCAAAGCCATTCTGCGTCAAGGCGCCGGGCGAACCGATCCCACCGAAGCCCTGTTCGCCGCGCTCCACCAGGACAACGCAGCCGGCGCGTTCAAAGACGAAATGGCGCTCGACGCCAGGCGTCGGCAACAGTTGAATGCCCGCGGCGGCAATCCTCTCCAATTGGCCCAGCAACCGCTCGTCCATGCCCAACTACATCTTGTAACGGCCGAAGTCTTCGTCGTTCAAACCTTCGAGCCAGCGCTTCAACTCTTCGTTCGCGTTCTTGTCTCCCAGATTGGCGGAGGCCTTGGAGGAGCGCAGCACCTGTTCCTCGACGTAAATGGGGCAATCGAGCCGCAGAGCAAGGGCCAGCGCGTCGCTGGGGCGGGAGTCGATGCTGATCAGTTCCCCATCGCGTTCCAGCCAGATCACGGCATAGAAGGTGTCGTCCTTGAGTTCGTTGACGACCACTTTCTTGACGCCGGCCTCGAGGCCGGTCAGCACGTTCTTGATCAGATCGTGGGTCATGGGCCGCGGCGTGGTGACCTTTTCGATTTCGAGCGCGATGGCGTTGGCTTCGTAGATGCCCACCCAGATGGGCAGGATGGCGTCGCCGCCCGTGTCGCGCAGAATGACGATCGGCATGTTGGTCACCGGGTCCATCATCAGGCCCCGGATCCTCATTTCGACTTCCATGGCGTGCCCTCCTTCTCCCTATACCAGCATCGCGCATTCGCCGGCCAGTGAGTTCGGGCCGGCACGCGTCACCCGCACGGGCAGATACCGGCCCAGCATTTCCCGGCGTCCCGGAGCGGCGCCGCCGTTGGCGGCAGGCAGGGTGAAGTTCAGAACACGATTCTGCGCGGTACGGCCAATCCATTGGCCGGTGCTGGAATTGTAGCCTTCCACGAGCACCTCGAGTTCGCTGCCCACCACACGGCCGTTGCGGCGCAGTTGGATTGCCCGCTGCTTCTCCTGCAGCGTTGTGAGACGCCGGCTCTTTTCCTCTTCCGGGATGTGATCGCCAAGCGCCAGGGCCGCGGTGTTGGGGCGGGGAGAATACTTGAAGCTGAAGATGCTGTCGTATTCCACTTCGTCGAGCAGGTGCAGGGTCTGGGCGAAGTCCTCTTCCGTCTCGCCGGGGAAGCCCACGATGATATCGGTCGAAATGGCGATGTCGCGGCTGGCGGATCTCATCCATTCGATCCGGCGCATGTATTCGTCGCGGGTGTATTGCCGGTCCATCAGGGCCAGCACCCGCGAGGAACCGCTTTGCACCGGCAGATGCACCTGGTTGCAGAGCGTCTCGGTGCGGTCGATGGCTTCCACGATGTCGCGGCCGAAGTCGCGGGGATGCGACGTGGTGAAGCGCACGCGCCGGATGCCTTCGACGCGGCCCACGGCTTCCAACAGTTGGGCGAAATTGAAGCCGGCGGGGGAGGGGTCGCGGTAGGAGTTCACGTTCTGGCCGAGAAGTTGGATCTCCGAATAGCCGGCGCGCGCCAGCTCGCCCGCTTCGCGGAGGACGCTTTCCGACGTCCGGCTGCGCTCGGGGCCGCGCGTGAAGGGGACCACGCAGTAGGCGCAGCTTTTGTCGCAACCTTCGATGATGGTGATGTAGGCCCGGTGGGGGTTATCCCGGCGGGTGTAGGGCGTGTCGAAGGTCTCGTTGGTCTCCAGGCTCAAGCCGGTGACTCTCCGGTCGCCCGCCTCGATCTGGACCAGCATGTCGGGCAGCCGGGTGTAGCTTGCCGAGCCCGCCACCAGGCTCACATGGGGCGCGCGCTCGAAGATCTTCTCGCCCTCCTGCTGCGCCACGCACCCGATCACTGCGAACACTTTGCCCTTGCCGGCCTCTCGCTTGAACTGCTCCAGGCGGTGGAAGACCTTCTGCTCGGCCTTGTCGCGGATGGAGCAGGTGTTGTAGAGGACCAGGTCGGCTTCCTCGGGCTGCTGCACCTGCTCGTAGCCGCGCTGCTCGAGCGTGCCCACGACTTTTTCGGAGTCGTGGGCATTCATCTGGCAGCCAAAGGTCTCAATATAGAAGCGTTTCATACACACTGAATCCCCTCTGCGGGTTGGCCGGCGCGGCGGCGGTTTGCTTTTATTATAAGCGGGGGACTATAGCGACGGCCTCCGTTGGCCGATAGTTGGCTTGATGAGGATCGTGCTTGTTGCTCTGTTAGCCGCTTCGCTGCTGGCCGCCTGGCAGGCCGAACGCCGCACCTATGTCTTTGATCCTGAAGGGCGCCGCCAGTTCTGGAGTGGGGAGGCGATGGGCGAGCGCCGCTCGACCTCGATTGGCCGCGACCTGAACGGCCGCGAGGCCAAGGTCGAGGAAGTGGAGGAGAAGATCCTGCGGGATGAAGGCGGGGTGAAGGTGGTTGAGCGGATCATCCGCCGATTCGACCAGAATGGCCGCCCGTTGACGCCCGAGAAGGAAGTCGTTGAGTCGATCCGGCAAGCCGGCGGAGTGACGCAGACTTCGGTCACGACCTATGAAGCCGACCTGAACGGCAGGCTCCGTCCGGCGCGGCGTGCGATCACGGAGGAGCGCGAGTTGAATGACCGCATCCAGTCCGAGACGCGCATCGAGCGGCAGACCATTAGCGGAGCGTTTGCCACGGTGGAGCGCCGCGTCTCTGAGCGGCGGGAAAGCGGCGGCCTCTCGGAGAACGAAGAGACCACATTCCTGCCGGATGCAAACGGGCGCTTTCAGCAGGCTGCGCGGCGGGTTGCCCGCAGCGCAAAGGAGAATGGGGCAGTTCGGGAACAGGTGGACGAGTACGAGGTGGCCTCCACTGGCCAACTGAAGCTCAGCCGGCAGAGTATAGCCCGGACCGAGAGGGACGCCTCTGGCGCTGAACGCCGCGTCATCGATGTGTTTGGCCCTGGTGCTCCCGGCCGCACCCCGGAGGCCGGGGTTTTGGCTCTACGCGAGCGGCAGATCATTGAAGTGAAGCCGACGGCGCAGGGCGCTGTGGAAACCTATTCGATCCAGCGGCCGGAACTTCATGGGCGCGGCCAGTTGGGTGACCCGGTGAAGATTTCAGAGACGGTCTGCACAGGCAAGTGTGTCTCAGCTCCGCCCTCGCCCCCGCCAGGAGAGGTAAAAAAGTAGTCCTGCCAGCAGCGGCGGTCCCGCAAGGATCGACCCGACCTGAAGGACATAAAGCGCGCCTCTGTGCCCCATGAATTCGTTGTAGGTGTATAAGATAGCCGCCGCGACTAGCAGCAGGAGCCAGGCTGCCGCACGCTCGTACCGCCAGGCGATGAGCGCGATGAGCGCAAATGCCAGACCTGGAGCCGCTGTGTGGATGAACACACCAACGGGGGGCAGGTGCTCACTGAGGCCCGAGGCGAACCCGAACCACATCCAGAAGACGGCCCACACCAGCAGAATCGCCCGTGCCGAATTTCGCTCCCAGCGCGCCGCGGGCCAGGCGCGCCATTCTGCTCGGACCATGGCGCCCTCCTTGCCCTCAGTATAAGAGAAAAAGGTCCTGAATTGAAGACTTATTGAAAGCGTTCCCGCATGCGCTCGCGATCCACCAATTCGTCGAACACGGCCAGCACTTGTCGTCGGAAGTAGTAGATTCGCTTGACGTTCTCGCGGAATTCGCCATCGTAGAGAGGGTGGGAAAGCCACTTCTTGAAGGTGGCGGCGGGGATCTCAATGTCACGCCTGAGTTTCTCCGGAGAGTGGCCGCGCAGGAAGAGGCCATAGAACATCGCCGCCTCGCGTTGAACCGCCAGGGGGTCAAGCTCTTCATGCACCGGAATGGCTTGCGTGGACACCAGCTTTCGATCCCTTATCGACCAAAAAATGTGAGTATAGACGTCTTCTCCGGGCGCGGCAAGCACCCCGAAGCACTACCCACATGCTAGAGATGCGGGTATGGACGCGGGCGTTGCTTCCGGGCCTGCAGTTTTTCGCCGGTCCAGCCGATAGACAACCGGAGGCAGATGCCATGCGATGGTCTTGTCTGGCGGCAATGTCCGCTGTTTTCGTGGGTGGAATGATCCTGGCCCCAGTGGTCCGGGCAGCCGAACCGCTATGGGAATACGCGCACCCGGAGGCCAAGGTGCTCATTGGGATCGACTGGCAGCGCGCCAAATCCTCGCCCGCCGGCCAGATGGTCCGCAAGCAGTTCGCCCAGATCGGCGGCGCGATGAGCGCGGCCGCGCAGGGCCTTGACCTCTTCGAATCGCTGGACCGCATTTTGCTCAGCGCGCCCGGCGAACTCAGCGGGACTCCTGCGGACTCGCCGGTGCTCGTCGTCCTCGAGGGCCGGCTGGACCGAGGCGCACTGCGGAAGGCAATGATCCCCGGCACCGCCGTGGAAAGATTCAAAGGGCACGATCTGCTGATTCCCCCGCGCGGTTCGAATGAGAACTTGATTGCGGCCCTGGTCAGCGAAACGGTCACACTATTGGGTGACCGCGTTTCGATCGAGGAAGCAATCACCAAAGGGACGGGACCAAGGGACGCGGCCCTCCGCGCCCGCGCCGGGCAAATGGCCGCCGAGTGCGACTTCTGGATGATCTCCGCCGTGCCCCCCATCAAGCCGGGGCTCTCGCCCATGGACAATCCGCTGGGGGACAGTTTCGACAACCTGCAGTCGATGGATCTCGGCCTCTCATTGGCCAGCGGTCTTGGACTTAAGGTGAATATGGAGTTCACAGACCCGGCCAGCGCGCAGAGCCTCGCTCTCGGAACGCAGATGATGATCTCCATGCTGATGGGCGGTGCGGCTTCCTCCCCCGAAATGGCCAAGATCGCCCGGAGCCTCCATGTGGAACAGACCGGACCGCGGCTGCGCATGCAACTGGATGTGCCCATGGAATTGCTGGAACAGGGAGTGATTCAGGCCCGGGCAGGCTTCGAACAGGTGGGCCCGCAGACCCTGGAGGGACTGCTCGGCATGCGTCCCCAGTCCGGTCCACTGGCTGGAGTGCGTCCCGCGACGGCCCAGCCGGTCGCCCCCTCGCTGCCCGTGGAACCCCAAAAGCGGACGATCCGCATTGTGGGCTTGGAGGACGGTGACCGCGAGATCAACTACACCGTCGGGGGCCGTCGCCGGTAGGCTAGGCTGATAGGCAGCATGCGTTTCTTCTTGCTGCTGGCCCTTGCCTGGCCTGCGGCCGCCCAACTGCCGCCTGATTTCAACGAGATCCGCCGGGCCGGATCAATCACGGAGCCATTCGCCGGGCCGCAGATCCGGCTGCTGGTCTGGAACATCGAACGAGGCCAGCGATTCAACGCCGTCGCCGATGCGCTCGTCAAGCATCCCGCTGACCTGCTGCTGCTCCAGGAAGTGGATCTCCACGCCAGGCGAACCGACGGTAGGGACATCGCCGCTGATTTGGCCTTCCGCACCGGCCACGAATTCGTCTTCGCCCCGGAATTCCTGGAACTCGGCCAGCGTATCCGCGGCGCTGACGCGCTTCACGGGCAGGCGACTCTCTCAAGTCTCCCCATCCGCCGCCCGCGCCTGATGCGCCACCAGGAACAGCATCCAAGCTGGCGGCCCAGTCGGTTCCTGCCGCTTTGGGGCGTCTTCCAGCCCCGCTACGGCGGCCGGGTTGCTCTGATCACCGAACACGAAACCGCCCACGGTCTGCTCGTCGCCTACAACCTCCATCTCGAGAGCCGCGGCCCAGACTCGATCCGCGTCTCGCAGATCCAGGAAGTGCTCGAAGATGCCCGCCGCTACCCCGCCTCCGCCACCATCCTCATTGCCGGCGACCTGAACACCAAGAAGGCCGATTCCCCGGTCATCGACACGATCCGCAAGGCCGGCTTCACCACCCTGCTGGGCGGCGAGGTCACCACGAAGCGCCGCCAACCGCTCGACTGGATCTTCCTCCGCGGCCCCTGGACCGCCGCTGATGCCCGCATCCATTACGAAATCCGCTCCTCCGACCACTTCCCCCTGACCCTTACGCTTCAACCCGCACCCCTTCCGCTCCGTTCCGCGCCGCGATAGAATCGGCGCGAATCATGACTCCCGGTTTTCACACTGACGCCTTCAACTCGGTCTACTGGTCCTTCACCCAATGTCTCGATTGGGCCGCCGGCCACGATCTCAAATACATTGAATGCGGCGCGATTGATGGCGTCTCCTGGATCCACGGCCTCGGCTACCAGCCCCACATCGCGCTGTGGGAGGACCCTCTCGCCCTCCGCCGCCAGATGGAAAGCCGCAACATCCGCCTTTCGCAACTCGACGCCGCTTTCCCCCTCTCCCGCCCCGAGGGCCTCACCCTCGGCGTCGAATACATCCTGCATTCCATCCGCTGGGCCCACATCGCCGGATGCTCCTTCATCGATACCACCGATGACCGCCACGCCCCCGCGGGCCTCACCGAATCCGAAGCCCTCGCTCACCTCCGCCGCTGCTACGAACTCGTCCTGCCCACCGCCGAGCGCTACGGCATCACCATCAACATCGAGCCTCACGGCTACTTCACCACCCATCCGGACCGCCTCGCCGAGATGCTCGCGTTCTCTGACTCGCCTTATCTCCGCCTCAACTTCGACACCGGCAACACCTTCATCGCCGGCCAGGATCCCGTCGCCTTCCTGGAGCGCTTCATCGACAAGGTCTCCCACGTCCACATCAAGGACGTCAGCGCCTCCCTTGCGCAAGCCGCGCTTGGCGAACTCACCGGCATCGCCGTCAGCCATTGCGCCATCGGCCAGGGCGTCAATGCTGAGAACATCCGCGCCTGCCTCCGCCTGCTCCACCGCCATGGTTTCACCGGCGTCCTCAGCCTTGAATGTGAAGGCCAGGGTGGACCCATGCTCGAGCGTTCCCTCGCGTGGGTCCGCGGCGAACTGGAGGCGCTCGGATGACTTCCGTCGCCCTGGTCGTTCTCATCCTCACCGGCTCCAGCGACCTGCCCCACCACCATTGGGACCAGACCACGCCAATCCTCCAGCAATGGTTCAACGCCCGCGTCCTCACCGAACCCTCGCGCCTCACCGCCGCGGATCTGAAGGGCGTCGACGCGGTCATCGTCAACTACCACGGCCCCCGCTGGGGCGAACCCGCCGAGCAGGCGCTGGAGGACTACGTCCGCACCGGCGGCGCCCTGCTCGCTTTCCACCAGTCCAGCTACGGCCCCTTCTTCGGCATGGAACTTGACAGCGGCAAATGGCGCGCCGGGCCCACTGCCGGCTGGACCGCCTGGAGCCGCATGATCGGCGCCCATTGGGACCCGGCGAAAATCGGCCACGCCCGCCGCACTCGCTTCAAGGTCGAATGGACTGACAACCTGCCCGCCTTTGAAGCCGACGACGAACTCTACCACCGCCTGACCCTTCACGACACTGTCACCGTCCTCGCCTCCGCCCTCAGCCCCGCCGATCTCGGCGGCACCGGCCAACGCGAACCCCTCATTTGGACCAACGCCTACGGGGCCGGCCGCGTCTGGTTCACTACCCTCGGCCACGACCCCAAAGCCTTTCACCAGCCCGGCATGCGCGAAGCCTTCACCCGCGGCCTCCATTGGGCCGCCCGCAAGGAGTGACTCATGAATCCCATTGACCGCCGCCAATTCCTCTCCGCCACCGCCGCCGCGGGCCTGTTCACCGGCAGCGGCGCGATCCGTACCGGCATCATCGGCTGCGGCGGCCGCGGTGAAGCCGCCGGGCTCAACGCCCTCAAGGCCGGCCCCGATGTCCGCATCGTCGCTCTCGCCGATCTGCTCCGCGACCGTGCCGACGAGGTCCGCGCCCGCCTCCGTTCCGAAGCCCCCGATCAGGTGGACATCCCCAACGACCGCATCTTTTCGGGCTTCGACGCCTACCGCCACGTCATCGAAGCATCCGACGTCGTCCTCATCGCCAACGCCGCGCGCTTCCACCCGCTCCATCTCCGGGCGGCCATCGAAGCCGGCAAACACGCCTTCCTGGAAAAACCCCACGCGATTGATCCAGCCGGTCTAAAGACAATCCGTGCGGCCTGCGAACTGGCAAAGCAAAAAGGCCTCTCGGTGGTCTCTGGTCTCCAGAGCCGCTATCATCCCGGCTACCGCGAAACCATGGCGCGCGTCCACGCCGGCGCCATCGGCGACATCATCGCCATCCAGGAAACCTGGCTTCGCCCGCCTTATGTTCTTCGTCAGCGCCGTCCGGATCAATCCGAACTCCTCTTCCAGGGCGCCAATCAGTACCACTTCAACTGGCTCTCCGGCGACGATGTGCCCCAGACCCTGATCCACAACCTCGACCGCTCCAGTTGGGCGCTCGGCGAAGCACAGCCGCTCAGTTGCTACGGCATGGGTGGCCGCTCCACGCTGCTGGGCGAGATCTATGGCAACGTCTTCGACCACCACTCCGTCGTTTACGACTTCCCCCGCGGCGTTCGCGTCTACGCCCTTTGCCGCACTATCGACAACTGCTACAACGAGAACTCCAGCCTCATCCTGGGCGCCAAAGGCCGCTGCGACCTGCTCAACCTCCGCATCGAAGGCGAAACCAACTGGCAGCACGAAGGCGACAAGTCGAAGAACAACGCCTACGACCTCGAACAGGCCGCTCTGTTCGACGCCATCCGCCGCAACGCGCCCCTCAACAATGGCGACTACATGGTCCGCAGCACCCAGATCGTCGTCATGGGCCAACTCAGTTGCTACACCGGCGAGCGGATCACCTGGGACGCCGTCAGCAACTCGAACTTCGCCTATCCGCCCGCCGGCGAGGTGAACGAACACACCGAACCCCCGGTGCGCCCCGGCCCCAACGGCATCTACCCCGTCTTCCGCCCCGGCGTCACCCGCCTGCTCTAGCTCTGCTATCGTGACAATCTGGAGGACCCGCCCGGAACGTGAACCCCCTTCGCCGATTGGCCGGTGGCCTGCTCCGCCGCTGGCAACACTGGGATGAAAGCCGCCGCCTCGCCCCGCTCTATCAACCCGGCCCAGCGAACCCCGACCCCCAGGCCCACCTCGACGAAGCCATCGCCTGGCTCAAACGCGCCCAGGACGCAGGCGCCGACCGCGGCGTCTCCTATGGCGTCCGCTTCGGCGAGGACTTCGACCTCAGCTATCCCGAAACCACCGGCTACATCTGCCAGACCTTCGTCGAACTCTGGCGCAAAACCGGCGACCCCGGCCTGCTCGAGCGCGCCATCGCCATGGGCGATTGGGAAGCCGCCATCCAAATGCCCGAAGGCGCGGTCATGGGCGGCAAAGTCAATACGAACCCCACCCCGGCGGTCTTCAACACCGGCATGGTCCTGCTCGGCTGGGCCGAACTGGTCCGCGCCACCGGCGAACAGCGCTTTCGCGACGCCGCCGCCCGCGCCGGCGAATGGCTCCTCTCCGTCCAGGAGCCTGACGGAAACTGGATTCGCGGCAACTCCCAATTCGCCAACGCCGCCACCACCACCTACAACGTCAAGGCCGCCTGGGGCCTCTGCGCCGCCGGTCTCGCGCTCAACCGCGACGACTTCACCGCCGCCGCCATCCGCAACGCCGAATTCGCCATCTCCCGCCAGCAGCCCAACGGCTGGTTCCGCGATTGCTGCCTCACCGACCCCCAAAACCCGCTGCTCCACACCATCGCCTACACCTTCCAGGGTCTGCTGGAAATCGGCCGCCTTACAGGGCGCGATGACCTCGTCGCCGCCGCCCGCCGCGCCGCCGATGCCCAGCTCGAACTCATGACCCCCGAAGGCTTCCTCCCCGGACGTCAGGACCGCCAGTGGCAGCCCGCCGCCCAATGGTGCTGCCTCACCGGCTCCGCGCAGACTTCGATCGTCTTCAGCACCCTCGCCGCGCTCACCGGCGATTTCCGCTATGCCAGCGGCGCCGAACGCCTCAACCGCTACCTCATGGCCCGCCACGATATCCGCAATCCCGACCCGCGCCTTCGCGGCGGCCTGCCCGGCTCCTGGCCCGTTGATGGAGACTATGGCCGGCTCACCATCCTCAACTGGGCCACCAAGTTCCTCGCCGACGCCCTCATGCGCCGCATCCACGGCGAACCCGGTTGATAGAATGGGCGCGCCATGCCGAGCCCGATTTCGCGCCGTTCGTTCATCGCCTCCGCCACTGCACCCGCCATCCTTCGCGCCCAGCCCAGCCGCCGCCCCAATATCCTCTTCGCCATCATGGACGACTGGGGCTACGGCCATGCGGGCGCTTACGGCTGCAAATGGGTCAATACCCCCGCCTTCGACCGCATCGCCCAGCGCGGCGTCACCTTCAACAACACCTTCACCTCCAACCCCAAGTGCAGCCCCTGTCGCGCCACCATCCTCACCGGGCGCAACTCCTGGCAGTTGAAGGAAGCCGTCAACCACTTCTCCATCTTCCCGCCCGACTTCCCGGTTTACCCCGACCTGCTCGAAAAGGCCGGCTACTTCGTCGGACTCACCGGCAAAGGATGGGGCCCTGGCGACTTCAAGTCCACCGGCTGGCCGCGCAATCCCGCCGGTCCCCTGTTCAACAGCGTCACCACCAAGCCCCCCGCCCAGTTCATCTCCAACAACGATTACGCGGGCAATTTTCTCAACTTCCTCCAGAAGCGCCCCGCCGGACGTCCCTTCTGTTTCTGGATGGGCGGCACCGAACCGCACCGTCCCTACGAGGACGGCATCGGCCTGCGCTCAGGCAAGCGTCTTGAGGACGCCGTGGTCCCCAAGTACTACCCCGACCACCGCACCATTCGCAGCGACCTGCTCGACTACGCCTTCGAGGTTGAATACTTCGACTCCCACGTCCTGCGCGCCCTGAATCACCTCGAAAAGACCGCCGAACTCGACAACACTCTCGTCCTGATGACCTCCGACCACGGCATGCCCTTCCCGCGCGTCAAAGGCCAGATTTATGACGCGGGCTTCCGCATACCGCTCGCCGCCATGTGGGGCCGCGAACTTAAGGGCGGCCAGCGCATTGACGATTTCATCAACGCCCGCGACTTCGCTCCCACCTTCCTCGAAGCCGCCGGCCTCGAACCCGCGGGCACCATGACCGGACGCAGTTTCCTCGACACCCTGCGCGCCAACCGCTCCGGCTGGATCGACCCCTCGCGCTCCACCATGCTGGTGGGCAAGGAGCGCCACGACCTCGGCCGCCCCCGCGACGCCGGCTACCCGGTGCGCGCCATTCGCACGAAGGACTTCCTCTACGTCCGCAACTACGCGCCCGACACCTGGCCCGCCGGCAACCCCGAAACCGGCTACCGCAATGTGGACGACAGCCCCACCAAAACCTTTCTCATCTCCCGCTTCGACGAATACTACCGCCTCAACTTCGGCCTCCGTCCCGCCGAGGAGCTTTACCTCGTCAACGACGATCCCGACAACGTCAACAACGTCGCCGCCAACCCCGAATACGCCGAAGCCAAACGCAAGCTCCGCGAACGCATGGAAGAAATGCTCCGCGGCGAAGGCGACCCGCGCCTGCTCAATCGCGCCGACTTCTTCGACACCATCGAATACACCGGTCAGCGCACCCACAGCTACGAAAACTGGCTCAAGAACAGCGGCGTGCAGAAATAGGGCGATATCATACCTGAGACACCCAGTGAATTCATCATTCATCGGTTCAACCGTGGCAATGGTCATCGGGGCCATATCTGCTATCGGCCAACTGCAACATTGGCCGAACGTCAACGATGACAACGTTTTCGGTGGGATAACAGCGGTATTTGGCGCTCTGGCCTATCGCTCCGCCAAACAAATCCGGCTGGGCATGAAGGAGGCAACCACTCTCCGGCGTGGTATGGAGTTGACCCTTCTGCTATTGGTGTGCATTCCGACCGTTTTGGCAATTAGTGAACCTGATGGTGTTGTGCATCGACCGTGGTCTGCACTCTTGATTCCCATATGGACAGGTGTCGCGTATACTGTCATCCGGCGCAAGAAAATAGAACCGGAAGTTCAGACGATCGGGTAGATGTGAGTGCGGCAAGTGTATGATTGCCAGAAATAGCGCGGCTCATCCCCGGCCCTTGCGCCGCTTCCGCCGCTCCGCCTCCGGCACCGCCAGCGAGAACACCAGCTTGCGCTCCATCCAGTCCACCCGGTCCAGCCTCACCGCCACCCGGTCGCCCGCCGCGATCTCCTTCCGGCTGCGGTCCGCGCGGATCACCCGCGCGTTTTCCTGATACGTCCACTTTTCGCCCGGCAGCGTGTCGATCGGCACCAGCCCTTCCACATACAGCTCATCCAGTTCCACGAAAAAGCCGAAGCGCGTGGTCGAAATCACCAGGGCGGGGAACTCATCCCCCAGCCGCTCGGCCATGAACTTCACCTTCTTCCACTCCATCAACTCGCGCTCGGCCTCCGCCGCACGCCTTTCCGTGTCCGAGCAGTGCGCCGTGATCGCATCCAGCGAAGCCATCCTCGCCGGCCGCCCGTCCAGCAACGAACCCATCAGCCGGTGCACCAGCAGATCCGGATACCTGCGGATCGGCGAAGTGAAATGCGTGTAGCTCTCCGCCGCCAGCGCAAAGTGCCCGTGGTTGCGGTTCGAATACCGCGCCTGCTTCAGCGACCGCAGCATCAGGTAGCTCACAATCCGCTCCTCGGGCTTACCTTCCAGTTGTGCCACCAGCTTCTGATACATCCGCGCCGTCACCTTCAACCCCGGGTCCGTGATCGTGATGTCGCGCCGTGGCTTCTGCCCCAACGACGTGTGCGTCACGTTGCGAAACCGCTTCCCCGGCAGCGCGCCAAACCCCAGCGAATAGCCGAACCGCGCCGCCGTCTCTTCAAACTCCGCCACGCGCTTCGGGTCCGGCGGTTCGTGAATCCGGAAGACCGACTCGTCCAGGTTCGCCTCCAGGTGCGCCGACACCGCCTCGTTCGCCGCCAGCATGAACTCCTCGATAATCCGGTGCGCGATGTTGCGCGGCGCGCGCCCGATCGACACCATCAGCCCATGCTCGTCAAACACGATGATCGGCTCCGGCAGATCGAAGTCAATCGACCCCCGCCGCGTCCGCTTGCGGTTCAGGATCAACGCCAGCTCGCGCATCAACTCAAAGCGCGGCGCCAGTGCGGCGTAGCGCTCCCGCAGCGCCTCGTCGCCCTCCAGGATGCCGTGCACCTGCGTGTAAGTCATCCGCGCCGCGGACCGGATCACCGACCGGCAAAACTCCTGTCCCACCACATCGCCCCGGTGGTCGATCGTCAGCAGCGCGCTCATCGCCAGCCGCTCCACGTGCGGCTTCAGCGAGCAGATCTCGGTCGAAAGCTCGAGCGGCAGCATCGGCACCGCGCGGTCTGGAAAATAGACCGACGTGCCGCGCAGAAATGCCTCGCGGTCAATCGGCGTGCCCGGCCACACATAGTGCGACACATCCGCGATGTGCACATGCAGCCGGTAATGGCCCTCGGCCGTCCGGTCCACCCACACCGCATCGTCGAAATCGCGCGCCGTCTCTCCGTCGATCGTCACGCAGTCCTCGCCGCGGAAATCGCGCCGCTGCTCGAGTTCCTCGGCGCGGATAATCGCGGGCATCGCCTGCGCCTGCTCCAGCACCTCGGCCGGGAAGCGGTGTGGCAGGTGGTGCTTGCGGATCGTCACCTCCACGTCCACGCCAAAATCATCCGGGTGGCCCAGCACCTCGATCACCCGGCCCACCGGCTCCGCCGCGTCGCGGTCGGGATAATCGAGCAGCTCCACGTTCACAATCAGCCGGTCCAAGTCCTTCGCCGACTCCGGCGGCACAGCCGTGGCTCCAATCCGGTCCGGATTCGCCACCGGCGGCGGCAACTCCAGCCCTTCGGGGATCACCACTTCTTGCAGGATGCGCCGGTCGTGCGGAATCACAAACGACCCCCGCTTGTGATACCGGAACTCGCCCACAATCGTCGGGTGCGCCCGTGAAAGCACCCGCTCCACCTCGCCCTCGGCCCGGCCCGAAACGTCAAACCGGTTGATCCGCGCCAGCACCCGGTCGCCGTGCATCGCCCACGCCGTCCGCTTCGGCGGGATGAAGATGTCCCCATCCAGACCCGGCGGCGGCACGTCGGGGATCACAAACCCATACCCGTCCCGGTGCATGTTCAGCCGTCCGATCGCGTAATCCCGCGTCCGCCCCGGCAGCACAAAATGCCCCCCGCGCAGCTCGATCACCCGCCCGCGCTCCATCAGGCGCGCCAGCGCATCGTCCAGCGCCTGCCGCTCCTGCTGGGTCCGCAACCGCAGTTCCTTCAACAGCGTCCGCGCCGTGCCCCGCCCGTGCGGCAGCGCCTCCAGGCGCGCGAGAATCTGCTCATCCAATGTCGAGGGAAGTTCCACTGGGGCCAGTATAGGCCAACCCGAAGCTCAGGGCTTGCGGCGCGGGACGGGCCTCTCCGGGGGCGTGGGCTTTGTGTCCTCCGGCGTCGCCGTGCGCCAGCCGCCCTTGCGCTCCTGCGGCGTCGTGGCCGGCGGTGGAGGGCCCGGCGGCTCGACGATGGGTGCGGCCTCGTCATCCTCGCCGTCCTGGCTCCATCCCGGCTTCCGGGGCTGGCGCGGCTCCGGAACCGGAGCCCTGGTTAGCACCGGCGGCTGCTCCACACCCTCGCCCCACTTCGCCCCCGGCCGCCGGTAGGCCAATTCCGCCCCCGGATAACGCTGGAACACCCGGTTCGCCAGTGTGACCTCGACGGCCGCCGCGCCCGTGGGGTCCGAATAGAAAAGGGCGTACCGCTGCCGTAATCGCTCGAACGTCATCCGCAGCGCGGACGATTCTTCCGCCCGGAACGTATCCCCGCCGGTCTCCCGCGCGATCTCCCGCACGCCCGCCGACTGCATCATGTCAATCGAAGGACCAGGCACCGGAAACCGCGGCCCGCCCAGAATGATCCCGCCCCGCCGGCCCGGCCAGCTCACCCCGCCCCGCCGGCTCCGCTCCGACCCCGGCGCCAGCAACACGCTCAACGCCGATTGTCCCCGGTCCAGCGCCGCCAGCACGCCTTCCTCATCACGCCCGTCGCCCGTTTCGTCGTCGGTAAGAATGACAATCGCCCGCCGCGAATCCGGCCGTGCTTCCGTGGCCAGCCAAACCGCCGCTTCCTTCAACGCCCTGGTGATCGCCGTCCCGCTGTTGAACCGCTCCGAATCAAGTACGTCCTCTAACGCCATCGCGACCCGGTCGTGGTCGCCATCCAAACCCAGTTTGACCCGCACCCGCCGGTCAAACACCATCACCGCCACCTGGTCATCCGGTCCCAGCGCCCGCATCGCCGAGCGGACCCCCATGGCGATTCGTTCCACGTGCGGCCTCATGCTGCCGCTCACGTCGATCAGCAGCACGATGTCCAACGGCACCTGCTCGAATCCGAACGCCCGGATCTCGGTGGGTTGCCCGTTCTTGCGCAGGAGGAAATCGTCTTTCGTGAGCCCCTGAATCCGCTGCCCCGCGCGGTCCAGCACCTGCACGTCTACCCGCACCAGCGTGACGTCGCTGCGGAAGACCAGATCCTCGTCCTGCGCTCCCAGCGGAGCCAGCAGGACCAATAGCCCCAGCACGCCAATGGCGGGAATACGGCTCACACTGTGTTTACGTTGCCACTGCCCTGCACGTTTCGTCAACCCGCGCCCCCTGCGTACAATAAATGAATCATGGGAGAGCCTTTCAGTTGGCGGAGCCGTATCCGCTTCTCCGACACCGACGCCTCCGGGCGCATTCACTACTCGGCCATGTTCCGCCACATGGAGGCAGCCGAGGACGAATTCATGCGCGTCATCGGCTTCCCCTACGCCGACATCGAACCCTCCGCTGGCATCTCTTTCCCCCGGGTCCATGTTGAGGCCCAGTTCATCTCGCCGCTTCGCTACGACGACGAAGTCGAAACCCAGGTCACCGTCGAACGCGTCGGCGAATCCTCCTTCACCCTCTATTTCATGTCTGTCGCCAACGGCCGCGCCGTTTCCCGCGGCCGCATCACCGCCGTCTGCATCAGCGTCGCCACCCAGCGTTCCACCCCCATGCCCGAGGATCTCGCCGAGGCGCTCCAGGCGCGCCGCGGCTGATCGCCCCATGCCCGTTCTCGATCTCTTCCGCCTCGACGGCCGCACCGCCCTCGTCACCGGCGCCCGCCGCGGCATCGGCCGCGCCATCGCCATTGCCCTCGCCGAAGCCGGCGCCGACATCATCGCCGTCAGCCAGCACATGGAACCCGATGGGGGAACGCTTGGCCAGGAAATCCGCGCCCTCGGCCGTGGCATCCGGGCCGAGGCCTGCGACCTCTCCTCCCGCGCCGCCGTCCAAGCCCTCCTCGACAAACTCCTCGCCGCCGAATCCCCCATCGACATCCTCGTCAACAACGCCGGCGCCATCCGCCGCGCCCCCGCCGCCGTCCACTCCGACGACGATTGGGACACCGTCATCCAGACCAACCTCCATGCCCCCTGGCTCCTCGCCCGCGCCCTCGGCGCTCGCATGGTGGAACGCCGCTCCGGCAAGATCATCTTCACCGCCTCGCTGCTCAGCTTCCAGGGCGGCATCACCGTCCCCGGTTACGCCGCCAGCAAGGGCGCCATCGCCCAGTTGACCAAAGCCCTCGCCAACGAATGGGCCGCCCACAACGTTCAGGTCAACGCCATCGCTCCCGGCTACATCGCCACCGACAACACCGCCGCCCTTCGCGCCGACCCCGATCGCAATCCCGCCATCCTTGCCCGCATCCCCGCCGGGCGTTGGGGCGAACCGGCCGACCTCGCCGGCGCCGCCGTCTTCCTCGCCTCCCCCGCCTCCGGCTACGTCAACGGCGAGATCCTCGTCGTCGATGGCGGCTGGATGGGCCGCTAACGCGCGCCCGCCAGTTTGTCCAGAAACTCCTTCGGCACCGGCCAGAACCCCCGCACCACGTCCTTGTCCCCGCGGAACGTCCCCGCCGTCAGAATTCCCGAAAGGTCATCCCGCTCCGGCTCCTTCCCCTCGCGAACCAGCAACGATTTCAATAGCGAAGTCGCCTGCGTCAGCCGCCCGGCCACCCGGTTCGCCGCCGCCGCCGATGCGCACGGAGCCTCCAGCACCACATCCACCCCCGCCGCTGTTGGCCTCAACAGGAACGTCGCCCGCTCCGCGCCATTCATCGCCTCCAGAAACGCGCTCATTCCCGCCGGCAGGTCACCCGTCGAAACCAGCGCCGAACCGGGCATCATCAGCCACACCGACCCCATCGGCGCCGCCGCGAAAGAAGTCCGGTTTGCCGGGGAAATCACCGCCGCTGCCATCGGGTCCTCCGCCGTGGCCAGCGCCAGCGTCCGCCGCCCGATCCGCACGAAGGAAATCCGCCGTCCCGGAGTCGCCGCCGGCAAGGAGCACAGCCCGTTCACGCATCGCCCCCCCTGCGCCATTGCATATCTCTCCAGACGCCCGTCATCAAACCGCCCGGCCAGCACAAACAGCGTCGCCCCCGGCCGCCACCTCACCAGCGCCGCATCCAGGTCGCGCCGGAAATCAAACCCCGTCGCTCCAATGAACGACCGGTAATCCTCCTCCACCACCGCCGAATCTCCAGCCAGCCTGTCCAGCAGGCCCGTCCGCCGCAGCAGCGCGAAATCCACATACAGCGTCGGTCCTTCGCCCTCCGGCAGCCAGCCCAGCATCTGGTCCGCCGAAGGAGCCCGGTTCGCCCACCACCACCACGCGCCACCCGCGATCAATAAAACAAGGGCCCCGGCAAGCCAGATGCGCCGGGGCCTCGTCAATGTCATCTTCACTCTTCCGAGCCTACACCGCCACGGCCTGCGCGGCCAAGCGGGATTGCCGCCACAGCGCAATGTAGGGCTGCAGGTCCTCCATCATCTGAAGCCACTGCTGCGGGTCCAGCGACTGCGCCCCGTCCGACATCGCCTTCGCCGGGTTCGGGTGAATCTCCAGAATCAGCGCGTCCGCCCCAATCGCCACCGCCGCCCGCGACAGCGGCGGCACCAGGCTCCGCTTGCCCGTTGCGTGCGATGGGTCCAGCACCACCGGCAGATGCGTCATCTCCCTCAAAAGCGCGATCGACACGATGTCGCACGTGTTCCGCGTCGCCGTCTCGAACGTCCGGATGCCCCGCTCGCACAGCATCACATCCTTGTTCCCGTGCGCCACAATGTACTCCGCCGACATCAGCAGTTCCTTGATCGTCGACGACAGCCCCCGCTTCAGCAGCACCGGCCGCCCGCACTTGCCCAGCGCCTTCAGCAGCGCGAAATTCTGCATATTGCGCGCGCCCACCTGCATGATGTCGGCATACTCGGCGATCAGCGGCACATCCGCGTCCGACATCACTTCGGTCACAATCGCCAGCCCCGTCGCCTCGCGCGCCTTCGCCAGCAGCTTCAGCCCCTCCTCGGCCAACCCCTGGAAATCGTAAGGCGACGTCCGCGGCTTGAACGCCCCCCCGCGCAGCACCCGCGCCCCCCCGCGCCGCGCCAGTTCCGCCGACTCCATGATCTGCCGCTCGCTCTCCACCGAGCACGGACCCGCCATCACCACAAACTGGTCGTGCCCGATCTCAATGTCCTCGCCCACCTTCACCACCGAATCCGTGGCCTTGAACTCCCGCGACACAAACTTGTACGGCGCCGAAATCGGCACCGCCTTCTCCACGCAATCCAACGCCGACAGTGACTCGATGCAATGGCTCGTGTCCCCCACCCCAATCGCGCCAATCACCACCCGCTCCTCACCCTCGATCGTGTGGATCTTGTACCCAAATTCTGCGATCTGCTGGACGACCATGTCGATCTCCTCGCGGCTCGCATGCCTTTTCATGGATATGATCATGCCCGCAAGGATAGCGCACCATCGCCACTGCGGTCAAGTGGCATAGTCGATCAAGCAGTTGATTACAAAAGTACTTTAGTCACCACGCGCGGTTGGTGTATAGTGGCAGCCTCGCCCCAAAACACCCACCCGGTCTCCGACTCGCGGCCTCGTGCCACACACTGAGGCGCGCCGGTCAGTACCACGCTGGAGGGTTTCGGAAGGAGAAGGCGGGAAATGGTCGGGGCGAGTGGATTTGAACCACCGACCTCCTGGTCCCGAACCAGGCGCTCTAACCAGGCTGAGCCACGCCCCGATCTCTCCCATTCTAGCCACCTTCTCGCTCGAAGTCCACCGCGGCTCCCGCGGATCCTCAGACCGGTCGCTCATCGTCACAGCCGCCCCCCATCGCACATCTGCCAGCAAAAAGCCTGCCCGGCCGGAAGGAGCGCCATCAGCGGGGTTCGTGAGATTTGTAGCGGGCTGGGCGGGGAGATCCCGGGGAGCTATGGGTACAACGGGGTGGGGCTGGGGTTGGAGAGCCGTTTCCGCCGGGCAGCCCAACGGTCATGCAGAATTCCGAGTATGGCTCCAGAGACTGCACCGAGCGGGAAACCGAAGATGAGGGCAATGGCGAGGAAGTGTCTGGTGTCCAAAAAACCGAGCAGGATGGCGCCGATGAAGCCTGCCACCGCGGCGGCGGCCAACACCCGTCGGCGGCGTCCGCACAGCAACCCGGCCAGACCCAGGGCCACGCTGGGGAAAAGCCCAGCGCTTGCCCCACCGCCGGCTTCGCCCGCAACCGCGACCATGCCGGCGATCCACCCGAGCAATGCGGCCATGGCGGCCACAATGAGACGGTCCTTCCAACTTGTTCCGGCGCCGGGAGTGGTGGAGGGCGCCGTTTCGGGAGGGGGCGTTTGCCGCGGCGGCGGAGTGGGCTGTCGCGGAGGTGTGGCCTGAGGCTCTGGCGCGAGCGTGGAAGGCGGTGGCGCTGGTTCCTGCACCCGGCCGATGAGGGAATCGATCTCGTCGGCGATCGCGGCGAAAAGGTCGCGGCGCTGGCGGAACAGGCGGAGGAGTTTTAAGGTGTCGTCGCGAGTTCCGGGGTCTCTCAGTCCGCGCTTCAGTTCGATGAGCATCATGCTCTGGTTTTCCAGGGAGAGCGCGGATTCGGCGTCGATCTGCTCGCGGAGCCCCCCAAGGTAGGAGAGCGGGACACGGGGAGGCTCGGGCAGAGGGTCGGGCAGAGGCGCCGCAGGCGGCATGGACGACACCGCGCGAGCAAGCCGCAGAGCGGCGCTCCGGTCGGGGTTCCGGTAGTCGATGATCTGCACTGAGGAGAGCGAGGGTGGCAAGGCGTTCGTGGAAACTCCATCGGCGACGAGAGCGGGCAAAACCGGCTTGCCGAGTTTCGCGGCATAGGTTTGTTCCCGTTTGCAGGCGGTGGAATCGACCGACGCAGGGGAGAGCGCCAGAAAGAAAAGATCACATTCGCGGATTTGGGCGAGAATCCTGTCCCACCAGTTCTGGCCGCCCGAGAGTTCCTGGTCGAACCAAATCTGGTGGCCAATCGCCTCGAGATCGTTGACGAGTTCCTTGACCACAGATTCATCTTCCCGGCTGTAACTGACGAAGATTCTCGACATGAGAGTCCTGATCCTTCCGCAGTATTATAGCCGGGAATTCCACCATTCACTCCACAAATATTTCTGAAAATTGGACTTAGGCGAAGGAACGTTAGACTTTATACGATCAAGCGATAGATTTTGGCGTGTTGATCGGATGGGACCCGATGGCGTCAAAGACCCCGATCGCCCGAGGGCTTTTCCCGATTCCCAGACCTGGTTTCCGTCGTGGGCTTGGCCAGCAGTAGGACTCTACTCTTTGGGGGCCATCTCGTCTTCATAAATGGCATAGTGCTCGCTGCGCGAGAATCTGTTCCGTTCGTACTGGCCGCACCTCGGCTTGGAGTGATCCTGTTTGATAATTGGCGCATATTGGTGGGTTGGGGCCAAAAGTATTGCTAAGACGAACGGCAACGGGGGAAGTGAAGTGGCAGGCTCAAATTCAGCCGGGAGGATCTCCGGCGGCGGCGCCTTGGAGTGGTATGATCGGCCCTTCGACTACAAACACAACCGCTTCTCGCGGGATTTGCAGCCTCCGCAATGCCCTCTCGACCGATGGAATTCGCCCCTTTTGTTCGACTCCGATGGTCACCCGATTGCGCCCTTCATCGAGGTCCACGATCACGACCCCGGGGATCTCCAGAAGTTGGTTCGCGCGGTCTGACCAACGTTTCAACTGGGAGATCGTGTACTGCCCGCGCACGGCGTGGATTCCGGCGGGGGGTACCTGAGAGGGGCCGAAGACCGCTTCAATCGCCGCGCGCGCCGCTGCGACCCGGGAAGGGTCAAGCAGGTAAACCGTCAGCCGCCCGTCCGGAGCGGTGAACATGCCGCCGAATCCGGGAGCGCTCTTTTCCACCCTCAGCAGCCTGTCGTCCCAGGTTTCCATCGGCGTCCGTCTGTCTGACTCCTGGCCGGGACCTGCCCACAGAGGTGGTCCCAAAATGAGCAGGCCGAGAGCAACATTCGCTGCTCCCGGCCCACGGATGAGCCTCATGTGGCTCATTCTATGCTGGATGCGGGCTGATTGCGCGCCGGGCGCGAATCAGAATACTGTCAGGGTTCCGAGTTCGCCCTCGACGTTTCCGATCGGGCTGTACACGAAGAGCGTGCCCGAGGAGTTGCCGCCCCACAGCAGCCCGACTAGTCTCACATTGTCCCCGGAGAGGGTGACGAAGACCTGAGAACCGCTATCGCCGCCCTCGACAATCTTCGCTGAGGTGTTCTCGACGATATCCTGGCACAGGTTGACGATATTCGTGCCCGAGACGGCAACATTGGCGCACTTCTGCTTGACGGCGCCTTGCGTCCAGCCGGTCGTGCGACCGACTTTGTTGACCACCGTGCCGACCAACGCATTCCCCTTCTCCGTGATGGTGAAGCGCGCCGCGCCGCTGTTGGCGATCGTCAAAGAACCGTTGTTGACCCCGTCGGTCTTAGCGATCTTGCCGACGTCAAAGTTGACGCCGTTCTCCGCCCGGCTGAAGATCGAATCCGAGTAGCGGCACTGCTTGCCGCGAGGGCAAACCCCGCCGCCCCTGAAGAACGCCGGATCGGCGACCTCGGTTCCAATCAGCTCAGCCGCCACCTGGTTGACGGGCTGATAGTACTTGGTTCCATCCACCGAGCCCTGTTTGGTGCTGCAGTGGCTGTTTGTCACGAACCCCAGAACTCCGCTACGGTATGCCGGGAAACCCAGCGTACAGACATAATTGGACCAGCGGATCTGCAAGCCGCCGACGACGGGCCGGACCTGGTCCCGCAGCGAAGTCACCTGGAAGATCGGTTCGGTCTCAACGAAGTCCACGAGTTGGGACGAGATGCCCAAAGCAGGCAGACGTTCGCGCACCAGCTCCTGGACGTCAGAACTCATGACGCCCACGACCAAACGCCCGGTGGACTCGTCGGCATCGGTAAAGACGACGCCCGACAATTCGAAAACGGGAAGCAGCCGTTCATGCAGCACTTCCAGAGCGCGTGGATTTGGGTTTTGGGCATGAAGGGCCGGCGCCCCAACGGCAAGGACCGCGGCCAGAACCATCGCCCAACTTCCGAATTGCTGTCGTACTCTCATAGGACTTGTTAACCCCTCATTGTTCCTTTACGATCCGGCCTGACTCAGCCGTTCAAGGTAGTTAAACATGTTCCGTGCGAGCTTGTCCATATAAGAAATCCCCTAGCTTGCTCATCGTAACTGCTCATCTTAACAGCCTGACTCGCCCCACCGCACCCGCCGTAAACTATTGCTAAAACGAGACTTACTAACTCCACCCCACCCCGCCCTGGCTCCCGCACCCCCGGCGCCGCCCGCAACTGCAATGCTCTCAACTACATACAATTTCGCCGAAAACTAAGGTGGGACGGTCGCCTGTGTCCCCCCGTAGGGCGCCCCTTCAGCCCGCGCGGAGCTTCAGCTCCACCCCCCAAATCCAATCCATACCAAACCGTCCATCACACCACCCACCAAAAAAATATCCCCCTCCCCCTCAACCACTTACCGGAAATATCCAGCAGCCATGGTTCGTTTTCCCCCGCCTCCCTCCTATCCTGAAACCGGCGCTCGGACTCTACCCCGCGCCGCCCAATTCAATTTCAGAAAGGACCATCGCAATGAGCGAACAAATGACGAATTCCCGTGCCGAACAGGCCCGCATTAATGGCGCCAAATCCAAAGGCCCCATCTCCCCCACCGGCAAAGCCATTTCTTCCA
>ERZ761609.654-NODE-654-length-37957-cov-11.755369_pt1 | contig 37957 bp, 37 predicted proteins | sample MGYA00511163_ERZ761609 | MGnify/ENA primary metagenome ERZ761609 (study PRJEB28899, sample SAMN02445070) | bioreactor sludge metagenome | biome: EBPR sludge | place: Australia: Brisbane, Thorneside Wastewater Treatment Plant | collected 2011-12-16 ...
CGCGCCGGACCTGCCGACCATCGCCGAGAGCGGCCTGCCGAACTTCGAAGCCCTGCAGTGGTACGGACTCGTCGCACCCGCGCGCGTCCCGGAAGCCATCATCCGGCGCATGAACGCGGAGATCAACGCATTGCTTGGCTCGCCCGAAGTGGAGACGACCCTGCGCAACGACGGCGCCATCGCGGCGCCCGCGACGCCGGACCGTTTCGGCGCGCTGATCCAGTCCGAAATCGCGACCTGGCGGGAGGTCATCCGCCGCGCCGGCATCACCGATGGGGGCTGAGATGGCGTTGCGCGGCGTACGCTGCATGCTGATGCGCGGCGGCACCTCCAAGGGCGCCTATTTCCTCGCGGACGACCTGCCGGCCGACGAGGCCGAGCGCAACGCGCTGCTGCTGGCGCTCATGGGGTCGCCGGACCCGCGCCAGGTCGACGGGCTGGGAGGCGCACATCCGCTGACGTCGAAAGTGGCGATCGTCTCGCGCTCCACCGAACCCGGGATCGATGTCGACTTCCTGTTCGCACAGGTCGGCGTCGACAGGCCGATGGTGGATACCACGCCGAACTGCGGCAACATCCTGGCCGGCGTCGCGCCTTTCGCGATCGAGCGCGGGCTGGTGCGCGCGCTGGAGTCGAAGACGAACGTGCGTGTGCGGACGGTGAACACCGGAACCGTGGCCGACCTGCTGATCGAGACTCCGGCGGGCCGCGTGAACTACGATGGCAGCGCCAGGATCGACGGCGCGCCGGGAACGTCGGCGCCCATCACCGTGACCTTTCTCGACACGGAAGGCTCCGTGTGCGGGTCACTGCTGCCAACCGGGCATGCCGTCGACGTGATTGACGGGGTGCCGTGCACGCTGATCGACAATGGCATGCCGGTGATCGTGATGAAGGCAGCGGACATGGGCCGGACCGGTCACGAGTCCCGCGAGCAACTGGACAAGGACGACGAACTCAAGGCGCGGATCGAATCCATCCGACTGAAGGCCGGACCGATAATGACTCTTGGCGATGTTTCGAAGAAGGCCGTTCCCAAGATCTGCCTCGTCGCCGAGCCGCGAGCCGGCGGCAGCATGGCCACGCGCAGTTTCATCCCCCACGAGTGCCACGCCTCGATCGGCGTCTTCGCAGCCGTCACCGTCGCCACGGCGGCGGCGCTGCCCGGCTCTCCCGCCAGCACGGTGACGCGCATGCCGGAAGGTCGGGAACGGGCCGTCGTCGTCGAGCATCCGACGGGCGAATTCACCGTGAACCTCACGGTCGGCGGCACACCGGAACGGCCGGTGATCGAACGGGCCGGCTTGCTGAGAACCGCGCGCATGCTTTTCGATGGAACCGCTTATGCCCCGGAGCGCCGGCTCGCGGCGGCCGAATAGGACTGGAGTGCCATGACGAAGACAGGCCTTGTGATCACTGCCCATCCCGGCGATTTCGTCTGGCGCGCCGGCGGCGCGATCGCCCTGCATGCCCGGCGCGGCATGCGGATCAAGATTCTCTGCCTGTCCTATGGCGAACGCGGCGAAAGCCAGTTCGCCTGGAAGAAGGCCGGCGCGACCCTTGCCGAGGTCAAGGCCGGCCGCAAGGACGAAGCGGAACGGGCCGCGGCCGTGCTCGGCGCCGAGATCGAATTCATGGATGCCGGCGACTATCCCCTGCGCACGAACCAGGCGATGCTCGATCGCGCCATCGACATCTTCCACGATATGAATCCGAGTTTCGTCCTCACGCACAGCCTTGAGGACCCCTATAATGTCGATCATCCGGAAGCGACACGCTTCGCCCAGGAGGCCCGCATCATCGCGCAGGCGGCCGGCCACAATCCGGACCCGAACCGGGCCTATGCCGCGCCGCCGGTGTTCCTGTTCGAACCGCACCAGCCCGAGCAGTGCAACTTCAAGCCGAACGTCATCCTCAACATCGATGAGGTCTGGGAGACGAAGCGCAAGGCCTTCGAGGTTCTCGCGGCGCAGAAGCACCTCTGGGACTACTACACGCGCGTCGCCCTCAATCGCGGCATGCAGGGCGGGCGCAACTCGGGCAAGGCGATGACCTACGGCGAGGCCTACCAGCGGCTGTTCCCGGAAGCGCTGGAGACACTGGCATGACGCCGACCGTCATCACTGGCGTGCCCCGTCCGGACGCGGCTGCTGTCGAGACCCTCGCGCGGCTCGGCGTCTCGACAACGCACGAGGCGATGGGCCGCATCGGCCTGCTCAAGCCCTACATGCGGCCGATCTACCCCGGAGCCTGCATCGCGGGAGCGGCCGTGACCATCCTGGCCCAACCTGGCGACAACTGGATGATCCATGTCGCCATCGAGCAAGTGCAGCCCGGCGACGTGCTCGTTGTGGGCTGCACGGCAGACAACACGGACGGCATGTTCGGCGACCTGCTCGCGACCTCGGCGAAAGCGCGCGGGGCGCGCGGGCTGATCATCGATGCCGGCGTGCGCGACGTAAAGCCGCTGACGGAGATGGGTTTTCCTGTCTGGTCGCGGGCGATCTCGGCCAAGGGAACGGTGAAGGCGACGCTCGGCTCGGTCAACGTGCCGATCGTCTGCGCGGGCGCCCTTGTCCAGGCTGGCGATGTCGTCATCGCGGATGATGACGGCGTGGTCGTCGTGCCGCGCCTCGATGCCGCCAAGGTCGCGGCGGCCGGTCTTGCGCGCGAGGCGAACGAAGTGGACAAGCGGCGTCGGCTGGCCGCCGGCGAGCTTGGTCTTGACATGTATGGCATGCGCGAAGGGCTGGCGAAGGCCGGCCTTGTCTACCGCGGATGGAACAACACCTAGAAGTACCACAACAGCCGGACGGCAAAAGGCCGGCAAGAGGAGGAAGCAATGGAACGCAGGACGATCCTCAAGGGAATCGGCGCAACCGCGGCGGTGGGCATGATGCCTTCGATCGCCAGGGCGCAGGGCGAGCCGATCAAGATTGGCCTCGTCCTGCCCCTGACTGGCCCCTTCACCTCAACCGGCAAGCAGATCGCCGCCGCCGCCAACCTCTACATGGCGCAGAAGGGCGCCAGTGTCGCCGGCCGCAAGGTCGAGTTGATCATCAAGGACGATACCGGCGTTCCGGATGTCGGCCGTCGCCTGTCGCAGGAACTGATCGTCAATGACAAGGTGACGGCGATTGGCGGTTTCGGCCTGACGCCGATCGCGCTCGCCACGGCGCCGGTCGCGACACAGGGCAAGACGCCGATGGTCGTGATGGCCGCCGCCACGTCGATCATCACGGAGCGCTCGCCGTTCATCGTGCGCACCAGCCAGGTCGTTCCGCAGATTTCCGGCCCGTTCGGCACCTGGATCGCCCAGCAGGGCATCAAGCGGATCGTGACGATGGTGTCGGATTTCGCGCCGGGGCACGACGTCGAGGCTTCCTTCACCGCAACGTTCAAGGAGGCCGGCGGCCAGACCGAGGCGATGCGCATTCCGTTGCAGAACCCCGACTTCTCGCCCTTCCTGCAGCGCGCCGCCGACGCGCGGCCGGAAGCGATCCTGATCTTCGTGCCATCGGGGCAAGGCTCGACCTTCATGAAACAGTTCGCCGAGCGCGGTCTCGACAAGAGCGGCATCCGCCTGATCGGCACCGGCGACGTGACCGACGACGACATCCTGCCCGCGATGGGCGATGCCGCGCTCGGCGTCACGACCGCGCACCATTACTCGGCGGCCCACCCGAGCGCCACGAACAAGGCCTATGTCGAGGCGTTCCAGCGCGCCAATCCAGGCATGCGGCCGAATTTCATGTCCGTTGGGGGCTACGACGGCATGCATGCGCTGTACGAGGGCCTGAAGAAGACCAACGGACAGGGCGGCGAGGCGCTGGTCGAGGCGATGAAGGGCCTGAGCTGGGAGAGCCCGCGCGGCCCAATGTCGATCGATCCGGAGACCCGCGACATCATTCAGAACGTCTACATCCGCAAGGTCGAGCGCGTGAACGGCGAACTCCACAACGTCGAGTTCCACACGATCCCCAACGTGAAGGACCCCGCGAAAGCCGCGAAGAAGTGAGCCGCCGCAGTCCAATCCGCGCACTGGCGGAGTCGCCGGCTCCATGCTGACGCTTCTGTTCGACGGCATCGCGTATGGCATGGTGCTGTTCGTGCTGGCCTGTGGTCTGTCCGTGACCATGGGCCTCATGAACTTCGTCAACTTGGCTCACGGCGCCTTCGCCATGGCGGGCGGCTACGTGACGGTCGTGCTGATGCAGCGCCTGGGCGTGCCATTCCTGTGGACGCTGCCGGCGGCGTTCCTCATTTCCGCCCTGGCGGGCGTCATACTGGAACGGCTGCTGTACCGGCCGATGTACGCGAAAAGCCACCTCGATCAGGTGCTTTTCACCATCGGCCTGGTCTTCATGGCCGTGGCGGCCACGGACTACGTCATGGGGTCGATGCAACAGATCATCCGGTTGCCGCCGTGGCTGCAGGGCCGTTTTGAAGTCGCGGGCATTGCTGTCGGGCGCTACCGGCTTTTCGTCATCATCCTCTGCGGCCTGCTCGTGCTCGCGCTGCAGTACGCCTTCACGCGGACGCGTTTCGGCAGTCGCCTGCGCGCCGCAGTCGATGATGCTCGCGTGGCGCGTGGCCTGGGCATCCCGGTCAGCCAGCTCTTCGCGGTGACCTTCGCCATCGGCTCGGGTCTTGCCGGGCTTGGCGGCGCGCTGGGAATCGAACTCATGGGCCTTGATCCGACGTTCCCGCTCAAGTTCATGATCTATTTCCTCATCGTGGTGACCGTGGGGGGCACGTCCACGCTGACCGGCCCATTCCTCGCTGCAATGCTGCTGGGCGTCGCCGATGTTGCCGGCAAATACTACATCCCCTGGGCCGGCGCCTTCATCATCTACGCGATCATGGTGGTCATCCTGATCGTCAAGCCGGAAGGGCTGTTCGCGAGGTCGCGGACATGAACGCCCCTTCGCTTGAATCCCGCATCCGGACCTCGCTGACGCTGTCGCGCCGCTGGTCGCCGTTCGAGTCGCTGTTCTGGCTGTTTGCGCTCGCGGCCTTCTTCATCTTTCCGCGCCAACTGCTGATCCTGAACGAAATCGCCATCCTCGCGCTTTTCGCCATCTCGCTGGACCTGATCCTCGGCTATGCCGGCATCGTGTCGCTTGGCCATGCCGCGTTCCTCGGATTTGGCGCCTACGGCGCGGGGCTGCTGGCGCTGCATGTGACGGCCGATCCCATCGCGGGGCTGGGCTTCGCCATCGTCATTTCGGCCGCGCTCGGCCTGGTGACGTCGCCGCTGATCCTGCGCGGCAATGACCTGACGCGGCTGATGGTGACGCTCGGCATCGCCTCACTGCTGCACGAGCTCGCCAATTCGCTCGGCAAGTGGACCGGCGGCGCCGATGGCCTCCAGGGCATCACGATGCAGCCCGTTCTCGGGCGCTTCGAGTTCGATCTGCTGGGCAAGACTGCCTATCTCTACTCCCTCGCCGTCCTCTTCATCCTGTTCGTCATCGCGCGCCGGATCGTACATTCGCCATTCGGCCTGTCGCTGCGCGCGATCCGCGATAACCAGCTTCGGGCCGCGGCATCGGGCGTGCCGCCCGGCTGGCGGCTTGCAGCGATCTACAGCCTTGCCGCGGCCTATGCCGGAGCGGCCGGCGCCTTGATGGCGCAGACCACGCAATTCGTCTCGCTCGATGCCCTCGCCTTCCATCGCTCTGCGGACCTGATGCTGGTGCTCATCATCGGCGGCACGGGCTACCTCTACGGCGGCATTATCGGCGCTATCGCATTCAAGTTCCTGCAGGACTGGATCGCGGCGCTGACGCCGCAATACTGGCAGTTCTGGATAGGCCTGCTGCTCGTCGTGTTCGTCCTCGGCGGCCGCGAGGTCATCTACGGCGGAGTCGGCGCGGTTGCCCGACGCATCCGGTCGCTGGCGCCGGGGGGACGCAGGCCATGAGCGTCGTCTTGCGCACCCAGGGCCTTACGAAGCGCTTCGGCGGCATCGTCGCGTCCGATGACGTCTCGTTCACGCTTGAACAGGGCGCGCGCCATGCGCTGATCGGGCCGAACGGCGCGGGCAAGACCACCCTTGTCAACCTGCTGACCGGCGTCATCACGCCGTCCGAGGGCCGTATCGAGATGAACGGTCTGGACATCACCAGCCTGTCGCGGGAAGCCCGGGTGAAACTCGGACTCGCCCGCACCTTCCAGATCAACCAGCTCTGCGCCGGGCTGACCGTGCTGGAAATGATCATGATGGTCGTGACCGAGCGGCTCGGACACGGCGGGCGCCTGTTCGGACGTCTCGACGCTGACCGCGCCGCCATCAGCGAGACCGCAGCCATCCTGGAGCGCTTCCGCCTTGCCGACGTGATGGACGAGCGCGTCGACACGCTCCCCTACGGGCGGCAGCGGCAGATTGAAATCGCATCGGCCTTTGCCGTCAGGCCGAAGGTCCTGTTGCTGGACGAACCGGCTGCCGGCGTACCGGAAGCCGAGCGCAAACTGTTGCTGGACAGCGTGGCGGAACTGCCTGAGGACGTTTCGGTGCTGCTCATCGAGCACGACATGGATGTGGTGTTCCGTTTCGCCACGCGGATCACCGTGCTCGTCAACGGCAGGGTGTTGACCGAAGGCCTGCCGCAGGACGTCGCCGCCGATCCCGACGTCAAGGCCGCCTACCTCGGCGAGGCCATGCATGGCTGAGCTACTGGAAATCGACGCCCTTTCCGCCGGCTACGGCGCCGCGATCGTGCTGCACGACATCGCCCTGACGCTGGGCGAAGGCCAGTCCCTTGCCCTTCTCGGCCGAAACGGCGTCGGAAAGACGACACTCGTCAACAGCATCATCGGCGTGACGCGGCGCCACGGCGGCCGCATCCGTCTCGGCGGACAGGATATTTCGGCGAAGCCGCCGGAAGCGCGGGCGCTGGCCGGGGTAGGCTGGGTGCCCCAGGAACGCAACGTCTTCCGCACGCTCTCGGTGACCGAGAACCTCACCGCCGTGGCCATACCGGGTCCTTGGACACCGCAGCGCGTGTTCCAGCTTTTCCCGCGCCTGGCGGAAAGAAAGACCAATCTCGGCAGCCAGCTTTCTGGCGGCGAGCAGCAGATGCTCGCCATCGGCCGCGCACTGGTGCTCAACCCCAGGCTGCTGCTGCTCGACGAGCCGACAGAGGGACTGGCGCCGATCATCATCCAGGAACTGCTCGCCGCGCTCACGAAGCTGCGCCGCGAGGAAGGCCTGGCGTCGATCATCGTGGAACAGCATGCGCGCACGATCCTCGGACTGACCGATAAGGCGGTGATCCTGGAACGGGGGCGCATCGTGCACGCGTCGCAAAGCGCGGCGCTGCTGACCGATGCCGCGCCGCTCGAACGCTATCTCGGCCTCGCGGCCGCAGACGATGGAAAAACAGATCATCTGGCAAGACGAGGAGACATGACATGAAGCGCAAGCCACCCTTCCGGGCCGACATGGTGGGCAGCCTGCTCCGCACGCAGGCGCTGAAGGACGCCAGAAGCAAGCGCGAGGCCGGGCAGATTTCGCAAGGGGACCTGAAAAAGGTCGAGGATGCCGAGATCAAGGCGCTGGTTAAAAAGCAGGAAGAGATCGGCCTTCAGGCGGTCACTGACGGCGAGTTTCGGCGCGCCTTCTGGCACTTCGACTTCCTGGAGCACCTGACAGGCGTCGAAGGGGTCGAGAGCGCGGGCATCGCGTTCAAGGGCGTCACCACCAAGGGTCACTCGATCCGCGTCGTGAACAAGATCGACTTCCCGACGGACCATCCGCACATCGCGCATTTCAAGTATCTGGCGAAGGTCACCGGCAAGGTGCCGAAGATGACCATCCCCTCGCCGTCGATGCTGCACTATCGGGGTGGCAGCGCCTCGATCAACGCCACGGTCTACCGGGATATGGATGAATACTTCCATGATCTCGGCAAGGCCTACGCCAAGGCGGTCAAGACCTTTTACAAGGCCGGCTGCCGCTACCTGCAACTCGACGACACCTCGCTGTCCTACTTCTGCGATCCCGAGCAGCGCGACATGCTGTCCAAGCGCGGGGATGATCCGGCGCGGCTGATGACCGCCTACCGCGACGTCATCAACATGGCGACGAAAGACCGCCCGGACGACATGGTGATCACGACCCATACCTGTCGTGGCAACTTCAAGTCGACCTTCATCGCCTCGGGCGGCTACGAGCCGGTCGCCGACATGCTGTTCAACGAGATCGACGTGGACGGCTACTTCATGGAATGGGACGACGAGCGCTCCGGCGGCTTTGAGCCGCTGCGCTTCCTGCCGAAGCGCGGCAAGCATGTGGTGCTCGGCCTTGTGACCACCAAAGTCGGCGACATGGAGCGAAAGGACAGCCTGAAGCGCCGGATCGAGAAGGCCGCGAAGTTCGCGCCGCTCTCGCAGCTCTGCCTGTCGCCACAGTGCGGCTTCGCTTCGACGGAAGAGGGCAATCTTCTCGCCGAGGAGTCGCAATGGAAGAAACTGCAGCGCGTCGTCGAGGTCGCGAAGGAAGTCTGGGGCTGATGTCCTGCGGGAAAGCCCTGGAAAGACGGCCGCTCTACACGCCGCCGGCCAACGCCTGCGACGCGCATTGCCACGTCTTCGGCCCGGCCGGTCGGTTCCCCTACGCTCCTGACCGGCGATACACGCCGCAGGACGCGCCAAAGGAAGCGCTAGCGGGCCTGCATGCCCGTCTCGGGCTTTCCCGTGCCGTCATCGTGCAGGCCTCCTGCCACGGCACGGACAATCGCGCGATGCTGGACTGCATCGCAAGCGCGCCGGAAACCTATCGCGGCGTGGCGATCGTCGACGACACATTCGGCGACGACGCCTACGCCGTGCTGCATGAGGGCGGCGTTCGCGGTGTCCGCTTCAATTTCGTCAAACACCTGGGCGGCGCGCCGGACATGGATGTTTTCCACCGCGTGATCCGGCGCATCGCTCCCCTCGGCTGGCATGTGGTCCTGCATCTCGACGCGCCGGACATCGAAGCCCTGTCGCCCATGATCGCGGCGCTGCCGGTCATCGCGGTGATCGACCACATGGGCCGCACGCCGGCAAAGGACGGGATTGCCCAGGAACCGCACCGGCACCTAACGGGCCTGCTCCGGCACGCGCATGTCTGGGTGAAGGTCTCGGGCGCGGAACGCATTGCCGACCCGCCGTTCCACGCCGCCATCCCCTTCGCCCGCGCCTTGATGAACGTCGCGCCGGACCGCGTTCTTTGGGGCACCGATTTTCCGCATCCCAACCTCAAGCACGAGGTCGACGAAGCCGATCTCGTCGACATGTTGCCGGAGTACGGCGACGCGAAAGCCCTGCACCGGCTGCTCGTCGAAAACCCGGCGAGGCTTTACGGATTCCAAGGAGACCAGAAATGCTGACCCGTCGCATGTTGATCGCCGCAGCCGCTGCCGCAGCTACCGGCGCCGCTCCTCTTCGCGCGCAGGCCCGTTATCCCGACAAGCCCATCCGCCTCATCGTGCCCTTCGGCCCCGGTGGACTGGCGGACATCACCTCGCGCGTCGTCGGAGATCGCCTCAGCCAGGTGCTGGGCCAGCGGATCGTCATCGTGAACCAGCCCGGCGCCGGCGGCGTCGCGGCGGCGCAGACGGCGCTGACTGGGCCGGCAGATGGCTATACCCTGGTGCTGTTCACCAACGGCACCGCGATCAGCGTGCCACTCGTGAAAGAGCTTGGCTATGATCCGCTGACCCAGTTTGCGCCTGTGTCATCGCTCGGTTTCTTCGACTTCCTGATTCTGACGTCGGGTGACCACCCCCACAAGACCCTTGGGGATCTTCTGGCCGCAGCCAAGGCGCGGCCCGGCGCGCTCAACATCGGCACGATCAACGTCGGGTCCAGCCAGAACCTTTCGGCGAACCTCTTCAGATCGATGGCGAACGTGAGCATGGAGATCGTGCCGTTCAGGACCACGCCGGACGCCATCACGGCGCTGCTTCGCAAGGATGTCGACCTGGTGATCGACGGCTATGTGGCCGCCAAAGCCCTCATGCAGGAGGGCAAGCTGCGCGCCCTGGCGACATCCGGTCCACGGCGTTTCGCCGGTCTCCCCGACGTTCCGACCGTCGCGGAAAGCGGCGTTCCCGGCTTTGATGTCACATCCTGGAACGCAGTCTTCGCGCCGGCAGGGACGCCGGCGGAGGTCGTGCGCGTGCTGAACGAGGCCATCGTCTCCTCGCTGGGCGACGCCGGTGTCCGCCAGAGGTTGCTCGACCTTGGAATCGAACCTGGGGGTGGCACGCCCGCCGCCATCGGCGAACGCCTGAAGACCGACATCGCCCGTTGGGGCGAGGTGATCCGCCGCGCCGGCATCCAGCAGCAGTGAGTGCCATGACAGAACCGTGCCATGACATCGCGCACCTCGGCCACGTCGAGATGCTGACGAACAAGCCGCAGGAAAGCCTCGACTTCTTCGTCAATGTTCTCGGGCTGACCGAAAGCGGGCGCGAGGGTGAATCTGTGTATCTGCGCGGTTGGGACGACTATGAGTTCCACACGCTGAAACTGACGGCATCGCGGACCACCGGAGTCGCGCATATCGGCTATCGCGCATCGTCGGAAGCCGCCCTGCTCCGGCGCGTGGCGGCGATCGAAGCCATGGGCTGCGGAATTGGCTGGACCGAAGGCGATCTCGGCCACGGGCGGGCCTACCGTTTCCGCGATCCGGACGACCACATCTTCGAGGTCTATTTCGACACCCGGAAATACGAGGCACCGCCCGCTGAGCGCCCAAGCCTGAAGAACCAGGCGCAGCGCCAGCATGGTCGGGGGTGCAACGTGCGCCGGCTGGACCATCTCAACCTGCTCGCGCAGGACGTCGATGCCATCCGAGACTTCATTCCGAAGGCGCTCGGCTCCCGCGTGACCGAGCAGATCCTGCTCGATTCAGGCAAGCTTGGCGGGTGCTGGTTCACCGTCAACAACAAGACATACGACATTGCCTACACGCGCGACATGACGAGCTCGCGGGGGCGATTCCACCACGTGACCTACGCCGTGGATCAGCGCGAGCAGGTGCTTCAGGCCGCCGACGTCTTCCTCGAGAACGGCGTCTACATCGAAACCGGCCCGCACAAGCACGCGGTCCAGCAGACATTCTTCATCTACGTCTGGGAGCCCGCCGGGAATCGCGTGGAAGTGGCAAATGCCGGCGCGCGGCTGATCCTCGATCCGGACTGGCAGATCGTGACCTGGACGGAGACGGAGCGGAAGAAAGGGCAGGCCTGGGGGCTGAAGACAATCGAGAGCTTTCACACCCACGGGACGCCGCCTGTCGGCTGACGGCGGTGGCAAGAACGAGGCTGGCCTCGACTTGACAGGGTGCCTAGAACCGGAGCCCCCGGCGCAGGCCTGCTCAAACCGCTCGCCTGGCCCCTACCCCACATCCAGTCCGAATGGATCGTCCACCGAGTGGGCCGGCCGCGTGAACCAGCGCGCACCGGTCTCGGTGATGACCATGTGGTCTTCCAGGCGGATGCCGAACTCGCCGTAGATGCAGATCGTCGGCTCGTTCGAGAACGTCATGCCGGGCTGGAGAACGGTGCGGTCGCCCTTCACCAGATAGGGCCATTCGTGCACGTCGAGGCCGATGCCGTGCCCGGTGCGGTGCGGCAGGCCCGGCGTCGCGTAACCGGGGCCGAACCCGCCGGCGGCGATGACGCCGCGCGCAGCGATGTCGATGTCCTCGCAGCGGTTTCCGGGCTTCGCCGCAGCGAAACCGGCAGCCTGCGCCGCCTTTTCGAGGTTCCAGACCTCGCGCTGACGCTGCGACGGTTCGCCAAACACATACGAGCGCGTGATGTCCGACAGATAGCCGTCGATCGGCGCACCGGTGTCGATCAGCACCATGTCGCCGGGCTTGAGGACCTGCGGATAGGGAACGCCATGGGGATAGGCCGTCGCTTCGCCGAAGAGCACGCCGTTGAATCCGACATCGCCTTCCGAACCGGCCTTGCGATGCGCGGCCGCGATGAAGGCCTGCACTTCGGTCGTTGTCATGCCTTCGCTAAGGATGCGTGCCGCCGCCTTGTGCACCTCCAGGGTGATGTTCTTCGCGGTCTGCATCAGGGCAATTTCGTGATCCGACTTGATCATCCGGCAAGCCGCCGTGACGTCCGATCCGTTCACGAAGGAAAAGGCGTTTCCGGCCCGCCGCAAACCGTCGAAGGTGAAGAACGGGGTCGCCTCGTCGACCGCGATGACGCCGCGCTCGACACCCAGCGCGCGAATGCTGTCGATCACCAGCGCCGTCGGGTCCTCATCTTCTTCCCAGCGCGCGACCTTGTCCCCAAAGGTCACCATGGTCATCAGCTTCTCGACCTCGAAGGCCGGCGACAGGTAGATGATCTCTCCGTTTGCAGGCAAGATCGCGCCGTGGGCGCGTTCGGTGCGGCGCATCTTCAGGCCGGTGAAATAGGTCAGGCTCGAAGAGACATCGAGCCAGAGCGCGTCGATGCCCTTGTCCCGCATCAGCCGCTGCGCCTTGTCGATACGCCTGAGGCGCTCGTCCACGCCAATGGGCGGAACGTCGCCGCGCATGTTCTTCAACGCCGCGAGTTCCTTCTCGGGCGTCGAGCCGCCCACGCCAATCGTCATGACTTCGTCTCCGTTTCACCCGATGGTTTCAGACCGCCAGCGCCATGCCGTCGCGGCCCGGATCGGCGGCGCCATCTGGGACGCCGTCGACGACGCGAATGCCGTGGAGGCCAGCGAAGTAGTAGTTGAATGGCGAGCGCTTCACCGGATAGCCCATGGTCCGCAGCGCCGCTTCCGTGGAACGCAGGATGCGGTTGGTGATCCAGATCGTGTCCGATGTCGCGCAGACGCGGGGGGCGGAGATCGCCTCCAGCGCGCTCATGCCAAAATCCACGACGTTCAGGATCGCCTGCAGGATGCCAGGCGTGATGTAGGTGCCGCCCGGAGCGCCGACGATGAAAAACGGCTTGCCATCCCTGAACACGATGGAGGGCGCCATCGAGGACATGCGCCGCTTGCCCGGCGCAAGCGACCCTGCCCGGCCCGGGCGCGGATCGAAGGCACCCATCGCGCCGTTGTACATGAACCCAAGCCCTTCGGTGACAACGCCCGAAGGCGTGCCGAGCGTGTGGGTGAGCGACACGCAAAGACCCGTGCGATCGACAACGCAGACGTGGGTCGTATCGGCCGCTTCGCGGGCCTTCAGGCGCGGCACATGGGTCTTTTCGCCCCTCTTGATGCGGGCGGCCATCTCCGCTGCATAAGCCTTCGATGTCAGCCGCGCGACCGGCACGTCGAGGAATTCCGGATCGCCGTGGGTGGCGTCGCGATCAACCGCGCCGATCTTCATCGCCTCGGCGATGGTGGCGATATAGGCCGGCGAATTGTGCCCCATGGCCGCCAGGTCGAAATGCTCCAGGATGTTCAGCATCTCAATCAGCTTCACGCCGCCTCCGGGCGGTGGATTGCTGGCGATGCGCAGCCCGCGATACGTTCCCCAGATCGGCGCGCCGATCACCGGGCGGGAATTGGCCACGTCGTCGGCGTCCAAGAGCGCGCCGTTCGCCCGCATGTCGGCGGCAATCTCGGCGGCGATGCCGCCGGTGAAGAAATCCTCCGCGCCATGCTCGGCGATCCGTTCGAGCGTACGAGCCATGTCCGGATTCTTCAGGGTCTCGCCAACCTTGTGGATGCTGCCGTCCTCATGCGCGTAGATGCGCCGCGTCGCCGGCAACGCGGTCAGGAAATCCTGATGGGGCGCGCGACTTTCGGTCGGCACCTGCCCCCAATAGGCGGCCATATGCGGTCGCACCATGACGCCCTGGCGCGCATGGCGGATGGCGGGCTGGATCAGCGTTGCGAGCGGCAGCGTGCCGTGGCGCGCCAGTGCCAGATCGAGGCCACGCAGCGTGACCGGCGTGGCGATCGAACCATAGCCGATCTCGTTCGAACGATCGGACAGGAAGAAGCCGAAGCCGTCGTCGGACTCCGACACGAGCTTGGCTTCCCACATGTCCGGCTTGGCCGAGCGTGGCACGCGGGCATAGAAATCGATGGTCTCGTGCCGGGCGCGGGCGGGATCGTAGACATGCATGCAGCCGAACCCGGCCAGGCCGCACATTTGCGGATCGACCACGGTCTGGGTCAAGGCGGTCGCAACCGCCGCATCGACCGCATTGCCGCCGGCCGCCAGCACCTCTGCGCCAGCTTCCACTGCCTCCGGTTGCGCCGCAACCACCATTCCGCGTTCGAGCGCCATGTTCACTCCTCAGCGCCGGTAGCGGCGCTGCACCATCAGGTTTGCAGACGCCGTCAGCACCAGCGTCGCCGTCATCAAAACGAAGGCAATGGCGGCCCCGAAGGGCCAGTTGTTGAGCTGGAACTGACCGAAGACCAGCGGACCCATCATCTTGAATTTCGGACCGCCAAGCAGCACCGGCGTGGCATAGGCATTCATACCCAGGATGAAGGTCAGGATGGTTCCTGCCAGGATGCCGGGCAGCGCCAAGGGCAGCAGCACGCGGCGGAACATCGTCACGGGCCCTGCCCCCAGGCTGAATGCCGCCTCCTCGACATTGCGGTTGACGCCCTCGATCACGCTTTGCAACGTCAGCACCATATACGGCAGGTTGACGGCGATGATGCCGAAGATCACCGCGACCTCGGTGAACATGATCTGCATCGGCTGGTCTATCACGCCGAGTTGCATAAGCGAGACGTTCAGGAAGCCCTTCGAGCCGAACAGCGTCATCCAGCCGGCCGCGCGCACGGCATTGCCGACGAACAGCGGCAGCACCACGAGCATGATCAGAATGTTCTTGTAGCGGGTCTGCGTGCGCGCCAGCACGTAGGCCAGTGGCAGGCCCATCACCAGACAGATGATCGTGCACAGCGCCGCGACGCGCAAAGTGGTCCAGAAGATGCCGGTGTAGAACGGATCGGAAAAGAACCGGATGTAGTTCTCCGCCGTGAAGGCCTCGACCATCATACGCCGCGGCTCGAAGCGGTTGAGGCTGTAGCGGAACAGGATCGCCAGTGGCGCCAGCAGTCCGATCACGACGAACACCGTCGCCGGCCCAATCAGCATCGATGCCGACAGGATCGACGTTCGTCCGTCCTCGGGGGGCGCGTGTGCGGCGGCGGCTGCCATGGCGTATCAGGGTTCCGGTTGCGCCTTTTCGGCGGTTGCGGGCCATCGCAGCCGGCGGCGGCGATGGCCCTGCTTCAACGTCAGCCCTTGAGCTCCTTGTCCCACCATTCCTTAAGCGCGGTGTCGTTCTTGTTCATGTGGTCGTAATCGAGATCGACCAGCTTCTTGATCTCGTCCGGCGTGAAGCCGATGCGCTTGTTGAGGTCCGGCGCCACGACGGCGTTGGTCACCGTCGGGTTGTAGCCCATGTCGACCGCGAAGGCCTCCTGGGCGCTCTTTTCGAGCATGGCATCGACATAGGCGTAGGCGCCGTCCTTGTTGGGCGAGTTCTTCGGAATGACAAAGCCTGAGACATAGGCGAGCGTGCCCTCCGACGGCGCCACCGCCTCGACGCTGATGCCCGCGTTCTGCCACTGCACCACGCGCGCCTTCCACATCACGCCGATGCCGAACTCCTCCGACTTGAGGCCCGCGGCGAAGGCCTCGTTGGTCGGATACATGCGCATGCCGGCCTTCTTGCATTCCAGCAGCAGCTTCTTGCCAGGCTCCAGGTTCGTCGTGCTGCCCCCGGCCGCCAGGGCGGCGCAGACGATCGTATACTGGTACTGGATGTCGATCAGCGCCAGCTTGTTGCCGTGTTTGGGGTCGAAAACGTCCTTGTAACTCTTGGGCGCCGGGTTGATCATCTTCGGATTATATACCGCGACCTTGCCCGAATAGATGTGTCCGACGCCCCAGGGGTATTTCATCGAAGGCAGCAGGTTGCCGGCGTTCTTGAGCTTGGAATAGTCGATCGGCAGCACGGTTCCGGCATCGTGCATCTGGAACATGTTGATCGAAGACAGCCCCTGAACGTCGGACGTGCCGCGCGGCAGGCGCTGTTCCGCCAGCATCTTCGAGCGCCGCTGCGGATCACCGGCCTGATCCTGCACGACCTCCCAGCCGTTCTTGATGAGGATCGGTTGCTCGATGTTCTTGTTGAGCAGGCGGGCATAGTCGCCGCCCCAGGTGCCGACCACGATCTTGCCCTTGCCCTGCGCCAGCGCCGCGCCGGGCAGGCCTGTTACGCCAACGCCTGCTGCTGCGCCGAGCAGCTGGCGGCGGTTGAGATGGAATGTGCTGGTCATGGTCATGTCCTCCCTGTTGGTGACTTATTCCCTGTTCAGTCCGTCGTCGCAGCCCCGGAAAACACCCTTCCGGTTTCGCGGCTCCAGCCGATTCTCGCGGCTTCGCCGATCGCTGGCAATGTCCGGTCCGGCCGATTGGGGACCTGGACCACGATGCGCTCGCTGGCATTGAGGCGCAGATGCACATCGACCTGCGCTCCGAGATAGGAGACAAACTCCACACGCCCCTCGAAGGCGTTGTCGGCTTTCTCTTCGCCTGCAAGCAGGGCGATGCGCTCTGGTCGCAGGGCGATGGCGGCCGGGCCAGTTTCCAGCCCCGAGCAGGCGATGGTCAACCCACCCTGCGTGATGAAACGCCCTGGCGTCTCAATATGGCCTTCGAGAAAGGTCGAACGGCCAACGAAATCCGCAACGAACCGATCCGCAGGCCGTTCATAAAGATCCTGCTGCGAGCCGACCTGGCGGATGCGCCCATCGCTCATCACCACCAGCCGGTCGGCCATGGTCAGCGCCTCTTCCTGGTCGTGCGTCACCATCACGGTCGTCAGGCCTATCTTGCGCTGCAGCTCGCGGATTTCCACGCGCACGTCCTGCCGAAGCTTCGCATCCAGATTGGAGAGGGGTTCGTCGAGCAACAGGATGTCAGGGCGGAACACCAGAGCCCGCGCCAGCGCCACGCGCTGCTGCTGCCCGCCGGAAAGCTGGCGTGGCAGGCGTTCGCCGAGATGGGCGAGCCGTACCAGCCTAAGCGCCTCCGCTACGCGCGGAGCGATCTCGGCAGGGGGCATCTTGCGCATCTCCAGCCCGAACGCGACGTTCTCGTTCACCGTCAGATGGGGAAACAGCGCATAGCTCTGGAACACGAGGCCCGCGTTTCGCTTCCAGGGCGGAAGATGCGTGATGTCCCGCTGCCCGAGACGCACGGATCCAGCCGTCGGCTCGACGAAGCCGGCAACGATGCGCAATGTCGTCGTCTTGCCGCAACCAGACGGCCCGAGCAGCACCACGAATTCCCCGTCCTCGACGGTCAGCGAGACATCGCTGACGGCGCGCAGATCGCCGTAGCGCTTGACGAGGGAGGACAGTTCAAGCCGCGCCATTCACACCACCCGGCTGATCTTGACGAAGCGATCGGTGATCAGCATCGCGCCGCCGATGAACAGGATTTGCAGCACGGATACGGCTGCGATCGTCGGATCGATCTTCCATTCCAGATACTGCAGGATGGCGATCGGCAGCGTCGTCCGCCCGGGCCCGACGAGGAACAGGCTCATCTCAAGGTTGCCGAACGAGGCGATGAACCCGAACAGGGCGGCGGCCACCACGGCGGGCAGGATGGCCGGCAACGTGATTTTCCGGAACGTCGTGAAGCGGTCCGCACCAAGGCTCATTGCCGCCTCCTCGATGGCACGATCCATGCCGACGAGACCCGCCGTGACGAGCCGCACCGTCCAGGGAATGACGATGAGCACATGCCCGGCGATCAATCCTCCGAGCGAGCCGAGAATGTGCCACTCCGTGAGGATTTCCGCCTCGACGTGAAAGACATAGATCGCGATGCCCAGCACGATCCCCGGCACGACCAGGGGCAGAAGCAAGAGGCTGTTCAGCGCCTCGCGGCCGAAAAAGCGGGCACGCACCAGCGCCACGGCCGCCGGCACGCCCAGCGCCAGGCCGATGGCCGTGGCGATGACGGCCACCTGCAGGCTCAAGAGAAACCCGGAAACGAACCGGTCGTTGCCGGGCACGGCCGCGAACCACTTCAAAGAGTATCCTTCTGGCGGAAAAGATGGAATTTCCTGCTGGAAGAAGGACAGCCAGACGACGAAGAACAGGGGCAACAGGATGTAGGCCAGCGATAGACCCGCCGCCCCCGTGAGAGCGAGGCTGCCGAGCCGACGGGAGGTCAGCCTGCTCATGCGTTGAGCCTGTTCTTGTGCACGGTTCCGCCTTTCATGATCAGCGACAGCCTTTCTCCCTGACCGGCGAGCAGAGCGATGTTTGCGAGCGGGTTTCCATCAACCAGGATCAGGTCGGCAAAGGCGCCCGGCAGCAGGGTGCCGATCCGGCCTGGCATCCGCACGATTTCCGCGCCGACAAGAGTTGCCGAGCGGATGATATCGATTGGCGCGACAACCTCCTGACGGATTTCGAATTCGCGCGACTGATCCCAGTGCAGTTCACCCAGAAGATCCGAACCAAAGGCTACCGGGACGCCATTGCGCTTGCAGATCTCCAGGGAGCGCAAGCCGCCTTGCAGGACAGCTTCGTTCTTTTCGAGGCTTTCGGCGGTCATGCCCCATTTGGCGGCGCGCTCTCTCATCGCGTAATATGCGACAAGATTGGCCACGAGATACATGCCGTTTTCCGCCATCAACCTGGCCGAGGCATCGTCGATCAGATTGCCGTGCTCGATGGTGCGCACGCCGAGTTTCGCCGCTCGCGTGATTGCTTCCGCACTATAGGCATGGGCGCAGACGTAGCGGCCGAACGCTTTCGATTCCTCCACCGCCGCCATGACCTCACCGTCCGAAAACTGAAGGCTGTCGAGCGGGTCGTAGGGCGATGCGACACCCCCCGACATCATGATCTTTACATGGTCGGCGCCCTGTCGCATCTGCTCGCGCGCTGCCTTGCGCACTTCGTCAACGCCATCCGCAACGGCGGACTTGAACTGCAAGCCGTTGCAGCAGAAGCATTCGCCGCCGGAGGAACTGCGCCGACGCGAATCCGAGTGTCCTCCCGTCGGCCCGATCGACTGGCCGGCGATGAAAAGACGGGGGCCGACAATGTGCCCCTGCGAAAGCGCCTCCTTGATGCCCCAGTCAGCGCCGCCGGTATCGCGCACGGTGGTGAAGCCGCGATTGAGCATGGCCGTCAGCCGTGTCGCTGCCCTTGCCGTGAGGAGAGTCAACGGCAAGGCTTCCATGAAGCGGATGTTCACTTCAGAATGAATGGAGTGAACATGGCTGTCGATCAGACCCGGCAGCAATGTCTTGCCGAGGCAGTCGATCCGCGTCGCGCCAGCGCTGCGGATCGGCCTTTCGGAAAGCTCGCGAATAACATCGCCTTCGATGAGGAGCTCATAGCCGCCCCTGATCTCGCCGAAACTCGGTTCGAGCAGATCGAAGTTGGTCAGGAGGAGCTGAGTTCCCATGGAAGCTTCAGTTCAACCGGTTCTTGTGGAAATGCCCACCCTTCATGATGGCGGAGAGGTGCTTGCCCTGTTCCTGCAACAGCTTGAGGTTCTTCAGCGGATTGCCATCGACGACGATCAGGTCCGCGAATGCACCGGGTTTCAGGCACCCAAGCTTGCCTTCCATCCGCAGCAGGCGCGCGCCAATGCTCGTGGCGGAGCGAATGATTTCGATCGGCTTCACCACTTGGGCACGGATCGAGAATTCCTCCGACTGCTCGCTCTGGAGAGCGCCAAGCAGATCGGTGCCGTACGCGACCTGAACGCCATGCCGTTTGCAGATTTCAAGCGAGCGCAAGGCACCTTCGATCACGATGTCGTTCTTGGCCAACATGTCGGCGTTCATGCCGTACTCGGCGGCGCGCTTCTTCATCTCGAAATACGTGACCAGATTGGCGACGAGGAACATGCCTTTCTCAGCCATGAGCTTGGCGGAAGCATCGTCGATAAGGTTGCCGTGCTCGATGGTGCGCACGCCCGCGTTGGCGGCCCGGGTGATAGCCTCTGGGGTGTAGGCATGGGCGCAGACGTAACGGCCGAAAGCATGAGCTTCCTCGACGGCGGCGTTGACCTCCTCCAGCGAGAATTGCAGGCTGTCGAGCGGATCATAGGGCGAGGCGACGCCGCCGGACATCATGATCTTGATCTGATCGGCGCCTTGCCGCATCTCCTCGCGCACGGCCTTGCGAACGCCTGAGACGCCATCGGCGATGCCCATCGAGAACGCCAACGCATTGCAGCAATGACAGCGCGCACCCATGTCGGTACGCCGTCGGCCATCGCTGTGGCCTCCAGTCGGGCCGATGGCCTTGCCGGCAATGAACAGGCGCGGCGCGGCGAAATAGCCCTTCTCCGAGGCTTCCTTCAGTCCCCAGTCGGCGCCGCCGGTGTCGCGCACGGAGGTGAACCCGCGATTCAGCATGTCTCCCATCAGGCGGGCGGCACGTGCGGTCATCAACGTGAGTGGAATTTGTTCCATGTTGCGGATCACGACCTCGGACAGCACGACGTGCACGTGGCTGTCGATCAGGCCGGGCATCAGCGTGCGCTTGCCGCAATCGATGACTTCGGCCTTGGCGGACTTGATCGCCTTGGCGGAGACTTCCTTGATCTTGTCGCCTTCGACGATGATCTCGTGCCCTCCTGCCAACTCGCCGATTTCGGGATCGAGCATCTGGAAGTTCTTGAAGTGATAGAGCGCCATCGTCGCCTCTCCTCGTCTCGATGCGGTTTTCAGGATGCTTGCAATAATCTCGTCGGCAGTCGCCTCACCGAGGGGCCTCCGCCAGCAGGCACGGGATCAGCAGCCCGGCCAGGATCTTGGCATTGCGCACCTCGCCGGGACCGTACTTTCCTTCTTCGCCGCAGAAATTGAGGGTGCCGAGGCGGCGGCCGCCGAAACGGATCGGTGCGTTGAGAATGGCCGTGGACCCCAGCGCAAAAATCAGTTCGTGGTCAAAGAACGCCTCTTTGACCGCCGCACGCGTCGCGGCGAGAAAGACCTCGCCGTCATCCATGGCCTTGTGACTCGCCGTGATCTTGGACAGGGGCTTGCGGCCGCCGACGGGATAGGCCTTCTCGTTCGAGGAATGCAGCCGTTCGACGCAGGCCTCCGCCTCGTTGTACTTCAGCGTCGTCAGGAAAACGAAGCCGACAGTCTCGGCGGCGATCCGCTCAACCGCACGGTACACCTGCATGCGGTCGCGCTCAGCCGCGGTCATGGCCACAATGGCGGCGACATCGTCGAGGGTAACATCTCTGGTCTTGGCTGGCATGGCGTTCTCGTTCAGGATTTGGCGGACAGGGCGGCGTGCGGCCGATCAGGCAGCGGGACATTGGCGATCTTTTCCGGGATCAGGCCGCGCGCCCTGACCCTGAGGACCAGCAGCAACGCTCCGGCGATGAGGATTTCCCGCAAGGCGGCACCCTGCACCGCACTGATCTCGGGGATGTAGGGAATGACGAACCGGGTCGATTCCAGGAAGAACACCACCAGTACCGCCCCGACAATGGCGCCGACATTGTTGCCGAGCCCGCCCGCCAGAAGCGACAGCTTGACGTAGAGCGTCAGCAGAGGCGCGAACAGGTCGGGCGCGATGTAGCTGGTGAAATGCCCGTAGAGCGCGCCCGCCATGCCGAGGGCCGCGGTGCCCACCGCAAAGGCCTTGACCTTGAACATGATCACGTTCTTGCCCGCCACCTGCACCACCTGTTCGTCTTCGCGGATGCCGCGCAGCACCCGGCCAAACGGCGCATGCGACAGACGCTCGAACAGGAAGAACAGGATCGTGGTGGCCGCGACGACAATGCCGAGGAACATCAGATTGAACAGGTGCGGACCGAGCGCCTGACGGAACGGCCCCGGAATACCGGACAGGCCATCCGTGCCGTTGGCGATCCACAATTCGTTCGACATGACGATGCGCATGGTCTCGGCGAACCCGAGGGTCACGATGGCCAGATAATCGCCGCGCAGCCGAACGGTGATCAGCGCCACAAGCACGCCGACCAGACCGCCCATCGCCGCGCCGGCGACAATGCCGGCGGGAATTGGCCAGCCAAACTTGAGAGTCAGCAGTCCAGACGTGTAGGCGCCGACCGCGAAAAACCCGACCATGCCGAGGTTGATCAGACCCGCCATGCCCCAGATCACGTTCATCCCAAGCGCCATCACGGCGTAGAGGCCGGCCGTAACCCCCATGGCGACGAGATAGTGTTCCATGCCGGCGTTCCCTCAGTAGGCCCGCTGGCCGAGGATACCCCGCGGCCGGAAGGTGAGAACCAGAAGAATGGCGATGAAACCGACCGCCGTGCGGTAGGCCGGCGTCAGAACCAGCAGGCTGAGTTCCTCGCCCACGCCGATGACCAGCGCGCCGACAACCGCCCCCGGAATGCTGCCGAGGCCACCGACGACCGCCGCCGCGAACACCGACAGGATGGTCTTGAACCCAACGAGAGGATCGATCGTCGTGTCGAGGCCGATCAGCATGCCGCCGAGGCCCGCCAGGCCCATGCCGACGAAGGAAACGAGCCGCGCCACCATGTCCGCGTTGATGCCCTTGATCGCGGCCAGCATGGGGTTGTCGGCAACCGCACGCATCGCCTTTCCGGTTCGGGTCAGCGTGAGGAACGCGAACAGCAGCGCCATGACCACGACGGCGATGACCAGATTCTCCGCCTGTTGCGGACTGACACGAATGTCATGGATCACCCAATCGCGCCGCAGCGGCAGATTGTAGCCCCGCATGGCGTTGCCGAAGATGAAGCGCACGATGTTTTCGAGCGCGATCGTCAGCGCGATCGAGCCGATGGCCGTGGTGATGAACCCCGTCGCGCGCAGCGGCTTGAGCATGAACTCGTCGGAAAGCCAGCCAACAAGTCCGGCGATGACGAAGGCCGCCAGAAGCGACGGAATCACCGGCAGGCCGAGGCTCGTGTTGGCCACGAACCCGGCAAAGGCGCCGATGGTCATGTGCGAGGCGAGCGCGAAGTTGGTGAAGCGCAACACCGCGAACAGCGTGGTCAGGCCGATGGCCGGAATGGCGAGGATCGTCCCCGCCATCAGGCCATTCACGATGAGCTGTAACGCTTCCATTCCAAGTACAACCCGCTGTCTGGCATGATGGCGGGCGGCGTCAGGCGACGCCGCCCTGCCCGTTCGTCACACGAGTTTCAGGAACTCCAGCTTGCCCTTGGCCACCTTCATGTAGCGGAAGCGGCAGCCCAGGATATCGCCGATGTCGGTGAAGTCGCAGGGGCCGGAGGCGCCCTCGTAGTTGATCTCCTTGCCAGCGGCGAGCGCCTTGAGGCCGTCAACCGCCGTGTAGACCTTTTCGCCCGAACCCTGGCTGATCTTGCGGATGTTGTCCTTGAGCGCCACGCCGCTGGTGTCCTTGGCCTTGGCCATGGTCAGCACGGCAAGGCTTGCCCAGTCGGTCGCCTGCGCTTCGTAGCCGTCGATCTCCTTGGCGCCGAGCCGCTCGACGGCCTTCCGATAGGCAGAGCTCTCGACGTCGGCCGAGGGCTGCCCGGTCATCACGCCTTCGGATACTTCCGGCGGCATGGTGTCGAGCGTCGCCTGCGGCACCGCATAGGACTGGCAGAACTTCGGAAGGTTGATGTTGGCGCGGAACAGATCGCGCAGCACCACCACCGTGTCGGGAGCATAGCCGTTGAGATACAGGAAATCCGGCTTTTCCTTCATCGCCTGATCGATCTCGGAGCGATAGGTCGGCTTGTCTTTCTCGTAGATGACGTGCGAGACGACCGAGCCGCCCTTGGTCTTCAGTATGCTGTCGAGGTGATCCTTGGTCGGCACCGCGAACGGTGCCTGAATGCCGATGACCGCCACGCGCTTGTGCCCCATGCCAGCAATGAACTCGGCATGAGCATTTGCCTGCAGCTTGCTGGTCGGCTGGGTGCGCACCAGGAACCCCTGGTGCGGCAACAGCGTGATCGAGTCGGCGCCCGAAACGGTCAGGATGAAGGTCTTGGATTCCCAGCAGACCGGCGCGACGGCAGCCGTGACCGCCGAGGCCCAGGTGCCCATGATCACCGAGACCTTGTTGACCTCGATCAGCTTACGGGCGGCGCGCACCGCCGCTTCCGGATTGGTCTGGTCATCCTCGACGATCGTCTCGATCCTGCGACCGAGCACGCCGCCGGCGGCATTGACCTCACTGAACACGGCCTGCATCGCCTTGAGCATGCGCGGCCCGTCGTTGCCGCCGGCGCCGGTCAGAGGCGTAAGGATGCCGACGCGGATCGGCTCGCCCTGCGCATAGGCGCGGATGGGCATAGCGCCGGCAGCCGCGGCGGCGGCGGACAACTTCAGAAGCGTTCTGCGATCAAACCCACTCATGTCACTTCTCCCACAGTGTCGTTGTAACGATGCATGCGAACTCGATCCGTCCGATGGCTGTGATCATCCCCCAAGAAAGATGCGGCGGATCTCCGGATCCGCAGCCAACGCCTGGGCCGGCCCCGTGCGGCTGTTGCGCCCATCCACCAGAATGTAGCCGCGATGCGAAATCGCCAAGGCCTCGGATGCATTCTGTTCCACCATGCCGATGGAAAGCCCGGACTTGTTGATGTCGACGATCGCGTCGAACAGCTTCTCCGCCGCGAGCGGCGACAGGCCCGCAGAGGGCTCGTCCAGCAGCAGCACGCGCGGCTCGACCATCAAGGCCATGGCCATGGCGAGCATCTGCCGCTCGCCGCCGGACAGCGTTCGCGCCGCATGGCGCCGCTTGTCGGCCAGGACGGGGAACCTTTCGAATGCCATTTCGATGCGTCGATCGACGGCGTTCGGCTCCACGTAGCCCCCCATTTCGAGGTTCTCGCGCACCGTCATCGTTGGAAAGATGTTGTGCTCCTGAGGCACGTAGGCCAGCCCTGCGCGGGCGATGTCTCTGGGTTGGCGTCCGGTGACGTCCTGCCCGGCCAGCACAACGCTACCGGACTTGGGAATCAGCAGGCCGGCAATGACCTTCAGCAGCGTGGACTTGCCCGCGCCGTTCGGCCCGATGATGCAGGCGATTTCGCCATTCGCGATGGTGAAGTCGACACCCTTCAGGATTTCATCCGCGGCGCCGTATCCCGCGACGATGCCTTGCGCCACCAGGTCGGCCATCAGCTCGCGCTCCGCCAGCGACGACCCATGTAGGCCTCCTGCACGCGCGGATCGTCGGCCAGTTCATCGAAGGTGCCTTCTGCAAGATGGCGGCCTTCCGCCATCACAATCACCCGGTCGCAGAGGCGGGCCACCATGTCCATGTGATGTTCGATCAGGAGGATCGGCAGCCCTTCGGCAGCAAGGACCTTGAGGTGTTCGCCAATTTCGCGGGCGAGTGTGGGATTGACGCCCGCCACCGGCTCATCAAGCAGGATCAACTTCGGTTCGGTCATCAGCGCCCGGCCGATCTCCAGCAGCTTCTTTTGCCCGCCGGACAGGGCGGCGGCCGGATTGCGGATGACCCGCAGCAGGTTGAGCCGTTCCGCGATGGCGACCGCCCGGTGCAGCAACTCCTGTTCACGGTGGCGCGCCGCGGACGAGCCGGCTATCGCCGCGAGAACCCCCTCGCCCGGTTGATGGGCGCCATAGAGCATGAGATTGTCGAGCACCGACATGCGGGGCAGCCCCCGCGCGATCTGAAACGTGCGCACCAACCCGGCATGGGTGATCTGGTCCGGACGCAACCCGGCAATGTCGTGTCCGTTGAACACGATGCGCCCGCCGTCCGGCGGGATGACTCCGGAAATGCAGTTGAACAGCGTTGTCTTGCCGGCGCCATTCGGTCCGATCAGGCCTGTGATTCCCTGGCCTGGTACCGTGAGGGTGACGCCATTCAGCGCGTGCACGCCGTAGAAACTGCGCGTCACGTCGCTGACAACAAGCAACCCGCCATCCGGCTGGTTCATTTCCAAACGCCTCCCGCGGGGAAATCTGCTACGCCCCCCTGTGATCCGCAAGCGATTTTCTTCCGAAATCCCATTCCGTGAAAAAATGCATGCTGGGCTGCCTGGAGCCAGCGGCCGCCATGCCCACGCTGCTGGCGTCCTTGCGAGGTCTTCGCGGCACTCCGGAGGGGCGCCGGCGCCCGCTTCGGAACACTCCCGCGTGGCACCTGGATCTTTCGATGCCCGACACCTCGCTGGACCGGCGGGCAGCGCATGGTGCATGCTTGGCGCATGAGCAAGTCCAAAACACCCCACACCGAATCCATGACCGGCGGCATGGCCATCGTTCGCCAGCTGCTCGCCAACGGCGTCGACACCGTCTTCGGCCTGCCCGGCGCCCAGCTCTACCCCTTTTTCGATGGGCTGGCCCAGAACGCCGACCGAATCCGGACCTACAGCGCGCGGCACGAGCAGACCTGCGGCTACATGGCCTTCGGTTATGCACGGTCCACGGGGCGACCCGGCGTATTCTCTGTGGTGCCGGGACCGGGCGTGCTCAACACCGGCGCTGCCCTCTGCACGGCCGCCGGAACCTGCACGCCGCTGCTGATGGTTACCGGACAAGTGCCCTCGATGTTTCTCGGCCGGGGACGCGGTCACCTGCACGAAATCCCGGACCAGCTCGCCACGTTGCGCTCGTTCATCAAGTGGGCGGCTCGGATAGAGCGCATCGAGGATGTTCCGGCGATGGTCAACGAGGCCTTCCGGCAGATGCTTTCCGGACGACCGGGTCCTGTCGCGCTCGAGATGTGCTGGGACACCATGGCCCAGTCCGCTCCAGTCCGGCTGCTCGACCCGGCAGCGCCCCTGCCCGCGCCGCCCCCGCAGGCCGATGCCGTGGACCAAGCCGCCCGCATTCTGGCGTCGGCCCGGCACCCGATGATCTTCACGGGCTCGGGCGCGCAGAAGGCTGCACAGGAGATCAAGGCTCTGGCTGACTATCTGGACGCGCCGGTCGTCGGCTTTCGCGGCGGCCGAGGCGTCGTTCCGGAAGATGGGCCGCTCGGCATGATGTCTTACGCGGCGTTCAAGCTCTGGCCGCATACGGATGCCGCAGTCGGCATCGGCACGCGCATGGAACTGCCGTTCATGCGCTGGAAAGGCATGATGCAACTCACGGATCAGCCGGCAGCGCCGCCCCACATCATCCGCATCGATGTCGATCCGCAGGAAATGCTCCGTCTCAAGGTACATGCTCCGATCGTCGCGGATTCCGCCGAGGGCACGCGCGCCCTGCTCGACGCAGTGATGCGGCTGCGCCCCCCGGCCAGCCCGAAGGACCGCAAGGCCGCTCGCAGGCGCATCGCCGAGGCCAAGGCGCAAGCGCGCGGGGCTTATGAAAAAGTCCAACCACAACTCGCCTATCTCGACGCCATCCGGTCCGTGCTGCCGCGTGACGGCCTGCTCGTGCCTGAACTCTCGCAGGTCGGCTTCACGACCTATTTCGGCTATGAGGTCCTGAAGCCGCGTACCTACGTTTCCGAAGGCTATCAGGGCACGTTGGGCTTCGGATTTCCGTCCGCGCTCGGCGCCAAGGCGGCGCACCCCGGCAGACCGGTGATTTCCGTCACGGGTGATGGCGGATTCCTCTTTGCCGCGCAGGAACTGGCGACCGCGGTGCAGGAGCGCCTCGGATTGATCACGCTGGTGTTCAACAACCATGCCTATGGCAACGTGTTGCGCGATCAGAAGCTTGGGTTCGGCAATCGCGTGATCGGGGCTACCCTCACAAATCCTGACTTCCGGCTGTTCGCCAAGTCCTTTGGCGTCGAGTTCCATGCGGTTCGTTCGCCGGAAGCACTGAAGAAAACGCTGGCGAAAGTGATCCGCACCAAGTCCCCGGTGCTGATTGAGGTGCAGTCGCCGCAGGGGAGCGAAACCTCGCCTTGGGAATTCATCCACCCGACGGCAAGCTATCTCTAGCGCCAGGCGATTTCGCCAGCCTTCCGGCCAGCCGACGTCGCGATTCTCATCGCCGAAACGTTCGGTCGCGCCGTTCGTTTAGAGGTGACCTAATTTTTCCATCGGGGGCTAGCCGTGCACAGGCAACCTGCTATCCTGATTCTGAGGATCAGTGTTTTCGCCGCAAGAGCGACCAGCCTCGGGAGGAATTCGGGTGTCAAGTTTCCAGCTCTTGGTGAGCGGGTTGGCGAACGGCTGTGTTTATGGGCTGATCGCCATCGGCTTCGTGCTGATCTACAAAGCTACGGAACAGGTGAATTTCGCGCAGGGCGACTTCATGATGCTCGGCGCTTTCATCGTTATAGCCCTGTCGCAGGGCAAGATGGTGCAGTTGCCCTTCTACCTGAGCATTCCGCTCGCGATCGCCACGATGGCGATGTTCGGGTACCTGCTCGACATGATCGTGCTGAGGCGCATGTTCGGGCAATCACAGACGGCGATGGTTATCTTGACCATCGCGCTGGGGTTCGTGATCCGCTTCGTTGCCGGCGCGATCTGGGGTCATGAGCCGGTCGCGCTGGCCACACCGATTTCCGGTCAGAGCGCCAAGGTCGGCGGAATCATCCTCGGTCTCGATGAAATCGCCATCGTGGTGGTAACGGTGCTGCTCACGCTGGCGCTTTACTACTATTTCAATCGCACGCGGATGGGCGTTGCGATGCAAGCGGCGTCGCAGAACCAGCTGGCCGCGTATTACATGGGCATTCCGGTCAAGCAGGTGCAGAGCCTGACCTGGGCGCTGGCCGGCGGGACGGCGGCAATCGCCGGCATCCTGTTTGCCACCAAGGGCTCGATCGATCCCTCGACCGGTCTGCTCGGCATCAAGGCCTTCGCGGCGGCGGTCATCGGCGGCTTCGGCAGCCTGCCCGGCGCGCTGCTCGGCGGCCTGCTGGTCGGCGTCGTGGAGCCCTTCGCCTCGCGGTACGTGATGGCCGGCTACTCGCAGATCGCGCCCTACGCGGTGCTGCTGCTGGTGCTGATCTTCCGCCCGCACGGCCTCTTCGCTCAAGTCTACAGCAAGAAGGTCTGACGCGATGAGAAACGTCTTCAAGACCTCCTACGACGCGGATATTCGCCTGTTCAAACATGGCGCCCAGGCCTTCTGGTACGCCCTGCTTCTAGCGCTGATGCTGGCAATGCCGCTGCTGATCTCCTCGTTCCTGCTGGGCGAAGTCAGCGGCATCCTGATCTGGTCCATCGCCGGCCTTGGCCTGATGGTGCTGACAGGACAGGCTGGCCAGGCGAGCCTTGGGCACACCGCGTTCCTCGCCATGGGCTGCTACGCCAATACCATCCTGATGATGAAGGGGGTGCCGTTCTTCATCTCCTTCCCGGTCGCCGGCCTCCTGGCTGGGCTGTTCGGCGTGATCGTCGCCATCCCGACGCTCAAGCTGCATGGCATCTATCTCGCGATCTTCACCCTGGCGCTGGCCGTGCTGATCGAGGACATCATCGTCCTGTCAGAACCGCTGACCGGCGGCGTTACGGGCCTGACCTCGCAGACCATCAAGATGTTCGGCCTGTCCTTTGACCGCTATGCCAATCCGAACGCATTCTATTACCTCGTGCTGGCGACAACGCTGCTCGTGGTGCTGTTCTATCGCAACATGCTGCGTTCGCCGCTCGGGCGCTCGTTCGCCGCCATCCGGGACAGTGAAATCTCGGCGCAGGCGATGGGGGTGAACATCGCCTCGACCAAGGCCATGGCCTTTTTCATCTCCTGCTTCATCACCGGCCTTGCCGGCGCGCTGATTGGCCAGTTCTCGGGTGCATTCAACCACGAGACGTTCAATCTGGTGATCGCGATCCAGCTGCTGCTGATGATCGTGGTCGGCGGCCTGGGCTCGATCCACGGCGCCTTTTTCGGCGCCATCGTGGTCGGGGCGATCCCCCTGGGTCTGTCCTTCCTGCGCGACTACATCGGCAAGCTGAGCGGCGCCGGGTCGATCGCCATCCCTGGCCTCGAGAGCGGCATCTTCGGCTTGATCCTGATCGGCTTCATCCTGTTCGAGCCGATGGGCATCTATGGCCGCTGGCTCAAGATCAGGACCTATTTCGAGTTGTTCCCCTTTTATCGGCGCGACATGTTCAGACGGAACCGCAGCTATCTCAAGACGGAGCGGATGCGATGAGCATGCTCGCTCTGGAACACGTCACCTTGAAGTTTGGCGGCATCACCGCCGTCAACGATGTCACCATGTCGGTGAAGCAAGGCGAGGTCTTTGCGCTGGTCGGCCCGAACGGCGCCGGCAAGTCGACGATCTTCAACCTGATCTCGCGCTTCTACACGCCCTATTCCGGCGACATCCGTTTCGAGGGCCACAGCCTCCTCAAGCTGGCGCCTTCGGACATCCCATCGCTCGGCATCGCCCGCACCTTCCAGAACATTGAACTGTTCGAGCGTTCGACGGTTCTGGAGAACCTGCTGGTGGGCCGCCACCGGCATGTACAGTCGACTTTCTGGTCAGACCTTGCCTTCACGCCGTTCGTGCATCGCGAGGAACGGCGGCATCGCGAGGCCGTGGAAAAGGTGATCGACTTTCTCGATCTGCAAGCCTACCGCGACAAGTACGTGGCAGGCCTGCCCTACGGGGTACGCAAGGTCGTCGAAATGGCCCGTGCGCTGGCGACGGAGCCCAAGCTCCTGCTGCTCGACGAACCGGCCTCCGGCCTGTCCATGGACGAGACCAACGACCTCGCCTTCTGGATCGAGGACATCAAGAAGCAGATGGGCATCACCGTGCTGATGGTCGAACATGACATGAAGCTGGTGGCGGCGGTTTCCGACCGCGTCCTGGCTCTGGCGGACGGCAAGGTGCTGGCCATGGGAACGCCGAAAGAGGTACAGTCACATCCAGACGTGATCCGCGCCTATATCGGCGGCTCTCCGGAGGCGGCGGCATGAGCGAGTTCCCCCTCCTCCGCGTCAAGAACGTCGAAAGCTACTATGGGCCGATCATGGCCATCCGGGGCGCGAGCCTCGATGTCACGCAAGGTCAGGTGGTGAGCGTTCTCGGCGCGAACGGCGCCGGCAAGACCACGCTGATGAAAACCATCTCCGGCGTCATGTGGCCGGAAAAGGGCGAGGTTCTGCTCGACGGTCAGGCGATCCAGGGCCTGGAGCCGGACCAGATCGTCAAGAAGCATGTGATCCATGTCCCTGAGGGCCGCGAGATTTTTCCGCTGCTGTCGGTTGCGGAAAACCTGCAAATGGGCGCCTTCACCCGCCCGGACCGCCAGAATATCGCGGCCGACCTGGACATGGTGTTCAGCTATTTCCCGATCCTGAAAGAACGCTACCAGCAGCGCGCCGGCACGCTCTCCGGCGGCCAGCAGCAGATGCTGGCGATCGGTCGCGGCCTGATGGCAAAGCCGCGCCTGATGCTGCTCGACGAGCCGAGCCTCGGCCTGTCGCCGCTGCTGACCCAGGAGATCTTCGGCATCGTGCGCCGTCTCAACCTGGAGCAGAAGGTCACGATCATGCTGGTCGAGCAGAACGCCAAAGCGGCGCTCGACATCTCCGACTATGGTTACGTGATGGAGCTTGGCCGCATCGTGATGGCGGGCGAGGCTGAAAAATTGCGCAATTCCAAGGACATCCAGACCTTCTACCTCGGCGTGCAGGAAGAAGGCGCCCGCGGCCAGCGCCGCTGGAAACAACGGAAGACCTGGCGATGAACGTTGTCGTGACCCCGGCGGACGCCACGAGCGCCGCCATGCCGGCGCAGAAAATGCACAACGGCGTCAGTCTGAATGCCGACCTGCTCCAGCGCCCCTATTTCGTGGATGGCGCGGACACTTTGCCCAAGCTGTTTTCCAAGCGCTGCGCGCAGTTCGGCGCGCGAACGGCACACCGAGAAAAGCATTTCGGGTACTGGCAGTCCTTCTCCTGGAATGATTTCTGGGAGCACGCGAGGTTGATCGGACTGGCGCTGCGCGCTCTCGGCATGCGGCGCGGCGACGTGATTTCCATCCTGTCCGAAGACCGCAAGGAATGGCTTTATACAGACCTTGGCGCCCAGGGCATGGGCGCCGTTGTCAATGGCGTGTACACGACGGATTCGGCAAGCCAGCTGGCCTATCTCGTCAACGATTCCGGCAGCCGCTTCCTGTTCGTCGAGAACGATGAGCACCTCGACAAGTATCTGGAGGTGCGGGACAAGATGCCCACCATCCAGAAGGTGATCGTCTACGAGCGCGAGGGACTCTACGACTACAAGGACGACACGGTCCTGTTCATCGATGACCTCTACGATCTCGGCGCGTTGGAGCTGAAGAAGACCCCGACCCTGTTCGACGACGAGATCGCCCTGTCGAAGCCGGACGATACGGCACTGCTGATCTACACGTCGGGCACCACGGGACCGCCGAAGGGCGCCATGCTCAGCCAGAGCAACGTCATGTTTGGCATTTCGGCCGCCCTGCAGGGACTGGAAACCGCCCAGGACGACGAACAGTTGTGCTTCCTGCCGCTGTGCCACGTCTACGAGCGACTCAACTCGGCCTGGCTGTCGATCGGAATCGGTTCGACCGTGAACTTCGCCGAGAGCACCGAGACGGTGTTCGACAACATGCGGGAGGTCTCGCCGACGCTGTTTGCCGCCGTGCCGCGCGTCTACGAGAAGGTCTATTCGCGCATCACGATCATGAACAACGAGGCGACGGTTTTCGGGAAGCTCGCCTACAAGCTGGCGCTGAAGGCTGGCGACGCGCATGCCCGGGCGCTGGAAGAAAAGAGGACGCCCTCGCTGCTGGAATCGCTCAGCTACAGGCTCTGGAACTGGCTGGTGCTTGGCAACATCCGGCGCATGCTCGGGATGGAGCGCGTGCGGCGCGCCACCTCCGGCGCGGCGCCGATCTCTCCTGACCTGCTGCGCTGGTATCGCGCCATCGGCGTGCCGATCTTCGAAGCGTACGGGCAGACCGAGAACACGGCCATCGCCACCGGAAACCGCATTGGCAACAACCGTACCGGTACGGTTGGACCCGCCATGCCGGGGCTGGAGATCCGCCTGTCACCGGAAGGCGAGATCCAGACCCGTTCCGGCGGCGTGTTCCAGGGATACTGGGGCAAGCCGGACAAGACGGCCGAAGCAATGACGCCGGACGGATTCTTGCGAACCGGCGACGTCGGAACGGTGGATGAGGGCGGCTTCTGGCGCATCACCGGACGCATCAAGGACATCATCATCACCGCCGGCGGCAAGAACATCACCCCGGCCGAGATCGAGAACAAGCTGAAGTTCTCCCCCTATATTTCCGATGCGGTGGTCATCGGAGACCGCAAGGCCTACCTGACCTGCCTGATCATGCTGGATCAGGAGAATGTCGAGAAGTTCGCGCAGGACAGCCGCGTGCCGTTCAACGACTATGCCTCGCTCTGCGCGGCCCAGGCTGTGAAGGACCTCATCAAGGAGGTCGTGGACGACACGAACAAGGAGTTCGCCCGCGTCGAGCAGATCAAGGATTTCAGGATCATCGACGTGCTGCTCACGGCGGAGGACGACGAACTGACAGCGACGATGAAGCTCAAGCGCAGCTTTGTCGAAAAGAAATATGCGCCCCTGATCGCTCAAATGTACAAGGGCGGTTGAAGCGGGCACGGTTCCGCCCCAATATCCGTGTAACGCCCGTCGGAATGGGCTTCGAAAACCAGGAGGAAGCAGAATATGAAACGTCTTTCCACCATTCTTGCGGTTGCCGCCATGGCGCTGGGCATCTCCGGCGCGAAGGCGCAGGTGCAGGGCGTGACAGATTCGGAAGTGCTGGTCGGCTCGCACAATGACCTGTCTGGCCCCTTCGCTGCGTTCGGCAGCCCGGCCGTGAAGGCGGCCCAGCTCTACTTCAAGGAAGTCAATGACAAGGGCGGCGTGCACGGCCGCCGGATTCGCTTCATTGTCGAAGATCACACCTACCAGATGCCGAAGGCGACACAGGCGATCAACAAGCTGATCAACAGCGACAAGGTTTTCGCCATGCTGCTGTCGCTCGGCACGCCGATGAACATCGCCGCCTTCAAGCTGCAGGACGAGAAGAAGATCCCGAACGTCGCGCCGCTCACCTCGGCGCGCCAGATGCTCGACCCGCCGAACGACTACAAGTTCACCGGCTTTTCATCCTACTATGACCAGACCGTCGGCGCGGTTAAGTACTTCAACGAGAAGGACAAGGCGACCAAGTACTGCCTGATGTATATTCCGTCCGACTTCGGCCTGGAGATCCAGCAGGGCGCCGTCGACACAATCAAGAAAATGAACCTCACGCTTACCGGCGAAACCACTCACAAGCCGGACGAGGGCGATTTCGTCGGCCCTCTCTCCAAGCACAAGGACGCCGGCTGTGAAGTCATCGTGCATGCGCTCGGCGTGCGCCAGGCGATCACTGTCTCGGGAACGCTCAAGCGCATGGGCTGGAACGCCAAGCTCGTGGGCTCCTCCGCCGGCTTCAACACGGTCATGGCAGCGGTGCCGGGCGGCGTGACTGAAGGGCTGTACGCCGCCGCCGGCTGGGCCGACCACGTTGCCCGCATGAATGTTCCGGAAGTGAAGGCCTGGGCCGATGGCTACAAGGCTGCCTACAATGAAGATGCCGGCACCGGCGCCCTGCTCGGGCGTTCGGCCGCCGAGACCTTCGTTCGCGCGCTCCAGGCCGCAGGCAAGACGCTGACGCCGGATACGTTCAAGAAGGGCATGGAAAGCCTGAAGTACACCGATGCCATCACCGGCGCCCAGATCGCCTTCTCCGAGAAGGATCACGAGGGCGCCAAGGACATCATCATCTCGCAGGTCCAGGGCGGCAAGTGGGTGGAAGTGCATCGCGTGAAGTGAGCACGCTCCACGCATCACCATTGAAAAGGCGGGCGTCATGCCCGCCTTTTTTGTGTCGCGCCTGGACTGCCACGCCTATCCCCTGCGCAACATCTCCTCTGCGCGCGCCTGCACCCGCGTCATCAGCGCATTCAAGGTGCGAACCTCTTCTGGGGACAATGCGGACAGAATGTATTCCTCCCGCGCCTGCACCAGCGGCACGATCTTCTGGTAGAGCGCCCGCCCCTCCGCCGTCAGTGACAGCACCTGGTTGCGGCGGTCATCGGGATCCGGCGCGCGGTCGATCATGCCACGCCCTTCCAGCCGCGCAAGCGCCCGGCTGACTTGCATCTTGTCCAGCGCGGACAAACGGCCGACATCACGCCCCGCCATACGCTTGCGATTGCCGAGCGCGGCGACGATTCGCCATTCCTGCCGCGTCAGATCAAAGCGATCCGCGTAGAGCTGCGCCATCGTCTGCGAGACCGCCTCTGCGAGGATCGCCAGACGGTAGGGAAAAAACCGTGTCAGGTCGAGAGTCCCGTCGCCGCCGCCCGAACTCATGATACCCCCATGTGTTACCATTATTAGTAACACATGGGATCGTTGGGGCGCCAGGAAAAATGCACCTACCCTGGATCGACCCAATCCATTCCCATAAAAGATGCAAAAGTTTTCGTGGAAGGCCTGTCGGCGCTTGCGTTATTAGTAACGCATGTTACTAATAACGCGGACACAGGAGGAGCGCCATGCTCGTTGAGAAAATCCACCACGTCGCCTATCGCTGCAAGGACGCCAAGGCTTCGGTCGAGTTCTACAAGAAGGTGCTCGACATGGACCTGCTGGGCGCCATCGCCGAGGACAAGGTGCCCTCCACCAAGGCGCCGGACCCTTACATGCACATCTTCCTAGATGCGGGAAACGGCAACATCCTTGCCTTTTTCGAGTTGCCGAACTCGCCCCCGATGGGACGCGACCCCAATACGCCGGAATGGACCCAGCACATCGCCTTCCAGGTGAAGGACATGGCGACGCTGAACGCCATCCGCGAGCGCGCGCTCGCCGCCGGTCTGGATGTCGTCGGGCCGACCAACCATTCGATCTTCCAGTCCATCTACTTCTTTGACCCGTCCGGCCATCGCCTTGAGGTCGCCTGCTGGACCACGACATCCGAGGAGATGAAGCGCATGCGCGACGTCGCCCATGCCATGATTGATGAATGGGCGGTCACCAAGAAGCCGCCGCGCCACACCGCATGGCTGCACGAGAAGGAATTCAAGGCGTCACACTGAGATGGCGGGTGGCGCGGAGCGTCGCCCTACCCTAGTGAAGTGCCTGAGAAGCCGAGGATGCGGCGTCAAACCCCCGGGGGAGACATGCTCAAGACCTATCAGTTCCCGCAATTCCCCTATGTCCAGTCGGACGAACAGAAGTCGGGGCGGCCGCAACGACACCCGGTGATCGTTGTCGGCGCGGGGCCGATAGGCCTGGCGATGGCTCTGGATCTTGCGTCGCGCGGCATTCGCTGCACGGTTCTGGACGACAACAATACGGTCAGCGTCGGGTCGCGTGCCGTCTGCTACGCCAAGCGGCCGCTAGAGATTCTCGACCGGATCGGCGTCGGCGAACGGTGCGTCGCGAAAGGCGTGAGCTGGAAGGTTGGGAAGGTGTTCTTCCGCGACCGGCTTTCCTACCAGTTCGATCTTCTTCCGGAGGCCGGCCACAAGATGCCGGCCATGATAAACCTTCAGCAGTACTATCTCGAAGAGTACATGGTGGAGGCCATCATGGCCTCGCCGCTGGTCGACCTGCGCTGGAACCACAAGGTTACCGGTCTCGGGCAGGCCGACGATCACGCCGTGCTCACCGTCGAGACGCCGGACGGCGTGTTCATGACCGAAGCGGACTGGGTGATCGCCTGCGATGGCGCCAATTCCACCCTGCGATCGATGGTCGGAGCGCAGTTCACGGGCCATTTCTTCCAGGACAGGTTCCTGATCGCCGACATCGTCATGAAGGCCGAATTCCCGGCGGAGCGGTGGTTCTGGTTCGATCCGCCGTTCCATCGCAATCAGTCGGCGCTCCTGCACAAGCAGTCGGACGATGTCTGGCGACTGGACTTCCAGCTTGGTTGGGATGCGGACCCGGTGGAAGAAAAGAAACCGGAAAGGGTAATCCCGCGTATCAAGGCCATGCTCGGCGACGAGCGCGATTTCGAACTTGAGTGGGTGTCGATCTACCAGTTCGCTTGCCGCCGCATCGACAACTTCCGCTACGGTCGCGTGCTGTTCGCGGGCGATGCCGCCCATCAGGTTTCGCCGTTCGGCGCCCGTGGCGCAAACACCGGATTCCAGGACACCGACAATCTCGCGTGGAAACTGAAGCTCGTGCTGGCGGGCGATGCGCCGGAACAGCTGATCGACAGCTACCACGAAGAGCGCGCATTCGCCGCCGACGACAATCTGCTGAATTCGACACGGTCAACGGATTTCATCACGCCGAAAAGTCCGACGAGCCGGCGCTTTCGGGATGCCGTGCTCGATCTGGCCGAATCCCAGGCCTTCGCCCGACCGCTGGTGAACAGTGGCCGGTTGTCGTCCCCGACGCCATACCTCAAGTCCTCGCTTAACACGCCGGACAGCGAGCCTTTCTCCGGTCGCATGAAGCCGGGCACGAACTGCGACGATGCGCCCGTGCGCTCAGCGGGCAAGGATGGCTGGTTCCTGAATCGCATCGGCGATGGTTTTGGCGTCCTGCTCTTCGGCGAGACACCGCCGGTCGAAGAGGTGGCGCATGGTGGCGTCTCGGCGAAAGTTCTGGTTGTCGGCCGCGACTTCGCCGATTCCGAGGGCCTGCTTTCGCGCCGCTACGATGCCAGACCCGGCACGACATATCTCATCCGCCCGGACCAGCATGTCGCTGCCCGCTGGCGCTCGTTCGACATTGGCAAGATCCGAGCCGCGCTCGCGCGCGCGATCGCTGCCTGAGGGAGGATTGTCGTGCCGCTGAACACTCGCCCGAACATTCCGGACCATGACGATTTCTACCAGGAACTGATCGATTCCCAGCGCGACATGTCGGAAGCGCAGGCGGAAATGATGAACGCCCGGCTCATCCTGCTGCTGGCCAATCACATCGGTGACCGTGAGACCCTGCGAGAGGCGATCCGGCTGGCAGGCGGCAAGGCCTCATAGGCCCCCAGCCGCGCATATGCGTCGAAAGCGTGGCGTATCGGCATAAAGCGGTTGCCCCGCGTGCGACGAAT
>ERZ761609.655-NODE-655-length-37930-cov-60.402059_pt1 | contig 37930 bp, 33 predicted proteins | sample MGYA00511163_ERZ761609 | MGnify/ENA primary metagenome ERZ761609 (study PRJEB28899, sample SAMN02445070) | bioreactor sludge metagenome | biome: EBPR sludge | place: Australia: Brisbane, Thorneside Wastewater Treatment Plant | collected 2011-12-16 ...
GTGACTTTTCATTTTCTTTGCAATTCATATCCTCTTTAATAACGAGAATGGCTGAGGGACTGATTCACCCTTTCCGAAAAAGAAAGATAACAAATAATGCAGGTTAGGCATTATTTAGTTGGCTTATATCGGGAGCGTTTTAAAATATCCTGCCCATCGGTTATTTGCATCAGTTGGTCAAGCGTTACGTTGGGGTTTTGCTGCATAAATTTTCGCACAATTTGCCAGCCCAACCACACGCCGGTTTGACCGGGCGCATCGGGCGGCATACCGGGCGTATTGGGCGCTTCGGTTATATACTTCATGTATTCCAGCGCTTTGGTATTATAGAGCAGGTCTTTTTCAACAAAAAAAGTCCACATTTCTTTTTCATTGTCAAGGCACCATTGCAGGGCGGCGGCGCTAAAACCCATTTTTACCGAATCGGGCGTATAGGGCAGCACTTTGTCTAAAAAGTAAAGCAGTTTACCCTCCTCCACCATACGGTCTATCAGTTTAGCCTCTGTAGGTTTGGTTTCGTATAGGGCTTTTGCCATTGCTTTCATGGCGGTTGGTACAATAAAAGGCGGCTGCAAGCGGTAGGTAATAAAACGCGGAATGCCAATAGACTGGTAGTAAACAAAATCTTTACCCAAAAACATATCTAAGCTAACAGCAAGCAGCGTACTATCAAACGTGGCAACGGCAGTACCAAACTCCGAAACATGGGTTACAATGGCAGGCACCGGTTGGTGGGGCAGGTAGTACTTGTAGTATTTAAAGGCAGCGGTAAACTCTTTTTCGAGTGGGGTTATATCGGGATATTTAAGCATAACCGTATCATAAAGCGCCCGCAAATCGGCATTGGCAATAAACCGGCGCAGGTTTTGGCGGTATAACCTGCCGGTATCGGAGGGTTGCCGTATGCCCAACAGGTTGTTTATATATACCGGAAAAAACTGCGGATATTTTTGCTCTAACCCATCAAAACAAGGCTCATAAACGGTGGTATCGCAGGCAAACAAATCTTTTTCAAACCGCTGAATGGTTACAGTAAGGTCAATATGGTTGGTATCCGGTATAGTGGGCTTGGTATTGCAGGCAGCAAACAAAAATAACACGCTTGCAGCCGCCCATGCAACCGCCATTGCCCCTAATCTGTTTTTGTACGGTAACACCATAAGTTAGTAAGTTTGTTTCAAAAAACGGTATAAACAAAACAAAGGTTGTAATTTACCCCGTTTAACGCAAATTTTTAGGCAAAAGTGATTTAGTAGTGGAAAGTGAGCACTAACACTCTCCTAACTCCTAACTCCTAACTCATAACTCCTAACTCCTAACTCATAACTCCTAACTCATAACTCCTAACTCCTAACTCATAACTCATAACTCATAACTCCTAACTCCTAACTCATAACTCATAACTCCTAACTCCTAACTCCTAACTCCTAACTCCTAACTCATAACTCCTAACTCCTAACTCCTAACTCATAACTCCTAACTCATAACTCATAACTCATAACTCATAACTCATAACTCATAACTTTTCACAAACTTCCCATGCCCGATATTATCAAACTTTTGCCCGATTCCATAGCCAACCAAATAGCCGCCGGCGAGGTAGTGCAGCGCCCTGCCTCAGTGGTAAAGGAGCTGATGGAAAACGCCATTGATGCAGGGGCTACCCATGTACAACTCATAGTAAAAGAAGCAGGTAAAAAACTCATTCAGGTAATAGACAATGGCAGTGGCATGTCGGAAACCGATGCAAGGTTATGTTTTGAGCGTCATGCAACCTCTAAAATAACAAATGCTGCCGATTTGTTTGCCATTCGCACCATGGGGTTTAGGGGCGAGGCAATGGCATCTATAGCAGCAGTGGCGCAGGTAGAACTTAAAACCCGCCCACTAACTGCCGAATTGGGTACGCTGGTGCAAATAGAGGCATCAGAAATAAAACTGCACGAGCCTTGCCATTGCGCACAGGGCACCGCTATTTCGGTTAAAAACTTGTTTTTTAATGTGCCCGCAAGGCGAAATTTCCTTAAATCTGACGCTATTGAGTACAAATACATTTTAGAAGAATTTCAGCGCATAGCGCTTGCCAATCCTACCGTAGGATTTAAACTTTTTCATAACGGAGCAGAAGTGTATAACCTGCCTGCCGATAAACTTAAAAAACGCATAGTAGGTATTTTAGGCGCTTCGTATAATGAACGAATGGTAGCGGTAGAGTTAGAATCGGATTTTTTGCGCCTGTTTGGCTTTGTAGGCAAGCCCGAATTTGCAAAAAAAACGCGGGGCGACCAGTTCTTTTTTGTTAATGAACGCTATATAAAAAGCAGTTACCTGCACCACGCTGTTATGAGCGCCTATGAAAAACTGATACCTGAACAAACTTACCCCTTTTACCTCGTTTTTATTGATATAGAACCCGCCCGCATTGATGTAAACGTACACCCTACTAAGCAGGAAATTAAGTTTGACAATGAGCAAGTTATTTACACCCTCATTAAAACCAGTGTAGCAAGGGCTTTGGGGCAGCACAACATTACCCCAACACTTGATTTTGAAACCGATGTAAACATACCCTCTATTTTTACGCCCCTTATTCATTCCAATCAAAAAGAACCACCACTACCACCAACTAAGGAGCGCGAAAACAAAAAGGACTATCTGCCAACAACCCAAAAGCACCGCAAATCTGTTGCCCCTAATTGGGAGGAGTTGTACCGAACGCCCGATATTCCGATTTTAACTCCCCAAACCGAACAACCTGCCGAACAAGCCGATTTTGAAACAGATTTTGAAGATACCGATGATGCTGTAACCAATGCCTCCGGTATGCAGCAAACCATTACCCTGCCCGCAGCCAACCGGCAAACCAATGACCAAGATACGCCCCTGCCTACCAACCAAGCCCTCCCATTTCAGTTACATAATGCGTATGTGCTGTACCCCATCAAATCGGGCTTTGTGTTGATTGACCAGCAATTAGCATCAGAACGCATTTTGTATGAGCGATATATGCAAATGTTTAACAACAACCTGCCTGCTTCGCAGCAACTACTGTTTCCACAAACCTTAGACCTCAGTAAGCCCGATGCCGAGCTGCTTAGGCTCATTTTGCCCGATATTACCGCGCTGGGCTTTGATATTGCCGAGTTTGGGCAGCACAGTTTTGTGTTGCGGGGCGTGCCTTCGCAGGCAGGTATGCTCAATCAAGATTCGCAGCATACCATTGAGCTGCTCCTTGAGCAGTTTAAAATTAACCTTGCCAACCTTAAAACCAATAATCAGGAGGCGCTGGCGCTTACCATGGCTAAATCCAATGCCCTTAAACGGGGCGAAAAACTGCCCGCCGGTTTGCTGCAAACCCTTGCCGACCAACTTTTTGCCTGCCAAATGCCCTATGTTAGCCCCACCGGAAAACCTACCTTTATTGAGTATGCCCTAACCGATATTGAAAAACAATTTGAACGCAAAAGGGGTTAATGGTAAGCGTTTTACACTCAAAAATCGGGCTTATTTAGCTTTTACTGCCCGTTAAACCCATATTTGCTCTACCTAAGTTACTTTATTTATATGCAACAACCCAACCTTCAGCCCGGTGGTTTTAATGTAATGCCCGATGTGGTAAAAAACCTGCTTATTATTAACGTTTTGGTAATGCTTGCCGTGCCGGCTTTTCAAACTGCCTTTAACCTTGACCTTAATAAACTGCTGGGTTTGCATCTTTGGTTAGCTCCCGATTTTAGGCTGTACCAGTTTATTACCACCATGTTTGCACATGGCAGTTTTACCCACCTGCTTTTTAACATGTTTACCCTGTGGATGTTTGGCTCCGTACTGGAAAACCTGTGGGGACCACGGCGGTTTCTTACCTTTTACCTGCTTACCGGCATTGGCGCTTCTGCCCTTTACTCGCTTACTTCTTACATAGAACTCTACCCTGATATTGCTTTGCTCAATGCCTATCTTGCCAATCCCAGCGCCGATACCTTGTGGCAACTTACCCAAAATCATCGCTTTGTAGTAAGCGAAGGAATTGATTTTGATATGTATAACCGCTACCGGCAGTTTTCAGAAACATTTGCCGCCTTTAACAACCAGCCCGATAACCAACTACTCCTCAATAATATAAGTGCGTTTTTGAGCAACTATAAAGACTACTTCCTAAACCTGCGGGTAGCAGTGGGGGCATCGGGGGCAGTATATGGCTTGCTTATGGCGTATGGTATGTTATTCCCCAATCAAGTGGTGTATGTGTATTTTTTGTTTCCAATAAAAATCAAGTATTTGGTGTTAATTTTAGGCATTGTTGCTTTATCTATGGGCTTATCAAACAGCCCGGGCGATAATGTAGCGCATTTTGCCCACTTAGGTGGTATGTTGTTTGGGTTTTTGCTGATTAAATACTGGCAATATAAGGGAAAAAATCGGTTTAGATAAAAACAATAGAACCTATCAGCTCTGCCGCAGGGTGGCAAGCACTTCGGTTTGTGCTTTTTTACCCCATTCTTGTTGTTCTTGTTCTGTCCACAATTGCGGAAAGAAAATGATGCCTTGGTTTTTCGGGGGCAGGTATTTTTGCCAGTTGGTACCACCTGTGGCGGCTATATCTTGCGGGTCGCGCTGAAGGTAGCGCACTGCCGATTTAAAGTGCATGAGCGGCCACAGTACATTCGCATTGTGGTCTAACAGGCGCAGTTGTCCTATTAGCGGGGTATAATGGCGTTGTTCATCGGGCAAATTTAGGTAAGTTTGCCACAGGTTTTTATGGGCATATTGCCGGGCAGTTTGCACAAACAGTTCGTCGTATTTTTTTTCAAACTGAAGTAGGGTAAGTGTTTTTTTACCGGTTGCCAGTTCGCTTGCCCCTTGTTTCCAGTACAGGTACTCGTATTGTTGGGCTATGGTGGCATTGGGGGGCAACCGGTGGCGCATTGGGGCGGCAATTAGGTTTTGCAAATCAGTAGCGTAGAGTTCAATGAGCCTAAACTGAGCCGACTGAAACCCGCTTGCCGGCAATAACGACATCCTGAATTTGAGAAATTGCTCTTTATCCATACCGCTCACCATAATTTCAAACGATTTAATGAGGGCATCAAAATAGCTGTTTATGCGTTGAAGGTATTTGGCAAAATCGGGCGGTGCAAGCGGCGTTTCGGCATCGGTAATTTCTTTTTGGGCGTTTATGATTAGCTTAAAGTAAAGCTCGGTTATTTGGTGGTATATAATAAATACTTGTTCGTCTTTAAAAGGGGTAATGGGTTGCTGTAAATTGAGCAACACATCAAGTTTTATATAGTCCCAGTAAGTAAGATAATCATCATAAAGCAAGCCGTCTAAGTAGGAGAGCAGGTTTTGCCCCATAGCTTCGTATTTGGCTTCGAGTTGGCGTATGCGGTCAATAATTTCGGGCGAGAGGGTATTTTTTGGGTTGTCGGACATAAATCTGTTGGTTTGCCGAAAAAAAGGTTAGAAAAAGGTTGATTTACAAGGGGTAAAGGTACTAAAAATTGCCCGATGAGCCGCTCATGATAGTCATGAATTATGAATTATGCGTTATGAGTTATGACTACAAGCCCGATTTTATCTCTTGCAAAGGCGCAAATTAGTGATTAGTACTGATTACCATTCCGATTTCGTAACTACTTAGCATTTGTTTTGGTCTTACCTAAACTCCTTAGGATAACCACAAAGAACACAAAGGTTAGCACAAAGGTGGCAAAGACTTTGCGTTCTTTGTGTAAAATGCTACCAATTAGCCGGCAAATACGTTATGAGTTTGAATGGGGTGGGTGTGCCTAAGTAGTTACCCGATTTTATCTCTTGCAAAGGCGTAAATTAGTGATTAGCGGTTAGTACCCATTAATGACTACCCGATACTATCTACCAAAACTACCCACTACCCACTGCCTACTTGGTTTGCAGGTAAAAATTAAGGGTATTATCAGCGTTGAGCATATAAAGCCTGCCTTTTTCTACGCGCACCTGTTCGGTTTTCCCGCTTTTTGGCACGGGTATGGCATCGGCTACACCCGTTGCCACGTCATAAATATAGAGGTAGCCGTCGTTAAAAAACACAATTTTATGGTCAATAACCTGAAAAGAATCCAGTTTATCCACACCCATATCGGCGTTTGAAATAGCGGAGTAAAACGTACCAAACACATCAAAAGTAAGCACACCTAAGTTGGGTATGTTCATGTAAAGCAATCCACCGCTTTCTACTAAGTAGTTGGGTTCAATGTTTTCGCCCAACAGTTGGGGCAGGCTAAGGCTCTGCTGAATAACTTGGTAATTATGGTCAATTTTTTTGAGTTTACCATCGCCCATGTCATATACCCAAATATAGTTGTCGTTGGCAAGGCACATGGTAGTTACATTGTTTAGCCCTATTGAAGCCAGTTTGTAGTAGCGTTTGGCGTTCAGGCGCATATCGGTGGTAATAATGGTGGCAAAATCTTTGTAAAAAAGCGCCACATTAAAAGGGCTGGTGGCATCTACGGAGTGCAGTTTACCAAACCGCTCCTCGCTAAACACTTGGAGCAGTGCGCCGGTAGAGTCGTACTTCATTACTTGGTTTTTGTTGTTAATTACGTAGGCGCTCTTTAAAAAATCGGTGGTTAAAAACCGGGCGTTTACCGGCACTGAGTTAACAAGGGTGTAATTGCCCTTAGGTATGGGCGCAAAAGATGCCGTTAGCGCCCAAAAAGCTACTAAAAGGCTAACGAGGGTTAAAGTAGCAAAGGTTGATTTGCTGTTGTTCAAAAAGTGCATAAGAGTTGTATTTTATCCAGTCTCCTGAGTTAATGTAAATGCTGTTTTGAATGGGTATTTTAAGGGGCAAATGCCTATGCCCGAAAACAAAAAAATCAATAGCCAGTGTTTGCAGTTTGCGTTTGGCGTACTGAACCAGCCACTCCCCCTCCTCGCCCAAAAACTGCTCATCGGCGCTGCCGGTATGCAGGCGGCTTCGCTTAGAAAAATAAGATGCCAAGCCTATTGCCCAATCGGGGTGCAAAGCGCCCAGCAAAAACTGGCATAAGCGGTTGGTAAAAAAATACTTTTTCAGTATTTTATATCCTCTATCGTTGGGTCCCAGCCCATCTCCGTGTCCTATCATAAAAGTTTTACCTTCTATTTGGGTAATAATGGGTTTATGGTGTACGGGTATGCCCAGTTCCTGCTCAAAATAACCAAACATCCAAAGGTCGTGGTTGCCGGTAAAAAATTGTATGGGCAACCCGCCGTCTGCCAGCTCTGCCAGTTTACCCAATACCCGCACGTAACCCTTGGGTACTACTGTTTTATACTCAAACCAAAAATCAAACAAATCGCCCAAAATATATAAACGTGTTGCCTTATCCTGAATGTTGTTTAAAAACCGGACAAATTTTTTCTCCCGCTCTAAACTTGCCGCCCTGTTGGGTGCGCCCAAATGAAAATCCGATACAAAATACACCTTTTCGGGCTTAGCGCTTGGGGGGTTGTATAGCTCATTCATCTTACAAAGTTAGGCAAAAATGGTTACTTCCAATGCCCTTTGCCCATTTGTGCCTGTAAACTTAGGTTAGATATTGGTTTTAGGGGTTGGTTTAACCGCACTCATACCACTATTTACCCCAAAACCCCTACTTTTGCGGTTGTTTAGCAATGGTTATTTAAGGTTCACCCCCAAAAGCTGCATTATTATATGTCCTCTCTTTTTGCTATTTCGCCCATAGACGGCAGGTATCAGCAAAGCGTTCGGGCGCTGAGCGCTTATTTTTCGGAGTACGCCCTTATGCAATATCGGGTGCGCATTGAAGTGGAATACTTTATTGCACTTTGCAAAATACCCATGCCTGCGTTAAAAGAGGTCAATCCCGATGTTTTTGCGCCGTTGAGAGCTGTTTATGAACAGTTTTCGGAGCAAGATGCCGCTCGCATTAAAGCCATTGAAAGCAAGGTAAACCACGATGTAAAGGCGGTAGAGTACCTGCTAAAAGAAAAAATGGAAACGCTTGGTTTGGGCGAGGTAAAAGAAATGGTGCATTTTGGGCTTACCTCGCAAGATATAAACAATACTGCCACGCCACTGCTGCTAAAAGAAGCCCTGCAAAATGTGCTGCTGCCCGCTTACCAAAATGTGGCGGCATTGCTGCACCAACAGGCAACCGCATGGATAAATATACCCATGCTATCGCGCACACATGGGCAGCCGGCATCTCCTACCCTGTTGGGCAAAGAAATTTTAGTATTTACCGAGCGACTCCAAAACCAACTGCACCTGCTTAGCCAAATACCATTTTCCGCCAAATTTGGCGGCGCAGTAGGTAATTTTAATGCCCACCATGCTGCTTTTCCGCATATTAACTGGCTCCAATTTGCCGATAATTTTGTGCATAACTTAGGGCTTGCCCGATGCCAATACACTACCCAAATAGAACATTACGACAACTTAGGCGCTGTTTTTGACAACCTTAAACGCCTTAACACCATATTGATTGACCTTTGCCGAGATATGTGGACTTATATTTCAATGGATTACTTTAAACAAAAAATTGTAGCGGGAGAGGTGGGGTCTTCTACCATGCCGCACAAGGTAAACCCCATTGATTTTGAAAATGCCGAAGGTAATTTGGGGCTTGCCAATGCTTTGTTTGAACACCTATCGGCAAAACTGCCTATTTCCCGATTGCAACGCGACCTTACCGACTCAACCGTGCTGCGCAATATAGGCGTACCCATTGCACATACCCTGCTGGCATTAAACAACCTCACCAAAGGACTGAACAAACTACTCCTAAACCAGCCTCAACTGCAAGCCGATTTGCAAGCACACTGGGAGGTAATTACCGAAGCCATCCAAACCGTTTTGCGCCGCGAAGGATTTGCGAACCCCTACGAAGCCCTCAAAAATTTGAGCCGAACCCATGAACAAATAACGCCCGATGCCATTTATACTTTTATTAACGACTTGGCTGTTTCTGATGCGGTAAAAGCCGAGCTGAAACAACTAAGCCCCTTTACCTACACCGGCGTTATTTTACCCCCTCAATGAAACAACCAGAACTCATAAAAAACATTCACTACTATATAGACGAGCTGGGACGCTGGGTTTTTACCGCCCAATACCTTACCGAGCGCGGCTACTGCTGCCAAAGCGGCTGCCGACACTGCCCCTACGGATTTAAAAAAGAACAAAAGAAAAAAAGAAACCCTGCCCCCAAAAAATGAGCGCCGTAAATTTTACTTCTTGCTGCTTGTAAAATGTAAATAAACGGATAAAAGCAGCATGGCTATACCGCTAAAACTCCTAACCCGGCAAGCGCCACTACCCCACCCCACAACCAAACTGCTGCTTACCTATATTACCCATAATGCAACCTCACCATCATCCCATAGTTATTGTAGGCGGCGGCGCTGCCGGCTTTTTTGCCGCCATAACCTGCGCCCAACAGCAAAAGCAACGGCAGGTAATACTGCTCGAAAAAGGACATCAAGTGTTGGGTAAGGTAAAAATATCGGGCGGAGGAAGGTGCAATGTTACCCATGCTTGTTTTGACGTGGCAGAGTTGGTAAAAAATTACCCCCGCGGCGCAAACGAACTGATTGGTCCGTTTAACCGGTTCAACCCCCTACACACCATACAATGGTTTGCCCAACATGGCGTAACCCTTAAAACCGAACCCGACGGGCGCATGTTTCCTACTACCAACAGCTCCCAAACTATTATAGACTGCCTTACCGCCGCCGCTCAGGAGCATGGCGTATTGGTGCATTGCCGGTGCGGTGTTACCGGTATTGAGCCACCCGAAAATGGGCAAAAACCCTGGCTTATACATACCGCCAATGGCAAGCAGTGGCAGGCACATAAACTTACGATAGCAGCGGGCAGCAGCGCTCATATATGGCAACTGCTGGCAGCATTGGGGCATACCATTGTATTACCTGTGCCATCGTTGTTTACCTTTAACCTGGCACCCAACCACCCGTTTGGCGGGCTTGAGGGCGTTGCCGTTGCCCATGTAACCATAAAAGTAAAAGATACCAAACTCAGCACATCGGGCAGTTTGCTGTTTACCCACTGGGGTATTAGCGGACCGGCTACGCTGCGCCTTTCGGCTTTTGGAGCGCAGGTTTTGCACCAAAAAAACTACCAATTTGAGGTTTTGGTAAACTGGTTGGGCAATACATCGGGCAATGAGGCAGAGCTTAGCGTATCGAACTATAAAACCGAACACTCAAAACAACAGGTTAGCGCCCACGCCTTGTTTGGCTTGCCCTCCCGGCTTTGGAAACGGCTTACCGAGGCTGCCCAAATTGCCGAAACGCACCGGTGGGCTGATGTGTCTAAAAAACAACTCCGGCAACTAACCAACCAACTTACCCAAACTGCTTTGCAGGTGGTGGGCAAAAGCACTTTTAAAGAGGAGTTTGTAACCTGTGGCGGCGTGGCGCTAAACGAGGTAAATTTTAAAACTATGGAGAGCCGCCTGCACCCACTCCTTTATTTTGCCGGCGAAACACTCAACGTTGATGCCGTTACAGGCGGTTTTAATTTTCAGGCAGCATGGACCTGCGGTTTTATTGCCGGACACAGCATGGCTCAGCCCGATTATAAGGTAAACCTAATAGAGGCAGCTACTTAGCCGCTTGCAAAATGCGCAAAGAAACCGGTATCCGAAATTACTGAAAAAAGTAAAAAATACCACCCCTTTCAGCAGAGCATACGTTACAGGCTTATGTTTTTGTGCTATCTTTGTGAACATTGCAGCTAATTTTATAGTTGCTGCTGTTTGTGCATACAAATGCAATGCTTGCCATTTAAAGCCATTGCTATCATATTGAAAACAAATTCCTGTTGTACCGACAAGCATATCGGGTAATACTTCCTCCAATCCACTTCACAACTTGAACATGAAAAAAAGCATTTTCTTACACACATTGCTGCTTCTTTTAGCCTTGGCTGATGTGAAAGCGCAACCCTGGACACAAATAGGCACCGACATTGACGGCGTAGGAGAAGACAACTGGTTGGGCTACTCGGTCAGTTTGAGTGCTACCGGGGCTGTCTAAAAAGTCGGAAACTCAGTTAAATTGCACAAAATCAGATTTGTTTATGACTGATTAAAAGCAAGAAAAATAGTAGTTCTGTGTAAATATGTGCAAGATGTGGGCTTTTTGGACAGCCCCATTGGCGTGCCTCTCAACGACGCAAACGGAATAGATGCCGGGCAAGTGCAGGTATATCAGAACATTGCCGGCAACTGGACACAAATAGGCAGCGCTATAAATGGCGAAGCTGCCGAGGATAGATTTGGCAGCGCGGTCAGTTTGAGTGCAGGCGGCGACATTGTTGCCGTTAGCGCACTATACAACGACGGAAACGGAACCGATGCCGGGCATGTGCGGGTATATCAAAATATTTCGGGTAACTGGACACAGATAGGACAAGATATTGATGGTCAGGCTGCCGGCGACCGCTCGGGCGATGCGGTCAGTATAAGCGCCAATGGCAACATTGTGGCAATAGGGTCGGTTACAAACGAAGCATGGGCAGGAGATGTACGGGTTTACCAAAATGTTTCGGGCAACTGGATACAAATAGGCAGCGATATAGTGGGCGAAAACCCATCCGACCAATCGGGCTGCGCTGTTAGTTTAAACGCAGCCGGCAATATCCTTGCCATTGGGGCATTTGCCAACAGCGATAACGGAAACCTTGCCGGCGGTCAGGTGCGGGTTTATCAAAATATTGCGGGCAACTGGACACAAGTAGGGCAGGATTTAAATGGCTATTTTCAGGAAAATTTATTTGGATATTCTGTCAGTTTAAACGACAATGGCAACATACTTGCCGTTGGAGGTCCCGGATTTTATAATTTCGGATGGGTACGGATTTTTCAGAACATTTCAGGCACATGGACACAAATAGGCGACGATATAACCGGAGAAGAAACCGAAGAGTTGGGCTGTTCGGTGAGTTTAAATGCCAATGGCAACATTGTGGCTATTGGGTTGCGGGGCGTAGAAGGAGAAAACGTTGATTCACGTGTGCGCGTATATGAAAACATTTCGGGCAGTTGGTTGCAAACAGGCAACACTATTGTAGATGAGCCACTCAACGAATTTCCGGGAACTGCCGTGAGTATGAATGCCGAGGGCGATATTGTTGCTTTGGGCGCACCCTACAACTCCGGAAACGGAGAGGGTGCCGGGCATGTGCGGGTGTATCAGCAGTGCGATGCCGCCGCCCCGCCCGTACCCAATGTTGCCACCCTGCCCAATGTTACGGCAGAGTGTGTGGTAACAACCCTAACGCCACCTGCCGCCACAGACGGTTGCGGAAATACGGTTCAGGGCACGCCCAATGTTACATTGCCCATTACTGCACAAGGCACAACCACCGTAATATGGGTTTATAACAGCGGAACCACGTCATCTACCCAAACCCAAACGGTGGTGATTGATGACGTAACCAACCCAATAATTACCTGTGTAGGAAACCAAACCGTTGATGCCGATGAATCGCACTTTTACACTGTAAACGGCACCGAATTTGACCCCGTAACTACATCGGATAATTGCGGAATAGCAAGCGTTATAAACCTTTACACGGTTGCATTTTCGCTTGCCGGCGCACAAATTCCTGAAGGCAATACCACTATCAGCTGGACAGTTACCGATAACGCCGGTAATAACCAAACCTGTAGTTTTGTGGTTACGGTAAATACGTTTGTGGGCATAGAAACCCTGCAACAAAAAGGAATATCCATTTACCCCAACCCCGCAAACAATATCTTACACCTTGAGTTTGCTGAAAACAATGTTCAGAAATTAGTCATCAGCGATATAAGAGGGAGGAATTTGTTTGAAAAAACAAAAATTCATCAAAACGAAACCATAGATTTGCAGGAATTTTCGACAGGAATGTATATTTTTAATATTCAAACTGACAAGGAAATAATTACCACAAAAGTAATAATTGAATAACCTCTCTGTAATAAACATTTAAACTTAAAACAATTAATTTTCTTTGGGGCTAATTAGTCATGATAGCTTGTGGTTCTATAATCATGCTATTCTTTCAGGACTGTCATCTGCAACCACAAACAGGCGCAAAGCCTTTGCGTTTTTTTGCGTTCTTTGCGGGAAATGTTACCAATTAGCAGCTTTCAAATTCGCAATAAACTTAAATTGAAGGCGGGTATCTAAGTAGGTATCAATCGGTTACAAAAAACATCTTCTTAACAGATGAGCAAAAGATGTTGGCAATGCTTTTTAGATGGTAAACCCGGGTGTTTCAGCGTTAAAAAAACAGGTGTTCATAAAGCCAGCCATCTCCGTTAAATGAAATCCGTCCGTCTGAAGGCTGCTTAAGTTTCAGTGTGTATGTTTTCAAATTATTTAAACTTTGGACAAAATTTTTGAGATAGTGAGTAAAAGAGGCAAGCCAAGTGTTTAGGTGTTGATGCAAACAAAATACGCAAAAACACTCAGGTTCTGCCTCCCAATCTTACTGTCTGGCACATCACGTGCCCGTTCGTTGGTAAACTATTTGATGAGTTTAGCAATTGGGGGATTTATGTAAACACCCTGTTGACCTTACGCTACAACCCCATTGTCACTATACGTATAGTAAACGGATAAAGGTAGTAAATGGCATATTGATTTTAAAAATGATTAGTCTCCAAACCATGTGCGGGGGCTTCTGCCGTTTAACCAAAGTCTAATTATCTTGATGTTTCTGCCGAAATGGTGTTGGCTTCGGCTTCAGCAGGTGCATTAAGCATGGCTTTTGGTAGGGTGAAGTAAAACGTACTGCCTTTGCCCACTTCTGATTCTACCCAAATTTTACCGCCGTACCGCTCCACTATTTTTCGGGTTATAGATAAGCCCACGCCCGACCCTTCGTATTCAGTTTGGGTATGCAGCCGCTGAAATACCTGAAAAATGCGGTCTTTATTTTCGTCTGCAATGCCTATGCCGTTATCTTTTACCATAAATACACACTCCTCGTTTTCCACGTGGCAATCCACAATTACTTCGGGCAGGCTGTTCTGGCTAAATTTGAGGGCATTGCCCACTAAGTTTTGAAACAGTTGCACCATTTGGGTGTAATTGGCTTTAATGGTAGGCAGGTTGCCAATATATAATCGGGCATTATTTTGTTTAATGCGCATTTGCAGGTTATTATTGACTACTTTTACCACATCGTTTAGGTTTACCCATTTGGCATCTAAATTTTTGCGGTTTACTCTGGAGTAATCCAGCAGCCCGTCTAAGAGCCGGTCCATGCGCAGGGCGGCATCGGCAATAAAGTACATAAATTCGTTGCCCGATTCGTCAAAAACCTTGCTATAGCGTTTTTTAATGAGCGAGGCATAACCGGTAATCATACGCAGGGGTTCTTTAAGGTCGTGCGAGGCTACGTAGGCAAACTGTTCCAAATCAGCGTTAGACTCGGCAAGTTTTTGGTTTTGCACTTCAATTTCGAGGTTTTTCTCTTCCAGCAGCGCTTTGGCATCTTTTTCGGCTTTGTAGCGCCCTCGCACCATCCACAGCAAAAACATAAGCATCAATCCGCAGGCAGCAGCGCCATACAAGGAAAGTTGTTTTACCTTATTTTGAGAAGTAAGCAGTGCCACTTCTTTTTCGCGCTTTTGAATTTCGTAGCTGTTTTGCAGGTTGTTCATGCGGTCAATCATTTCGCCGGTAAGGAGTGAGTCTTTAAGGGCGGTATGCTGCATAAGGTAGTAATAGGCTTTATTTTCGTTGCCGGTAATATGGTGTGCCTGTGCTAATGAGCGGCATATATTAGCAACGTCTGACTTGGCATCTACACCGGAAGCAATTTGAAATGCCTGAGTAAGCGGGTCAATAGCCAGCTCCGGTTTGCCCGATTTTACCAGCACATTGCCCAAAGATTCCAATACATTAGCCTCAAACTGTAAGTTACCTGTATTTTGGGTTATTTGCAGGGCTTTGCGCAAATTTTCTTCGGCGCTGTCATAAACGCCCATATCGGCATAGTTGCTGCCAATACTGTGCAGTATATATGCCATATTGGTTTCATCTTGCAGCGTTTCGGCAAGTTTAAGGGCTTCCATATCATAGGTAAGCGCTTGCTCCCATTTTCCCATACTGCCATAAGTAGTACCTATAGCGGTAAGGGTGGTTAAAATCCATTGTTGGTTATTGAGTTCCTTCCATGTTTGTAAGGATTGAAGGTATTTTTGGAGAGCCTGCTCATAGTGTTTCTGTTCAAAAAAAATAGACCCAAAGCCATAGCCCGATTTGGCTATTCCCTCTTGGTCTTGTATGGTTTCTCTTATTGCAAGGGCTTTGAGTTGAAACTCATAAGCGCGGTTATAATCGCCCAGGGCAAGGTAGGTATCAGAGAGGCTGCTGTATATGTGTGCCATCTTGCTTTCGCTCAGGTTATCCTTTCCCAGCTCTAATACACGGTGAAAATGTTCTAAAGATTGTTTATGGTCGCTGAGGTAGTAACAAATTTGCCCCAGGTTAATCATAATGCTTATTTGCCTGTTGGGGTCATCTATTTGGGTGGCAAGGGTAAGAGCCTGACCTAAGTAAGCATAAGCCTCTTCGTAGTTACCTTTTCGGTAAAACTGCTCGCCTTCTTTTACCAGCACATCTAATGCCCCAACTGGGCTTTTTGCCAAGTTAACAATACTGTCTATACGGTTTGATGAAGTAGTGGCGGCACTTCCCCATTTAAAAGGCAATAGTAACACTACCCCAATAGCACACAATAAACAAACTTTTGCTAACCCCCTTGGGCAACATATATAAGCCGGTAAATGATAAGCCTTTTTATTTTTCATGCGCATGTTTCAGGGTTAATGGCGGCAGAGCAAAAAGAAAGCTCCAAAAATTATTCCTAACAAGCAGGCGCAATCTTTGGAGCTTGCACAAGTAAGCAGATGCGATTTATAACGCTATCTCCTATTTGCCCTCATCTATGGTAGGAGGAGGAGGAGGAGGTTTGCGTCCGTCGCCGCCCTTGATTACACCTAACTGTTTAACGGTTAGCACATTTAGTGCCAACTTTTGCAGCGGGGTGCTTTCGCTTTTTTTAAGTGTTTTCATAATAGTTTGGGTTTGGGATTAGTTAAAGGGTTTAGAGCTTAAAATACTTGGGCAGCGTGTTGAAACAGGGGTTTCCTATTTCAATGCTAAATTTACCCTTTTCGTTCCACATGACCAAACTTTTTTTGACTTTTTTATGACATTTTTTTTGCCAAAAATCAAAATTGTGCATACTACTAATGCCTTAAATGCCATTAATTAAGGGATTAGTGCGCATATTATTGTGCAAGGTTTAGGTTAGGGCATAATCCAACCATTTTTCGGTATCGGGTGGGTTGTAATTGTCTATTTTGGTAAACAGTATCTGTACATCAGCATCGGTTAAAATCATCTGCCGGTTAGCCAAACTCAAAAATTTCTGTTCCACAGCATGGTCTAAAAAAGCCAAAAGCTGGTTGTAATACCCTGCTGAGTTTAATACAGCAATGGGTTTAGTGTGCAAGCCAAGTTGTGCCCATGTATAAACCTCAAATAACTCTTCTAATGTGCCTATGCCGCCGGGCAGCGCTATAAAAGCATCGGCAAGTTGCGCCATAGTTTGTTTGCGCTCGTGCATAGTTTGCACAATAATAAGCTCGGTAAGCTCTTTGTGCCCTACTTCTTTTTGCATCAAAAACTGCGGAATAACACCCACTACTTTACCCTTTTGCTCTAAAACAGCATCGGCTATTAACCCCATAATGCCCACATTGCCGCCGCCATATACCAGTGTTATGTTGTGCTGCACCAATTGGGTTGCTACTTCAAGGGCTTGCTCTTTGTATGCCGGTAGCACACCGGCATTAGAGCCGCAAAAAACGCAAATACTTTTTACCATAACTCAGTTTTTAAATGTTTTGCCATTTTCCGGTTGGCATGGCTACTCCATTGGTGAATTATATTATCGGGCTCTAAAGTCTTTATTTTTACCTGTTTGGCATAACTTACCGGCGGTAAATTTGTTTTTAGTAAGTACAAAAATACAAACATGGATAGCGTTTCGTCAAAAAAGCAATTAGGGTATTTACTCATTATAGCCTTAGGCATTATTTATTTGCAGGTTATTATAGGCGGCATTACCCGCCTTACCGGTTCGGGTTTATCTATTACCGAGTGGAAAGTGGTTACGGGTACTTTGCCCCCCCTATCGGAGCAGGCGTGGCAAACCGAATTTGACAAATACCGCCAAACCCCGCAATACGAAAAACTAAACAAAGGCATGACCCTTGCCGAGTTTAAATACATCTTTTTTTGGGAGTGGCTGCACCGGCTTTGGGGGCGAGTAGGGTTTATGTTTATATTAGCCGTGTTTGGCTTTATGTTGTTAAAAAAACGGTTAAATCCTACCTACACTAAGCGATTTTTGCTGTTTATGTTTCTATATATATGCCAAGGATTACTGGGCTGGATAATGGTTAAGAGCGGATTGGTTGATATGCCATGGGTAAGCCACTACCGCCTTACGGCACACTTGCTGCTGGCTATTGTGCTGTTTGCTTATACGCTTTGGTTTGTATCGGACTTGCTCATTCCACCCGGCAATGAGGTGGCGCACCACTCGCTAAGGCAGTTTACCCACCTGCTAATTGGGTTGCTGGTAATACAAATCATTTTTGGCGGATTTATGTCGGGATTGCGGGCAGCCATGTTTTACCCCTCTTTTCCCGATATGAACGGCGAGTTTATTCCGCACAACCTGTTTGCCACCAAACCGTTTTTACTCAATTTTACCGAAAACATTGCCACCATACAGTTTACCCACCGCACCTTAGCTTATGTGCTGTTTGTGCTTATTATTGCCTACTGGAATCAAGCCCGCCGCCTGCAAACAAGCAATGTAGCCTTTGGGTATGCGGTAAACTTGCTGCCGGTGGCGCTGCTGGTGCAGTTTGCACTGGGCATTACTGTACTGCTGCTCTCCAACCGTGGAATTCCGGTGGGTTTTGGAGTGGCGCATCAGGCGGTAGGGTTGCTGCTGCTTAGCACTGTGTTGTTTATTGCTTTTCAGTTTACCAAAACTCAAAATAAATTACCCACAACCGCTTAATGTTATCGGGTAAATGTATCTTTGCCCTACCCATTTATAATGGCATTTGTTTACCCTCTTTTTATGTGCGGAATAGCCGGATTTTACTCCCCCTCTCAAACTTTTTCTGCCAACCACCTGACAACCATAACCCGGCGGCTCAACCATAGGGGTCCCGATGCCGAAGGCTTTTATACCAATGCCAATAATACAGTAGGGCTGGGGCATAAAAGGCTCAGTATTATTGACCTTTCCCAAGCTGCCAACCAGCCTATGACCTCGCAAAACGGCAGGTACATAATGGTGTATAACGGTGAGGTGTATAATTTTAAACAACTTACTGCCCTACTCAATCAACACGGCATTTTTTGCAAAACTAACTCCGATACAGAGGTGGCATTGGAGCTGTTTGCGCTTAAAGGCGCTAATTTTGTACACCTGCTCAATGGCATGTTTGCCATTGCCGTTTATGATACCCAACTGCACCGGCTGCACTTGTTTAGGGATATAATGGGCATTAAACCCCTGTTTTATTACTGGAACGGCGCTGATTTTGCCTTTGCATCGGAGCTGAAAGCCTTGCAGCAATTGCCCGGCGTAGCCCATGCCCTTAATCATGAAGCTATCCCTTACTTTTTGCATATCGGGTACATTCCTGCGCCGCATACCATTTACCGCCATTGCTACAAATTGCCGCAGGGATACAGCGCCACCATAACGCCCCATAACCTAAGCATACAGCCCTGCCATACCCTGCCCACACTGCTGCATGAGCAACTCCTTACCAACGAAACCCAAGCCCAACAAACTTTTGCCACCCTGCTTACCGATGCCGTGCAACAGCAAATGTTTGCCGATGTGCCGTTTGGTGCGTTTTTAAGTGGTGGGGTGGACTCCAGCCTTATTACTGCCATTGCACAATCGCTTAGTAACAAACCGGTTAATACCTTTACCATTGGTTTTGCCGATACAGGGTTTAACGAAGCCCACTACGCCCGAAAAGTAGCCCAACATTTGCATACCAACCACCATGAGCTGATACTTACCGAGCAAGATGCCCTACAAATGGTAGAACGCCTGCCCGATATTTATGACGAACCTTTTGCCGATTCTTCTGCCATTCCTACCCTGCTTGTATCGCAGCTTGCCCGCCGGCATGTAACCGTTACCCTATCGGGCGAAGGTGGCGATGAGCTGTTTTGGGGTTATGGGTCTTACCAATGGGCTTACCGGCTTAGCAATCCCCTTGCCCAATGGGTGAGGCAACCCGCAGCCGCCGTTTTTTCTTTAATGGGCAGCCGCTATAAACGGGTGGCACACCTGCTCCGCTACCCCAATACCCAAACACTGCCCGCACATATACACTCCCAAGAACTTTACTTTTTTAGCCTTGCCGAAATAACCCGGCTTGTATGCCCCAAACCCAATGCCGAGCAAACGGCGCCCTGTTTTCCACTGTTTAACGAGCATTTTGCCCGAAACCTTTCTCTGCCCGAATGGCAGGCGTTGTTTGAAATGACCTACTACCTGCCCGATAACTTGCTTACCAAAGTAGATAGGGCATCTATGTTTTATGCCCTCGAAACCCGCGTACCTTACTTAGACCACCGCATAGTGGCTTTTGCCCTTAACTTAGCGCCGCACCTTAAAATGCGCAACAATACCACTAAATACCTCCTCAAACAACTGCTCTACACCTACCTGCCCCAACGCTTGTTTAACCGCCCCAAGCGCGGATTTGCCGTGCCTATGGTAAAATGGCTCAAAACCGATTTGCATTACCTTATCCAAAAATACCTCAACCCCGATACCTTAAACACCTGCGGCATAGTAAACGCCAACCATGTAGCCCTCTTGCTGCACCGTTTTATGCAGGGCGACACCTACTTATATAACCGAATTTGGCTACTCATTGTGCTGCACCAGTGGCTATGTAAAAACCGGTAAAACGGCTGTTATGTATAAAAAAATAGTTTCGGCATCGGTGGCTTATACGTTGCTCACGTTTTTGCAGCCGGCATTGTCTTTACTGCTTCAGCCATTTTACCTTCATTGGTTTACGCCCGATGAATACGCTATCCTTTCTTTGCTTGGCGCTTACAGTTCTTTTATCTCATTAATCAGCGCGTTGGGCATTGGAGCGGCGGTTTATACTTTTTACTTCGATTATAGCCAAGACCCCGAAAAACTAAACCAATACACGGGTCAGGTCTTGTCTTTTTGCCTTTGGTCTAATGCCATTTTTGCCTTATTGATTTTTGTGTTTGGCAATGCTTTGTTTGAGCTAATTTTTAGCAGCAATGCGCCTATTCATTTTTACCCTTATGGGGCATTGGCTACGCTGGCAGGCATGGCAGTATCTATAACAGGCACATACATTGTTTTTTTGCGCAATGGCGGGCAATTGGTGTTATATGCCGTTATTTCGGTGTTGGTATCGGTGGGGGCGGTGGTGGCACAGTTTATATTGGTATTGGTTGCAGGGCTGGGGTTAGAGGGCGCACTGTGGGGTAAAATGCTGGGCGCTGTAGCAGGCGCTGCCTTGCCATTTTGGCTGCACCGGCGGTTTTTGAGCTACCAACTCAATTGGCAGTATTTAAGCGGCTCGCTGCGGTTTATGCTGTATGCCACACCCAACTCACTCATTGGTTGGTTTTACAGCTATTTCGACCGATTTATGGTGGAGCGTATGTTAAACCTGCTGTCGGTAAGTTTATACAGTATTTTGTTTGTATTTACCTCTACCATAGAAATGGCGTATTTGGCAGTGCGCAGCGCCATAACGCCTTATTTGTTTGCCTCGCAAAATACCGCCAACAAGGCAGCAGAAAGCAAAATTGCACACCGGTTTTACTTTATGTTTACCATTTTATTTTCTTCGGTGGTGGTAGCTGTTGTTTGCAATTTGCAACTGCTAACCCAAAACAGTACTTATTATGCTGTGCGCGAGTGTGTGTTTGTGTTTGCGGCAGGTTATCTTATAAGCAGCGTTATAGACCTTGTATATGTAGGCTACTATCGGGAAAAAAAATCCAAACAATTGTTGGCGCTTGCCCTTGTATCGGTAGGGCTCAAAATAGGGCTCAATTACTGGCTCATACCCTTATACCAAATTTGGGGGGTGGTTATAGCCTCAGTAATAACCCGATGTGTGCTGTTTTTGCTGTTATTTGCAGAGCCCTACCGCCTAAAACCCCTTGCCGATGGGGTAATTTTGCTGCTGCTGGGGGTTATGCTGGTAGTTATGGCTATTGCCCATGTGGGTGTGGTTGGTTTAGGATATGCCGTTACATGGGTAGGCTGGGTGCAACTTATTGTGGTAATGGGGTTGCTTGCCGGTACAACCTTAGTACAATGGCGAGATAATAGGGCACAAAAAACATAAAAACACAATATATTTAGAAAAGCAAACAATAAAAAACGGCAACCGCTTACACAGTTGCCGTTTTTTTATTTAGCAATTTAAGCGGTGGCTAACTACTATAACGGAATAAGCACTGCATCGCACACTTCGCCAAAGGGCGGGTTGGTATTGGTAAAAAAAACGGTGTAGGTGAAAGAGATGATACCGGTATTGGCATCACGCAAACCTAAGTTATCAGCACCGGAGGCATCACCGCTTCTGATACTGAGGTTACAGGCAGCCGGTGTTTGTTCTTCAATGATGAACCGGTTTGAATCTACTACTTTGGCAACAATGTTGAACGGGTTAGCGGGGCAACCAGCAGCAGGAGCATTACCAAAACCGCCAAAACCTTGGATGATGAAGTACTCCACACCTTGGGGAGAGGTTAAAATCGTACAAGTGTAGATATAAGTACCACTGGGGCAAACATCTTGACCATTGTAGCTGGCAAAATACTTGCTACGGATTTGGGTGTTGCAATCACTGCCTTCATAACCCGGGTTACAGTAGCACTCGCCATCGGTGGGGTCGCACTCGGCGTTGGTGGGGCATTGTACGTTGTAGCACAAGTCTTGTACTTCGCAAGAAGCGCCGGAGAAACCGGCAGGGCAGTCGCAATAGCAGTTACCGGCGGTATTCACAGCGCCTTGCCCGCCGTTTAAACATGGTAATGAGGCACAAATAAAAATATCGCAGTTGGGTCCGGTATAACCCGTGTTGCAGTCACATTGTCCTGTGTTGGGGTTGCAGGTGGCATTGGCAGGACATTGTACGTTATAACATAGGTTTTGAATTTGGCACAACTCGCCCGAAAAACCCGGTGGACAGTTGCAGTAGCAATTATTAGCCGCATCGATAGCACCTTGTCCGCCATTTTGGCAGGTCAAACTTGGGCATACTGTTTGGCAGTTTTCGCCTCCGTATAAGGGAGGACAGTTGCAATCTCCCTCTACACAAGAGCCTCCGTTTAAACAAACTACATCTTTACATGCCTGTTTGCGGCATGCAACCTGCCCTACTGCTAACAAAGCAGCAAACAATAAGGCAAAACAAATTTTTAGGCGTTGGTTCATGGTAATTTCATTTATGGTGATGGATATTATTAACAGCAGCATTTGGCAACCATATTGATGCTTACTTTACGGGCAAGCATTACTTCCCGATATTGGCAGAGCCGATTTGTTCTGTCCTACACGCTATTTTTCTGAAAAAAACAGGCATTATCACCCTAAAAATGCACCCCAAAACCTTAAAAAACGGACAATATAAACTCCCCCCTTCTTTGAGAGAACAAATCGGCTCTATGATATTGGGGGCTTGTGGCAGCAGACAGAACAATGCCGGAGCAAAAATAAACAAAAAAACGGCAACCGTTTACACAGTCGCCGTTTTTTTATTTTGTAATTTAAGAGGTGGCTAACTACTATAACGGAGTAAGCACTGCATCGCACACTTCGCCGCTGGGCGGGTTGGTGTCGGTAAATACTACTTGGTAGGTAAAAGAAATGATACCGGAGTTGGCATCACGCAAACCTAAGTTATCAGCGCCGGTGGCATCGCCGCTTCTGATGCGGAGGTTACAAGCAGCAGGCGTTTGCTCTGCAATGAGGAACCGGTTTGAATCTACTACTTTGGCAACGATATTGAATGGGTTAGCAGGGCAACCATCAGCAGGAGCATTACCAAAACCGCCAAAACCTTGGATGATGAAGTACTCAACACCTTGGGCAGAGGTTAAAATCGTGCAAGTGTAGGTATAAGTACCACTGGGGCAAACATCTTGGCCATTGTAGCTGGCAAAATACTTGGTACGGATTTGGGTGTTGCAATCACTGCCTTCATAACCCGGGTTACAGTAGCACTCGCCATCGGTGGGGTCGCACTCGGCGTTGGTGGGGCATTGTACGTTGTAGCACAAGTCTTGTACTTCGCATGAAGCGCCGGAGAAACCGGCAGGACAATCGCAGAAACAGTTGCCGTTGGCATCTTCTTTACCTTCGCCACCGTTCAAGCATTCTGTGTCTCCACATGGATCGCAACTGCTGAACAATGCGGCAAAACCAAAAAGCATGGTTAGCACGAACAGGAAGCGCATTTGCTTAATTGTTTTCATTTTGTTTAGTTTTTAGTGAGAGAAATTATTGTTATGTTCAATTAGCCGATAAAATCGGGGGCAAATATCGGAATTTTTGTTGGTTTTTGCTGCATTGTAACATAGACTTTTGCAACTTTTAAGCGTTTAACAGCTCTTAACTTTTTTTAGGTTTTTATTTTGACCTCAATAATTTTGTATAGACGCACAAAAGCAGGTTTTGTAACACTAACGTTAGGTGTTGCATCTTAAATGCTTAAAACGCTTGCCAATTTTAAGATAAGAGGAGTGTTGGTAATCTAATCGGGCATACATATTTTCAATTTTTCGCCTACTGCTGTTTTTTTTTACTGCGCCGGATAAAAGAAAATCGGGCTTACTAAAATCGTAAAATCGGGCAGTTTTTTTAAGGAGTGCTGTTGGTTCAACCAATAAGTTTCACATCGGGATAAAAAAAACGGTTGTTCCGCTATCGGCTCACCCCTGCTATTTTGCGCCAGCCCGAAAAAGCAATGTACCCTAAAATGGCTAAGGCAATGCCGGCGCCGCCAAGCAGAGCAACTAACAAAAAACCTAATAGCATAATCGTTATTTTGCTTTCGTTTCCTTTCCAGCCAAGGTGTTTAAACTTAAAACCCAACATGGGCAACTCTGCCACCAACAAAACCGAAAATACAGCTACTACCAAGTACAAGAGCCAGGGCTGTAAAATGAAACCCGATAAACCAAACCGGTCATGGCTTACCATAAGTACCAGCGACATCATAAACATAGTGCAGGTAGGGGTGGGTACGCCTATAAAACCATCGGTTTGGCGGGTATCTATATTAAACTTTGCCAACCTGAGTGCCGAAAACAAGGTAAGGGTAAAGGCGGGTAATGCCAGCGCCCACTGGTTGTTTGGTTCCCAAGCCCTGAGCAAAAGGTGGTACATAACCACGCCGGGTACCACGCCAAAGGTAACCATATCGGCAAGCGAGTCTAACTGCAAACCCAATGGCGAGGATACTTTAAGTACTCGGGCAGCCAAGCCGTCTAAAAAATCGGCGGCGGCGGCGGCAATAACCAAATAAGGCACCCAGGCTAATTGGTTGTTAAATGCCATTACTATGCTTAGGCAGCCCAATGCCAGGTTTACCAGTGTGAGCAGGTTGGGTATGTGTTGTTTAATTTGCATGAGTAGGTTGTGGTTGTATGCAGCAAGGAAATTGCCGGTTTAAGAGCTTATAAAACGGACTGCAAAGGTAATACCCTTGGTTTAATGGGGAAAGTTAGGGCTTTTTTACAAGAACAGGTGTTTTTTAAAAGGTTATGCTGCTGTGCATAACCATGAAAAGCGTATGCCAAAAACACCACCCTGCTGCAATAACCAATACTCAAACAATTACGCAGGCAAATAGGTTATTTAGAGCGTATGCTATTTTCTTAAACCACTTTTTCTCTTTTACAATGAAACCAACGTTTGTACTGCTGCTCCTCATAACAGCCCTTGCTTTTAATGCCTGTCAATCAGACCAAAATGCCTCCAAACCGGCAAACAAGGAAGGCGCTGCCGAAACCAAAAAGCCCAAGCACAAAATTGTGAACATGATGGGCAAGATTCCGCCCCAGTTGTTTGCGCAAAAAGTAGAAGACCCAAATGTAGTATTGGTTGACCTGCGCACACCTGCCGAAATTAAAGAAACCGGCATTATTAAAGGCGCGGTTAATATAGATTACCAAACCAATAACTGGCAAGACCAGTTTTCTAAATTTAAAAAAGACCAAACAATTTTAGTATATTGTGCCGTGGGTGGACGAAGTGGCGAAGCCTATACACAACTACAACAAATGGGTTACAGCCGCCTTTTTGACCTGCAAGGCGGTTTGTATGCATGGATGAAAGAAGGTATGCCCCTTGAAAAACAATAAGATAGCGGTATTTTTTTTACTTATACCTCCTGCTGCCAAGAGTTATGGTATCCCGAAAACTGAAAGAACACCTAAAACAGTACCTGCCTATGGGTGCAGTGCGGTTATACCATGCTTTGCGGGTGCAGGGAATTAGGGTTTCTCACCATTTTTTTGCTCAAATTCATAAAGGAACAACCTATTTTTGCCCTTTTTGCAATGGGCGCTTTAACCGTTTCTTGCCCGATGGAGCAAACGCTGCCGTACTGCATCAATACGGGGTTATAGGGGGAGGCTACCGCACTAACTGCCTCTGCCCCGCCTGCGGCTCCAAAGACCGCGAGCGGTTATTGTTGCTCTATTTGCAGCAATATACTAAAATGTTTACCCCACAACAGCCGCCACTACATGTGCTACACGTAGCGCCCGAGCCACAATTGAAAAAACTACTCCAAAAATTGCCTTACCTGCATTACCTGAATGCCGATTTAAACCCGGGCGCTGCCGATGTGCAAATGGATATTACCGCCATTCTTTATCCCGATGCCACCTTTGATGCCATTTTGTGCAACCACGTGCTGGAGCATATTCCCGATGATGCCCAAGCTATGTCTGAACTGTACCGCGTGCTTAAACCCAACGGCTGGGCTATATTGCAAGTGCCTTATGCACAAGGGTTACCACATACTTATGAAAACCCCCATATTACCCACCCTGCCGACCGTGAAACGCACTTCGGGCAGTTTGACCATGTGCGCATTTATGGGCAAGATTATGTAACTCGGCTCAATAGAGCAGGCTTTTCCGTAACCGTGCTTACCGCAAAAGAAGCGGTAGGTATAGAAAATGTGCAAAAATTATCGCTCATTGCTGATGAACGCATATTTGTAGGTAACAAACTTATGTAGTATATTGTGCCGTTTTTACTTTACTCACCTCCAAAAGCGGTAAAAGTATGATTTTAAAACTTGCCTGCCAACAGTGCGGTGCGCCCATTGCCGCTGCTAATATCAACATTGAAAAAGCAATTGCCAAGTGCGATATGTGCGGTTGTGTTTTTAGTTTTGACCAATTACTGCCCCGAAACGAAGAAACAACTAAACCCCCGCTAAACATTGAACTGCCCGAAGGTATAGACATTTTAAAACTTACCCACGAGCTTACACTATATATAAAGTGGAGCAACGCCTTTAACAAGTTTTTGCTCTTATTTGCCGCTATATGGAACAGTGTGGTGCTGCTTTTTGTAATTATAGCCATAGCTACCGGCACGTGGATAATTTTGCTGTTTATAAGCATTCACCTAAGTGTTGCTATTGGACTTAGTTACTATTTAATAGCGCAGTGGCTAAATACCACCCAAATAAGTGTTACCGGGCAGCGCTTAGCCATTACGCACCAGCCGGTATGGGTGCCACTTTACAAAAACAGAGAAATAGACAGCACAAGTATAAAACAACTATTTTGTAGCCAGTACGAAGCAGGCAAAGTAAATAACCGGCCCCAACATGCTTATGAGGTAAAACTCATTACCCACAGCGGCGAAGAAATACGGCTCATGCACGGGTTAAAAAAAGCGGTTCAGGCTCAGTATATTGAACAGCAAATTGAGCAGTACCTGCGCATAAAAGATGTTAGGGTAGAGGGCGAGTTGTTTTAACCTGTGGCTCGCAATTGCGTAGTTAAGTTCTTGGCTACCCAACCGGCAATTTACTCAATTTTAATGCAACCGCCTTTTTGTTTATGCACACCCACTACACATCTTTTACCCATATTGGTAAACGCCCCCGAAATGAAGATGCTATTTGCCCCACAACGCCCAATCCTAACGAGGCGCTGCACAACGAATATGCTTTTGTATTGTGCGACGGGGTGGGCGGTAAACCCTACGGACACGAAGCCAGCCGCATTACCGCACAAACTGTTTACCATTACCTTAAAACCTGCCTTACCCAACAGCGCCAACCCCACATTGAAACCGCCATTGAACATGCCATTGCTGCCTTGCACACCTACAAACAAGAAAACATGTTTGCTACCGGACTTTATACTACCTTAGCCGCCTGCTACATAAACCCCCAAACTGCACAGGCTCATTTGTATCATTTGGGCGACAGCCGCATTTACCTGTTCAGAAACCAACAAATTTACTACCAAACCCAAGACCACAACCTCTATAATGCCTACCTGAAACAAGGATTGCCCGTAAGCGAAAACAGTCGCCTCCAAAAGCAACTTACCCGCGTTATACGCCCCTATGAACCCGATGAAAACATAGCTCCCGCCCATATCCAAACCGTACAACTGCTCCACAACGATATTATTTTGCTATGCTCAGACGGGGTAAATGAATCCTTTACCAACGACCAACTACTACAACTACTAACCAAACCCCAAACCGATATTGCCGCTAAAACCAAGGAACTTTACCGCCAATGCCTCCAACACAGTAACGATAATTTTTCGGCATTTGTGGTAGAAGTAAATATAGCGTTATGAGTACTTACACCATTCAACTCTCCTAACTCATAACTCATAACTCCTAACTCCTAACTCCTAACTCCTAACTCCTAACTCCTAACTCCTAACTCATAACTCATAACTCATAACTCATGTCCACCTTTAACCAAACTCAATTATTGCACAAGGCTATACAAAACCGCATTTTGGTAATAGACGGCGCTATGGGCACCATGATACAGCGCTACAATCTTACCGAAGCCGATTTTAGAGGCAGCCGGTTTGCCGCACATACCCACGATTTAAAGGGCAACAACGATTTGCTTTGCCTTACGCAGCCGCACATTATAGCCGAAATTCACAAGGCTTACCTCAGCGCCGGCGCTGATATTATTGAAACCAACACCTTTAACAGCACCACTATTTCGCAAGCCGACTACCACCTTCAGCACATAGTGTATGAGCTAAATGTGGCTGCCGCCCAAATAGCCCGCCTTGCTGCCGATGAATTTACCCAACAAAACCCCCATAAACCCCGATTTGTAGCCGGTGCAATAGGACCCACCAACCAAACCTGCTCCATTTCGCCCGATGTGAACCAACCCGGCTACCGAGCCGTTACTTTTGACCAAATGCGCCTTGCTTACTATGAGCAAGCCAAAGGACTAATGGACGGCGGCGCTGATGCCCTGCTGGTAGAAACCGTTTTTGATACCCTCAACTGCAAGGCTGCACTTTATGCCATTATGGATTTGTTTGAAGATACCGGTAAACAACTACCCATTATGGTTTCTTTTACCATTACTGACCAAAGCGGGCGCACCCTTAGCGGGCAAACCGTGGAAGCGTTTTACAACTCGGTAAGCCATGTGCCCCTGTTTAGCATAGGGTTAAACTGCGCCCTGGGCGCTGCCGAAATGCGCCCCTATCTTGCCGAGCTGAGCCATATTGCCGCCTGCTATACCAGTTGCTACCCCAATGCCGGTTTGCCCAATGCCTTTGGCGGATATGACCAAACCCCACACGAAATGTGCCTTATTATAGAAGAATTTGCCGCCAGTGGCTTGGTAAATATAGTGGGCGGCTGCTGCGGAACCACCCCCAGCCACATTGCCCATATTGTGCAGCATGTGCAGCATATAACCCCACGCCGGCTTCCTATTGTGGAATCCGTATTTTAAGCTAATACCTTTATCCATTTACTCAAAAAACCAAAATACCATGGAAAATCAAAATCCCCTCTTTGTAGAAATTACCACCCCCCAAGAGCAAACCCAAAAATCAACGCTTAACCCGCCCCCCACCGAAAACAACCAAACCCCGCCGCCCAATTTTACCGATGACCCCCTGCTGCGCGCCATTGCCGATGCCGGTATGGAGCTGCTCAAACAATTAGCCAAAGAACGCGTTACCAAATTAGTAAACAACCTGCAACAACAAGCCCCACTACCGCCCGACGAAGGTAAAAAAGCCCTCGAAAAAATACAACTCGAAACTGAACTTGCCCGACTCAGAAACGAGCAGGCATTGGGCAGCCTATCCTCCCAAACAACGCCACAAGTACCCACTTTTAAGAACTACAAAAAACTCAAAAAAAGGGTAAAACAATTAGAACAAGAAATTCGGGAACTAAAAGCCATGTTGCTCTTGCTCAACAACAAATAATCTCCTATCCCCTTTGTTTGAACTAACTTTGCACCAAAATCGTTTTATCTTTGCAATAGTTAAAAACGCCTGTAATTTTCTACACAAATTACCACTACCATGAACGAAAATACCACCACCCTCACCGAAGCCCCTGTAAAAATTACCGAAGGAGCTATTACCGAACTTAAAACCCTGATGTACGAAAAAGATATACCCCAAGACCACGGCTTACGCATAGGTGTAAATGGCGGCGGTTGTTCGGGCTTGTCATACGTATTGGGCTTTGATGCCAAAAAAGACGGCGACGAAGAATTTGAAGTAAGCGGCATAAGAGTATTTATGAACCGCGCACACGGCTTATACCTGCTGGGCATGGAAATAGATTATACCAATAACCTCAATAATCGGGGTTTTGTATTTAACAACCCCAATGCCACTTCTACCTGCGGCTGCGGCTCTTCTTTTTCGGCTTAAAACATACAAATACCGCCGCCCCTATTAAAGCGCGTATCGGGTATTTTTTAAAACAGCCCTTGTTTTGCCCATGCACACAAGGGCTGTTTTTGTATTGTCTATTTCCCCTACCCTCCTGTTTCCAATAGTTCTATAACCATGAGTACCTTATTAAAAGACCGCTACTCGCCCACTTTTTATCAAAATTTTGCACACGTATTGCAGCAAACCCTTGCGCATGAGTTCAACCCGCAAACGTTTATACAAAGCATTTTTACCCCCCATTTTGAGCAAATGGAACTCAAGCAGCGCATGACCCACACCGCACAAGCGCTACACACCGTATTGCCTCCCGATTTTGACCTTTCAGCGCCCATTTTAACCCAATTGGTAAACAACCTGCAACAAGCAGGGCTAACACAGTACAGCCTTGAATACATGTTTATTCCCGAATACGTGTCAATGTATGGGTTAAACAATTACCAAAGCGCCATAACTGCCATAGAAACCATTACCCAATTTACCAGTTGCGAGTTTGCCGTCCGACCTTTTATTATACAGTATCCTAACCAAATGATGGAGCAAATGCTCCTATGGTCAAAGCACCAAAACAACGCCGTGCGCCGGCTTGCCTCCGAAGGCTGCCGCCCCCGCCTGCCCTGGGCTATGGCTTTACCTTCCCTAAAAGCTAACCCCGCACCCATACTGCCCATTTTAGAAAACCTGAAACAAGACCCCTGCGAAATAGTGCGCCGAAGCGTAGCCAATAACCTAAACGATATTTCAAAAGATAACCCCCATGTGTTTATGCAGGTAATACAACAATGGCAGGGCATTAGCCCACAAACCGATGCCATTATAAAACACGCCTCCCGAACCCTCCTAAAAGCGGCACACCCCAAAATACTGCATTTTTACCAGCTCAACCACCAACCCATTACGCTAACCCGCTTTACCCTGCATACACCACAAATAGCTATGGGCAACAACCTGCAATTTTCTTTTGCCCTTACCAATACCTATACGCAACCCCTCACCACCCGCATAGAATACGCCATTTACCACAAAAAAAGCAACGGCAACCTGCAACCCAAAGTGTTCAAAATAAGCGAACGAACCCTAATGCCCAATGAAACCATTACCATAACCCGAAACCACCTGTTTAAGCCCATTACCACCCGCCGCTACTACGCCGGCAACCATAAAATAGCCCTTATCATTAACGGACAAGAAAAAGCACAGGCAGATTTTGAACTCCAATAAGTGCAAACTTTGCCGTTTTATGCCCGCCAAACCATAAAAAAACCTAAATTTGCACCCAATTAGTAACTAAACGCACCATTTTACTGTTTCTTAACCGCTTCCTAACCAAAAAACGCTAAAATCAACATTAATCAGCAATAAACCAATGCAGCAATATAAATCAGATGTAGAAGCCATAGATGCCATGGCGGTTGCCTTTAAAAATTTAAGGCAGGAAGTAGGCAAGGTTATCATTGGACAAGACGACGTAGTTAAAAAAGTGCTCCTGTGCATTTTTTGCGATGCGCACGCCCTGCTGGTAGGCGTGCCCGGATTGGCTAAAACCCTCTTGGTTAAAACCATTGCCGATGTGCTTGACCTATCCTTTAAGCGCATTCAGTTTACCCCCGACCTTATGCCCTCCGACATTACCGGAGCCGAAATTTTAGACGACCAACGACAGTTCCGCTTTACCCGAGGCCCTCTCTTTGCCAATATAGTCCTTGCAGACGAAATTAACCGTACCCCACCCAAAACCCAATCTGCACTCCTCGAAGCCATGCAGGAGCGCTCCGTTACCGTTGGCGGACACCTGCATAAACTTGACCTGCCGTTTTTTGTGCTTGCCACCCAAAACCCCATTGAGCAAGAAGGAACCTACCCCCTGCCCGAAGCACAACTCGACCGCTTTATGCTCAATATAAAGGTAGATTACCCTACCTTTGAAGAAGAGGTAAATGTGGTAAAAAGCACCACCACCGCCACGCAGGTAACCCTAAAAAAACAACTCCCCGCCGAAGAAATCCGCTTCTTCCAAAGATTGGTGCGCAAAGTGCCTATTGCCGATAATGTGCTGGAATATGCCGTAAAACTTGCCGGCAAAACCCGACCCGGCACCTCGCTCGCAACCAAAGAAATTAACGAATATGTTTCGTGGGGGGCAGGACCAAGAGCCTCGCAGTTTTTGGTTATCGGGGCAAAAGCCCACGCCGCCCTACACGGCAAATACTCGCCCGACAGAGAAGACGTGCAGGCAGTAGTAGAAGACATCCTCCGCCACCGGTTGGTTAAAAACTACAAAGCCGAAGCCGAAGGCATTGGCATTGAGGAAATTATCCGCCGTTTGTTGTAACAAAATTTATCGGGAGATAATCTTTTAGACTTTGGACAAGCACCTATAGCCCCCGCACTCGGTTTGGGGGCTAATCATTTTTAACATGTTGTTCTTTGGCTAACGGTTTAGTTGTTCGGGGCGCTGTTTTGGGCTTTTCTTATGCTTTTTTACAATGGGATACTTGGGGCATTTGGGTAGTTTGATGACTTGGGTACGTCCTTTGCCATTTTTTTGCACTTTTGGCATAAACAGGCTTTTGTCAAAAGTGTAAAAAATAGCCCCAATAGACTTTTGAACCTGTGCAGGGGTGAGTGTACGCTTGCCGCTTTGCTGATTTTGGGGGGCATTTGCCGCTTTATTGTTGTTCAGGTATTTTTGCCATGGTGGACACTGTACCTGCTCTATCTCGTCTCGGGCAACATACAATAACCAATATGCCATTTGTGTCATTAACAACCAACTGTCTAAATGGGTTGCCTCACAAGTCTGAAAAGCGTTCATCAGCAGGTTGTTGTTGCTAAACCGATAGGTTTTTTCTACATCAAAACGCTGTAGATACTCCTTATAGGCTTCCCAAGTGCTTACATCAGATTTAATAAGCTCACCGGTAATGGCTATGAAAGGGTGCAGCCTCGGTTTGATGTATAAATTGAGCTATTCACCCTTGTTTTCAGCAAAAAGGGCACACAGATAACGCAGATTAAACGGATAAACTCGGGTAAAAGAGAATCATTTACCTAATTGAGCCTTTATTTTTTAAAAATCGGCGTTAATCAGCTCCATCCGTGTTATCCGTGTGCTAATTGATGTCGGTTTTGCGCACTTACCGGCAGCACGTCATTTTACATCAAACTTGGGTTACACCCCTATGAAATGCGGTCTGGTAAATACCATTTCTCCGCTATCGGCATCTTGTAGCGTTGCCATGACCAAATCAAATGGTTTGTCTTTCATATTAGCGCCCCTTGGTTCTGATAAGCAGGTTGTTGTAACGGCAGATGCTGTAAAAAAATCACGAAGGATGGCCTCCATATAATGAAAATGTTTCACTACCTTTGTCAAATTACTATACGTATAGTGGCAATGGGGTTGTAGCGTAAGGTCAACAGGGTGTTTGCATAAATGACCTCCGCTTGCTAAACTCATCAAATAGTTTACCAACGAACGGGCACGTGATGTGCCCGACAGTAAGATTTGGAGGCAGAACCCGAGTGTTTTTGCGTATTTTGTTTGCATCAATACCTAACACTTGGACTGCCTCTTTTGCTGACTATCTCAAAAATTTTGTACAAAGTCTAACTAAATAGTTACCTCTTTTTTGTTGGGTTATTAACTGTTTCGGTGTCTTTTAACCATTGCACACAACTGATTTTTTACCGCAACCGGCGTTTATACACCGTCACTTAATCAAAAAATGCGCCGCAGCGGTTATGTTCCTGTAACCAACCCGGCAGTTCCATCATAACCCGCCCTCTCTTTAACTATCTTACAACAAACAACTTAACTTCACCATTCAGCAACCTGTACCCACTCACCCCTGCTACCCAACGGGTACTTGCTGCCAACTGCCTTTCAAACTCATTACCATCCACATACAGCCTATGTTAGTACGTAAACTTTACTATTGTTGCCTGCTATTGTTTGCCCTTTGCTGCTACAGTTCTTTAACCGCACAGGTAGTAATTAACGAGGGAAGCAACCGGAACTACCAGAGCATAGCCGACGAAAACGGCGATTACCCCGATTGGATAGAACTCTACAACGCCGGACCCGATACGGTGAGCCTCTACAACTACTCGCTTACCGACAACGAAGCAAACCCTGCAAAATGGGTATTTCCCAATATTGCAATACTGCCCGGCGAGCATAAATTAGTTTTTTGCAGTGGCAAAGACCGCAAACCCATATCGGGTTTTGTAAATGTGATAAACACCGGCGTATATAACCCCGTTACAGGCTGGAATGTGCATAATTTCAGCGCCCCGTTTTATTGGGATGGTGTTTCCAGTATTCTCCTTAGTACCTGCTCTTACAACTCAACGGGTTACACCAGCAACTCGGTATTTAACCAAACCATAACCCCGTTCAGGTCATCTGTTTTTTCGTTTCAAGATGGCAGCGAGGCCGCCTGCTTTGCCGCTTACGGAGGCACCTCCTATATGCGCCCCAACATACAACTCAACGGCATAACCATAGGCACCGGTACTGCGCAAAACTCGCCTACCGATTACCCTGCGCCCTACGGCAACTGGTGGTGGGGCGCCAAAAACCAAATGTTGTACCTTGCCACCGAACTTACCGCGGCAGGGCTAACCGCCGGCCTTATCCAAAGCATTGCTTTTGATGTGGTGTCTACCGACCCCAACACCGTTTACAACTATATTGACCTGAACATGAAACCGGTGTCGTTTAGCGAAGTAAATTCGGCTTTTGAAACCATTGACCCCAACAATCGCCTGCATACCAATTTTAAAATTGACCGTCAGGGCGAAAAAATTTCGCTTTACTCGCCCAATCAGGTGTTGCTCAGCGACCTTTTTGTAAACTGCAAAGACCTGGATAACAGTACCGGTTTGCTTCCCGATGCATCGGGCAATTTAGCGCTGTTTCAAACTGCCACGCCGCAAGCCACCAACAACTTTTCCGAAGGGTTTACCAGCTACCTGGTTGCGCCCGCTTTTTCGGCGGCATCGGGCATGTATAACGAGCCTTTTTCGGTAAGCATCAACAATGAAAACAGCCCCGAATCATCGGTATTTTATACCACAAACGGCACAGACCCCACCCCGGCTGATATGCCCTATACCGGCGCTATACCGGTTTTCTTCTCCGGTGTTGTAAAAGCAAGAGCATTTGCCCCGGGTTTTTTACCCAGCCCGGTTGCAGTAGCTTCCTACCTTTTGGGGGTAAACCATTTAACCCCGGTGCTATCGGTAGTTACCGCACCCTCTAATTTATATGGACCAAGCGGCATCTTTGATAACTGGCAGTTCGACTGGCAGCGGTCCGCATATGTTACTTATTTTGATACCCTTCAACAGGTTGTTTTTTCGCAAAATGCCGGCATACAAGTTGACGGCGGCTGGGGCGGAAGCCGCTACCACCCGCAACACTCTTTCAGGGTGGAATTAGACAACGGCGTGTTGGGCGAACAACCGGTTGAATACCCCATTATTCCAAACCGCCCCAGCAGAACCCGGTATGGTAAAATTTACCTCCGAAACGGCAGCAACCAATACCTCATACTGCCCTACAAAGATGCCTGCCAAACCCAAATGATGGCAGGGCAAACCAATACCTACTACTCTGCATGGCGACCAATAAGCGTATATATTAACGGCGCTTACTTTGGACTGTATGAACTGCGCGAAAAACTGGACTCCGATTTTTTTGAAATAACAGAAAACGCTCACCCCGACTCTACCGATATTCTATCGCTTAGCGCATGGGGCGGCAGCGTATTGCGTGCAGTACATGGCTCTACCAGTGCTTTTTTTGACGATTATGATGCCTTTAACGCCCTTGATGTAACCGACATCAATTACTGGAACCAAGCCGATGCTTATTTTGACCTCATCTGGTACACCGATTACATCATAGGGGCATCATGGATGGGTAATACCGATTGGCCCGGAAACAACATTCGCATTTACCGCTCCAACAGCACCAATTTCAGATGGCGCTTCTGCCTTATTGACCTGGAACTGGCAATGGCACCAAATTCCTGGACCGACTGCTTTTTTGACCATATTCAATACATGCGCTCGCAAGATCCCGCCAACCCATACATTAATATCTGGCTGAAAAGTATGCAAAATACCCGCTACCGCCACTACTTTATTAACCGCTTTGCCGATGTAATGAACACCGCCTTCCTGCCCGAACGCATTTTGAACCTCGAAAACAGCTTTTTCAGCCAAACGGTCATTGAAATGCAAAACGAATATGCCCGATGGGGCGACCCCAACAATATAGCCGGACAAATGAACGATTTTTACAACAACCACCTTGTTTTCCAAAGTCAGTTGGCCGAAAGAAGCGCACAAGTAAGAAGCCATATACAAAATGCCTTTGAATTGCCCAATCAAGTTGATGTTATCCTTAATGTTTACCCCGAAGGCGCAGGTAAAATCCGCATCAGCACCATTACTCCCGATACGTACCCCTGGCAGGGTATATATTTCAACGGTGTGCCGGTAAAAATAGAAGCCATACCCAATGATGGGTATAACTTTGTGCATTGGGATAACAATGCCGTTATTGCCGATACGCTAAACGCCGTTTTTGAAGGCAACCTCAATGCACCGGCAATGCTGTTTAACGCCCACTTTGCGCCCTTTGCCACAGCCGTTACACCTCAACCCGATATGGAAGAAGGCGCATTACCGCAGTTTACCCTGTACCCCAACCCGGCTGCCCAGGTTTTGCACATTACCCGCAACAACCCGTCGGCAAACCAAAACTTGTCTGTGCAAATAACCGACCTTACGGGGCGCAGGGTATATTCGGGTATATTGCCGGCCGGCACAGCAACAACCAACATTGATTTGCGGCTGTTTCCGGCATCGGTTTATGTGGTGCAAATTACCGGCGGCGGAACTTCTGTTGCCCGTTACCGGTTTGTGAAAATAACAACACCTTAAACAACCCATACCCGGCCGGTTGCTGTCTAAATATGTACCCGGTATCTTGCATACGGTTTGCGCAAAACCTGTATATTTGCCCCCGCATGAAAACACATTTGTACAACAATACCCAGGTTACGGAAAATTATCGGGTAAAGTGGTAGATGATTTATTGCAGGAAATCCGCCATTTTAAACGTCAGGACGAAAAAAACAACCCAGCCGATTTTGCCATTTGGATGAAAGCCTCGCCCGAACACCTCATGCACTGGAAATCGCCCTGGAGCGTGGGCTTTCCCAGCTGGACTTGGAATGCTCTGCCATGAGCACCAAGTACCTTGGCGAACAGTTTGACCTGCACAGTGGTGGCATGGATTTGGAGTTTCCGCATCACGAAAACGAAATTGCCCAAAATGCCGGCTGCTGCGGTGTGGCGCCCGTGGGCTACTGGATGCACGGCAACATGTTTACCATTTACACTTTTGACAAAAGCCTGTTTATGCCAAAAGTGCAAAAAAATGGCAAAGGGCGTACCAAAGGCACCAAACTGCCCAAACGCCCCAAGCATTCTATTGTAAAAAAGCATAAGAAAAGCCCAAAACAGAACCCCGAACAGCTAAATTCTTAGCCAAAACACAACATATTAAAAACGATTAGCCCCCAAACCGAGTGCGGGGGTTATAGGTGTTTGTCCAAAGTCTAATTTACCATAAACGGGCAAAAAATGTCGAAAAACTTAGGCAATTCCATTTTACCGCACGAACTGTTTTCGGAACAAAATAACTTTATGTCGCAGCCATACAGCCCCATGTCCGTTCGGTTTTTTATGCTACAAACCCATTACCGCAGCACCCTCAATCCCACTTTCCGCACCCCCATTGGCGTTTTGAATAATTAACCCAATATCGGGC
>ERZ761609.656-NODE-656-length-37912-cov-50.606678_pt1 | contig 37912 bp, 23 predicted proteins | sample MGYA00511163_ERZ761609 | MGnify/ENA primary metagenome ERZ761609 (study PRJEB28899, sample SAMN02445070) | bioreactor sludge metagenome | biome: EBPR sludge | place: Australia: Brisbane, Thorneside Wastewater Treatment Plant | collected 2011-12-16 ...
CGGTGCCATTGCTGGTGGTGGTAACGGTTTGTGGAGTGGGGCAAGTGAGGGTGGGCGGTTGGTTATCGGTAATGGCTACGTTGAAATTACAGCTTCGGGTATTATTGGCTGCATCGGAGGCAATGTAGGTAACGGTGGTAGAACCTGCATTAAAGGTTTGTGTGCCAACGTAGTTGATGCCTGTTGCCGCAGAAGCGCCTGTGGTGGCATTGGTCATAACCCAAGTGAGTTTGGTTACGCTGCAATTATCGGAAAACGTGGGGTTGGTAGTGGTGTAACTTCGGGTACATACACCAAGGTTAGGTACGGTAGAAACTGAGTTGGGGCAGGTAAGGGAGGGTTGTTGGTTGTCAACAACGGTAACATCTTGGGTACAGGTGGCAGTTTTACCCGCTGCATCAGTGGCTGTCCAAGTTACCTGAGTTGTACCAACAGGAAAAGAAGATGGAGCGTTGTTAGTAACGGTTAAGCCAGTAATAGTTTGACCGGCAACCCAGTTGGAGGCAGTTCCGGTTAAAGCAAAATTGTTCAGTGTGCCATTTACCCCGGTAGTTGCAGTAGCGGTGGTTAAACCGGCATTGTTTCCACCGGCAATGCCCTGGTTAAATTTGTAGTACTGCACCAAACCCGATTCTGTACCTGTAAGCTCAAAGTTCATAGCGGCGGAGAGCTGTGCAGGTGTTCGGGCTACATTCCAAACCCTAAATTCATCAAATATGCCATTAAATGCGTCTTGCGCTGTATTGCTTGCATTGCTTCGGGCTCCTATTCTGAATGGGAAAGTATTGGCGCTTTGGTTAATACTGCCGGATGCCGTATTTGTACCGCCTGCTACCCCATTTTTATAGGTAGTATAGGTATTGCCGGAGCGTACTACAGCTAAATGTGTCCATACGCCGGTAGTTAAGGTTGCTGTAGAATAGTAAGATACACTATGAGATGCGTCTGCAAAAGCAAATAACAAAGTATTTGACCCACTGGTAGCTTCCATCCTAAAAGCCGGAGCCCCTACACCCGCTTTATCTTGTGCAAATAAAACCGGATATCCGCTTAATGAAGTGGCATACACCCAAAATTCAATGGTAAAATCGCTTGTGCCCAATGCCAAAGCGGTTCTTTCTATGTAGTCGTTGCTACCATCGCATTTAATGGCATTGCCTGAGAGCCCGCAATTATCACTTACCGTTGGCGCTGTAAGCGTGGTAGTAGCCGTACAAAGTCCGGGGGCGGCATTGATGGTTACCGGACCGGCACAAGTAATGGCAGGCGGTTCGTTGTCAGTAACAGTAACAGTGAAACTACAACTTCTGTTGTTATTAGCCGCATCGGTAGCAGTGTAGGTAACGGTGGTAATGCCTTTGTTAAAGGTTTGCGCGCCAAGATAATTAATGCCTGTTGCAGCCGAAGTACCGGTGGTAACGCCGGTCATAGCCCAAGTGAGTTTGGTTACGCTGCAATTATCAGAAAACGTGGGGTTGGCAGGCGTGTTATTGGCAGTGCAAACGCCGGAATCGGTATTTACCGAAACAACTGCGGGGCAGGTAAGGGTGGGTTGTTGGTTGTCAGTAACGTTTACAGTTTGGGCACAGGTAGCTGTATTACCTGCTGCGTCTGTTGCTGTCCATGTTACGGTATTTGAGCCTATTGCATAGGTAGAAGGGGCGTTATTGGTAAAGAGCGGGAAGGTAAGTCCCGGCACCCAGTTAGAAGTAGCGCCGTTTAATGTAAAACCGGTTAAGGTGCCGTTTTGTCCGGTAGTAGCGTTTAGGGTTGTTATGCCTGCATTGTTGCCGTTGGCTGTGCCTTGATTGAATTTATAGTAGGCAACCAATCCCGATTCATTACCTATCAACTCTGTACCCATAGAGGCTTGAATTTGAGTTTGCGTGCGGGCAGTGTTCCATATCCGCACTTCGTCCACCGTTTGCCCTGTTGCGCCAAAGTAACTGCCCACATACAAGTTGCCGGTAGAGCCGGTGTTGTGTGTGTAGGTTTTGGCATCTGCCACGCCGTTTACATAAAAAATAATTTGCGTTCCGGTTAGTACATAAGCCACATGGGTCCATGTATTGAATGGAACGGAAAGCGTAGTTGAGCTAATATCATTAAAAGAACCCCAGAGGTGTGGTCGCATGACCCCGCTAACAGGATAGATGGCACAGGTAAAATTGCCCCATGAAACAATGTGATGTAAGCTGCTGATGTTGTTAGGAATTTTCACCCAAAACTCCACTGTTCGTACATTGTTTCCGGTAGGAAGCCCTGTTATGGGGGCGGTTACTTCTGCCGCGCCGGCATAATGAAGCGCATTGCCCAAACTTCCGGCACAGTTATCGTTTACTGTTGGGTTTGTTAGGGTGGTGGTTCCGGTGCAAAGCCCGGGCGAAGTGTTGATATTTACCGTACCGGCGCAGGTAATGGTGGGCGGCGTAGTATCGGGCGTAAAAGTAATGTTGATACTTGACGTAGCTGAGCAACCATTGCTACGGGTTATGGTTACGGTGTAGGTATTGGCAGCGGTAAAAGTGTTGGCGGCAGTGCTGGGAGTACCGCCGCCGCTCCACGCATACGTACTGCCGCCGGTGGCAGTTACGTTAATACTGGTGGTGGTACAGGAGAGTGCTGTGGTGCCGGTGTTGTTGGTAATGCCGGGTGTAACCGGCGTGCATACACCCGGTACGGTGGTTACACTATTAGTGGGGCTTACCACCAAATTATCTGTATTGCACATACATCGGGTAAGTACCGTTATGGGGGTGGTTTGGTTGTAGGTAGGCAGGGTGGTTGTCCAACTGCTTCCGCCATTGGTAGAGTATTGCAAGGTACTTCCGGCGGGGCAGGCGGTAGCAGGCGGGGCTATAACGCCGCCGCTAAGGGCACAGCCGGTGCAGGTACTTTGGCTGCTTACCACTACGGGGGGGGCTGCTGCGGTTAAGGTGGGGCAAACTCCTCCTTCATAAGCACCCAAGTCCACTGTCGTATTTTGTATGCGGGCTGCGCCTATGATATCGGTGGTAATGCCGGAGGGAATGAGGCTGTTATCGCCGGCATTAATGGCGGGGCTGCTGCTTAGCAGGCGGATGCCGTCATCTGCCGTGCGGTGTATATTATCAGCGCCATCGGGGTCGGCGGCGTTTACAAACACGGGGTTGACATTGCCATTTGCATTTGGGCAGTTGGTACAACTGCCGTAACCGCCTTGTACTATGGAGTTGTTAACGGTGGGTGTGCCTTGTATTCCTGAGTTATTAGCCCAAATGATACAGTTATTGACAATGGTGGCGGAAGTAGCATCCATACCGCCTCCGCTTGTGGGAGCTTCGTTATCGGTAAAGGTGCAGTTACTAATGTTTGCAACGCCGGTATGCATACCACCACCGCTACTGGCTCTGTTTTTAACAAAAGCGCAGTTAGTTACCATGGGGAGAGCGGTAGAAGTGCTTCGTATTCCGGCACCGTTAGCAGCCCCGTTATTAAAGAAAGTGCAATGACTGATGGTGGGAGAAGAGGAAAGTTCAATAGCTATTCCACCCCCATTACTAGCTCGATTATCAATAAAAGAGCAGTTACTGATGGTAGGCGATGAATTATTATTTCGTATTCCGCCGCCGTTATCCCCATAATTACGGGTAAAAATGCAGTTACTGATGGCAGGTGCAGACGCACTGATATTATACATGCCACCGCCACCTTGTGTGCTTATGGGAGCATCATTACCGGTAAAGGTAACATTGGTAATGGTGGGAGAGGAGGCATGGTTATACATTCCGCCTCCTGAGTTCCGCTCAATACTTACCCCTTCTACAGATATACTACCGGTATTTTCTGCATTCCCACCGCTTACCGTAAATCCGTCTAATATGGTGGTAGCAGCATCAGATACAGAGAGTACTACGTGGTAGGCGTTTTCAGTATTGCCCGTTATGCTTAGTAAGATATTTGTGCCGCTAATTACATCGTCATTATTAAAATCTCCGCTGAGTATGGTGGGGTTGGCGGTGATGTTTCGGGTGCCGCCGCCGGTGGGGAAACCGCCGTACAAGGCTACCCCATTGGGCAGGTGGAAGGTTACATCGCGGACATCGGCGGTGGTTATTTCAAAACCACTATTATATGGTTTTTTGGTTGGCTTGTATGTACCGGCTGCTACATTGATGGTATTGAATACTGCGGAGCAATGTGCCAAAGCCAATGCTTCATCTAAGGTTTTAAAGGCGGTAGCCCAAGAATAACCATTTCCGCTGCTGCTAACGGAGGCATCTACATATAGTGTGCTTCCTACCGAAGCAATAACCGTGTAACCGTAGTTGCTGCCGCCATTGTTTTCGAGGTTTAAGGTACTCATGTCGTGCGCTACCTGTCCATGTGAAGTTACACTTGCATTGATGTTTGCCAAGGTTCTGTTGCTGGAATACACATAATAACTCACCACACTTGATTCAGGTAGAGCAGGTATGGTAGCGATGCCTAATGTGCCGCTAAAAGTAGCTTGCACTATGGTAGAAGTAGCATAAGCATCGGTAGTATATCGCACAAAAACGTTTTCGCCCGATGTAAGATTGGCAGAAAGGACGATACTTATCAACACCGACTGATTGGCGGCAGGCACTGCCAAACATCGGGCAACTGAGGTGATGCTTATAGGATTGTAAGCGGTTTCCAATACCGCCATATACAAATTATTGGGAGCAGTTTTGTCTTCTATATTAAAGGTATAGTAGCGTCCGCTAACAGTAGTAGCTAAAGTGCCGGAACTGCCGCCGTTGCTGCTATTGTATAACGCAGAGCCGGTACCACCTACGGGTGGTATGACCGTATTAAAAGCTACGGCACTTGTGCCCGATGCGTAAGGTCGCCACACATTGCCCGGATAGCTGCAAGTTTCCGGAAACTCCCATGTAACGCCGGATGAGTTTTGGGTAGCTTGTATACGCGCCTGACGAAATGCGCCTAAATCGGTAAGGGCGGTGCAGGTAAACGGGCTGCCATTGAGGTTGTTGGTGCCTACTGCTCCGGGTTGAGCCATTACTTGGTTTTGGTTGGTAATAACCCAATAAACTATACAGGCAATAAAAGAGCGCAAATTGGTTTTTAAAATTTGACCTTTCATAAATAAGAGTTGAGTGATATAGGTTGGATAAAATTTGATTTCAATAGCAAAGGTAGTTAGGTATTTTAAAATTGCGCAAAAAATGTTTTTTTTGACAAAATTATAGCACATAGACGATACCGCAGCGCCTGTAGCAGCGGTACTTGCACCGCAAATAGGCGCAACAAACCGGTTGTCCTATTAACCGGAAAACGTATAATAATAACGTAAGGTTGGAATTAAAATGAACGCCCGATAGGGGCAAAGACTGTGTGTGGTTTAGCTGCACTTGATAAAATGGGTAATAGATTACGGTGCGCTGCATCTGATAATAAAGGTACGCCTCTGTTCTACCAAGATTGAAGGGCGCTGCCCCTTGTGTGTTACTCACTATCACCCATCATAGATTGAGGCATTTAGTTGTGGGGAGGTGCAGCGCACCGAAATATATCACCCCGCCTGTCTGAAATCCTTTTGCGGTAAGCCGTTGTGCAAGCTCACAACTCCAACCTTGCGTTAATTTACAAAAATGGCAACTCATTAGGCAGTACCAAGTTAAGAGGCTAAAGGGATAATAGTATTTTTTTTGTATTTAGTTGCTACCCCGCCATTCAAATTTATGGCGTATTTGCAGGCTAAATTGGTAAGATTTTACGCAAAGAAAAACCGCAAAAGACACAAAGGCTTTGCGAGTTTTGCGGTTAAAGGGATTTAGTTAAGGCTAAGACACAAGGTGAGCAGCAAGCACGTAATTACAAGGTTTTGAGGTACTCCAGCAGGGCAGTGCGTTCTTGCGGGGTAAGGTGGTCGGCAAAGGTATGACCACCGTTGCCGTAGCCTTCTAAGGTGGTATTGTAGGTTTGAGCGTTGCCGGCGGTTTCGGCAGTATAGTTCCAGCCTAATTTTTGGTAGTTGTAGTCGGTATTGTCAAAAGTGCGTTTCCAGTAGGTAGGACGGTTTTTACTGTCTAACACATCGGCAATGGTGGGCACGGAGCCATTATGAAAATAAGGGGCAGTAGCCCAAATACCGTCTAAGGGCGGCGCCATATAACCGCGTTTGGGTACTAAGTGTGCGGCATTGGGGTTGTTTATGAACCAGCTTTGGCTATGCCAGTTTACATAAGCGGCAGCTTCGTTAAAGTAACCTTCAGCCAGAAGCGGGTCGGTTTTTATAAGGTCTAAATCTACCAGCAGGTTAGGATACGTTTCGGTATCGCCATAAGTGCCGTGGCATCGGGCGCAGGTGGCAGTAAAAAGCTGTTTTCCTTGTTGGGCAAGGGTTTGGTCTATGGTTTGGGGATAAGGCGGGGGTTGTAAAGATTGGAGGTAAGCTACCACATCGGGAAAATGGGAGTCCACTTGTCGGGCTTCGGCAGTGTCTGAAACAGTGAGCAGGTTAGCCGCCATGATCAATCGGGCAAAATCGCCTTCGCCTAAGCCATTGCAGTAGAGGGCGTTTTTCTTTTTGGTATGCCACCAAGCGGGCACGTCCATAGGAGCCATTTTTTCTAAAACAGGCATAACCGGGTCATCAGTCCACACAAAGTTATCGGGGTTTCGGTAAGCGGCTAAAATGGCAAACACGTTGTTGGCAAGGTTTATGCCTCGCACTTCGGCTTTTAGTATTTGTGATAGTTTAAGAGTAGAAGTTCGGAACGGCAAATAGGCTTGCCACTGAGGCGAGTTTTGCCCGAAATTATTAGTTATGAGCAAATCGGCAATGGCAATTAAACCCGATTGGTTGCCGGTATAATCAGCAGAGTTGTTGCCAAGCCCCATAACAAACTGTCCGTTGAGGTATTCACCATGGCATTGGAGGCAATTGGGAGCTACTACACGCACGCCATTAATGGCATCTACGGCTGAAAAACCGGGAGGCAGGGTGGCATTATCGCCTGTTCTGCCCAAACTGTTACCATCGCCGGGCAAAAGTGCGCCCACTAAACTGTACGGGATACCACTGGCTATATAGTTGCCGTAAATGAGGTAATCTCTGCCTGCCTGGGCATCGCCAATTCGCTGGTTGGAGGGTGGAATATAGGTGAGGTATTGCGCCAGTGTGTCTTCGGGTGTGTTGTTATCTTTATCTTTGTCTTTATTGCAGGAGATGCTGACCATGATGGCAAAAAAAGCGCCTAACAAAAGGTAGGTAAAGGTTTTGATGTTCATAGAACAAAAGTTAAAAAATGAAGAATAAAGATTGCTTTTTCCCGATTTGGTTTGTGCTAAATTGAGCGCTTAGGCTGGTAATGGTTGGTGGGCTCAAATGTATGCAGAATTTAGGTTGGTGTTAAATTCTTTGTTTATCACCAACCCCCCAAAGTTAGCAGGTTTAGAAATTAGTTGTATGCTGTGAGGTAAAAAAGCATCGCAGTTTAAACGGGCACAAAAATAGCAAGGAAGCGTTTAGGGTAAAATAGCAGTTAAAAACACTAAATTTTGCCAATTAAAAAAGGCAAAGCGCACCGGTAAGTTTGCTTTGCCTTTTTATTGCAGGTAATTTGCTATGCTTATATTTTTCTGAATGAAAGCATGGGCATATCTGTGTGCTGTACCGTTTTTTGGGTACTGCTGGGGTTAAACAGTTTTTCAAAAAACCCTCTTTTGTGCGAGAGCATGGCAATCATGTCCATATGATGCTCTTTGGCAAACTGCAACATGCCGGTATGGAGGTTGTCGCTTTTTGAAACCTCCAAGTGTATGGGTTGGTTAGTCATGGTTTTTAGTACTTCGCCAAGCGATTTTAAATTAGAGAGCGCACCGGGGTGTTGGTCGTCTGCTTCTATAATATGTACCAGATATAAATCGGGGCTAAAAGGCTGGGTTATGGTTAAAAGTTGTTCAAGGGTTTTTACATCAGCATCGTCAAAGTTGGTAAAATAAGCCACTTTGTTTATGCCATTAAAAACAGCATTTTCGGGCACGGCTAAAATGGGGCAGGTAGCCTGTTCCAGCATTTTAGCGGCGTTGCTGCCAAAGAATACTTCTTTTAAGCCACTTGCGCCTTTGGTGCCCATTACCAGCAGGTCTATGCCAATTTTGGCAGCAACGTGGCAAATTTGCTCTACAATTTCACCTTCCAGCACCAATAAATCTTTGGGTTGGTCTTTCAAGCCCATTTCGGCGGCTTTTTGGGTCATTTTGGGCAGTTCTTTGTTGCGCAAATAAACTTGCTCTTCTTTTTCGTTTTCTACAATTGCCTGGGCGGTGCGGCTTGGGGCACGGGGGTCTATAACGGGAAGTTCAAAAGTGTGAACTGCCGTAACATCAGCGCCTATTTTGGAGGCTATGCCTAAGGCATACACATAGGCATTAAATGCATTAGCGGAGTAATCAGTGGGGACAAGCAGGTTTTTCATTGCCTAAAAAAAGTTAAAAATTGGTTATTGCCTGTATTGGAGGGCAATAATAGGTAAAAAGGGCAATATAGTTAGGTAATCGGGTACATTTTTTTTAAAAAACGTGGCATTACCGGTATTATTCATAAATTTGGTAGATGTTTCCGCGGTTAAAAAACTGCACATTTCTACCCAAAGCCAAAAATTCGGCGGTTTCGGGTTGTTTGGTAAGCAGGTCAAAGTATTCTTTTGAGGCAAACTGAATGCGAATGGTTTTTACCTGTTTTTGATTAGCCACTTCGGTATCAAACCAAGCTCCGGAGTCGGTTTGGTAAACGGCACGTCCTTGTATATTTCGGTACTGGTTGGCAGGTGTATTAGCGGACTCAACATTCATGCGGCTTTGTCCTTGTTTAGTTTGGTCTATATTTTCGGCTCGGTAAAGGTCTTGCACTTCTTGGCTGGAGCGCACACTGCCGGCGCCCTCTTTTCTTTTCATGTTGTTGTACTCATCGGCGGCGTTGGTGGTTCTAAACGAAGGCGGCATGGGGTGTGGCATAGGCGCATCGGGACGAGGCGGGCGGGTAGTGTGAGCCTCGTCTTCCAAAATAAGATAGCTGGTATAGGGTGTAACAATTCCGTATTTTTTGGCAAGTTCTATTACCTGATCTACTAATTCTTTGTTTTCGCCATTCAGTCTTATCTGGTCTAAATAATAACCTACTGCCCGGGCAGCCCAAAGCGGAGGAATAAACTCATTTTTAGTTTGATTATCGGGCAGGGTAACAGGAAAGGTGTATTGTTTGCGTTCGCCATTTACTTTGCCCGATACGATAACTGATGCCTTATCGTTACTGCCAAGTGAGCGATACCTGCCCATAATGGTAAGCGAGGAGCCGCTAAACAGGTCTTCGGGGTCTTTGGGGTATATTTCGAAGGCGTTAATGTTTCGGCTAAAACCTACTTGTACATCGGTTAGTACAGGGGAGTTAATTTTGGTGTAGAAATTAGAAATTTTCACTTCTATATCTTCGGAGGGCAGTATATAACTTCTAAAAGCGCGGGTGGCTTGGGTAATTTTATCGAGCAGGTGGGTATTAAGGTCATCGCCTATGCCAAAGGTAAAAATTCGGGTATTTTGGGTGTTGGCGGCGGTAACTTTTTTGAGCAGTTCGGTTTCATCGGTAGCGCCTATGGTGGGTTTACCATCGGTAATAAACACCACAAAATGGGGTCTGTTGGGTTGGGTTGTAGCTTTTAGGGCTAATTCTAAGGCTTGGTCTATATTGGTGCCGCCCATAGCTTTAAGGTTTGCAACAAAAGTACGAGCTTCGGCTACGTTAGCTTTATCGGCCGGCTCCAATTTATCAAACAGGGGGCGGGCTTCTGTTGAAAAGCGCACAATGTTAAACCTATCGGCGCTGTGCAGGCTATTGATGCAAAAAGTGAGCGCTTCTTTAGCTTTGTCTAATTTTTCGCCCGACATGCTGCCCGATACGTCTAATACAAAGGTAATGTCTTTGTTTACAAGTTGGGTAGCGGCTTCGGGTGTGCCCGGGCTAAGGGTAATGAGGAAAAAACCGTCATCTTTTCCGTTTTGGTAAGCCAGAGCAGAAACGCCCACATTAGCGCTTCCGTCTGAAAAATAGAGTTTAAAATCGGAGTTGGGCTGTAATTGTTTGGCTTCATATCCTATTCGGGCTTCTTTGCCGGTCTTTCGCACTATTTCGGCATTGTGAGTAGGGCAGTAAATGGTTTTCAGGTTTTCATCGGTTTTTAATTGTATGTCAAGTGTTAGGTTTTGCAGGGGTTTAGCGGCGTGTTTGGCAGTATTGAGCGGATAGGTATAAGTAAAGGTGGCATCTTCTTTGGTTAAAATTTCGGAATAAGAAATTTTTATGCGCAAATCGGCATGTGGCTCTATGGGAAACACCCGTACCTTAAACAAATCGTGTTTATGGTATTCCAGCAGGGCGGGGTCGCGCAGGCTGCGCACAATGTCTTCGTAAATTTGTCGGGCTTTTTTAGCATCGAGCAGCTCTGCATGGGTTTCTTTACCGTTTATGAACATAGAAAAATTGGCAATAACCCCTGCCGTAGGAATTGGAAACAGAAAATACCCCTCTAACCTTGCTCCCGATGGGTTGTAAAAAGTTTGGTCTATGGCGGTATAAGCCACCTGCCCTTGTATGTTTACCGTTGCTTTTTCTTCTTTTACCTCCATAGGAAAAGGGTTAAAATTAGGCGGCGGCGGCACCGGACGCGGACGACTAATAATATCCGGTTCAAAAACAGGTTGCCAATTGCTGCCTTCGGGCGCTACTAACATTAAACCTCCGGCTTGCAACAATAGTGGGGTAAAAAGGGTAAAGAGCAGGGCAAAAAGTGCGTTTTTCATGGTTTTTAGATGGGTTTGGTTAGTGCGTTAATGTGGTTTATGCTTAGTATGATGCAGTTGGATGGGTTTTGGGTGTCTGGGTTTAAGAAATAAAATGTGCAGGGTTTTTAGTAACGCAGTATGCAGCAGTTACCAAAAAAATGAGTAACTTTGCCATATTGTAAACCCATAAACCGGTAACTTACTTAGTATGATAACCATAGCCAACCCTATTTACGACTCGGTTTTTAAATTCTTTATGGAGGATACCGAAGTAGCAAAACGCCTTATCAGCAATATCATTGGCGACGAAGTAACAGAACTTACTCCGAAACCACAGGAAATTACCACCCGATCTCAAAAGTATGCCATAGCGCTACTAAGGTTGGATTATACGGCTGTGATAAAAGACCACAAAGGCAAGGAGAGTAAGGTAATTATAGAAATGCAGAAAGCAGAGCAATTTCCCGATATTCAACGGTTTAGGAGATACTTGGGCGAAAACCTCAGCAGGGAAGAGCCCGATGGAACGGCGCTGCCTATTATTTGCATATATTTTATCGGCTTTTCTTTGCTCAAAACGCTACATAACTACGCTGTTCTAAAATCGGACGGACAAATTATAGATGTACTTACCAATACTGCCATACCCGAACAGGAAGAAATTAAAAAACATGATTTTGTGAAACTATTAACCCACACTTCCTATTTTATTCAAATTCCGTTGTTGCCTACCGACTCTCAAAATGTACTCTTAAAACGGCTGTCTGTTTTTAGTCAATATCGGGTAAATCCAATTTTAAAATGGCAAAAACAATATGAAAACTGGGAAAAAATACCCGATAATGATCTTAAATTATTTATTCACCGGTTATGGCTGGCTGTGCAAGACACAGTAGTACAAGAACAGGCTCTGGCTGAAGTTGAAATTGACAGCAAGTTTGATAGTATGGAACGAAAAATTGAAATTGCCGAACAGAAATTAGAACAGACAGAGCAAAAATTAGAAAATACGCTGCAAAATCTGGAAAACGTGCAGCAAAATCTGGAAAACGTGCAGCAAAATCTGGAAAACGCACAGCAAAATCTGGAAAACGTGCAACAAAATCTGGAAAACGCACAGCAAAAATTGGAAAGCGTGCAGCAAAAATTGGAAAAAGCCATCTTAGCTATGCACCATGCAGGTTTAGATGCAGGTAGTATTGCCGGCGCTTTAAACCTTAGCGCCAATGAAGTTAGCGCTATACTGAACAAAAGATAGCCGACTTTGGGTAGGGCGCAAAAAGGATTTTACCCAATAAAGCAAGCCTTTATTTAGTGTTGCCACTCTGTGCCTTATATATAAGGTGGTGGCCCCGCCGGGAATCGAACCCGGATCAAAAGTTTAGGAAACTTCTATTCTATCCGTTGAACTACGGGACCCGATTTGAAGGTGCAAAGCTACAAAAAAACGCTACAAATTAAACGCTTAGTAACTGCACCAATAGCGCTTTTTTACCCATTTACCCACCCTGTTAATATGTTTGGCGGCAAATAATTGGGGTAAAAAAAACCTTTGCACGGGATTGCGCAAAGGTTTTTAGGTTAAAAACAACTTATGTTGCGTAAAATAAACGCTATTTAGTAATGCTTAGTTTCTTAACGGTGGTAGTTTTTCCGTCTGTTACCATAATTTGGTACAAACCGGCGGGTAAATGGGCAGTTTGGAGGGTAACAAAGGTGTTGGGGTGGGTGGTAAAGTGACTAACCGTTTGACCCAATAGGGTTACTACCTGAACACTAAGCTCAGAACCTGCAAAATTGCTGAACGATAGGGTAACTTCGGCGCCGGTAGCCGGATTGGGATAAAGCATTATTTGAGGTTGCTCGTTTTTGGCAACAGGTTGCTCAATGCCTACCGAAACTGCTTCGCACTCCACTAAGTCATACAAAAACTCGGTAATAAAAGCTACCGATGCCGGACGGTTAGCGCCACTATCGTGCGCCATGTGGTCTTCGCCGGGAAAAGAGAGCAGGGCATTGGGGATATTGAGTAAATTGGCGCGTTGGTGAATTATTTCGCTGCCATCAACCTGAATAACGGGTACGCCAAAAGCATTAGCGCTGCCTGTTCCGTAGGGAACTACATTATCGGTTGTGCCATGCAGGCTTACTACGGGCGCTTCGGTTGCCTGCATAAAACCAATACTGCCCAATGCGCCGCAAAGGTTAATTACCCCACTTACTTCTGATGAGTAACCGGCGTTACCGCTGTTGCCTTCAAAGCCGCCATTGGCAGTAATAAAGTCCATGGGTACTATGCCTGACAGGGAGTAGCCTTCAAAATCTTCTTCGCTGCGCAGGTAGGTAGCGTGCAAAGCAGTGATAGCGCCGGCAGATGCTCCACCTACAAAAATTTGGTTGGCATCTATGCGGTAGGTGTTGTTGGTGTCGGCATCTTTTCTGAAATAGCGAACAGCGGCTTTCATATCGCCTACGGCTCTTACTACTTCGTCAAAAAACACCTGTTGAATGGTGCCGTTGAGCAGGGCGGTAAAGGCATAAACAGAAGAGAGTAAGCGGTAATTTATGGAGGCGCAGGCATAGCCTCTTTTAGCAAACTCCTGACACAAGAAAACAATATCGGGGCTGTTTTCATCGCCGGCAACAAAGGTGCCTCCGTGTGCCAAAATTATAAGTGGTCGGGCAGCGAGGGTGTCGCCTATGGGTTCGTAGAAATCAAATTTAAGGATTTTGTTTTGCCCTTCGGCAGTAACGTTGCTGCCGTATTCTACATTGTTAATAACATTTACCTGCGAAAAAATGGGTTGCAGGTAGCGGTCGCCGCATGGTGTTTGTGCAAAGGTAATAGTGCAAAATAGCCCTAAAAACAGGGCAAAAACCAATTGTACTTGTTTGTTCATGGTAAAAAGTGCGCTGATGATGAAACGAAAGCCCAAATTTAGGGAAAAAATTGGAAGCGGGGTTATATTATGCAAGGGGCTTTGTTTTTTTACCGTAGTATTGCGAGGGAGAGTGAAAATTGAAGAGTGGTTAGTTTGGTAGATAGTATATGATAAGTAGTATCGGGTAGTTGGTAGTGAAAAGTGGATACTATGCCCATTGATAACTCGTAGCTCGTAATTTTTCATTTTTCATTTTCCCATCTTTACAAACTATGCGCCACCCGCAGCATACCAAATCTGCCTATATTGGGAGTGCCTACAAAAAACGGGTTGGTATTGTTGCCTATGTTTTGAAGGGAGAGGGTGAGGTCTAATTTGGGGTAGAATGATGGATTCCATTGTACATTGGCGTCTATATCGGTGCGGGGGTTTACCCTTCCTATGTATGCGCCGGAGTTTGCCGGAAAACCGTCTTGCCACCTAAATTGTGCGCCAAGGGTTAAACCGGTTTTGGGTAGGGCATAGTTGGCGCCCAGCCTAAACTTGTGGCGGGGTGCATTGAGGGCTATGTACCCAAACTGCGCTCCTTCTACGCGTATGGAGTCTTTGTCTATAAAGGAGTAGGAGGTACTTAGGCGCAAATTTTTTGATAAATAGAGGGCTGCCGAAAAATCGATTCCGTTTACGGTTACGGCTCCTATGTTTCGGGTGGCTATAACCATTGCCGGAGCATCGGTATTGGTGGGGCTGATGGCTCCTATGGGCAACTGCGATGCGGCATAACTCATTATGGCTACTACTTCGTCATCGGCGCGTCCGTTTCCGTTGCCCGATAAGCCGTAAAAACTGCGGTCGGGATTATCTAAAACGGTAACTAATGCGGCATTGAGCGCCGGCGAGGGGGAGTTTTCTAAGTTGTATTGTACTATGGGCGCCAGGTAAGCAGCTAAGGCATTGGGGTCAAACATTACCAGCGGGGTTATTACGGTGGCGGGGGTTATGTAGTTGTTAAACTGGGTTTGGTAGGCATCTATGGTAAAAAACAGTTGTTTGCCTACTACGCCTTTATAACCCAGCTCGTAGGTTACTACGCCGGCGTTTTGCATGGGTTTTATGTTTTGCAGGTTTTGCCAGTCGGAAGCCGAAAATGTGCGGTTGCTTAGGTTGAGGTCTTTTACCACATGCCCTACATTGGCAAGGGTATCGGGCAAAATAAGTCCTACGGCAAGGTTTACCAAATTGGCAAATTGGGCTAAGGTGCTATCATTGGCAAGTTGTTGTTGTATGCCGTTAAAAATAATATCGAGTGCGCCGTTCCATGCGGTGTTGTTAATGGTTTGGTCGCCCACGTTGTAGTACTGATTATTATTGCCATAGGCGGTGGTGAACTGGGCAAGCCGGGCATTTTCGTATAGGGGGTTGGGTGCAAAACTGTAATTAAATCCTTGTGTATTACCTATGCCGTATATGTTGATGCCGGTGGGAAGACTACCTTGCAAAATATCAATAAATAAGGCACCGGCGCCGGGTGTTTTAAATGCCCGGTTTACCGTTGCCCTTACGGTGTGGGCGGGGTTTAACTTGTACTGCAAGGCTGCGCGGGGCGACCAAAATACTTTGTCTATAACGCTGTGATAATCAGACCTGATGGCGGCTGTAAGGCTGAGTTTGTTTCCAAGCGCTATATCCGATTGTAAATAGGCGCCGTATTCATTTATGTTGTCTTTGTTTTCAAACCTTCCGTTTATGGAGCCTTGGGTATTGGGGCGGGTAAAAAAAGCGTCTAAGCCGTAAATAAACTTAACATTGCCAAAAAGCGAAGCGCTGTGTTGAAGCTGTGCAGCCCAAAGTTTAGATTTTTCTATGGAACGGTCGCCGGTTTGGAGAAAATAACTATCGCCCGAGTTAGAGGCGTTTACGTAAAATTGTGCAAACAGGTTGCGGTATCTTAATCGGGTTTGGGTGTACCAGTAGTTCCAGTTTATGTTTTGGAGTGCGCCCAGCGGGGTCATTGAAATATCGGAAACGCGGTTTAGCCCGCCGGCAAAAATAAGTTCGGTATGGCGTTTGTATCGTATATCGTATCGGGCGTCTATGTTATAGCGTTTAATTTCTTCGTTTCGGGCGTTGTTTACATAATCGCCCCTAACGCCGGCGGCTACTGAATCGGGCGGTATTTGTTCGCCGTTTGCCCTGAGTTCTATTCTGCCCAAGGGCGATTGGATACCTTTTATAATAGTATCGGGTTCGTTGGGGTCGTTATAGCGCCAGTCGTTGCCGGTAAAATAGTTAGCCGATATTTTGTAACCCATTTTTAGGGCTTCCTTTTTTGTTTTGACCAAAGCGGCTTGTCTTACCCCCATTCCCCAAGCCATGCGGTCGGCTGCATTTTTTGAGTCAAATCGGGGGCTTGTGGGGGTGGCTATGGGCAAGGTATCGGCAATAAAACCGCGCATTCCCACGTCAAAATGGATTCTGTTTCCCTGCTCATCAATGGGCGATTTGGTAATGAGGTGCAAAACGCCGTTCATGCTATTGGGTCCGTAAACTGCCGATGCCGGACCGCGCAGCACTTCTATTCGTTCTATATCGTCTTGGGCGGTTGGAATCATTTGCATGGAGTTTGCCCTAAGCGAAGGAATGCCTGTGATGCGGTTATCGGCAAGTATGAGCAGGTCGTTTGAAAATAGGGAGTTAAACCCGCGCACCACTACGTTTGAGCCCTGTATGCCGGTTTTCATTACATCTACTCCGGCTACGTTCTGAACCAAATCGGCAGGGCTTACGGCTATTTGCGCTTTTATGGTTTTGGCTTCTATGACCGAAATAGAAGCCGGCGCATCGAGGAGTTTTTCGCGGCGGCGCGAGGCGCTAATAATTACCGGATTTAGTCCGGTTTCGGTAGGTTTGAGGGCTATATAAATGGCTATGCTACCTCCGGCAATGGCGGTTTGGTCATCGTAACCTAAAAAACTGTACTTTATTTTGCTCAGTTTAGGCACGGTAAGCTGGTAATTGCCATAAAAATCGGTGGTGGCGCCAAGGGTAGAACCCTCTACTACTACCGTTGCGCCCGATAAAGGTTCTTTGGTAAGGGCATCGGTAACTGTGCCGCTAATGGTAACGCTTTCTTGGGCAAATAACCCAATGGTAAAAAACAGCAAATATATTGCTATGGGTAGGTATTGTTTTTGCATGGCAGGCGGGGTTTTTTGGTTTAGGAGTTGCCCATTACAAGTGGGCAAAGATACGCCTTTTGCCTTTATGCACGCAAAACAACGCCGCTACATTTTTATTTGTGCCAATGGGGTGGAGTCAGTAAAGGGGCAGGAATGGTGGGGAAAGCAATGGGGAAATTTATGAATTTTGCTACCTTTGTATGAAATTGTTGGGGGGAGAGAAGTGGGGCGATGTAAATAAACCTGATAAAACTTAAAATTATGCTCACCAAACAAATTATTACACAACGTATAGCCCAAAACAAGGACAAACTAACCAATTTTGGTATTGATTATATTGGGCTTTTTGGTTCTTATGCCCGAGAAGAACAACAAGCCAACAGCGACCTTGATATTTTTATTTCTTTTAAAGAAGGGTATGAAACATTTAATAATTTTATGGACTTATCGTTTTTCCTCGAAGCGCTGTTTAAAGAGGTGAAGGTAGAAATTGTAACTAAAAACGGATTGAGCCCCTACATAGGACCTAAGATATTGAAGGAGGTGGAGTATGTATAAGTCCCCAATTGATTATTTACAGCACATTTTGGACGAATGTAATTACATTGTTTCGGTTATTACGGAGGATAGTAGTAAAGATGACCTGTTGGCTGACGAAACATTGAAACGGGCAATAGTAAGGAGTTTGGAAATAATTGGTGAAGCCACAAAAAAAATATCCGCTGATTTTAAAGTAAGGTGGTCAGCAATTTCATGGAGAAAGATGGCAGGCATGAGAGATAAACTTGTTCATGATTATATGGGGGTAAATTATTCAATTGTTTGGGACGTGGTTAAAAATATAATTCCTATGTTGAAAAAGCAAATTGAAGAAATAATAGAAAAAGAAAATTCCCGATAGGTATCATACAGGGCAACGCAACTATGGTAAAACGGGTAACGCTAAAAGCGGTAAACAGCCCCATGTTTACCATAAACAGGGGCAGGTAAAGAGGTGAAGGCGGATTATTTAGTTAAACTTGGGTTTATATAAAAACCTCATTCGTTTTTTGATACCTACAAAATTGCTACTGCAAGCTGCCCAAAACTAACACATAAAACCCCATACCGACAATACCTACCCTACCTCACCAATATAGAAACGGGGCTGCACCACTCACTTCTGCCTTGGGTGTTAAAACTACGCGCCTGCACCCATACATATTTTGCCGTTACAAGGTTTTCTATTACAGCAGCGCTGGCAGAAAAAGCGCCTGTTAATTGCCATTGCATATCAGCGCTAAACTCATCTTGCGAGTAGCGCCATTCATAGCCATCGGCATACAAAACAGGCGTTACCTTAACCTTAACGCTGCCGCTATGGTTGCCATCGGTAAGTTTTAAGCCATAAGGCATAGCAGGCACGGGGCGTTTAACGCGCTTAGTGTTATATACCTCAAAACCGGAGCTAAGTAACTGCGCCTCATTACCCAATGCCGTACTTTCTACATACATTACCAATAAGTACAGGCATTTTTTAAGCTCTAAGCGTTCCATGTTTTTAGCGGCGGTAAGCGTTTTACCCCCATTATCAGCGGCTGCAAGGGCATTCTCAAACTTAATTTTTTGGTTGGTTAGCTCTATTAGCATGGGCGAGGGCGAAGGATAATAACTGTTTCCGGTTAATGACCTCATGATACCCTCTGTAATAGTAGGTAAGGTGGCATCACTTACACGGTCAAAATTTTTAACAACTTTAAATTTAGACATAAGCGGTAAATTTTAGGAGTAATAGGTTATTAACCCACTTTTCGCACCCACGCAAATAATTATATTTATTATGCTGTTTTTAGGAAATTAAAAATATATTCAATTTCTATAAAAATTTACTTGTACCTATAAGTCCCTGACAATCAGACATAAAATTTTTAGGTGCGGAAGGTGGGTTATTAAACAAAGTGTTTCTTTATGTATTGAGTGTTTTCTTCCATAAAGCAGCATTAAAACCCACTCCAATTCAACGCATTTTCAAGCCGGTAAAGCGTGTTTTCTTCCATAAAGCAGCATTAAAACCCCGAAAAACAAAAAAAAACAACATTTTAACAGCATAATACCGAATTATTTTTGATGATACTTAACAGTTTTTAAAATTTTCCCGATTAGTTTACAACTTACAAAAAGCATTTTTGCACAAATGCAAAGACTTTTTGTAATCTTCATAAGGCAATTTGCATTTTCCTGCATTTAAACCCGAAAATAAGGTGAAATAGTATGTTTTACCCCATTTTTGGTGGTTTTGTTACCACTTTTCACCCCATACCTTATAAAATGGCAGTTTATAAAAGCATTTATCGGCAATATCATCTCCCTCCGCATACCCCCCCTTAACCCAAGCAAAATAAAAGTTTACCCACAGCATTGTTGTACCACAAAAACCGCTACTTTTGTACTTGGCTGTATTGTTTTGTAAATAATTTTGTATTTTAAGAAATGAGTTCATTTTTAAGGGTTCACATAGCAGTAGTTTGTTGTTTAGCAGCCTATTTTTTTGCAGCCGGTAAATTAGCAGCCCAGCCGCAGTTTGCTCCTGCCGGCAGTTATGACCATTTTACCTGCAAAACCCAACATAGGTTTCAATCCTTGGCAGCACAAAAACAAACATCTGTAACCGATTTTGCCGCCGACCAATTTAACATCACCTATGCCCGCACCCATTGGTTTATAGACCCGGCGGTAAATTATATATCGGGCAATATAACCTATCATATTCAGCCCCTTACATCGGGGTTCGATACCGTTTGGTTAGATTTATCGTCCAATTTAACCGTTCAGTGGGTAAAGTATTACGATGAGTACATCGGTTTCAGCCAAACCTTGCCCGAAACTCTTCAAATTTTTTTACCCGATACCTTGCCCACTTTTGCCTTAGATTCGCTCACCATTTCATACCAAGGCGCGCCGCCAAGTACCGGCTTTGGCTCCTTTGTTACCGAAACACACAACGATATTCCGGTAATGTGGACACTCTCTCAGCCCTACGGCGCCAGCGATTGGTGGGCATGTAAAGATAACCTCACCGATAAAATTGACTCCATAGACATTATAGTAACCACTCCCCAAGCCTATCGGACAGCCTCAAACGGCATTAGGGTTTCAGAATATATTGCCAACGAACAGCGCACCGGCCACTGGAAACACCGCCACCCCATAGCCACCTATTTAGTAGCCATTGCCATAACTAACTATGCCGAATATACCGAAACAGTACCCACCCCAACGGGCAATATCGCCATACAAAACTACGTATATCCCGAAACCATAGAAACCGCCATGCCCCTTACCGCAGGGTTAATACCGGTAATGCAACTTTTTGACTCCCTTTTTATACCCTACCCCTACCAAAACGAAAAATATGGTCATGCACAGTTTAACTGGGGCGGTGGCATGGAACACCAAACCATGAGTTTTGTAGGCGATTTTGGTTTTGAACTACTGGCGCACGAGTTGGCACACCAGTGGTTTGGCAATTATGTAACCTGCGGCAGTTGGCATGATATATGGTTAAACGAAGGCTTTGCCACCTACTTATCGGGCTTATGTTACGAACACCTGTTTGATGGTTTCTATTGGATGCCCTTTAAAACAATCCGAATCAATGCCATCACCAGTCAGCCCGATGGCTCCGTTTGGTGCCCCGATACTACCAGCGTTAGCCGTATTTTTAATGGCAGACTCAGTTATGCAAAAGGAGCTATGATTTTACATCAACTCCGCTGGATAGTGGGCGATGTTACCTTTTTTACCGTCCTCCGCAACTACCTTACCAATCCTGCCCTTGCCAATGGTTTTGCCCGTTCTGACCATTTGATTGCCCATTTTGAAAGCGTACACGAGCAAGACCTACATTGGTATTTTGACGATTGGCTCTATGGCGAGGGGTTTCCTGCCTATCAAATAAACTGGGCACAATCGGGCATACAAACGCCCCCCAATACCAATGAGCTAACCATAACCGTTTCCCAAAACCCCTCGCACCCATCGGTCAGTTTTTTTGAACTTCCCCTGCCGTTTAAGGCAATAGGCGCAAACGGCGAAGCCCATGAATTCTCTTTCTTTAACGCCTTTAATAACCAAACCCACACAGAAACACTCAACTTTGAAGTAACAGAGCTCCAATTTGACCCCCATAAATGGCTCATTACCAACAACAACATCATTACCGCACTCCCCCCGCCCCTGCCCAGCAATATAACCGGCAGCATACAAATATACCCTAATCCGGCGCTTCAAACCCTATCCGTAAAATCTACCCTTTTACCCATTCAAAGCCTTGAGCTATACAACCTTAGCGGGCAACAAATGTTGCAAATAAACAACCTGCACACACAGCAGCACACCCTAAACCTCAGCCAACTTACATCGGGCATGTATGTGCTTAAAGTATTCACCCCACAAGGCGTAAGTGTTCAATCGGTGGTTAGGTATTAAAAATAAATCCGTATAGCTAATTCAACCGCCAACCCTTTTAGCCGGCGGCAATCAAATTTGTTTGCATAAAACACACCCTACAATTTATGAACAACCAATTACCCCACGAGGCGCTCCAGCAAATAAGCAAAGACCTAAGTTTGCCCGATGAACAATTGCCCCAACACACCCAAAATGCAGAGCAGTTTAGGGCATGGTTAGCAAAACAAATTGCCTACCAAATGGAAACCGACATGGAAGGTTTTTTGCAAGCCCTTTACCGTTTAGACATTTCAGAAAAAAAAGCCATGCTCGCCCTTTCCAATCAAACCGAACTGCCCCCTGCTTTGGCGCTGGCAGATTTGGTGATAGAGCGCGAAATTCAAAAAATAAATACCCGAAACTGGTACAAACAACAAATGCAACAACAGCCCCCACCACCCGATGATGAAAACAACCCCGATATGCTAATTGCCGATACTTGGGATTAACCATAACCCCTACCCCACCCTACCTAAAAAATGCAACTTTATTGCACAGCATACCATATGCCATTTCTTAAACCCTTGTTTTTACATCCATAGCATCGCGCAAACCATTGCCCATAAGGTTAAAAGCAAGCACCAAAATCATAATAGCCACACCCGGCGCCAAAGCCAAAAACGCTTTTTGCGTACCTATATAACTATAATAATCCTTTAACATAGTGCCCCACGATGGACTGGGCGGCTGCACCCCAATACCCAAAAAGCTCAAACCCGCTTCAATAATAATAGCGCTGGCAAAATCAGAAGCCGCTATTACCACCACCGGACCCACTATATTGGGTAAAATATGGCGGGCAATTATCCTAAAATTTCCAAAACCCAAACTTTTAGCAGCTTCTACGTACTCTTTTTCCCGAACACTCAAAATTTGTCCGCGCACCAATCGTGCCACTTCTATCCACATAGTAAGCCCCACTGCAAGGTAAATCTGCCAAAACTCTCTGCCCAAGGCCAGCACTAAGGCAAAAACCAACAACAACAAGGGTATAGACCAAAAAATGTTTATAAGCCACATCACCACATCATCAGCCACACCCCTAAAATAACCGGCTATTGCCCCCAGCGATACACCTATAAAAAGCGAAATCAACACCGCCATTAACCCCACCGATAAAGAAACGCGCACCCCCAAAATAAGCCTGCTCACATTATCGCGTCCTAAATTATCGGTTCCAAGCCAGTAACGCTGTTGCACTACTTGTTTGCCGGCAATTTTGGTTTTTAACTGTTCAATGGTTTCAGTTTTAGTTTCGCCGGTATATAAAGTAAAACTGAGCGCATTACCTTGTTTAGTTATAGGCGTACCTTCTTTTAGCGCATACACCACATCAGCTATATTAAAGGTATCGGTTTTAGAAACCGCAGCAAAACCGGTAAACCGTTCTGCCAACAAAGTATCGCCCACCATGCTATAACCCGATATGGGAATAAGCCGAAAATTATTTTCCCAACCCGATAACAAAAGCTGCACCCACGATTGACTGCGGGGCATTCCGTTTTTATGCACCTTTAACAAAGTGGCAGAAAATCCGGGTTTTTGGGTAGCTATTTCGGTAATTTGCTCATTGGTATCGGGCGTTTTATCCGGAGCTATAAAATGCCCAAAAATAGCAATACCTATTGCCAATACTATAATAACCATACCTATCATGGCAGGCTTGTTCTTTTTAAAGCGCCGCCACGCCCGTTCATTAGGCGATAAATATACTTCCTGTTTTGGCAAGGGAGTTGTCATTTTTTAAGTAATTGGCAGTAATTTACAACACAAACAATCATTGCAACAGGGCATTTACCTAAAATCGGGAGGTAAAAAATCTACAAATCTACACCAAACAGTTCAGCAAAGCCCAAAATGGCTGCAAACCTAAGCAAATTAAGCTAAAAAAAGTTAAAAACTAAAAATTTAGTTGCACAACTAAGGGTTTAGTTATACCTTTGTATCGGTTTTTAAGCCAAACGCAAAAAACAACCAAACCAAAAGAGCAAAAAACTAAAAGTTAAGTTGTACCTTTGCGCCGCTTTTCAAAAAAGCCAATTATTTTTTAATTGAACAAAATACTAAAAAAACAAGTAAACATGAAAAATTTTCTTTTAAGCGCTTTTGCCGTTGCCTTTATGTTGGTAACAATGGTAGCCTGCAACCAAGCAGAAGGAGACAAAGCTGCTACCAGCGCTCCCGATGCCAACAAAACCACCACTGCTGTTGACCCCAACGCTGCACCCACCGACCCCAATGCTACACCCGCCGAAGACCAAGTAGATCCCAATTTGCCCAAAACCACTATGGAGTTTGCTCAAATGGAGCACGATTTTGGCAACATTAACGAAGGCGACAAAGTATCGCACGTGTTTAAGTTCAAAAACACCGGCAAAGAGCCCCTTATCATTGCCAGCGCTAAAGGTTCATGCGGTTGTACTGTACCCGAATACCCCAAAGAACCCATTGCCCCCGGTGCCGAAGGTCAAATAATGGTTGAGTTTAACAGCAAAGGTAAACCCAACAAACAAACCAAAACCGTTACCATTAACGCCAATACCGACCCCAACCCCACTCGTTTAACCATCAAAGCCGATGTTAAACCCGCTCCCGGCAGCGAATCGGGTAGTGGCGCTCCTGCCGCCGATGGCAACACCATTAAAATTAACCCCCAAGGTGGTCAGGGTAAGTAATCCTTTATTCTTAGCACACAAAGTAGCCGGGTAAATAGCTTACCCCTATACAAAAAAAAGCGACAGGTGTCTTACCTGCCGCTTTTTTGCTTTTTTAACACTCCTTTAACAGGGTTTAAGCGGCAACGCTATATATTTAATACCATTTATTGCCTTAACTTGCACCGCTTTTTTAACAATCCTTAAAACCAAAGTTATTTTTACCATACATGTTATTACAGATTCACCCACAAAACCCCTCCGACAGACACCTTACACAAGTGGTAAACTGCCTTAGAGATGGCGGCATCATTATTTATCCTACCGACACCGTTTACGGTATTGGTTGCGATATTCTGAATGCCAAAGCCGTAGAAAAACTCTGCAATATAAGGCAAATAAAACCCGAAAAATCGCAGTTCTCTTTTGTTTGTTACAATTTAAAACACATATCAGATTACACCCTACCCTTTGATAAGCAGATCTACAAACTGATGAACCGAAATTTACCCGGCGCATTTACCTTTATTCTCAACGCATCTAACACTGTTCCCCGAACCCTGAGACTTAAACGCAAATCGGTAGGCATAAGAGTACCCGATAACAAAATAGCTCTGGCAATTGTAGAGCAATTAGGCAACCCCATTATGTCCACATCATTGAAATATCCTGATGGCGACTTGCTCCAATACCCTACCAACCCCGAAGAAATTTACGAACAATACGGCTCATTGGTGGACATAGTTATTGATGGCGGCATTGGTGGCAATATGCCCTCTACAGTAGTGGATTGCACAGGCAATGATTACCAAATTCTAAGGCAAGGTATAGGCGAGCTTATTGAATAACTCGCCCCTTTGCTCATCGGGTTTAAATACCTGTTGCTACAAACCATATACTAATCGCACCCATTTACCTTGTAGTCTTGTCTCAACCAAAATCTTTATTTTCCACCGCAAAGTAGTGCAGAGACCTTGTGTTATTTATGTAAATGCTGTATTAACCGGTAAAGACCAAAAAACGTAAATTACGGGTACCTGCTATATACGGCGCTTCTTTACCTCTTTGCGCCTTTGCGTCTTTGCGAGAACCATAAAAAGCACATGAAGCATATAATGCTGCTCACACTTACCTAAATAAATACTACTAATCCTATTTTACCAATCCACGCTAACGCCTTTTGTTTATCACTCATCTCTTTGCTACAACCGATGAAATCACTGCTGCTCTCTTTTTTAGTTTTATCAAGTATTTTGCTTTGCCAAGTTCAAGTACAAGCACAACCATCAACCACCGGCGATGTGCGCGGCTTTGTTTATGATGACGAAACCGGCGAGCCCGTAATTTTTACCAATGTTTACTTAGAAAAAACTACCTACGGCGCTTCTACCGATGTAAACGGCTTGTACTCTATAAACAAAGTACCTGCCGGCAACTATACCCTGCTTTGTACCAACGTAGGGTATGATACCACCCGAATAAGCATACAAATAAAAGCAGGGCAAATCGTTAACCAAAAAATCCTCCTCAAACAATCCGACATAGTACTTAAAACAGTAGAAATAGGGGTTAAAAAAGTAGAAGCTCAAACCGAAGTACGCACTTCTACCATTAAAATTACACCCAAACAGATAAACAAAATACCCAGCATTGGCGGTGAGCCCGATTTGGCACAGTACCTCCAAATTTTACCGGGCGTGGTATTTACCGGCGACCAAGGCGGGCAACTCTACATTAGAGGGGGCTCCGAAATTCAAACCAAAGTACTTTTAGACGGTATGACCATTTACAACCCCTTCCACTCGGTAGGGTTGTTTTCGGTATTTGAAACCGATATTATCAAAAACGTAGAGGTAAACACCGGCGGTTTTGATGCCAGTTATGGCGGCAGAGTTTCGGCTGTAATAGATGTAACTACCCGCGATGGCAATAAAAAAAGACATGGCGGCAAAATATCGTCTAACACCTTCCTATCAAAAGGCATTTTAGAAGGTCCTATTACTAAAATGCGTCCCGATGGTACCGGCATGAGCGGCTCCTATATGCTTACTGCCAAAACCTCTTATTTAGACCGTACTGCCCCCTTGCTCTACGATTATGTAAACGAACAGGGACTCCCCTACTCTTTTACCGATGTTTACGGCAAAGTTTCTTTTAGCGCCGATAATGGCAGCAAGTTTAACCTGCAAGGCTACCGATTTGACGATAACGCCTCATTCCAAAAAACCTCTAATTTTGGGTGGAACGCATGGGGCATAGGCTCTAATTTTGTAATTGTGCCTGGTCAGTCTAAGGTAATTTTAGACGGATTCTTTTCTTACTCTACCTATGATATGGAGTTGCAAGAAGCCAACCAAAAACCCCGTACCAGTTCAATAGGCGGCTTTAATACCGGGGTAAATTTTTCGTACTTTTTGCCCAAAGGCGATATAAAGTATGGCATAGAAATGGCAGGTTTTGCCACTACCTTTGACTTTTTTAACCCGCTGGGCATTAAAATTACCCAAGACCAGTACACCACCGAAATCAGCGCTTTTTTCCGCTACAAAGCCATTGTGGGCAAGTTTTTGATTGAGCCAAGTGTGCGCACACAATACTATGCCTCTTTACCCGCGTTTACCTTTGAACCCCGCATAGGGCTAAAATACAACGTAACCGATTTTATGCGTCTTAAAGCAGCAGCCGGTGTTTATACCCAAAACTTTATCAGTACCAAATCTGACCAAGATGTGGTAAACCTTTTTACCGGTTTCCTTTCTGCCCCCGAAGGCGCACTGAAAGACCTAAACGGACAACCCGCAGCCAACAACCTCCAAAGAGCCATACACAGCGTAGTGGGAGCCGAGTTTAACTTAGGCAAATACGCCGAGTTTAATATAGAAGGTTATTACAAAGACTTTAACCAACTCATCAACATTAACCGAAACAAACTCTTTAATTCTGACCCCGATTTTATCATAGAAACCGGCGCAAGTTACGGTATGGACTTGCTGTTTAAATATGAATACAAACGTTTTTACCTCTGGACGGTGTACTCACTTGCTTATGTTACCCGAAACGATGGCATACAAGTATATCCGCCACATTTTGACCGCCGACACAATACCAACTTCTTAGCAAGCTACAAACTGGGTAAAAACGAATCGTGGGAAATAAGCGCCCGATGGAACTTGGGCAGCGGTTTTCCGTTTACCCAAACCCAGGGGTTTTATGAAAGTGTTAATTTTACCGGCGGTATAGATGCCGACTACCTCCAACAAAATGGCACACTGGGTATTATTTATGCCAATGAACTAAACGGCGGACGTTTGCCCGCCTACCACCGCCTCGACCTTTCGGTACGCAAAAACTGGAAATTGGGTAAATACACCGAAATGGAACTAAACGGCAGCCTTACCAATGTATATAACCGCGCCAATATCTTTTACTTTGACCGCATACGATACGACCGCGTGGACCAATTGCCCATTTTACCCAGTTTAGGGCTTTCGTTTGCTTTTTAACCCCATTCTTGCAACCGCTGCTCTCTTGCAATAATGTTATGCTATAAAGGGCACAAGTTGCACTTCTTAAACCCGGCGCTACAATAGCCTCGTATAAACAAACAGCCCCCAAAAGTTTTGGGGGCTGTTTGTTTTAAAACCAAAAAATGAGTGGCAAAACCAAACTACCGGCTTACCCGGCTAACCATAACCGGCACCGGCGAGTGATTTACCACTACTTCTGCCACGCTACCCATAAGCAAGCGCGATATACCGGTACGTCCGTGAGTACCCATTACCACCATATCAATTTTATGGGTGTTCAGGTACTCAAAAATGCCGTCTTCTACCGGGCGCATATAGTCAATGCGTACGGAATCTTTGCGCACCACCTTGTTATCTATAAAGGCTTCAAGCTCGGCGGCATCAAACTCCAGAAAATCACTTGAAGGAGTAAGCACTTTTACTATGTGAACAGTAGCATCAAACAAGTTGGCTATTTCCAAGGCATGGTTAAACAACCCTAAATAGTTGTCGTCTTTGTTAAAATCAGCAAACAGGGCAATGTGGCGCAATTTGTAAGGTTTATGCAACTTATGTACCGTAAGCACCGGCACTTTTGCATAACGCACCACTTTTTGCGTATTAGAACCCAGCACTAATTCATTAAAACCCTTACTGCCATGTGTGCCCATTACAATAAGATCACAGCATACCTCATCGGCATGTTTAACCACATTTTCTACCGTATCGTTAATAAATACCTCCCATTCCACTTCCACATTTTTGAAAATGTCTGATTGAGCGTATGTACTCAGTTTCAGTTTAGTGTTGGCAATAAGCGCTTTAACTTCGGGATAATTTTTTTCCTGTTCAACGGTAAGCCTCTCCCACTCAAGCGGAATGTTGAGCAGGTGAAATAAAAATACCTTAGCATTTGCCTTTTGCGCTATTTGTACGGCAAGGTGTGCAGCATTATGCGCTATTTCAGAAAAATCGGTGGGCAAAAATATCTTTCTCATGTACTTTATTTTGAATTAAAAATAAAAGGCAAAAGATTAGCGAATAACCAATAGCGGCACGTCTTCGTTATAGGTAAGTAAACTTTCGGTTACACTGCCATAAAAAAATACCTCCATAGCTGAGTGCCCTTTTGCGCCCATAATCATAAAGTTAACCTCATGTTTTCGGGCATATTCGTTAATGTGTTTGGCAGGACTTAGGTAGATATTTTCTTCAAAAACGGCTTCTACTTTGGTTTTGTCTATTTCGTACTTTTGCATAAAAATGTCATAGGCATTTTGGGCATTTTCCAAAATAAGGGCGGTAAACTGTCCGTAATTTTGTCCTATGTAGTAGTAATTTACCGTAGGAATATCAAAGATATTGAGCGCTACCACTTTAGCGCCACCACAAACCGCTGCCAGCTCAACCGCCGTTTGCAAAGCCTTTGCCGAGTTTTTAGAAAAATCAATAGGCACTAAAATTTTGGTAATCTGTGGTTGGGCAGTTTGGGGCACAAACAAAACGGAGCTATCAGTTTGTCGGGCAACTTTTTTTGCCACTATGCCGCTTCCTTCCGATATTTTCTTCTTGCCCACCACTACCAAATCGGCATCTTTAACCTTTGCCCAGTGCAATAATTTTTCAAACGGAGCTCCTTCTATTACCTCAAAATCTAACTCAATATCGGTGCGGTTATGCAGCGCTTTTCGGGTAATATCTTCCATCCGATGACGCATTTTTTCATCTAACGACTCCATTTCAAACTCGCTGCCGTATTTCTCTTTTATTTCGTTTGGCACTTCAAAATCGGGCTCTATGTGTACACAATACAACTTTGTACTGCCCACTTTCGACAGTAAATAATTGGTGTACTGTAAAACAGACTCGTCGGTTTTACTTAAATCCAATGCAACCATTACTTTTTTAAATGCTTCCATGATGATGCTGTTTGCAGTTTGTAAATTATTTACGGCAAATATAGTTCTCTGTACCGGCTTTTAAAATGACTTTTGTCATTATAGGCTTAAAAAAACAAACGGTAACCAAAAATAACCGCATTTCAAACCATTTTACCCAAAAAAAGTCTATGTTTGCAGTTTTATGGCTCCCAAGTAACAGAAGTTTTTTAATTTCAACCCGAGTTTGGAAATATGTTAATGACGCTGACAAAAACATACGAGTTTAACCCCGATACCGATTTATTGGGCACGGGTGGTTTTGGCAAGGTGTATAAAGCCTTAGATAAAAACTTAGGAATGACGGTGGCTATAAAAAAGTACAGTGGCAACTTGCCTGCAAAGTACAGCCTGTTTGAAGAAATTAAGCGAGCCATAGGGTTAAACCACCCCAATTTAGTGCGGTATTATGATGCTTTTGAACTACAAGAATCCTCTACCTTTGGCGATACCATTCAGGTAGGCGTGCTGGAATTTATTAACGGTGGCGACTTAGGCAGGCTGCTAAAACAAAAACCCGATTTGCAAACCCTTACCGGAGTGCTGATTGGGATAATGCAGGGTTTGCGCTACTTGCACAGCATGGGCATTATTCACCGCGATATGAAGCCCGAAAACATCTTACTCCACAAAGATACCAACGGCATAACCCCTAAAATTACCGATTTTGGCATCAGCAAAGTTATTACCGACAGCAGCAGTACCGGCGGCTCATCATTGGTAATAGGCTCTATTGAGTACATGGCTCCCGAACAGTTTAATATGCAAAAATTTGGCAATAATGGGCAGTTGCATACCAATTTAGACCTGTGGTCTTTGGGGGCTATTATTTATGAATGTTTTACCGGCGCTGCACCTTTCGGCAAAACACAGCAAGGTTTTTCGAGAGATGAAATCATGCGCAACATATTTGACAAAGAGCCGCCCGATATGGATAAAGTTCCGCAACCTTTTAGGCGGGTAGTAGAGCGATGTTTAGTGCGAAATGCCTCGCAGCGCGCGCAAACAGTTGACGAACTGATGGAAATACTCTACGAAAACCCCGATGCCCGTGTGGTGGCTGCCCATACCATGCTTGGCTCAGGTACAGCGGTTTTACATGCTAATGCAGGCGCAGGTAAACTCACCCACCAGATAGCCGATTATTTTAAAGACCATGCCGGAAAACCCGCTGCAACCACGCCTAAACCCACCACTAAATCGAGCGGCACATCGGTTAGTGCTGACCCTGATGGCTTTAACCCTAAAACATGGTTGCCTGTTGGCATTCCGATTCTTACAGCGCTATTGGGCTACTTATTTGCCGATAATAATTACAGCGTGTTTGGCGGGGTAAATGTAGTTAGCAATACCTATAAAATATATCCTGCCGTTTTTTGTGTTTGCATGGCAGCGGTTAATATAGCTGCGCTGATTATACGACAGTTTAAGGCATTTGAAATTCCGGTGTATGCCCTGTCTTTTATGGCGCTTATTTACTACATCGGAAAAAGCTGGCTAACATGGATGTTTGATGTGCCGGGTTACAAGTTTAACTTTTTTGCCAGCGATTTTGCTAAGTTTTACCCACTTGCCACTGCGGGGGTTATGGTGGTAGCTTTTCTTTTGGCTGCCGTTTTATGGAAACGGCGGTAAGCCATATCTATGTAAATTATTCTTATTTGAGCGTTATACGCTCCCATTTTTTCTCGCAAAGTAGGGTATAAATCAAGCGCTACCTCCCCAATTAAACATAAAAATCCCCGTTTTTTTGTCATCTTTGCGCATTATTTCAAACCCTTTGTACAATAAGGCAATGGCAGTTATCATTTCATTCAGCAATCATAAGGGTGGCGTGGGCAAAACCACCTCTACCGTAAATGTGGGTGTGGCTCTGGCAAAAAAATTAGGTAAAAAAGTATTACTTATAGACCTCGACCCACAGGCAAACCTTACCCAAAGCCTTCCGGTTCCCAATACAGAATTTAACAGCTACGGCGCACTTATTGGTAAACACGCCCTTATTCCGGTACGAGTGGACAATAACCTTTACGTAATACCCTCCAACCTCGACCTATCGGGTGCCGAAGTAGAATTAAGCGCCGAAACCGGCAGAGAATTTATTTTGAGGGAACTTTTAGAGCCCGTTGCCAAAAACTTTGATTTTATACTCATTGATACCCCTCCTTCGTTGGGGTTGCTTACCATAAACGCCTTTGCCGCCTCCAACTCCGTTTTTATACCCCTACAATCTGAGTACCTTGCCCTGCAAGGATTAGCCAAACTTACCGAAATTGTATCAAAAATACAAAAACGCCTTAATAAAAACCTTGAGTTGGGCGGCGTTTTTATAACCCAGTACGACCACCGAAAAATCCTTAACCGCGAAGTAGCCGAAACTATTGAGAAACACTTGGGCAGCAAAGTTATGAAAACCAAAATCCGCGAAAACGTAGCCCTTGCCGAAGCCCCCTCCGTTCATCGGGATATTTTTGATTACAACGCTTCAAGCAATGGCGCTAAGGATTACCTCAGCTTAGCAAAAGAAATTGCCGAAATTTATAAGTGATAATTTATGAATTATGAGTTATGTGTTTCGGATTGTGGATTGCTGCTACCGAATATCAGCCCGATTTTGTTTCTCGGAAAAGCGCAAATTAGTTGTTATTTCTTAGTACTGACTACAGACTACTGACTGCCAAGTACCAAAACTATTCACTTTTCACTACTCACTACCCAAATTCTGCAAATGACCCGCCAACAGGCTTTTGAACTGCTGGAATATTATGCCGATTTATACAATCAAAGCTCGTTTATAGAAAACGACCCCATTTCTGTACCGCACCGGTTTACCCATTTGCCCGATATAGAAATTGCCGCTTTCATTGCTGCCATTCTTTCCTGGGGCAACCGCAAAGCCATCATTAAAAGCGCCAACCGGTTTGTGCAATATATGGATAACGACCCCTACAATTTTGTGCGCCACTGTTCCGATGCCGATTTGAAACCCTTTTTGCAGTTTAAACACCGTACTTTTACCCCCACCGATGCCTTATACTTTTTGTCGTTTTTAAAACACCATTATACCCAACATACCTCACTCCAAACGGCGTTTTCTCAACACCTCAACCCCGCCGATGAACATGTTGGCAATGCACTTATTGGATTTCATCAACTGTTTTTTAGTCTGCCACACGCCCCCCAACGCACTAAAAAACACATAGCCACTCCCCTTCGCAATGCCGCCTGCAAACGCCTCAATATGTTTTTGCGCTGGATGGTGCGCCAAGATAACAAAGGGGTGGATTTTGGGCTGTGGCATGATATTAGCCCGATGCAGTTGCTTTGTCCGCTCGATGTGCATGTGGAGCGCATAGCCCGAAAACTAAACTTGTTGCACCGCAAACAACCCGATTGGAAAGCCACCCTTGAGCTCACCCAAAACCTAAAACAGTTTGACTCAATTGACCCGGTAAAATACGATTTTGCCCTGTTTGGGCTGGGTGTTTTACAAAAAAACGAAATTTGGTAACCATTGAGAAAAAAAGACCCCAATGGAACTAAATTGTTAGCTGATTCTTTATTTACTTTGCACTCCAAATAATGAAAGGAAAGGTGCCGGAGTGGTTGAACGGGCCTGACTCGAAATCAGGTGTACTTAGCGATAGGTACCGGGGGTTCGAATCCCTCCCTTTCCGCTTTTTTCTAAAACCCTTGCTACATAAGGGTTTCAGAAAACAAAGAAACAAAGTGGAAACATTTTGATGTAACTGCCTGCCAAAAAATTGGCTATGGCGGATAAAAAAAATTTTTTTCTTACTGAAAATTGCCGGTTATATCCGGCAGAACCAACCGAAAATCAATTGCATCGGCGCTGGCACGTTTTTTACTTTATAGGAAAAAAACGAGTGCAGAAATACGGCAATCTTAATTCTTTCCATTCAGTTGCTGAAAGGATAAATGCTGCCAAAAAATTGGCTCAATCCATTGAAAATGAAATTCATGCTGAACGAGTTAATGCTGCTAAAAAAACTCCTTTTATTGCTAATCTTATTAAAGTATTAGAGGATAGGGCAATGAGGTTACGAAATAAAAGTGCCATTGCTTATAGCCCACTTTCCGCAACCAAAAATTTCATGTCTGATTATCAGAGACTTACAGATGTGAACTAATTTGTATTCATATTTAATTTTCTAAAAAATAGCACGATAAACATAATTTTCTGTTTGGGTGCGAATAGTGGAATATAAAACTTGGTTGGAACTATTAAGAAAAACAGGCGACAGCCAAATTGATTATGACGGAATGACCATGGAACAAATTAACCAACAAGTTTTTGGTTTGTCAGGAGGAAATAGCGCTCTTCCCATATGCATTAAAATAATATATGGTACATATAATTAAGGAAATAGAATTTGAAGAATACGCCAACAAGATTCAAGATAAGTACAGTAGATTGTTTAAAGCCTGTAATCAGGATAACTGGCTATATTCATTCCGCTCAAACGACGTTGCATATTACTGAATATCAGAATATATTCTGCCGTAGGCAAGCGCTAAAAACGGTTTAATGCGTTCAGCATCTTGAAAAATCAAGCGCATGAACAGCAATGGCATAATGACGCAACATATTTACTTCCCTCCACCCCCACACCAAACCTTATGCGTGTAAATTTGTCCATCGGCAATCAGGTTTAGTACGTATAAACCGGCGGGCAAGTGGGCTGCCGGTATGGTTTCGGGTTGGGCAAAAAGGCTTTGCATTTCATAAACCAACTGTCCGTGTAGGTTATACAACTGTAACAAAGCAGGTTGGGCAAGCACACCGGAGGCGGCAACCATAAACCGGTCGGTGGCGGGATTGGGGTAAAGGGTAAACCCGATAGCTTGCACATCGGGCTGTGTTATGCCCACTGTGCCACTTTGGGTAAAGTTTACCGTTTTTGTGCAGCCTACTGAATCGGTTATCGTTACACTGCCTGTAAACGAAATGCCACTGTAAGTGGTAGAGCCGGTGTTATCGCCGTTGCTCCATTGGTAAGTGTAAGGGGGTGTGCCGCCATTGGGTAATGCTGTGGCTACGTAAATTTGCTCCACTTTTTCTACTGAAACACTTACCACTAAGGCATCTTCAGGTTGGGTAAATGTGCCCAGCAGTTCAACGCCGCAGCCGGTGCTGAGGTAAACCAAATACTCCCCAGAGCTTAACCCCGTAAAAACCGGCGAAAACTGAAACTCCGTAGGGCTGATACCATACATATAAGCAGGCGGCTGTATGGGTCCCGATTGTACCACTACTTCAAAACCATCGAGACAAGCGCCATTGTAAACCGGCAGTATGGTTGCCTGCACAGCACAACTCGGGTTACAAAAACTGTTATCGCCCGAAATGGTATTTACACAGCCCAGAGCATCAGATACGGTTATGGTGTAGGTGGACGTGGTTAAATTTTGCACCGTGTAACTGCCGGTAAACTCATTGCCATTTACCGTGTAGGGCAAAGTACCCCCATTTACCACAAACGAAATGTCGTATTCATCATTATCGAAACAGGTGATATTGGGTTCAGCCCCTACAATGCCTGCAAAACTCAGCGCCTGATACACCGAAACAGTAACCTCATCAACCGATTTGCAATTATTGGCATCGGTAACAGTTACGGTGTAAGAAGCGGTATTTACCGGATTAACACTGATGGTTGACCCAATTTGTCCGTTACTCCACAAATAACTGCTTCCGCCCGATGCAAATAGCGTAGTTGTTTGCCCAAAACAAATGGTTTGGTCTGCTCCCGCATTGGCAGAGGGCAGTGGCAAAACGGTAACCGCAGCAGCGGCGCTGGCAGTACAACCCTGCAAACCGGTAACGGTTACGGTGTAGGAGGTATTGGTAGTGGGCGAAACCACAATAGCCTGCCCACTCAAATCGGTTGACCACAGGTATGCAACATAACCCGCACCGGCATTGAGGGTTGCCGGGCTGCCCAAACAAATGGATACAGGGCTCAGTGTGGGTGGTGCAACCGTATTTACCGAAACCTGCACAAGGCTGGTAGCGCTGCACCCAAATACATCATTTACCGTTACCGAGTAAGAGGTATTAACAGTAGGGCTTACCTGTATGCTTTGTGTATTAAAGCCGTTTGACCATTGGTAGCTAAGGTAACCCGGTCCGGCATTCAGTGTAACACTACTGCCCAAACAAACCGATGCGGCGGGTATATTGGGCGGTGTAGCCACATTTACAATAACCGTTGCCGATGCCGATGCCGAACACCCCTGCAAGTTGGTAACGGTTACGGTGTAAGTGGTACTAAGGTTGGGGTTTACGCTAATAATTTGTGAGGTTTGCCCGGTTGACCATGTATAACCTGCATAGCCGCCTCCGGCGTTAAGGGTAGCTCCCTGCCCCAAACACGTAGATACGTTGGGCATACCGGGCGGCGAGGCAGCAAATACCGTTACCGCTACATTGCTGCTTGCCGTACATCCGGCGGCTGTGGTAACAGTAACGGTATATTGGGTATTAGAGGCAGGCGAAACAGTATTGGTTTGCCCTGTTGCCCCGTTTGACCATGTGTAATTTACATAACCGCCTCCGGCATTAAGGGTAACCGATTCGCCTATACAGATAGCCGCTGGCGATAGACTTGGCGGCGTAACCGGAATAATGCTCACCATAACCGATGCCGAAGCGGTACAGCCCTGAGCATTGGTTGCCGTAACGGTATAAGTACCGGCAGCGGCAGTAGTGAGCAAAGATCCCAAAGTGCCATTTGACCAAACATATTGGGTAAAACCCGATGTAGCGCTTAGCGTGGTACTGCTTCCCGCACAAATACCGGTACTGCCCGATATAACCACAACCGGCGTGGGCAGCGGCGTTATATTTGCCGTTGCCGAACCAGTACACCCGTTTACCGATGATACCGTTACGGTGTAGTTGCCCGGCGGCGCGTTGATAACCTGCGTAGTAGCCCCGTTAGACCAGTTATACTGCGCATAACCACTGCCGGCATCTAAAAAACTGCTTTGCCCGGGGCAGGGCGATGTATTGCCGGTAATAACCGGATTGAGCTGTGGGTTCTGTGTAACCGATACCTGCGCGCTGCCGGTGCAGCCCGCACTATTGGTTACCGTAACCGAATAATTGCCCGAATTAAAAACGGTGATATTGGGTTGCGATGAACCATTAGACCATGCGTAACCGCTAAACCCACCCGATGCGGATAAAGTGGTACTGCCCCCGCTGCAAAAAGTAACCGAACCCGTAATTACCGGCAACGGATTAACATATACCACCACCAAAGCATTTGCCGTAGCAGTGCAGCCCGTAGCGCCTGTTACCGTAACCGTGTAGTTGGTGGTTACATTGGGGTTTACGTTAATAGCCGGCGTAATCTGACCGGTTGACCATAAATAAGCCGCATATCCGCCGCCGGCGTTTAGGGTAGCGGAAGCGCCCAAACAAATAGAAGTACCATTAATAACCGGTGGCGCTAAATTGCTCACCACAACGGTTACACTACTGCTCGCGGTGCAGCCACCCGCACCGGTTACGGTAATGGTGTAAGTGGTGGTGGCAAGTGGGGCTACACTGATAGAAGCTGTTGTAGCGCCGGTATTCCAAAAATAAGAACCCCCACCTGATGCTGATAAGAGAGTAGAAGAGCCTGAACACACCGAAGTTGAACCACTAATGCTCACTGCCGGATTTGGGTTGATAAAGATGAGCTCGGTATCGGTGCCGCCGCAGGGAGGTGGCGTGGTGTAAGAAACCAAATAAGGACCGGCGCCACCGGCAAGGGCAAGCGCTAAGCTAAATTGTCCGGTGGTATTGCTGCCCCCTACTATGCCCGAACCCGACCATGTGCCGCCCGGAACAGAGGCGGCAAGGGTGATATTACTAACACTCCCGGCACACAAAGTAGCTACCGGATAAATAACCGGCACGCCCGAAGGATTTACCACTATCTGTATACTGCCGGTGGCATTACCACATCCGTTGCTCACTGTATAACTGATGGTATAAGGTCCCTGCCCACCGGCGTAAGCAAGGGCAGGGTTAAACAAACCGGTAGCGGTATTTACGCCCGGTCCCCACCAAAAACCGCCGGGTGTGGCAGCGGTTAGGAAAACCGGATTTTCATTTACACAAAACGGACCGGCAGGGGATATGGTGGCATTGGGTAATCCGGCATCAACCGCCACAATTACCGATGCCACAGCCGTTCTGCCGCAAGCATCTGTTACGGTAACCATGTATAAGGTGTTAACAGTAGGTGAAACCCACAGGTAAGGACCCGTAGTTCCGCTGCTCCATTGATAGTTGTAAGGGTAAGCGCTGCTACCCCATGCAAAAGCCTCTAACAGGGCAATTTCACCCGGGCAAACAGGCGCAACATCGGGCACAAAAACATCAAAGAGTGTGTAACAAATTAGGGGATTGGTTATGGGATTTAAGCAACATGAGGCAGG
>ERZ761609.657-NODE-657-length-37877-cov-52.322722_pt1 | contig 37877 bp, 38 predicted proteins | sample MGYA00511163_ERZ761609 | MGnify/ENA primary metagenome ERZ761609 (study PRJEB28899, sample SAMN02445070) | bioreactor sludge metagenome | biome: EBPR sludge | place: Australia: Brisbane, Thorneside Wastewater Treatment Plant | collected 2011-12-16 ...
ACGAGATTGGTCAGTGACTGGAGTTCAGACGTGTGCTCTTCCGATCTCGTGCGGACGGTCATGGGCGAAATGGGGGCGGTGATGGAGGAGGAATCCGGGCGGGGAAGGGAAGGCGGGGGGCTTTCGGAGCGGGCATGCCGGATTCTGGCCGGGGCCGACGTGGGGGTGGCGGGCGGGGCGTTGGTGCTGTTCTGGCTGACGTTTGCGGCGCGGATGCAGGGCGAATACTGGTGGTCGAAATGGAACGTGGCGGGGGCCGTGTTTTACGGGGAGCGGGTGTACGGGATGGGCTGGGGGCGGGCCTCGCTGGCGGGCGCGGCGGTTTTGCTGCTGGTGTATGCCGTGTTGGGGGTTCTGTTTTCCTTCCTCGCCCGGCCGCGGGGGTTGGTTTTCAACGCGATGGCCGGGCTGACGGTGGCGTTGTTGTGGCACCAGGCGGGGGTTTGGCTGTTTTGGCCGAAGTGGGGGCCGGGGGTGGCGTTTTATCTGCACCCGGTGGTGATGTTGCCTGCGAATGTGGTGTTTGGGTTGGCGCTGGTGCGGTTCGGGCCGCGGTTCCGGAGTGTGGCGCTGATTCTGGGGGCGGCGGAGTGGGCCGCGGAGTTCCGGCCGGCGGCGCCGGCGGAACCGCCGCTGCCAGAACCGCCACCGCTGCCGGCGGCGATCTGGGAGGAGGCCAGCGGGGAGGCGGAGACCGGAGCGGCGACGGGGCGGGACGCAGGTCCGGCGGGGCCCCCGGAGGTGGAAGAAAAGCGGCCGGATGAAAACAATCCGGGGGCGGATCGGACGCGCGATTGTTGATGGGCCTCCGGTTCCGCTAGAATAAGGAGTTTGAGCCTGCGTCCGGAATCGTTTCTTTGGTGAAACGCCTTCCCGATCCGGAACGTCCAGAGCGAAGGCTTTCATGAGAAAGGATTCAGTCTGCAAAAGATGATATACAGGCGAAGAAGCCTGGTTGCCGCCCTGCATTGCTTTCTCCTGGCGTTGGTCTTCACCGGCCCGTTTGAAGCAGTGGCAGCAGCCCAGCAGACCCCTCCCCCCGCGCCGCCCACCGAGGCGCCCAAGCCGCCGGCGACGAAGCCGGCCAGCCCTTTTGAATCAGTAACGCAACAGGCGGAACCGCCGAAGCCGAGTCCGGCGAAGCCGGGTCCGTTCGAGACGGTGCCGGCGAAGCCCGACGAAGCGAAGCCGGAGGCCGAAGAGGCGCCGCTGAGTCCGGACGAAGTGCCGGACGTGGTGGAAGCTGTTGAATTTCGCGGAGCGCGCCGGGTGCCGCAAGACACGCTGCGGGCGTTGATCTTTACAAAGGCGGGCGACCGGTATGATCCGGATTCGTTGAACCGGGATTTCATGGCGCTGTGGAACACGGGGCGGTTTGACGATATCGTCCTGGAGCGAGAGCCGGGCCGGAAGGGCTGGGTATTGCGGTTTCTGGTGACGGAGCGGCGGGTGATCCGGAAGATCGAGTATCCGGGGGCGAAGTCGGTGACGGTGTCGGAGATTCTGGACCGCTTCAAGGAGAGGCGGGTGGGGTTGAGTGTGGAGCAGCAGTACGAGCAGGCGCGGGTGCAGCGCGCGGCGGTGGTGCTGAAGGAGTTTCTGGCGGAGCGCGGGCGGCAGTTTGCGACGGTGACGCCGGAAGTGCGGCAGATTCCGCCGTCGTCGGTGGAAGTAAACCTGCGCGTGGACGAAGGTGCGAAGGTCAAGGTGGGCAAGATCGAGATCCTGGGCAACAAGGCGTTCGGGGACCGGGCGGTGCGCCGGGCGATGGCGAACTCGCGGCCGATCGGGATTCCCAAGTCGATTTTCCTGGAGAGCCTGTTCTCGAAGACGTTCGACTCGACGAAACTCGAGGAAGATAAGGACCGGATCCGGATGTTCTATTCGCAGCGCGGGTACTTTCTGGCGCGGGCGACGGAGCACACGGTGACGATGCGGGATACGCCGCCGGGGCGGATCTGGTGGTTCCCGCCGATGATCTGGAAGAAGACGAAGCCGGGCAAGAAGGCCGATATCACGGTGACGATGGAAGAGGGGCGGCTGTACCGGCTGGGCAAGATCAACTTCACGGGAGTGAAGCAGTTCAAGACGCTGGACGTGTTCGCGCCGGGGTTGTTCAAGATGGACACGGGCGACATCTTCTCGACCGAGAAGCTGGGCAAGGGCTTGCAGGAGTTGAGCAAACTCTATGGGAATTTCGGCTTCATCGATGCCGTGGCGGAGCCGGATTTCGACCCTCGCCCGGATGGCACGATCGACCTGACGCTGAATATCGACGAAGGCGAGCGGTTTTTCGTCCGGCGCATTGATTTTGAAGGCAACAACACGACGCGCGACAAGGTGATCCGGCGCGAGTTGCTGCTGGATGAAGGGGATGTGTACAACACGCGGTTGTGGGAGTTGTCGATTCTGCGCCTGAACCAGCTTGGGTATTTCGAGGCGCTGAAGGAAGAAGAAGCCGCGCAGATGACGCGCGACACGCGGAACAATACGATCGACATCACGTTGAAAGTGAAGGAGCGCGGGCGCAATTCAGTGAGCCTGAACGGCGGCGTGTCGGGCATCGCGGGTTCGTTCATTGGATTTGGCTACGCGACGAACAACTTCCTGGGCCTGGGCGAGACGCTGTCGCTGGACGCGCAGTTGGGCGATCGCGTGCGCAACGTGACGTTCGGGTTCACGGAGCCGTACTTCCTGGACCGGCCGATGCAGCTTGGGTTCACGGTGTACACGCAGCGGTTCAACTTCGATCAGGCGCGTGAGGTTTCGCTGTTTTCGGGCCGCAACCTGATTCCGCTGTATGAATCGCTGGGCCGGGAGAATTTGCTGAACTACGTGACGAACGGCGTGGGCGCGACGGTGTTCTGGAGCTATCCGCTGCGGAGGTCGTTCGCGAGGATCAGCCTGACGTACGGCATTGACCGGCAGAATGTCCGGACCCTGAATTCGGCGACGAACGATCAGTTCCAGTTCTCGAACTTCCTGAACTTCGATGGGCCGAACCAGTTGACGGGCATCATCACGAGCCGCGTGGTTCCTTCGTATCAGTACAACACGATCGACCATCCGATCACGCCGTCGCGCGGCAAGAGCATCTTTGCTTCGGTGTCGGTGGCGGGCGGGCCGCTGGGCGGGAACGTGAACACGATCGAGCCGACGTTGTCGTTCACCTATTTCCGGCCGGGTCTGAAGCGCGGCCATGTGATTGGCATGCGCTTGCTGGGGCGGATGATCGCGGGCTATGGAGGACGGACGGCGCCGCCGTTCAACCGGGTGTTCATGGGCGGTGAAAACGACGTGCGTGGGTTCGAGATCTGGTCGATTCTGCCTGCGGTCTATATTCCGAGCGAAGGTGTGACTGAAGTACTGAACGATGATGGATCGGCGCGGTTGCAGCCGGTGATCATCGATGGTGAACGGCAGAACGTGATTGCGACGCAGCGGATTCCGATTTACCAGTTCATTCCGACGGGCGGCGATACGCAGGGTCTGGCGAACTTTGAGTACCGGATTCCGATTGTGGGCCCGGTGGTGCTGGCAGGGTTCTTCGATGCCGGGACGAACCGGATCAGCCTGCCGAATCAGTTGCGGCTGAACCCGGGGCGGGTGGCGGAGCTGAACTTCAACCATCCGGGTGCGGCGTTTGAGAATCAGTCGCAGGTGATCCGGGCGACGCAGCAGATCCGGACATCGACGGGTCTGGAATTGCAGATCATGATGCCGGTGGTGAATGCGCCGTTCCGGCTGTACTGGGCGTACAATCCGACGATTGTGCGCGATTTCTTCCAGCCGCCGCTGGCGGCGGACCCGTCGCTGTTCCCGAATCAGGCGACCATGCTGCGGGCGGCGCAGCAGTTTGCGCGGCCGAGTTCGTGGTTCGAGCGCCGGAGCATGTTCCGGTTTACGATCAGCCGCACGTTCTAGCCGCGGGAAACAGTGTGGCGGCGTGCTAGCATCAAATAGTTTGAGGAGTCAACGCACAGTGAAGATCATGATTCAGTCCCTGGGGATCGCGGCGGCCCTGCTGGTGCTGGCCGCTCCGGCGGCGCGCGCGCAGCAGGCCCCGACCAAGGTCGCCATTATCAACATCCAGAACGCAATTCTGGCGACGAAAGACGGCGAAAAGGCGCGCGAACAGATCCGGGTGAAGTTCGAGCCCCGGTCGAAACAGATCGAGGCGGCGGGCGCCGAGACGCAGAAGTTGCGCGAGCAGTTGCAGAAGACGGCGAATGCGATCTCGGCGGAAGCTCGGGAGAAGCTGTCGCGGGATATCGACGACCGGACGAAGCGGCTGCAGTGGGACAGCGAGGATTTCCAGCAGGAATTGCAGCAGGAAGAGCAGAAGCTGGTAGGCGAGATCGGCCAGCGGATGATCCAGATCATTGACGAGTACGCGAAGGCGAATAACTACTCGGTGGTGCTGGACGTGTCGAGCCAGGCGAGCCCGGTGTTGTGGGCGGCGACGGGGATCGACATCACGGTGGATATCGTGCAGCTTTACGACAAGAAGCACGGCGGGGCGGCCACGGCTCCGGCGGCGGCGAAGCCCGCACCGGCGAAGCCTGCGGCGCCGAAGCCGTAAATCCGTTGATTGGTTTGGAACGAGAGGCCGGTCCCGGGTGGGCCGGCCTCTTCGCTTTGGACTAGAAGCCGGCGGGCACGACGCGGAACAGGGCTTTCCATTCCTGCCTGGCGGGGAGGGAAGGGAGGCCGTGGTACCAGCCGGCGTGGGCGGCGTTGAAGGCGTTGGTAATCGCGGTCATGGGCTCGAAGCAGATGAAGCCGCGGCCCTTGGGCGAGTAGACGACCGCGACATCATAGCCGGGGCCATATTCGACGGTGACGGATTCGCTTCTGCCCTGGACGCGGAAGCGGGCGAAGCCGTCAGGGTCGCGGACGAGTCCGCCAAAGACGTCATCGAGGACGACATCGCCGAGGCGGAAGGGGTTCGAATGGGGGTTGGGGGTGACTTCACCGGTGGGAATGAGGCGATCGGAGAGGGAAAAGCGCTGCTTTGCGGCGAGGGTGACGCGCCATTCGTCCTGGGGGGCGTCGTTGACCTGGAAGTAGGGGTGGAAGCCGAGCGAGACGGGCATGGTTTCGCGGGATTCGTTACGGATGAAGGTTTCGACCTCGAGGGCGCCGTCCTGGAGGCGGTATTCGATTTCGATGGTGTGGGCGAAGGGGAACTGGGCCATCAACTCGGGGTAGCGCCAGAATTCGAGGCGGGCGCGGAGGCGGGTGTCGTCACCGCGGACGATCTGCCAGCGCTTTTCGTACTGGAGGAGTCCGTGGATGGGGGTGTTGTTGGGCCCGGGGCGGACGTTGCCAAGATCGGGATTGAGGGTGTATTTGCGGCCGCCGAAGGAGTAATAAAGGCCGTCGATGCGGTTGGCCCAGGGCCAGAGGAGGGGGTTGCCCAGGAACGTGGGTTTGGCGGCGAACTCGCCGAGGGACTTGTAGGGGGACCAGAAGACCGGCTTGCCCTTCACGGTCATGCTGTAGCTGTTGAGGCCGAGGGAAGGGGCGATGTGGACTTCGATCTGGCGCGCGGAGTCGCGGAGGACGTGGACGGGGATGTTATCGATCATCTTCTGTTCAGCGGGGGAGGGCATGGCGGAGATCAGCAGCGCGGCGAGGCCGGGAAGGGCTTTCATGCTTCGTCATTGTTCCACACTCACGGGGGTTAGCGGGCCTGGTCTTCGAGGGCAGGGTCGCGGGGGTCGAAGGCCGTTTCGTCCTGGCAGCACTGGCATCTGCCGGGCGAATAGGTGCGGATGGCGCAGACCTCGCACCAGTAGGTGATGACGAGGGGTTTGCCATCGCGGACGACGAACATGGCTTTGCGGTAAATGGGGTCGAGGCGGAAAGCATCCGGGGGAACGGGTTGGCCGGCGGCTTCGAAGAGTTCGGGGCGGACGCGTTCATCGTGGAGGACGGCGAGGGACTCGGGGTCGGCTTCGAGGCGGAAGCGGCGGCCATCGGCGGTCTCAAGGATGGGCGGTTGGCCTTCGGGATGGACGAGGCGGCCGCGGATGCGGGCGGGGGCACCGGCGGGCGCGAGAGCCCAGGCGGGCGCGAGGAGAGAGAGGGAGATCGCAGTCCGGCGGGTCATCTCTCTGGTTGGATGTCAGACGGGCGGTTTGCGATTCGCGCGGGCGGGGTGGAGCATCCGGAGGCCATTGAAGGTGACGAGGAAGGTGGCGCCCATGTCGGCGAGGACGGCCATCCAGAGGGTGGCCGAACCGGCCATGGCGGCGGCGAGGAAGGCGAGTTTGAGGGTGAGAGCGAGACCGATGTTCTGCTTGATGACGGCGACGGTGCGCCGGGCATGGCGCAGGAGGAAGGGGAGGCGGGAGAGGTCGTTGGCCATGAAGACGACATCGGCGCTTTCGCGGGCGATGTCGGTGCCCTGACGGCCGAGGGTGATGCCGAGGGAGGATTCGGAAAGGGCGAGGGCGTCGTTGACGCCGTCGCCGAGCATGGCGACGGGGCCGGTTTCGGAGCGGATCTGGCGGACGGCGGCGGCTTTGTCCTCGGGCAGGAGGCTGGCGCGGACTTCGGGGATGCCGGCATCGCGGGCGGCGGCATCGGCGGAGGCGGGGTGGTCGCCGGTCAGCATGACGAGGCGGTGGATGCCGAGGGACTTGAGTTCATCGACGACCCAGCGGGCCTCGGGGCGGACGGGGTCGGCGACGCCGAGGACGGCCCAGGGTTCGTCGTCGCGCCCACAGACGACGACGCTCTGGGAGGATGCGCCAAGGCGGCTGATTTCGGCATTGAGGCGGGGGTGGGCGAGGCCCTTGTCCTGAAGGAGGCGGGCGCCTCCGGCCCAGAAAGTGCTGCCGTCGAGGGAGGCTTCTGCGCCGCGGCCTTCGAGGTTGTTGAAAGAAGTGGCGGCCGGGGCGGGCGCGATGCCCTGGGCGGCGCCGTGACGGAGGATAGCGCGGGCGAGGGGGTGTTCACTGGCCTGTTCCAGGCTCATCAGCGAGGAGAGGATCTGTTCGGGCGGGTTCCCGTTGAGGGGGACGAGTTCGCGGACTTCGGGTCGTCCGGCGGTGAGGATGCCGGTTTTATCGAAGGCGACGGCGCGAATGCGGGCGGCCTCTTCGAGGAAGGCGCCGCCTTTGACGAGGACGCCGTGGCGGGCGGCGGAGGTGATGGCGGCGACGACACTGACAGGCGTGGAGATCACGAGGGCGCAGGGGCAGGAGATCAGCAGGACGACCATGCCCTGGTAAAACCACTCGCTCCAGACGCCGGCGGCGAACAGCGGGGGGATGACCATGACGCTGAAGGCGAGCAGGAAGACGGCGGGGGTGTAGTAGCGGGCGAACTTTTCGACGAACTGTTCGCTGGGGGCGCGGCGGGACTGGGATTCCTCGACCATCCGGATCATGCGGGCGAGGGTGGAGGACTCAGCGGCGTGGGTGACGCGGAGATCGAGAAGTCCGTTTTCGTTGATGGTGCCGGCGAAGACGGGGTCGCCGGGGCCGCGGTCGACGGCGACGCTTTCGCCGGTGATCAGGGCCTGATCGACGCGGGAGTGGCCCCGGAGGACTTCGCCATCGCAGGGGATTCGTTCACCGGGGCGCACACGGACGACCGCGCCGACGGCGACGCGGGCGACGGGCGTTCTGTGTTCGTGTTCGGCCGGGCCTTCGCCGTGCAGGACGGAGGCTTCCGGGGGGGCGACCTGGAGGAGGCGGGCGATGGCGTCGCGGGCGCGGGTCATGCTCCAGGATTCGAGCCAGACGGCGAGGCAGAAGAGGAAGGAGAGGGTGGCGGCCTCGGTCCATTCACCGAGCGCGGAGGCGCCGATGACGGAGAGGACGACGAGGAGGTTCATGTCGGGACGGAGGGAGCGAAGGGCGATCCAGGCTTTGGGCAGGGCGTGGATGGCGCCGGAGACGATGGCGATCCAGTAGAGGAGGAGGGCGCCGGCGGGGATTTCGTGGTGATGGTGGCCGTGTTCGTGGCCGTGGCCGTGGTGCTGGTGGGCGAGGAGGGTTTCGAGGAGGTGGCCGGAGTCGAGGCCCTGCCAGAGCATGGCGGAGAGGAGGGTGAGGCCACTGATCCAGGTGAGGGCGCGGCGGCCGTGGAGGTCCCAGAAGGAACGCTGGGTGCCGGGTTGGTCCGTCCAGGGGAAGCAGCGCATGCCGGTGGCGGCAACGGCCTGTTCGATGGCGGGTCCGGTGACGCGTTGGGGGTCGAATTCGACGGTCATGCGGGCCTGAAAGACGTCGAAGTGGAGTTCGCGGATGCCCGCGACCTGGCTGAGGGTGCGGCGGAGGAGAGAGACTTCCTCGGCGCAGTCCATGCCCTGGATCCGGTAAGTGGCTTGGTGGTTAATGAGAACTACTCCTCATTTGTATTGTAGACCGGAAAGGCGAGTTGCGCGCGGGCAGTGAACGGGCGTACACTGAGGACAGTTGCATGACTGTGCAAGTGTAAGACTGGCGGAAAGAGGTTGAATGGCCCGAGCGACACCCAAGCCTGAATGTGGACCGGCGGATCACCGGGCGGGCCCGCGGCACCTGCCGGTGGGGCCGGAGGCGCTGGAGCGGGCGGCGGCGATCTTCCGGGCGCTGGGCGAGGTACCGAGGCTGCGGCTGCTGGCGTTGTTGAGTCAGGGGCCGAGTTGTGTCTCGGAGTTGGCGGGGGCGGAGGGCGAGGATCTGTCGACGATTTCGCAGCGGTTGCGGGTGTTGCGGGCGGAGCGGCTGGTGAAGCGGCAGAGGCAGGGCAAGCACATCAATTATTCGCTGGCGGACCAGCACATCCTGGATTTGGTTTTTAATGCGCTGGCGCACGCCAGCGAAGCGCCGGCCACGGTAGTGGCCGGGGTGACGAAGGATCCGAGTGTCTTAAGGAAAGGAAGAGTCCGATGACCGAACATCTCATTCATGCGAATCATCCCCACGTCCACGGAGAAGGCTGCGGCCACACGGCCGTGAAGCACGGCGACCACGTGGATTATCTGCACGACGGCCACCTGCATTCGATGCATGGTGACCATGTGGACGAGCACGTGGTGGAAGTGAGTGTGGCGAATCCGGACGTCTGCACGCCGGAGCACGCGTGTGGGGGCCACGAAGCGGGGCATGTGCATGGGCCGGATTGCGGGCACGAAGCGGTGCCCCACGGGGATCATGTGGATTACCTGGTGAACGGTCATCTGCATCATCCGCACGGAGGGCACTGTGATGATCACGGCCGGCTGGAAGTGGTCTAGCTAGCCGAGCAGGGCGGCCGGCATTCTGGCCGGCGGCCGGAAACCGCCCGCGTACCGTCCGAGGAGGGCGGGCGCGGGCACTTCGACGACGCCTCGGCGGAGACGGAGGAGACCGAGGCGGGTCATGGCGGTAAGACCGCGATGGAGGGTAACGCGGGTGCATCCGGCCATCCGGGCGAGGGTTTCCTGAGTAAGGGGGAGGTTGACGGCGGAAGCGGCATCACTGCGGCTGAGAGGTTCGCAGAGGTCCCAGAGCATGCGGGGGAGGCGGTCCTCGATCGGTTCAGTGAGGCAGGCGGAGAGGCGCTGCATGATTTCCTGCTGACGGCGGACGGCCTGGGCAAGAACGGAGAGGGCGAGGGAGGGATCGGCGGAGCAGGCCTGGAGCCAGCGGTCGCGCTCGAATCGCAGAAGTTCAGAAGTGACGAGAACGCGTGTCTCCAGTTGGAGAAGATCACCGCCAAAAGCCTGTTCGGGGCCGATCCATTCCCCGGGTTGGAGGACGCTGAGCATCATTTCCATGGTGGGCGTGGCGCGGTAGGTGACAAAGCCGGCGCCGCGCTGGAGGAAGTATACATAGCGAGGAGGGAAGCCCCGGCGAAGGAGCGGTCCTGCTTTGGGAGGCCAGTAGATGAGTTGGGCGCCGGCGCGCGTGAGGGCGTCGCCGAGAGCGTCCCGGGCGAAGAAACAGCCATTCTCTATTTGCATAAAATCCCCGTATGCAATCCACTGCATTATATATGCACTTTTGCAGAAGAGCGAGAGGAATTTTTGCGGATCAACCGGGCTGGGGGGGATTGCGAACGAGGCGGGCGAACCCGGAGCCGGCGGCGAAGTCCGATTCGAGGGTGGAGGAGGCGAGGCGGCGGCGGAGGCCGGCGAGTTGGGTTTCGACCAGTTCGAGGGCGGCGGCGATTTCGGCGGGGTTGGTGGCGAGGATGTCCTGCCAGATTTCGTAGCTGCTGAGGGCGAGGCGGGTCATGTCGTGGAGACCGGGACCGGCGGTAGCGGCGACGGCGGCGGCATCGGGGCGGGCGGCGAGGGCGGCGGCGAGAGCGGTGGAGAGGAGTTGGGGGGCGTGGGACGCGGCGGCGACCAGGCGGTCGTGCTCGGCGGGAGAGAGCCAGCGGGTGCGAGCGCCGGCGGCTTCGAGCAGGGCGGTGAATTCGAGGGTGATGGGCGCGTGGCGAACCTCTTCGGAGGCGGGGGTGAGCAGGTAAGGGCGGTTGGCGAAGAGGGTGGATTCGGCGGCCTCGACGCCGCGGGCTTCTTTTCCGGCCATGGGGTGGCCGCCGAGGAAGAGAGCCTGATCGAGACAGGCGCGGGCTTTGTCGACAATGGCCTGTTTGGTGCTGCCTGCGTCGGTGATCAGCATGCCGGGGCGGGCGAGGGGGCGGAGGGCTTCGATGGTATCCAGAATGCGGGAGATGGGCTGGGCGAGGTAGAGGACATCGGCGAGGGTGGCGGCCTCTTCGAGGGTGGCTCCGCGGTCGATGGCGCCACGGGCGATGGCGGCGTCCAAGGTGGCGGGTGAACTGACGCCGAGCAGGAGGCCGCGGAAGCCCGCGGCGCGCAGGGCGAGTCCGAAGGATCCTCCGATGAGGCCGACGCCGGCGATGGCGATGGTCTGGATCACGGTAATGGCCTAGAGGGTTCGATCGACGGCCGGAGCGATGATGCGGAGTTGGGCCATCAGGGTTTCGAACTGATCGGGGTAGAGCGATTGGGCGCCGTCGCTGAGGGCGCGGTCGGGGTCGGGGTGGACTTCGACGAGAAGGCCGTCTGCGCCGGCGGCGACGGAGGCGCGGGCCATGGGGATGACTTTGTCGCGGCGGCCGGTGCCGTGGGAGGGGTCGGCCATGATGGGCAAGTGCGAAAGTTTCTTGACGACGGGGATGGCGGCGAGGTCCATGGTGTTGCGGGTGTAGGTCTCGAAGGTGCGGATGCCGCGTTCGCAGAGGATGACCTGGTAGTTGCCGCCGGAGAGGATGTATTCGGCGGAGAGGAGGAGTTCCTCGATGGTGGCGGCGATGCCGCGTTTAAGGAGAATGGGGCGGGGGGAGCGGCCGAGTTCGCGGAGCAGGGTGTAGTTCTGCATGTTGCGGGCGCCGACCTGGAGGACATCGGCGTAGTGTTCGAGCAGGGGGATCTGGGTCTGGTCCATGACCTCGCTGACGACGAGGAGATCGTGGGCGTCGGCGGCGGCGCGAAGCAGGCGGAGGCCCTCTTCGCCGAGGCCCTGGAAGCTGTAGGGCGAACTCCGGGGTTTGAAGGCGCCGGCGCGGATCATTTTGGCCCCGGCGCGGGCGACAGCGGCGGCGGTGGTCTGGATCTGGTCCTCGGTTTCGACGCTGCATGGCCCGGCGGCGACGACGAGTTCAGGGCCGCCGATTTTAACGCCGTTAGCGAATTCGATGATGGTGCCTTCGGGCTTGAAGGCGCGGGCGGCGAGTTTGTAGGGCGAGGTGACGCGATGGCACTCCTTGACGCCGGGCATGACCTGGAGGTCGTCAGGTGAGAGGTCGCCTTCGGGGCCGACGCCGCCGAGGACGGTGTGGATCATGCCGGTGGAGCGATGAACCGAGAAATTGAGCATGACGAGGCGGTCGATCACGCTCTGGATCTGCTCTTCGGTGGAGCCGGCCTCCATAACCACGATCATGACTGGTTCTCCTTCTCCATCCGTTCGCGTTGCAGGGTGCGCATTTCGTCGATGATGCGTTCAAAGAGGCGGCGGACGGCGGCCTCGGAGAGGGGGCCGCCATTGCCGCCGATGACGTTGCGGAAGACGGCGTCCTCGCGTTTGGGCTCGTAGATGGGGAACTGCATTTCTTTCTTGATCGCACCGATTTTTTCGACGACGGCAGCGCGGGCGTTGAGGCGTTCGAGGATGGCGAGGTCGATTTGATCGATGGCGTCGCGGTGCTGGTCGAGGAGGCGGAGGGCTTCTTCCTGGGTCACTGGGAGGCCTCCGCGGGGGTAGTGAGTTCCCGGGCAAAGGCTTCGAGGCGGGCGGGGAGACCGGGATCGGAGCCGTGGTCTTCGACGAGGCGCATCAGGGCGCTGCCGACGACGGCGCCGTCGGCATACTGGCCGATGGCCTGGACGTGCTCGGCGCGAGAGACGCCGAAGCCGACGGCGACGGGAAGATCGGAGAGGATGCGGATCTTTTCGACGAGCGGAGCGACGCCGGCGGCGACGGAATCCTGCTCGCCGGTGACGCCGGTACGGGAGACGACGTAGATGAAGCCGGAGGAGTATTCGGCGACGAGTTTGAGGCGGCGTTCGGTGCTGGTGGGGGCGGCGAGGAAGACGGTGTCGAGGCCGTGGCGGCGGAGTTGGGCGACGGGTTCGGCGGCCTCTTCGACGCTGAGGTCGGTGAGGAGGACGCCGTCGATGCCGCGGCGGGCGGCCTCTTCGCCGAGTCGGTCGAATCCGAAGCGGAGCAGCGGGTTCATGTAACTGAACAGGAGGATGGGGATCTCACTTCTTTCGCGGATGCGGCTGGCGATCTCGAGGACGCGGGCGACGGTGGCGCCGGCGTGGAGGGCGCGGTCGGAAGCGCGCTGGATGACGGGTCCGTCGGCGATGGGGTCGGAGAAGGGGACGCCGAGTTCGAGGATATCGGCGCCGCCGCGTTCGAGGGCGAGGGCGAGTTCGGGGGTCAGATCGGGGCTCGGGTCGCCGGCGGTGAGATAGGCGACGAGAGCGGGCCGGCCCTGGAACTTGCGCTGGGCGAAGCGGCGTTTGATACGGGGACTACTTTCCATCGGGGTTATCCAATTCCGGGAGGTTTTCGCGGTAGATGTCGGTGTCTTTGTCGCCGCGGCCGGAGAGGTTGACGAGGAAGATCCGGCCTTCGGCGGAGGGGGCGCGGCGGAGGGCTTCGGCGACGCCGTGGGCGGATTCGAGGGCGGGGATCAGGCCTTCAGTGCGGGCGAGGGTCTGGGCGGCGGCGAGAGCTTCGGCGTCGTTGACGGAGACATACTCGGCGCGTTTCTGGTCGTGGAGCCAGGAGTGTTCGGGGCCGATGAGGGCGTAGTCGAGGCCGGCGGAGACGGAGTGGGTCAACGAGACCTGGCCTTCGGCGTCCTGGAGGAGGTAGCTGTATGCGCCGTGAAGGACGCCGGGGCTGCCGCCTTCAAAGCGGGCGGCGTGCTGGCCGATGCCGGGGCCGCGTCCGCCGGCTTCGACGCCGACGAGGGCGACATCGCGGTCGGGGACGAAGGCGGTGAAGATGCCGATGGCGTTGGACCCGCCGCCGACACAGGCGAAGACGGAGTCGGGGAGGCGTCCGGTGCGTTCGAGGATCTGGGCGCGGGCTTCATCGCCCATGCAGCGATGGAAATCGCGGACCATCATCGGGTAGGGGTGAGCGCCGAGGGCGGAGCCGAGCAGGTAATGCGTCTCGTGGACATTGGTGACCCAATCGCGCATCGCTTCGCTGATGGCGTCCTTGAGGGTGCGGGAGCCGTTGTTGACGCCGGCAACGCGGGCGCCGAGCAGGCGCATGCGAAAGACGTTGAGGCGCTGGCGGCGCATGTCTTCCTCGCCCATATAGACGGTGCAGTCCATGCCGAACAGGGCGCAGACGGTGGCGGTGGCGACGCCATGCTGGCCGGCGCCGGTTTCGGCGATGATGCGTCGTTTGCCCATGCGCCGGGCAAGCAGGACCTGGCCGAGGCAGTTATTGATCTTGTGGGCGCCGGTGTGGAGGAGGTCTTCGCGTTTGAAGAAGAGGCGGGCGCCGCCGAGTTGGGCGGAGAGGCGCTTGGCTTCGTAGAGCGGGGTGGGGCGGCCGGCGTAATTGTGGAGCAGATCGTCGAGTTCGCGCTGGAACTCCGGGTCCTGGCGGGCGTCGCGGTAGGCCTGTTCGAGTTCTTCGAGCGGAGCCATCAGGGTTTCGGGGACATACCGGCCGCCGTAGGGGCCGAAGTGGCCGCGGGCGTCGGGCAATTGCGGTGGAGTGCTCATCTAGTCGGTCTCCCTCACGGCCTTGACGAAGGCCTTCATCTTTCCATGATCCTTCCGGCCGGGTTCGATCTCCAACCGGGAGCAGGCGTCGACGCCCCAGGGGCGGACCTGGCGGACGGCGGCGGCGACATTGTCGGGGCCGAGTCCGCCGGCGAGGATGATGGCACGGCCGGCCTCGCGGGCGATGGTCCAATCGAAGGTGCGTCCGGTGCCGCCGCGTTCGGGTCCGGCCGGGGTATCGAGCAGGATGATCTCGGCGAGGCTTTGGCGCGCCAGGGCCTGCCAGCCCGGGGAACCGGCGGAGAGGGCCTGCCACCAGCGGAGGCGGACGGGGCGATCGGGGGCGCCGTGGAGTTGGACGGCGTCGAGTCCGACGAGGGCGGCCATCTCCTCCATCTCCTCGGCGGTGGCGTCGACAAAGACGCCGATGCGGAGGACGTCGGGGGGCAGGTCTCGAACGACGCAGCGGGCCTGGGCTTCGTTCACATACCGGGCGCTCCCTGGCCAGAAGTTGAGGCCGATGGCGTCGACGCCGGCCTCGGCGGCGGCCTGGGCGTCGCCGGGGGTGGTAATACCGCAGATTTTGACGCGCGTCATGAGCGCAATGCCCGCAGCGTGGCCGCAGGGTCTCCCGACTTCATCAGATATTCGCCGACCAGGAATGCGTGGAAGCCGGCGGCGCGGAGGCGCAGCACGTCATCGGGGCCATGGATGCCGCTTTCGGCGACTTTGACAAGGCCGGAGGGGATCAGGGCGGCGAGGCGTTCAGAGGTTTCGAGCGAGACGGTGAAGGTGCGCAGATCGCGGTTGTTGACGCCGACGATTTCGGCGCCGGATTCGAGCGCCCGGTCGAGTTCGGCTTCGTCGTGGACTTCGACGAGGGAGGCCATGCCGAATTCGGCGGCGAACTGGCGGAAGGCCTTGAGTTGAGGCCGGTCGAGGAGGGCGGCGATGAGCAGGATGGCGTCGGCCCCGGCGCCGGCGGCCTCGATGATGTCGAGTTCGTCGATGGTAAAGTCCTTGCGCAGGACGGGGACCATGGCGGAGGAGCGGGCCATTTTCAGATCGCTGAGGGAACCCTGGAAGAAGTCGCGGTCCGTCAGGACGGAGAGAGCGGCGGCGCCGCCGGCAAAGTAGGAGCGCGCCTGGGCGCCGGGGTTGAAGTCGGGGGCGAGCACGCCCTTGCTGGGGCTGGACTTTTTGATTTCAGCGATGATGGCCGGGGGGCGGGCCGTGAGGGCGGCCTTGAAGTCGCGGCGCTGTCCGCTCTGGTAGCGGGCGTTCTGCTCCATGCCCTTGCGCAGAGGGGCCTTGGCGGCCACTTCCTGCCGTTTGCGGTCCACGATCCGGGCGAGAATGTCGGGGATTTCCTGGGTCATGAAGGGAAACCTTCAGGATATCAAAAAGGCGTCCGCAATCCCGCAAAAAGCGGCAGGGCCTCGCCCGGATGGGGAGGCCCTGCTGGCAGCTCTGATTGGAATCTGGATTAGTTCCGGTCAGGCAGGATGATGAAGTCGAAGGGAGCGCCACCGCCGACGGCATCAACAGCGATCACGGTCCGGATCATGTTGTTCCAGGTGACGAGACGATGGGAGTCGATGGCCACCGTCTTGGTCCCGGCGACAGCAACGCGAGCCTGGTAGTTGCCGGTGGGCACGGTGAGGTAGTTGGAAGCGGCCTTGAAGGGGACGTTGCTCAAGGTGGCGTCCTTCCCCATGAGGGTTTCGAAGGGGGTGGTGACGTAGACATCGACCGCGGGGGCGCCGGGAGCGCCGTGCACGACGCGGATCTTGACACCGTTGTTGGCAGGCAGTTCGTTGTCGTCCGCGAGGACCACCACTTCAAAACCGGGGGCGCCGCCGCCGGCGTAGCCCATGGCGATGGCGGTGTAGTCCTGGCCAGCGGCGAGCGTGGCAGGCAGGGTGGCGACGACCGTGTCGGTACCGGTGACATTGATGCCGAAAGTGTAAGCGCCGGCGGGGACGGACAGATACTCGGAATATTGACGGAAGGGGAGGTTCTCCAGGACCTTCGCGCCATTCACGGTGATATCAACGGCGGGCGCGTCAGGGGAGGCGTGGACGACGCGGATGCGGGCATTGGTGGCCTGAGCGGAGGCAAGACCGCTCGTGAGGATCAGCAGCGCGGCTGCGGACAACAGAAACTTTTTCATGATTTTCCCTCTGTCTTGAACTTGGGGCTGTATCGCCCCACGTAGACTGAGGTGCTCGAACTGGTCTGGCGGGTGTATTTTATTGACTCAAAAAAAATCGTAGCGGATGCCGGCGCGGACGAGACGCGGCGGGCCGAGCAACGGTGTGGGACTGAATCCGGCGACGATTTCGCGGTCCAGAGCGTTTTCGACGGCGAGCACGCCGGACCATTTCGCGCCGAGCCGATGTTGGGCCGTGACGTGCGCAACAGCGAAGCCGGGCAGGCGGAAGCGGTTCAAGTCGTCTTCGAACTGCAGGGAACTGCCGCGCACTCCGGCGGCGAGCGATGCCCGTGCGCTGGTCCACAAGAGTTGGCCGGAAAACTGGTGACGCGGGATCTGAGGCAGCCAGAGGCCGCCGGCGAAATTGGAGCGGGCCCAGAGCCAGTTGCCTTCGGCGCGCAGGCGGCCCCAGCGCTGGCTGACGGAGGCTTCGGCGCCGTTCGAGACGGCCGAGCCGGCGTTATCGCGCTGGCGGGTGATCAGGGCGGGGGTGACGGAGCGGGTGACGTTGGTGATCAGGTCACTAAGCGAGTTGCGGAAGAAAGTAACCGTGACCAGGGTCCGCTCGAGGCGGAAGTCGGCGCCGGCCTCGAGGCCGGTCAGGGCTTCGGGGCCGAGCGCGGGGTTGGCCTGAGTGAGGGCGTTACCGGCGCGGAAGTCGCGGTAGAGTTCATTGAGTGTCGGTGCGCGGAAGGCGCGGTAAGCGGAGGCGCGGGCGCGCCAGAGTCCCTGGGTGAAGGTGAAGCCGCCGCTGGGGCTCCAGAATTCGCGGGCGCCGGCGACGTGGCGGCGCAGACCGCCGAGCCAGCGGGTTTTCTTCCACGCGCGGTCGGTTTGGACGAAGAGGCCGTGCTGGGTCTGGGCGCCGCCGCCTTCGCGGTAGCCGGCGGGGAAGAGGGTTTCGCGGCTGACGCCCTCGGCGCGGTTGAGGTCGGCGCCAGCGAGCAGGTTCCAGCTTGCGCCGCTGCCGCGCCAAAGCAGCGCGCCGCCGGTGGCATCGGCGGGGACGCTCTGCAAGGTGGTCAGGCGCTCGGAGGCTCGGCCCGCGGTGATGGCGGAAAAGCTGGCTCGGTATTCGACGCGGCTGTGGTAGCCGAGGGCGGAGAACAGGCCCGCTCCGGCTTGCCGGGTGTAGTGGGCGGCGGCGGTGCCGAGGCCGGTGGAATTGCGCTGGAGAGCAGTGCCGTTGTCGCGTTCTTCGGCGAGCACATCGGCGCGCAAAAAGAGATTCTGACCTGCGCCAGCGCGGTCGAGGCGCAGCGCGCCTCCGGTGAAGCGGGTATTGGCCCGGGTGTCAATCACTCCGCGCACACTCGCGGGAACGATATAGTAGCCATCCGTGGTGAAGGCGCGGCCATGGCCCGACAACCACCAGCCTGGGCCGGGTTGCCACGCGCCGCCGGCATTCAACTGATGGGTGCCCCGGTTGCCGGTTTCGTAGCCCATCGTCCAGCGGCGGGCAGCGGGTTCACGCGAAAACAGGGCGACGGCGCCGCCCATGGCGCGATCGCCGAAGACGCTGGTGGAGGCGCCGCGCGAGACTTCGACACGCTCGAACTCTTCCGGTGCGAGGCGGGTCCAATAGACCCAGCCGCCGAACGGGTCGTTGACCGGAATGCCGTCCCACAGGACGAGTGTCCGGCTGGCGCCGGTGGAGCCGAGGCCGCGCAGCGAGACGCCCTGGGTGGTGGGATTGGCGGCGAGGGAACTGGTCCGGCGGAAGAGGGCGAAGCCGGGGATCATGCGCAGGCGGTCGTCGATGTTAACACCCGGCGTGGCGGCGAGGGCGTCGCGGGACCAAGTGGTGATGGAGGCGGGCGATTCGGCTTCGATGCGTTCGGCGACCGTGATGGTGGTGGCGAGGGGTTCAACCGGGGGGGGCGGGTCTTGTGCCCAGCCAGGCGTCAGGGCCGACAATGCGAGCGCCCAGCCAGCCATTGTCCGCGGGGTCCAGATTCCGGGTGGTGAATACAACTTGCGCACAGTCTTCCAGAAGGGGCGTCAGCGCGTCAGCCCGCCTGCGGCGGGAGGCGAGCGCCAGATACCTCAGGATAGCGTAGACATCGCCCTCGACCGGGGTCAGCACATCAAAATCCTGGGTCCGGAAACGGACACGCGCACCCTGAGCGGTCAGGCGCCAGGCCAGATAGGCGCAGCACTCGACGGACTCCTCGAACCATTCGTCGTGTTCGGGGCCGGCCTGGAGGTCGAGGGCGAGATCGATCAGATGTTCCTGCTCCCGGGCGAACTCTCGCACCTGGAGTTCTCCGGTGTGCGCGGTGGCCTTCCAATCGACATGGCGGGCGCTTTCCAACTGCTGATAAGGGCGGATGCGGTAGAAGTCGTGGCCGCGGCCACGGAACAGGGTTTCGGCTTCACCCTGCACGTCCGTCAGGATCTCTTCGAAGGCCGGTTTGGGTTCGAGCGCCGGGTAGACGATCACGTCGCGGCGCATGGTCACCTGCATCCGGCGCTCGGCGAAGCCGAAGGGGAATCGCGAGGCGAACTGGAAGCTGTCCTCGCGATGGACGCCGCGGCGGCGGAAGTGGACTTCCATCATCTCTTCGATCGTGGCGCCGCCGGGCAGCACGGGAAAGTAGAGAGAACCGGCGAAAACGCTGTCCTCAACCCCCGACAGATGCAGCGAAAACGAGGGGAACCACCGCTTCTCGTTCTTGAGCAGGATGCGCGCCTCGGTGGCTCTTCGGGCGCAGACATGGTCCGGCAGCAGCACGTCCAATTCCAGCCCCGACAAGCCCAACCGGCTGACGAATCCCGAAACCATCAGCGTCGCCAGCATCGCCGCGAGCAGCAGAAACAGCAGATTATTGGCCGAAAGGAACGCCGCGAGGCCGACCATCACCGAAGCGGCGATATAAACCGCGCCCGATTTGGTGACCCGCTCACGGACGCGCATCTTCAGCCAGCGGCGAAACCACCGCCAGCGCCGCCCGGCCCAACTTTGCATCCGCCGCAGTTTCATTTGTGACGCGTTCGTCCCAACCATGCCACAATGGCAGGTTTATGTCGAGTCCCGCCCAGCCCCGCCTGCAACGCTCGCTCGGCCTGTTCGAGTTGCTCATTATGGGCGTCATCATGGTGCAGCCGACCGCGCCGATGCCGCCGTTCGGCGCTATCAGCGACGGAGCGAAGGGCCATGTCGTCACCGTCGTCCTGATGGCCATGTTCGCCATGATGCTGACCGCGATCAGTTATGGCCGGATGGCGCGCGCCTACCCGCTGGCCGGTTCAGCCTATTCCTACGTGGCGCGCGAGGTGCATCCGGCGGCGGGCTACATCACCGGGTGGTCGATGCTGCTGGATTATGTCGTCAATCCCGTGATCTGCACGATCTGGTGCGCGAAAGCCATGCTGAACCTGTTTCCGCAGGCGCCCTACGCGTTCTGGGCGATCTTCTTCGTGGCGCTTTTCACCGGGTTGAACCTGCGCGGCATCCGGGCCACCGCGCGGACCAACCAGATTCTGACGGCCATCATGGGGGTGGTGATCGTCTGGACCGTCGGCGCCATGATCCGCTTCGTTTTCGGGAACGAACCCGCGTCTTCGGACTTCATTCGCCCCTTCTATGATCCCGACCTCTTCTCCTGGCGCTCGATCTCGAACGGCGCCTCGATCGCCGTGCTGACCTACATCGGCTTCGACGGCATTTCGACCCTGTCCGAGGAGGTCAAGAACCCGCGGCGGAACATCCTGCTCGGGACGGTTGGCACCTGTCTGATCATCGGGATCCTGTCGCTGGTCCAGGTGTACTGGGGCCAGATGGTCTGGCCCGCGAAAGAGGCCTATCCGGACATCGACACGGCCTACCTGCACATTGCCGGACGCGCGGGCGGCGACCTCCTGTTCCAGACCCTGACGTGGATTCTGGTGCTGGCCACGATCGGCTCGGCTTCGGGCGCGATGCTGGCCGGCGCGCGGCTTTTATACGGCATGGGCCGCGACGGCGCCCTGCCGAAGGGCTTCTTTGGGCATGTTCATCCCGTCCGGCGGATTCCGAGCAACAATGTGCTGCTGATTGGGGTCGTGTGCCTGGTGGGCGCGTTTCTGATCAGCTACCAGATGGGCGCCGAACTGCTCAATTTTGGGGCTTTGATCGGGTTCATGGGCGTCAATCTGTCGTCTTTGCTGCACTACTACGTACGCAAACGCGACCGCCACTGGTCCCATCTGGTCTTCCCGGCGGTCGGTTTCCTGGTCTGCTTCTACCTCTGGCTCAGCCTGAGTTGGACGGCCAAACTGGTGGGGGCTTCCTGGATGACGTTTGGTGTGGTGTACGGCGCCTGGAAGACCCACGGTTTCAAGAAGGATCTGATCAACTTCGACGTGCCCACCGACGACTAGTCCGGGGCGGGCGCGGAAACCGGCCCGCCGGATGCAAATTTTGGCGTCTCCCCGGCTGTTGCCATCATCTATCTAGGAGTGCTTTGGTCCGGATTTATCTGCATGATAAATAATGAGGCAGGCCGCGTCCGGGCGGCTTGACCAGGCTCGCCGGGGATGCTACCTTGTCATAAAGGACCGAATTAGTCCGAGATGCTAAAGCTCACCAAGAAAGCCGACTACGGCCTGATCAGCCTCAAGCACCTGGCCCTTCGACCGGACCGGGGCGCTTCGAGCGCGAAGGAGATGTCGGAAGCATACCGGATTCCGCTCCCGATTTTGGCTAAAGTGTTGCAAAGAATGGTGAAAGAAGGGTTTCTGTTGTCCGAGCAGGGAACCAATGGCGGATACCGGCTGGCCCGAGACCCGGCGACGATCACCACGTTGGAGGTGATTCGGGCGATCGATGGACCGATCATCCTGACTTCGTGCTTCACCGACCACGGTGACTGCGATCTGTCGGAGAACTGCACGGTGCGCGAGCCGCTGCGCAAAGTGCATGAAGGAATCTTGCGGCTGCTGGACAGTATCACAATATCGGACCTGACGGACGAGACGGGGACGCCTGGGGTGCTGCCGCCCCAGGCGGAAATAGCTGGTCTGACGGTTCTGCGAAGTTAAGGGAGAGAGTTTAGGAAGCCATGTTGAAATTCCCGATTTATCTGGACAACCACGCCACCACGCCAATGGACCCGCGCGTGTTTGAGGCGATGAAGCCGTTCTTCATCGAGCACTTCGGCAACGCCGCCAGCCGCAACCACGCCTTCGGGTGGGAAGCGGAAGAGGCGGTCGAGAAGGCGCGCAAGCAACTGGCTGAGCTGGTTGGCGCCACGGCGAAAGAGATCGTGTTCACGAGCGGCGCCACGGAGTCGAACAACCTGGCGCTGAAGGGCGTGGCCGAGATGTATGCCCAGAAGGGTAACCACATCATCACGGCCGCGACCGAGCACAAAGCGGTACTGGACACCTGCAAGCGGCTGGAAAAGCATGGCTGCAAGGTGACGTATCTGCCTGTGCGCCCGGACGGGCTGATCGATCTGGACCTCCTGAAGGACGCCTTCACCGATCAGACGATCCTGGTTTCGATCATGTACGGGAATAACGAGATCGGTACGATTCAGCCGATCCGCGAGATCGGCGCGATGTGCCGGGAGCGCGGCGTTCTGTTGCACACCGACGCGACGCAGGCGGTCGGCAAGATCCCGGTGAACGTGCTCGCGGACAACATCGACCTGATGAGCTTCACCGGCCACAAGATGTACGGGCCGAAGGGCGTGGGCGCGCTGTATGTACGCCGCAAGAACCCGCGTGTGCAGTTGACCGCCCAGTTGGACGGCGGCGGTCACGAACGCGGAATGCGTTCGGGCACGCTGAATGTTCCGGGCATCGTTGGTTTTGGGGCCGCCGCTGCGCTTGCCCAGGCCGAGATGGAAGCCGACATGACGAAGGCCCGCGCCCTGCGCGACCGGCTGCAGAAGGCGATCGAGGCTGAACTCGATGAAGTTTACATTAACGGCACGATGGAGCACCGTCTGCCGCACAATCTCAACATCAGCTTTGCCTACGTGGAGGGCGAGAGCCTGTTGATGGGGATCAACGATATCGCGGTCTCCTCGGGTTCCGCCTGCACGTCAGCCACGCTGGAGCCGAGCTACGTGCTGAAGGCGCTGGGGGCCGGCGATGACCTGGCGCACTCCTCGATCCGTTTCGGCATCGGCCGGTTCACGACCGAGGAGGAGATCGACTACACGGCCGCGAAGATGATTGACGTAGTGAAGAAGCTGCGCGAACTGTCGCCGCTCTACGAGATGGTCAAAGAGGGTATCGACCTGACGAAGGTGGAGTGGGCGGCACACTAAATATTCAGAGGAAAAAGGGGACGCAAACCATCATGGCTTATTCCGACAAAGTTCTGGACCACTACAACAACCCGCGCAACGTGGGCTCGCTCGACAAGAAGGACCCCTCGGTGGGGACCGGCCTGGTCGGCGCGCCTGAGTGTGGCGACGTCATGAAGCTGCAGATTAAGGTGAATGCCGACACGGGCATCATCGAGGACGCCAAGTTCAAGACGTTCGGCTGCGGCTCGGCCATCGCCTCCTCCTCGCTGGCCACAGAAATGCTCAAGGGCAAGACGGTGGAAGAGGCGCTGGCGATCAAGAACACCGAATTGGTGAACGAACTCAGCCTGCCGCCGGTGAAGATCCACTGCTCGGTGCTGGCCGAGGACGCCATCAAGGCGGCCATCCAGGACTACAAGGCGAAGGCGGAAACGCCAGCCCCGGCCGCGACGGCCTAGTCCCGGAGGAGCGCTAAGATAAACAGGGGGGGCGGCCCGGCCGGCGGCCCCTCCCAGCAAGGAAACGGTGAAGAAGGTATGCCCGCGATTGAAGTAACGCCCAAAGCGGTGGACAAGATCCGGACCTCGTTCGAGAAACAGGGGGTGCAGGGAGGCCTGCGCCTGGGCGTGCTCGGCGGCGGCTGTTCGGGTCTGAGCTACCAGTTCAAGTTCGAGCCCAGGCCGCGAGACACCGATCATGTCTTCGAGTTCGATGGAGTCCAGGTGTTCGTGGACCCGAAGAGCATGGTCTTTCTCGACGGGATGATCCTCGATTACAAGGAGTCGTTGATGCAGTCGGGCTTCGCGTTTGAGAATCCCCACGCGACCAAAAGCTGCGGCTGCGGATCGTCGTTTTCCGCGTGAACGAACTGAACATTCTCGGCGAACCCGCCGGCGGCGAACACCACCATTGCTGGCGGTGCGGCCACGATCCGGCCCCCGAACCGGCGGAGCCTCTCTCGCTCTTCTGCCAGTTCTGCAATACTCTGCAGCCGCCCGTCCCGGACTATTACGCCTTCTTCAACCTGCCCCGGGAACTCGCCCTGGACCTGGCGGAACTGCAGCGCAAGTTCTATGCGCTCTCCCGGCTGTTGCACCCCGATCGCTACACCCGCGCCGCCGAGCGGGAAAGGAAATACTCGCTCGAAGCCACCGCGATCCTTAACGACGGCTACCGCGTGCTGAGGGACCCCGTCGAGAGGGCGGAGTATGTATTGAAGGAGGCCGGGTTCGATCTCGGCGAGCAGCGTTCGCGTGACGTCCCGCCCGAATTGCTCGAAGAGGTTTTTGAACTCAACATGGCCCTGGATGAACTGAAGTCGGGTGACCAGTCCGCAGTACCGCAACTGGTCGAATCCCGCGCGTCGTTTCAGCAGATGCTCGGCGAGATCGATGGCGAACTGGCCGGCCAATTCCGCCGTCATGACCACAGCGAGGCCCGGGAGGCCCGGCACACCATCCTCGAGCAGATCCGCAAAATTCTCAACCGGCGCCGCTACATTCGCAATCTGGTCAGCGAAGTGGACCGGCAGTTGACCGCGCACGGCGCCTAGCCCGCCAGCCGGAAACGCACAAAATCATGGGTACTTTTCAAATTGACTTTGGCGGCTCCGCCAAAAAGCGAATTGTCGGGATCGATCTCGGCACCACCAACAGCCTGGTCGCCTGGCTGGACGGCATGACGCCCAAGGTGATTCCGACGCCCGAGGGAGACAGGCTCGTCCCCAGCATCGTTTCCTACTCCGCGGATGGAACCCGCGTCGCCGGAGAGGCGGCCCGGGCACTGCAGATCGAGCGCCCCGAAAACACCGTTTACTCGGTGAAGCGGCTGATGGGACGGGGTCTCGAGGATGTCCGCGACGATCTCAAAATGCTTCCGTTCCGGATCGCCGAAGGCAGCGAAAGCGTCATCCGGCTCGATGTGGGCGGCAAGCCGGTTACTCCGCCCGAGGTCTCCGCGCAGATTCTGCTCGAACTCAAGCGGAATGCCGAAGCCCACCTCGGCGAGGACATCTCCCAGGCCGTGATCACGGTCCCGGCCTACTTCAACGATGCCCAGCGGCAGGCCACCAAGGACGCCGGCCGGCTGGCGGGCCTCGAAGTGCTGCGCCTGGTGAATGAGCCGACGGCGGCCTCGCTCGCTTACGGGCTCGACAAGCGCAAGGAAGGCATCGTGGCCGTCTACGATCTCGGCGGCGGCACTTTCGATATCTCGATTCTCCGCCTGCAGGAAGGCATCTTCGAGGTACTGGCCACCAACGGCGACACCCATCTGGGCGGCGACGACATCGACGAACGTCTGATGGCGATCGCCCTCGAGGACATCGCCAGCGAGTGGGGCGAATCGCTCTCGGGCAACCTGGAAGCGATTCAAACGGTCCGCCGCGCCGTGATCGAGGCCAAACACCAGCTTTCGACGCTGCCGAAGGTGACGATTTCGGTCGACTACCGTGGTCGCGTCTATCAGCGCGAGTTGACTCGTGAACTGTTCGAGCAGTTGATCCAGGATATCGTCGAACGGACGCTGCAACCCTGCCGCGAAGCCTTGCGCGACGCCAATCTGACGCCCGAACAGATCGACGAAGTAGTTCTCGTCGGCGGTTCCACGCGCATCCCGCTGGTCCGGAAGGCCGTGGAAGCCCTTTTTAAGGCCAAACCGCACACCGAATTGAACCCCGATGAAGTGGTGGCGCTCGGCGCCGCCGTACAGGCCGCAATCCTTTCCGGTGATGTCGAGGACCAGTTGCTGCTCGACGTCACTCCGCTTTCGCTCGGCATCGAAACCATGGGCGGCGTGGTCTCGAAGCTGATCCACCGGAACTCAACCATCCCGGCCTCGGCTACCGAGACGTTCACCACGTCCGTGGACGGTCAGAAGAACGTGCTGATCCACGTCCTGCAGGGCGAACGCGAACTGGTTCGCGATTGCCGGTCGCTGGCCCGTTTTGACCTGAAGGACATCGACCCGCTCCCCGCGGGCATGACCCGCATCGAAGTCCGCTTCCTGATCGACGCCAACGGCATCCTGAATGTCACCGCCCGCGACTTGCGGACCGGCAAGGAGCAGAGCGTCGAGGTGAAGCCCTCCTACGGATTGACCGACGAACAGGTCGAAACCATGATTCGCGAGAGTTTCGAGAAAGCCGAAGAGGATTTCGCCGCGCGGCAGGTGCGAGAGGCGCGCGTCGAGGCCGACAACATCCTGGCAGCGGTCGAAAAGGCCCGTGCGAATCCGGCCTGGCTCGATTTGAGCGATACCGAGCGTGCCGCCGTGGATGAAGCGCTCAACGGACTCCAGATGGTCTATCATGCCGAAGACCACCACCTGATCCTCGGCCAGATTGAAAAGCTGGACGCGGCCACCCGCACGCTGGCCGAGTCCATGATGAACACCGCCGTCCGCCAGGCTTTGAAAGGAACCAAGATCTGAGATGACTGTCGAAATGTTCTGGGGCGACGCCGAAGAGATCGGGATCGCTCTTTTCGAAAAGTTTCCCGGCATGGATCCGCTTACCGTTCGCTTCACCGATCTTCATAAGATGGTGTGTGAACTGGAAGGCTTCGCCGATGACCCGGCGAAGTCGAACGAAGCCAAGCTCGAAGCGATCCAGATGGCATGGCACGAGGAATTCAACGACGCCTGATCCTGGCTGTGGCCGTCACGGGTCTCGCCGCGTCAGCGGCTGAACCCGATGCTGCCCGCCTGCTCCGGGAGGCCGCCGATGCCGTTTCGAAGAACCGGCGCGAGGCGGCCTTCTTCGTTTTTCAGGAGCGGATCCAGGTCCGTGAGATCCAGTGGGACGGTGAGGTCAAGGAGGGCGGGGAAACCGGCTACGAAGTGATCTTCGTCGAGGGCGAGAGTTACCACAGGCGTACGTCCCTCAATGGCAAGCCTCTGGATGCCAAAGCCGCCGCCGAGGAAGAGAAGCGGATGCAGGCCGTTGCCGATTTTCGCCGCAAGACCCCTCTTGACGAGCGCCGCCGCCGCTTCGCCGCCGCCGAACGCACCCGCCTCCGCTTCGATGTAAAGACCCTCGCCGAAAACCACCAGGCGCGTTTTGATCGCGAGGACCAGTGCCCCGAGGGGCCCTGCCTGGTGATTTCGGTCTGGCCCCGCTCCGGCACCCGGCGCCCCCGGCATCCCAGCGAATGGTCGCTCTCTCTGCGCGGCCATCTGTGGCTCGACCGGGAGACCAAACATCCGGTCCGCGCTGAAATGGAACAGGGCTACGACTACCACAGCCAGCCCAAAGGCTCGAAGACGCGATTCAAATGGGAGCCCGTGGACGGCGTCTGGCTGATCGAAAGCATCGTCTCGCGCATCGAGGTGGGCACGCGCCGCGTGGCCGTCCAGGAGACCGTGCAGGCTTACTCGAACTACCAGCGCTTCCAGGCCGAATCCGTGCTCGTCTTTCATGATCCTCGCTGAATCGCGCCGGATCTGCTAACATGGAAAGGTTGCCGCGCCTTCGCGGGCTGCGGCATCTTCTCACAGGATAAAATCATGCCCAAGCTGAAGACCCACAAGGGTGCGGCCAAGCGTTTCAAGAAGACCGGAACCGGCAAAGTGGTTCGCAACAAAGCGTTCCGCCGCCATATTCTGACTTCCAAATCCACCTCGCGCAAACGTGGTTTGCGGCAGAGCGTGGTTGCCGACAAGGCGGACCAGGCCAAACTCCTTGAAATGATCCCCTACTAAACCCAGGGGATCCCCCGCGCGAGCCGGAGCGCCGCACGTGCCCGAGCCGCCGGACTTGATTCGTTTTTGAAAGAAAGGACTTCGAAACGTGCCCAGAGTCAAACGATCTACCAACCGCCGGGACAGCCGGCGTAAGACTCTCGCCCTCGCCAAGGGTTACTTCCTCACGAAAAGCAAGCTGTATCGTTCCGCCCAGGAGGCGGTCGAGAAGGCCCTGCGCTACGCCTACGTCGGGCGCCGCCGCAAGAAGCGCGATTTCCGCCGGCTTTTCATCCTCCGCATCAATGCGGGCTGCCGCCAGAATGACCTCAGCTACTCCAAGTTCATCGGTGGGCTGAAGAAAGCGGGCGTCGAACTCAATCGCAAGATTCTGGCCGACCTCGCCGCCAACGAACCCGCGGCGTTCACGTCGCTGGTGGATAAGGCCAAAGCCGCCATCGCGTAGTATAGTCTGGTTGCATGGAACTGATCCGGGAAGACGAAGACGCACTCGCCCGCCTCGAAGCCCGTTTGGACTTGCTGGCGCAGACCCTGTCGACGCTGAGGACCCGCAACGCGGAACTCGAACAGCAGCTGAACGCGGCCGAAGCCTCTCGCGACGCCGCCGTCGCCGAGGTCGATGACGTCCGCGAACAACTCGCGCGCGCCTCGGAGGAATCCGAAGCCTTGCGCAACCGCCAGCGGGAAGCCGCTTCCCGGATCAAGAACCTCCTCTCGCAAGTGGAGCAGATGGATCTGCTCTCCGAGGCTTAATCAAGGAGCCGAAACCGTGGAATCCGGCTCAGCTGAAAAAAATCTCGTTCGCGTCACGATCTTCCAGCACCCCTATACGCTCCGCTCCTCCGGGGAGCCCGGCGAGACCGAGGCGCTGGCCCAGGCCGTCGACGACCTCATGAATCAGATCGCCTCCCGCAGTGCCGGTAATGATCCGGTCCGCGTGGCCGTCCTCTCTTCGCTTCATCTCGCTGATCGTGTCCGCCTTCTCGAGCGCCGCCTCGCCGAATTCGAGCAGCGCGCCGAACGGCTTGACGAAATCGCCGCCTCCCTGCTCGATCCCGAACAGGCTTAAGCTCTCAAAACAGCCGTTCCTGCCTTCGCAGTGTGCCAAAACTGCCGATATTGGCGATGACAAACGCCACCCGGAACTGATTCTCGTTGCGCGCGCCGAAGTTGAGCCGCCGGAACTGGAAGCTGTACGCGCAACAGTTCGTGTTGTAGGTCATCTGTGTGTTGGCGAACTGCAGAACCCGTGTCTGATAGTCGTACAGCGCGAAGAAACCCGCATTCCAGCCGCGGCGGTTCTCTTTGCCCAGCCCCACCATGCCGCGAATCTGGTTCGACGGCGGCGACAGCACGGTGCCCGGCGCAGGCGTGCCCCGGCACGGGTTTGCCGGGCCCTCCTCGCCCAGCAGCGGGATGCAACTCACTTTGTTGTGCCCCACCGAGAAGAAGTAATTGTCAAACCGCGCGTCCGCGCTCGCGCTGGAATTCACCAGCTTGCCCCGCAGGGGATCGTAGTCGGTCCGCCATTCCAGTCCGAATGCCGGCCGCGGCTGAGCGCGCAGCACACTGACCACCGGGGACGAGTTCCGCCGCTCATTCAGGAACGTATAGGCGGTCATCTGGGTGGTGGACAGAAACACGTTCCGCTCCCCCGGGCGCAGCGCTCCGCCGAAATCGGGATCGAGGAACCGTCGCTGCGACACCTCCCAGGTCAGGTAGTCGCGCACTTCGCCCGACCGGGTCTTTGCCCAAAGCCTGTTCGCAATCGACAGGTCGAACTCGGTGGTGTTCGCCACCAGTTCCATCTCGTCGAACCGGATCGCCCGCTCGAAGTCCGAGACCCCGGAGACCTTCCGGAACTGCACGCGGGGCTCGATGGAATGCTTCCACTGCCGCGCGCCGCTCCAACGCGGGGCGCTGAAGATCCGGCTCAGCGACGGCAGTTGCAGATCGAAGCCCATTTCGCGGGAAAACCGGTTGTAGTTCTGCCCGAACACGGCGCCATTCTCGAAGCTGGACCCGTAGTAGGTCTCCCGCAGAGACAGGTACGGCGCCAGGTGGATGCTCTTCCAGCGCAGCGCCGTCATGACGCGGGGTTCCAGGTCCAGCCGTTCCACGAAGCGGCGGGTCTGGAAGAGCGGCTGATTCCGGCGCACCAGCCCGAAACTGGTGTTCCAGGAAACCCAGATGGGCAGGTTGCGCCGGGTCACTTGGTGGTCGCGGCTGAGGAACTCCACGCGCGGCAGTTTGCGGATCTGGATCTTGTTGCCGGGGGTGCTGTCCTGAAAATTGTCCTGCTGGGCGAAGACAATGTTGAGGTGGTAGTGGGACCAGTCTTTCGAAGTGAAGAAGATGCTGTTCACCTCAGAGAAGACGGCCTCGTTGAACGTCTCGGTGAAGGCCTGCCGGAACAGGAAGTTGCTCAGGTAGTTCACCACGCCGCGCGAATAGAAGCCTTTGCCCCACTGCGCCTGGCCCGTGGCGCTCATCAGCAGGCCGCCCTGCTTGTCGCGGGTGCCGTCGGGCCTCCTCAGGCCTTTGTCATCAATCCCATAGAGGATGAAGTTGAAGTCGGAGTTCTGCGTGGGCTTGCCGCGGAGGTCGACATTGTGGGCCAGGCCGCGCTGGGTGAAGTACTGTGCGCGGTATTGCACGTCGTAACTGCGATTGATGGCCCAGTAGTAGCCCAGTCCGTACATGAAGCCGCGGCGGTTGGAGTTGCCCAGGTTCGGAGTCAGAAATCCGCTCTTCCTGGTTGAATCGGAAAGGGATTTGTAGAACAACGGGGCGTAGAACATGGGTACCCGGCGCATTTTGAACGTGGCGCGCCGCGCGATGGCCCGGTCGCCGGGGATGATGTCGAATTCGGGCGCTTCCAGGGTCCACCAGGGACCCGGGTACGTGCAGTTGGTCAGCGTCCCCTTGTACAGCAGATACCGCCCATCCAGTAACTCCGCCCAGTCGCCGGAGAAAAGGAAGGGTTGTCCGGTAGTCAGGATGCCCGGCCGGGGGTCAATCTTTGCCGGGGCGGACCCTCGCACTTCGTAGAAGGCGCCCGTCTTGTCGTGGAATCGATACTCGGCGCGTTCGGCCCATACTTCTTCGCCCTCGCGAAAGCTCAGCAGGTGGACATTGCCTCGCGCCTCGGCGTAGTTCATTTCCTCATTGAAGTCGATCTCGTCGGCTTCAATGAGCAGTTCGGCGGTCTCGATCGACGCCTTCCCGCGGAGCCGGTAAATGGGGCCTTCCCGCTCCTGAAGGACGGCTTCGATCCGGTATTCACCCGCCGGAACCGGGTTCGGCCGGACCACCTTCGGCGCGCCCGCCGGACGTTGCGCAGCCTCGGGCGCGGCGGACGGCCTGGGGGGCAGCAGGGACGGGGGGATCTGCCCGGAGGCGCCGGGACTGGTCAACAGTAGAGCCGCCAGAACCAAAGTTCCAGTACCGATGGAGAAAAAACCGTGACATTTTCTATAACTTATGTTAGGAAATAGAAAGTAGGGCATGAGCGCTCGCGCCCGTGTCGAGGCAGTGAACAGAGCCGGAAGCAAAGCCCAAGCTAGCATGGGCGCCGGGAAAGGATCAACCATCGCTCTGCGATAGGGACGAACACCGATGAGTACGCGTTGCCGCTATTGTGGGTCTGGCAATTCCGAGCACGCCCTCCGCTGCACGAAGTGCCAGCGCCGGATTTTCCATGGCCGCCCCGTCGCGGGCCCGGAAGTATATCCCGTGATCGAGACCGCCACGGCCCCCGCCTACGATATTCGCCCGCAAAGCATCGAGCGGAGCCCCAGAGCCCGCCTGCAGACCGTGGCGGCCAATCCCGAGGCGGCCCCGGTGGAAGTCCGCCGGCAGAGCCGGCCCGGTCAGCCCGCCCTATTCAGCTATCGGCAGCCGGGAGCCGTGGTCGAGATGGACCCCTGGGCTCCCGTCGTTGCGCCGCCCACGGCCCCCGTTCAGAGAAAGCGATCCAACCGCCGCCGGATCTCCGAAGATCAACGGGCATTCGATTTCGATGCCGCCACGCCGGTCGAACATCTGCCTCCGGTGGCACATTCGAGAAGGCCGCGCATGGTAGTGGCTCCGTTGGGCTTGCGCGCGCTGGCGACCGCCTTCGACGTCGCTGTGGTCATCGCTCTGACGGCGATCTTCATGGTCGCCATTCGCCTCACACTCGGCGCCCTGCCTCCATTCGAACTGAAGGCCTGGCTCTATCTTGCGCCTGCTCCCGTCCTGATCATGTTCGCCTACAAGTTCCTGTTCGCCCTCGGCGGCCGGCTGACGCTGGGCCTGCAGGGGGCACAGCTTGAACTCGTCGGCCTGGACGGCCAGAGGCCCAGACGCACTCTGCGCGTCAAGCGTGTACTCGCCGGCTGTCTGAGCGTCGTCAGCGGCGCCATGGGCTTGTTGTGGGCGATCTGCGACCAGGAAACGCTCACCTGGCACGACCATATTTCCAAAACCTTTTTGACCACCGGCGACACGATCGACTGATCCGCCCGAATTTGCCGCTCCGGTTCGCGATATCCTGACATTTGCGCGCTTCGGCGCGCCGGTATCGCACTATGAGCCTCCATTACGACCCCACTAATCTCTCCGCTGAACTTGTCGGCGCCGCCCACGGCCTCTCGGCCGAGGAGGTTCAAGCGGCCGAACCCGTCGCCGCCGGCGCCCTCGCCGGCTTCCGCCGCAGCTTCGAGGAGGGCCGCTACGGATTCCCCGCGCTTCCGGCCGAAAAGAAGCTGATCCAGGAGATTGCCGCGTTCGCGAAGTCCGTTGCGGGTTCATATGACACGGTCTGCGTGGTCGGCATCGGCGGCAGCGCTCTCGGCGCGTGGGCGCTGGACTGTGGCCTGCGTGGGCCCCACCCGGTTCAGGGCGGGCCTTCCGCCAAGAATCCCCGCCTGGTCATCCTCGATAATGTGGACCCGGTGTTCATCGCCAACGCGTTGAAGTCGATGAATGCGAAGAAGACACTGGTCGTGCCCATCGCCAAGTCCGGATCAACCGCCGAGACCATGGCCACGTTCCTCGTCGTCCATGCCTGGCTCAAGGAGGCTCTCGGCGCTAAAAAGGCGCTCAAACACCTGGTCATCGTCACCAGCGAAGCGCGGGGCGACCTGAAGAAGTTCGCCGTCGAGAATAAACTCCCCACTTTTCACATTCCGGAGAATGTCGGCGGGCGATTCAGCGTCCTCTCCGCCGTCGGACTCGTGCCCGCCGCGCTGATCGGCATCGACATCCGCAAACTCTGTCAGGGCGCCGCCGCCATGACCGCCCAGTGCTGGAGCGAGGACTTGAATGAAAACATCGCCCTTCGCTCCGCTCTGCACCACTATCTGATCTGGACCAAGCGCAAGAAGTCGATCCAGGTGGTGTTTCCGTACGCGAACCACCTCTGGGGCGTTGCGTTCTGGTTCCGCCAGCTTTGGGCCGAATCGCTCGGCAAAGCCAAGAACCGGAAGGGCAAGAAGGTGAACGTGGGACAGACGCCCGTCGCCGCGCTCGGAACCACCGACCAGCACTCCCAGGTTCAGCTCTACATGGAAGGCCCGAACGACAAGGTTTTCACCTTCCTCGCCGCCGGAAAATGGGCCGAAACCGGCATAATCGGCAAGGAAAAGACCGGCTACGACAGTTTTGACTATCTCGCCGGCCACTCTCTGGCCAGCCTGATCGACGCCGAGCGCCTCGCTACCGCCGCCGCCCTGACCGCCAACGCCCGGCCCAATTGTACACTAACCGTGGACAAAGTGGACGAAACCCACCTCGGCGCGCTGCTGCAGTTTTTCGAGTTCCAGACGGCGTTTGTGGGGGAAATGCTCGATATCGACGCCTTCGACCAGGAAGGCGTCGAACTCGGCAAGCGCTTCACTTTCGGGCTGATGGGCCGCGCCGGCTACGAGCAGTTCCTTGAAGAATTCAAGGCTTACGAGGCCAAACGGGCCACGGTGAAGCTCTAGAAGGCGGGTCTACTTCACCTGATCAAGCTGGATGTCGATGGTCAGGGTGACTTCGTCGCCCACCGTCACGCCACCCGCCTCGATCGCGCGGTTCCAGGTCATTCCAAAGTCTTTGCGGTTGATGACCGTTGTGGCCACGGCGCCCATTTTCAAACCCCGGCCGGTGTTGATGGGAGCCGTCGGGCCTTCCAGTTCGAATGTCACTTCCTTTGTCGTGCCCCGAATCGTCAGGTCCCCGGTCATCTTCATCTTGCCGGGCGATACCACGCTGAACGACTTGGACTTGAACGTCATCTGCGGGTGATTCTCCACGTCGAAGAAGTCGGCGCTGCGCAGATGCTTGTCCCTCCGTTCGTTGCGTGTGTCGATCGTGTTGACGTCGACCGTCGCCTCCACCTTCGTGGCCGCCGGATTGGCCGCATCGTACACGGCGGTACCCGCCAGCGTGCCAAAATGGCCGCGAACAGTGGAAACCATCATGTGCTTGACGCTGAATTGCGCCGCCGAATGGCTCGTGTCGATCTTCCAGTTGGTGGGCTCGGCCTGCAGGGAGGCCGCCGCCAGGGCGAAAATGAGAAATAGTTGACGTGTCATTGAATCACCTCGTGCTTCTTGGGATGATTGACTCCCGAGGATGGATTCGGCGAAGTTTCGACCTCCGGGGTTACGCTGGAGAAGATCCATGCCGCGAATTCGACTCACGCTGACCGGGGCAGTGCAGGGAACCGGATTCCGGCCCTTCGTTCACCGCCTGGCAGGCGAATTGGGCCTCTCGGGCTGGGTTCGCAATACCGCCGCCGGAGTCGTGATCGAGGTCGAGGGCGCCTCGGCGGAAGAATTCCGCCTCCGGCTTTGCGCCGAATGTCCACCTGCCGCCTGGATCGCCCAACTGGAAGCCACGCAACTGCCGCCCGCACGCCTTTCCGGCTTCAAAATTCTCGAAAGCGAGGATGAAGACCAGCCCGTCGCGGCCATTTTGCCTGATCTGGCGACGTGTCCGGAGTGCCTGGCGGAGATCCGGGACCCGGACGCCCGGCGTTTTCGCTATCCCTTCACCAACTGCACCCGTTGCGGGCCTCGCTTTACTATCGTCGAATCAATCCCTTACGATCGCCCGCACACGACCATGCAGGGCTTTGCGCTCTGTGGGGACTGCGCCGCCGAGTATCGGGATCCGGCCGACCGGCGTTTTCATGCCCAGCCGATCGCGTGTCCGGTCTGTGGCCCCCGGCTTTCAGAACGGTTAGAATGTGCCTCCGAAGCGCTAAAAAGTGGTCAAATCGTCGCTTTGAAGGGCATTGGGGGCTACCAATTGCTCGTGGACGCCCGCAACGAGTCCGCCGTAGCCCGCCTGCGCGAGCGGAAGTCCCGGGAAGCGAAACCGTTCGCGGTGCTGGCACCGGATCTGGAGGCTGTCCGGGCGGTGGCGGAAGTCAATGGCGAGGAGGCCGGGTTGCTCGAATCGGCCGCCGCGCCGATTGTGCTGTTGCGGGCGCGCCCGGATTCGGGGTTGGCCGCCTCGGTGAGCCAGGGTTCCCCGTGGGTGGGCGTGATGCTGCCCTGCTCGCCTCTCCATCATCTGTTGCTGGACCAGTTTCCCCATCCGGTGGTGGCGACCAGCGGAAACCGGGTGGGGGAGCCGATTTGCATCACAAAAGGCGAAGCAGAAGCGCGTTTAAGGGGGATTGCGGACGTCTTTTTGCATCACGACAGGCCGATTGCGCGCCCGTGCGACGATTCAGTGGCCCGGGCGAGGCCGGGCGGGGTGTCGTTGTTGCGCCGGGCGCGGGGCTACGCGCCGCTGCCGGTCTGGATCGGCGGTAACGGGTTGAATTCGTGTGTGTTAGCCGTGGGCGGGCATCTGAAAAACACAGTGGCGCTGCATCTGGGCCGGCAGGTGGTGCTGAGCCAGCACATCGGCGATCTGGACACCCCGGAAGCCCGGGACGCGTTCGTGGCGGCGGTGGAGGATCTGGAAAGGCTGTACCGCCGGCGGCCTGAAGTGATCGCGTGCGACCTGCATCCTGATTATTTTTCAACGGTTTGGGCCGGAGAGCAGGGGGTGCTGGTCCGCCCGGTGCAGCACCATCATGCCCACGTGGCGGCCTGCGCGGCGGAAAACGGGCTGGAGGAGCCGTATCTGGGGGTGGCCTGGGATGGAACGGGCCTGGGGACAGACGGTTCGATCTGGGGCGGGGAATTCTTCCTGGTCGAAAGGGGGCGATTCACTCGAATTGGTCATCTTCGTCCTTTCTTTCTCCCCGGTGGTGATGCTGCGATGAGGGAGGGCGAACGGCCGGCAGCGGGGTTGCTGCATGAACTGGGGGAGACGACGCGATTCACTCCGCTGCTGAAAACGGGTTTTCAAAGCGTCAAAACGACGAGTTTAGGGCGTCTGTTTGACGCATTTGCGTACATTGGCGGCATTGCACCGCGCAATCGCTACGAAGGCGAGGCCGGTTTGCGGATGGAGGCGGCGGCGCTGGCCGAGTCCGATGATAGCCCTTACGAACTTCCCGTGCGCGACTGGATTGCCGACTGGGCGCCAATGCTGGAGGAGTTTCGCCGGGCGCCGTCGCCGCGGCGGTTTCACGCGACGCTGGCAGGCTGGATCGCCAGAATGGCGCGGCGAGCAGGAGTCCGGACGGTGGCGCTGAGCGGCGGGTGTTTTCAGAATGATCTGCTGACGCGGATGGCGGTGGCGGCGCTGGAGGAGGCGGGGTGCCGGGCGGCACTGCATCAGCGGGTACCGGCGAATGACGGGGGCCTGGCGCTGGGGCAGGCGGTGCTGGCGGCGGATGAACGCTACGCGCCGGAGTAGGAACCACCGGCGGCGGGTTCGAGGATGGCGGACATGGAGCCTTTGCACTTGGGCATGCGCCAGTCGGGGCCATAGCCGTGGATCTGGTCGCGGGCGAATTCGGCGGCCGGGCGGTCGCAGGTCATGACGATGGTCCGTTTGTGGGTGTCCACCTCGACGGCGTGACGGTAGGCGTCTTCGACGCTCTTGAAGAAGAGGCGGACGAGCATTTCGATGACGTAATCGTAGGTGTGGTCATCGTCATCGAGCAGGACGACATTCCACAGCGGGGTCAGGTCTTCGAGTTCGCTCGACTCCACGGAAGGAGTGGGCGCGGCAATTGGCATGGGCGGTCCGTCTTCTAGTCTCTCACGGCGGCGAGCATGGCGCGGACGGCGCGTTTTGAGCTGACGAGGGCGCCTTCCATCCAACTGACGGAGGACCAGAGGTGGGCGCCGGCGAAGAAGACGCGGCCCTCGGGTTGGGGGAGGAGTTCGTGTAGGCGGGTGACCTGGCCGGGCAAGAATTGGGCGAAGGCGCCGCGCTGCCAAGGTTGGTGCTGCCAGGACCAGTGGGCGGAGGCTTCGACGTGGGGGCGGATGCCGGGGAAGGCGGCTTCGGCGTCGGCGAGGGTCCGGCGGACGCGCTCGTCGTGGGGGAGGGCGTCGAGTTCGTGGGCCTCACGGTCCCAAGTGTAGCTGTGGAGGATGCCGCGCTGGGTGGGGTTGACGCCGGCGGCGGGCCAGAAGCGCTGGCTGGGGCGGTCCATGATGGCGGCGCCGCTGAGGTTCTGGTCGAGCCAGAAGCGGCGGCGGGTCTGGAGGTACATCCGCGAGACGGGCATGTAGGGGATTTGAGCGATCAGGTCGCGGCGCTCCGGGGCGAGGGCGGGGGTGAAATCGACTTCACGGAGGAGGGGCAGGGGGAGGGTGCAGAGGAGGGCGGCGCCGCGGAGGGTTTCGAGGGCGCCGTGGCGTTCCACGGTAATTTCGACGCCCGAAGCATCCTGGCGGACGGCGCGGAGCGGAGTTCCGTAGAGGATGCGGCCATCGAGGCGCTGGGCGAAAGCGGCGGGGAGGCGGTCGTTGCCGCCAAGGATGCGGACAAAACCGGTGGAGGGGAGCAGGTCAAGCTCTTCAAGCAGGCCCCAAAGGGCGGAGGCGCGGTCGAGGCGGTAGCCGAGGGCAAGGAGGCGGCGGGCGCCGGGGGAGAGGCCGAGGCGGGCCCAGAATTCGGGCTGGGTGAGGGCGTCGAGTTCGCGAAGGGCCGGGGGCGGCCAGGGGCCATTGCGGTCGGCAGTGGCGAATTTGGCGAGAAAGGGGTGGATTTTGTGCTCGTAGATCTCGTCGAGAGTCTGATTTTGCTCGGTGGGGGGGAGATCGAGGGGCCAGCGGGGGCGTTCGCCGGGCCGTTCGACAATGCGGTGGCCATCGAGGAGGTAGACGGTGCCGAGTCCGGATGGCAAAAAAGGCTCGGTTTCGAGGCCGAATTCGCGGATGAAGTGGTGGACGGTTTCGTGATGGGAGGCGACCCGGACGGCTCCTGCTTCGGCATACAGGCCCTGGGCGAAAGGTTCGCGAAGGGTGCGGACCCGGCCGCCGGCGCGGGCGGAGGCTTCGATGATGAGAGGGTCGAAACCGGCGCGGGCGAGTTCCCAGGCGGCGGAGAGGCCGGCGAGTCCGGCGCCGGCGATGAGGACGCGGCGGCCGGCCTGGGCGCGGAGGGCGAGCGGGGCGCCGAGGAG
>ERZ761609.659-NODE-659-length-37870-cov-23.398810_pt1 | contig 37870 bp, 17 predicted proteins | sample MGYA00511163_ERZ761609 | MGnify/ENA primary metagenome ERZ761609 (study PRJEB28899, sample SAMN02445070) | bioreactor sludge metagenome | biome: EBPR sludge | place: Australia: Brisbane, Thorneside Wastewater Treatment Plant | collected 2011-12-16 ...
ACAACACGAAGATGGTGATGGGTTATAACGCTGGAACAGAAGCGTTTGAAGCTGCTGTGCTGAAGCAAGTTGATCTTTCAGACCAGTGGAACGGCACTGAGCTAGCTGCTGCCGATGTTAAACAGGTTATTAAGAATGAGGTTGAAAATATCGGGTTTTCCGAAGCGATGAAAAGTTTGGTTTTACAGCTTGCTGCAGGTGTAGGTCTCATTAGAGGATTTGTTGAAGTTTACAGTGTTAACGGCTCGTTAATGCCTATCAAGATTGATGAAAGCGGCCGTGCAATTTTTGTTTTAAATGCTAAGGGTGAACGCGTACTTGGAATGATGGCGGGAAGCTATGAAGCTTTACATAAAGCGGATGCAAAGCAACTCAAATCTGCGAAGGATAATCACCAAATCTCAATTGAGGATGCTAAGGATCGATTAGGAAAATCTCATAATATAGATTACAACCTTTCACGAGCTGACGCACTTTGGACGACTGCCGATGGTGATTTCAAAATTTTTGCTGATGACAATGTGACAATTGGTGCTTTTTCCGGCGCTGACAAAGTGGGCGGATTGATTTATTTAAACACCGGATCTTATTTAATTCGTGCCGACGCAACACAATTTGGTTTGAAAGTAATCACGGATATTACAGGTAGAGAAATTATCAACGTGATTGATTCGAGTGATAATTATTCGCTCGGAGAATGGCATGGCGGCGGTGACCGAGTTTTTGAAAGCACCAAAGCATTTTTATCGGAGCAGCTTAAGAGCGCCGCCAAAAAAGAAGGGCGTTTTGCTAATTTTAATCTCGATGGAATGAATGCTCTTTTAAAAACAAGCGGCGGGCATGGAATTTTAATCGGCGAGGGCGAGAATTTTTCCGATATTGTGATTGGAATGGTGACACAGACTAAAAACTTTGGGACGAATGACCTGAAGAAAATTCAAAATAGTGCAAGATGGAGTACGAATGAAGAGAGAGCGATTCATAGCTTGATTTCTGGCCTGTCTTTTATTCGGACGGGCGATTGGAGCGTTTCGACCACATCCGCGAAATCAGATCAATTCAGTGTGCTTCATTTTCAAAATTCAGTGTTGGGGATTGATGAATTTGTCGGGTTTGCGGCGGACAAAATTCAGATCGAAGGTTCGGACAATTTTAAATATGTCGACGCGCTTGCTCCGAATGGAACATTTGCCTTTTTACCGAGCGCGGGGGCGGATACAACTCGATTTGATGAGCTTGAAGCTGCTGCTAAGAAGTATGGCGGTAATGTTGACGGATTGACGCTGACGCGGGCGGGGTTAATGACCTTTAACGTCACCACAAAAACAACCGCAAAAGGGAAAACAGAGACGTTGGGGTTAAAGCTTGTTTTGGATAGCCAAGGGAGTCAGGTGCATCAATGGATGGAGTTAGGTGCTGATCAATACAGGGAGACAGCTTACTTTCAAAATAACTATTCGCTGACAACCTTCTCCGAGGGTGAAAAAGTAAAGACAGGCGGATCGGTCAAAGAAGGAACGGATACTTATGATTATAAGACTCACCCAACCCGTGATGAATTGAGAGATTCAAATGGGCTGTTTGTCGCCGGTTATAACTATGCCGAAAAATTGCCGCTATCAATGCATATCACCGGCACACAAGATTATCTGAATGCTGGGACTGTATTGGTTCGTCAAGGTTTTGAACTCTATCTTTCCAAAGACGGAACTTGGAAATCGCTTGATGGATCAGCCCCGCCCTTTGTATTTACGATCCTGAAGAACGGCACAGCAAAAGAAGCCATGATTATGGCGGATACATACAAAATTAGAGGATTCGCTCTTATTTATGACTCTGTTGATGCGAAAGAGCCAAGCCGATATGAGATTACGCAAATAGGTAAGGTGGGCGGCGGACCGCGTGCCCAGTTAAAGCTGATTCCAAAAACATACACCCTTGAAGAGTTTAAAACAGCGATTAATTCCGGTGACTTATCAGGTTATTTGAGTAAAGACGGCGGCTTAACGATCACCTTCAGTCAGGCTGTTACTAATTGGTTAGGAAACCCTACCGGAGAATTGGCTCAAGTTGGTTTGATTCGGTTTACTGCGGCTGGTCAACTTAAACATGCCTCATTTAATAAGCCCGGGGAATGGTCAGACCGCACATCCTTCTCGCAGGGGTTCAATTCTAACGGTCAGGTTATTCGCCGGACTTACGAAAGAATTGCCGGTTTTGATGGGCAAGCCTTCCAAATAACCGTCGGAAAAAATGGTCTCATTGGTGAACGCATTGAGTTTATGAACATGTCGATGGCCTCGCTTACAGCAGATTTGTGGCGTGAGGATGCAGGCTTTCGGTGGCTTCTGATTGGCGGAGCTATTGGTGTGTTTGTTGTGGCTGTTGTCGGAGCATTTTTCACGGGCGGCGGTACTTTGGTGGGATATTTTTCTGCCCTGGCGACAATTGGTATGGCGGTGTTAGGCGTTGGTCTCGTTACTGCCGGCGTGGGGTATGTCACCAAGAATGATTACTTAAAGTTTGCGGGCGCTTATATGTCTGTCGTTGGGTTGGCCATCGCTGGTGTCGGCGGCGGTATGACTGCTTTTTCCGCGTCAGTTGGTTTGTTTGGCGGAGTGGCCGCGTCAACTGCGTGGACTGGCTTTGCTTGGGGCTTAGGAACCCTGACGGCGATCGGTAATTTTTCGTTAAGTATTTCTTTGGGATTATCGCTGATGGGGGTAGAAACGCCGATTACGTTACGTGTGCTTGGCTATGGAGCCTATATCGGTCTCATTGGCGGATTTTTGCGAAACATTGGAAGATGGGCGGTAGGTCTCGGAAAAAAATCTTCTGAAATTGCCTCTCAGGGAGCACTTGCATCTATTAAAGGTGTGGCAACAACCGGACTTATCAGCCCCATTCGGGCGCTTTGGGTCACGGGCAGCAAGGGAGATAAAATTTTGGCGGTGATGCGCGGTACGCAAATGCTGGCCACGGGAGGTTTTGTTGTCGGAATTGTGTGGACAATTGCCAGCCCCCAATCGGACATGGCCAAAACACTGACCGGAATTGCGGCATTGGTGGCATTCGGACCTTTTTTCTTGGGTAAGATTTTTCTGCCAAGCGTGGCGGGCGGCGGATTACGGGCACTATATGCAATTGGCTCGATCACAAGCGGCGCCGGAGCAGCGCTTTTTCTGACTGGTTTATTTACGGAAAATCAAAGCTACATGTTTTGGGGGACTATGCTTGTATTAGCCGGATTTGGTATCCGCGCGGCTGTGGGAGTATCGCTTGTTAAGAATGCGGCCGCGGCAAAAGTGATGACATCTGACATTGCCCTGCAGGTAGGCGGAAAATTAGCAACTCAGGGGACGTTTAAAGTAATTGATGTGATACGAGGAGGTGGGAAGAAAACGGGCAAACTTTTAACTTTGGATGCCGTTAAAATTTATGAATCTGCCGCAAGCTCGATTCTGATGTTCAAGATTTTTCCTGTGAGCCAATCTATTTTTGGTATTGACCATTTATTTGCTTATGTTCTTGGTCCGGCGATTTCTCGTTTTGGTCAATACTTGCTGGCTGTTGTTGGCGGAGAAAAGAGCGGAAATCCAATTACAACACTCTTGATATCGCTGCTGGGAGAGACGGGTCTCAAGAATTTGGGTGAACGCCTTTCTAAAGTTGACCTGCAAAGCATGGTTCAAAGACATAGTGATGGCAAAAAAGCGGAGGGATGGCTTGATTTAGTTGCTGATCGAATTCATAGCGAGTTTGGTTTTGATGGGGCGGCTTGGAGTGGTTCACGCATGCTGCATGACGCGCTTTTGGGACAGGTAATGCATGTTTTTGGAATTACGTACTCGAGCGGATTAGCGGGTAGTATGTCCAAAACGCAAGGATTTTTCTCGGGTATTGCACGCTCGCTTGGCGGTCTTCTCAGAAAAGTAAAGGTTTTCAGCAGTCTCAGCCGGGGGGCAGCTCAAAATCTTGGGAAGAGTCTGCCGCGCCGCTTTGGAGAAAAAGTTTTTCATCAAGTTGATAACTTGATTATGTTTAATCTCATCATGGCGCCGATTCAGGCGACAGCGGGTCAACTTTCACCGCAAGAAGGGGGACATTCAGCGATGGATGAACAGTATTATTTGGATCAAATCATGACTCTTCCTTCCATGGTGGGCAACTTTTTGATGATGCCGCTGCATCTCGTTAAAGCTGCGTCGACAGGAACACGTGCATCATGGGGTGAATTTATGAATGAGGTTAACTCCTACGCGATCTTCCTTGTTCCGCAGGCTAATTCATTTGAAAACGCGGGGTACCATATTGCTGAAGTGCAGACGCGCATGAGTCGTGAAGGTAGTCGTGTTGATGCAAAAGGAAACCCGAAATATAGTAAAGAAACAATTAATTACGCGCTTGAAGTCGCGGATGCTTTGACCAGGTATGCGCGCAGTGAAACCAGAGAATTTAAAGATGCGTCCAGCATTGCCCTCGAAGTGATGTTGGGACAATCGCTCGGCGGGTCAAAAAACAAATTGCTCGAATCCGCGGGAAAAAGTATTTTTGATGCGTTGAAAAGCAATTCAAAATTAACGGAGAGTTTGAATTTTGAAACTGCCGTCCAACAAATTTCGGCCGGTATTTTTGGCGGAAAAGCCGAAGCCGTCGGTCTGACTCCGGAAGCTGTTAAGCGGGTCGAAGCATTCAAGACCGAGGCTCTTCAAATACTCAAAGCAGGTAATCTCGATGCCGCAAAATTGAATGATGCCAGCCTTAAAATCGAAGCCGCCTTAAAGGAAGTAGGAGAGCGCCGGTCCGAAGTGCGGGATGAGTTGCTTCAGATTAAGACGCGGATTGATGCTGAAACAAAACAAATATTACAGTTGGAAAGCGCCGCTACTGCGCGATCCGAAGTTGTGGAATCGGCGAAAGCAACAGCTTTACCTGCCGAAGCCGGAAAAGGCGGCATGAAGCTGGCCGCGCTTAAGGGCAATAAGGAAGGTGGCTTTGGCATCACGGAAATGATTCTTTCAATGGCTGGAATTTTTACTGCAATCAGTGCCGGGTTATTTCTTGGCGGGCCGGTCGGAGCTATTTTAGGGGGAACCGTAGTTCTATTGCTTAGTGCCGTTCCCTTTGCGGTAAGCAAGTACCAAGAAAGAAATATCTACCTTAATGGAGTTAAAATCGGGCGGGTGAACAAAGCATCTGATCTTGTGAAAATTGAAAAGCAATTCAACGAGTCTCCTGAGATGAAGGAATTTAGCGTTCTTAATGAAAAATCTGAGAAGTCGGAGCAGGAGAGTGCAAGGCAGAGTGAGTTGAGAGAGCAGCTTACCGAAACGCTGGGCGAGTTATATGCTCAGGCAGTTCGCGTTACTAAGAAATTAACCGACCAACAGCTGATAGGTCTTATTAGAAATGTGAAAGTGCGAGCGGAGGCATTGGAAGGAAAAGATGTTCGCCGCGCCGAAAATAAACATTCCGAGTCTATTGTCGGGACATTGTTGTGGCAAAGACGAAATCCAAGCTCTCAAGAGGTGGCTCCTCGCGAAAAAGCTGCTGAAACACGCGGTGTTGAAAAAATGGCGGAAGTAACTCAGCCGGCTCGCAAAGAAGTGCTTAGTTTAAAAGAGGTGTTTGAGGCAGCTTTCTTTGATTTGAATAGTCAGCTGGAGCTTATTTCGAATGCCCTGGGTGGTCGCAATGCGGAGGTTGGTATTGAGCGGGATGTTATGGATTTTGCACGGCCGGTGAAAGATCAGGCGCGTCAGGCGGCTGAGAATTATAAAACGGAATTAAAGAAGCAAATTAAAGAGACGGGTGATAAAGACGGTAAACTGCGTATCGAATTGTCACGGGTTGAAGAAACAATTCGTGAATTTGAAGCTCAATTTGATTTATTAATACCTCTCGTTGCTGACTTTTTTAGAGCGGAAATTAATGCGCCCGGTGTGTTGGAAGGAAAAGCCTTGCTGAGCACCCCTGTAGAACAGATGCAGACGAAACCAATCGCGGAAGTGCCGGCGAGCCGTGCTCCGCCCGAATCGAAAGTCACAACGAAGAAATCTGCTGAAGAAACCACCGCCCGTCTTGTTGAAGTGATTAAGCCTGAATCGGAATTAACAGCCCCTAAACTTACTGAAACGATTGAAACCACTTTATCTGAGGCGGGAAAGCCTGAAGTAGCGGTCGAAGCGCCCAAATCAATTGAATCCGTTGCGGGGTTACCTAAATCTGCTGAAGAAGCCGGACCTGCTAAACAAGTTGAATCTGTTGTTGAAACAACCAAGCCTGCTCAAATTGAAGTCACAGAGCTTGTTCCTGCAGCCCCAGATTCATTGGCCCCTGCGCCGGCGAAAGTTGAAGGCGAAGCGGTGAGGGCACCTGGGGAAAAGGTTGACGCTTCTAAACCTGCTGAATCCGCCAAGCCGGAATCCTCCCGGATTGAAGATATTGTCCATGCTCTTGAAAGATTGAAATTTGATGCTCTTATTCCTGACGCGGCAGCGGTGGAGTCTTTGGTTCGTCAATGGACGAGCATGGTTGAAATACAAAGGCTTGAGAATCATTTACAACAGGAAGCGTTTGCGGCGAATCGCGGTGAATCAGCTGTTGATTTAGCGCGGTTAGTTGAAGTTTATCATGCTGATGCGCGGTTCAGAAAATCTGAAGGTGAATCGGACGCTTCGAAGGCGGCTTTGAAAGCACCTCAAACTGTGCGGGATTTAGTGGCGAAGTTAGACGGTAAAGATTCTCTGCGATTTAAGCTGACGGAAGAGTTGCTTAATAGCCAACTTGAGCATTTCATTCCGGCGGCATTACGCACTCTCGCTTTGCTTGTTGGAAGCGCAAAATTGATTTCAAACCCCCAAGATATTCATATATCACCACCGTCACAACCCGCGGCGGAATTGGCAGAAGCAGCGCGCGGCATGACACCGACCCTTGGCCGTCGGGCTCGTGAAAAAGGGTTTATCGTCTTACCTTTTGGGCGGGACTCGAGGAATGCGGCAAGTCAGGTTCGGATTGCCCGCGATGCCGAAGGTGTCCGGGTCGGAGATGGATCAGGTCGCGGAGTTCTTGTCCGGTTTGAGACCCTTGAAGCAATGCGTGTTCAAAACGCGCGTTTTTCAGTTGAGTTTGCTTCTGCGCTTGGCGGATATTGGCTCAGACTTTCCGCGGAAAATATTTTTAGCGAAATTAGCCGCGCAGCACAGGAAATAATTGATGTTAAATTGTCTGAATCCAACCAGGCTGGTGATTCAAAAGCTTCTCAGATTGTTAAAAAGGTTTTGGATCGGATTGCGAATAATTTAAGCCGATACTCTCGCAAGGCTCTTACGGAAAGCGATTTGAACGCCATTCTCCGTACCATCATTGCCGAAGAAGCCGGTCTTTCAAGAAAAGAGATTCAAGTAATCGAAGCAATGCTTTTACCCATTTTGCGTGATGCTATTTTTCATGTTTCAGCGGATCAGCGCGCGGGAATCGGAGCCTTAAGACGTCTTAATGAAGTGACCGAACTGGACGCTTTCAAATTATCAGATCAGGCAACCCTCGAAGCAGCGGTAAAATCGCCGGCTGTCATGGAAGCTTACGCGGAAGCCTATCGTTTACGGGAGAAAGAAATTCATAATTTGAAAAAAGAAGAAAAGAACCTTGAGAGATCCGTCTTAAAAGAATCCGGTGAACTGCTTGCTGAGACACGGAGCAAACTTCAAAAATTAAAGGAAACGGATTCGCAATATCAAAAAGTTTCAGACCAGGTAAAGGCTTTAGAAAAAATTAATGACGCGCAGCAAAAAATTCAAGCAGGCAAAGATGCGGTTGAAACCGCCATGAAAGAAATTGGCACAAAAGCCGAAAATGCGCAAAAGTTAAATGAGCAGCTGCAGTCAGTTGATGTGCAAATTCAAAAGCTAGAGGCGATTAATAACAAAACAGAAAAGCAGCAAGCTCAATTAGAGGGGCTAAAGAAGGAGAAAGCGGAGATTCAAGAGAGGATTAAAACCGTTAATCAAGATATAGCGGCACTAGAAATAGGCATTGATCAAGCGCAAAAGGGTATCGAGCAGGCGCAGAATATCATTGGAATGGAGTCCCGTAAGGTTGAAATGGGCGAAGTGGCGCTTTCGGCGCAGTCCCGTCTTCAAGAAGTCAGGCTCAATTTAAATCAGCTTAAAAATCTTCAGCTTGTTTATTCCTCAGCCAAAGATGCTGCGCCGGCTAAGCAGAAATTTGACCGCTTTTTTGAAATGTTTTCTGTTTTGACGGGAGATATGTCGCAAAGAGCTGAATTTGAAAGAAGCGCGGAAAATTATTTTAAAACAAAAGACTTTGCATCCATGCTCTATGAAATGTTTTTGAATCCCCATGCGAATGGAGTTGGAAAAATTCTGGCTGAATGGGTCAAATTAATTACCCAAACCCCAAAAGCGGTTACCGGACTTGAAACTTATGTCAAAGGCTTCGAAAAAGATGCGAAGCCGACGCAAGAACAAAGGCAGAAAGCTTTGGAAAATCTTTTTGAAGCTTTAAATGTTCCTGCGCTTCGTGACGCTCTTGGACAGCTGCTTAAAAGCAGAAACGAAGCCGCGGATGGAAAACGCCTCGACGTAATCATTGATCAAATCATTAATTATTGGACGAGAATTTTGATTTTTGAAGCGACGGTCGCTGAAAATAATCGCATTGTGAATAAAAAAGGCGAGTATGTCGGACAGCTGCTGGGTGAGGGGCAGTTTGAAAAGAGAAATATTGAAGAGCGCGGTATAGCCGAACACTTCATGCGCGGCTATTCGCATATTTTAATGATGATCGCGATTGATATGGGTTTTGATGTTTCGGCGGCAACCGGTATTGGTAAGTCGCGCGGGGCACTCTTGGGTGCCGCGGCTTTTATGTTGAACCGTGCGCCAGGTAATTCGCAGCGCGCGATGTTGGCCCTGGAGCATGCGGCTGCCGCGGGTAAATATTTTTCAAATACTCCTGAAGGGGAGGGCGGATTGAAATACTATGAAATTGCGCGCGCGTTGGGCGTTGAGTTAATTGACGGAAACCGGCGAATAGGTGAAACAAAGGACGGCGTGAAAGATTTTGATGCTTTGCGGCTTGAAATGGAGCGAACACCCAACGGTATTTTAGTGACGGATATTATGAGCAAGACGCATCTTTTCAATAATATTGAGAATCCGGCGGGTCGCGCGCTGCTTGACTATCTAAACCGTCAAATCGGGCGTGTTGTGATTGACGAAGCTCAAATCGCGGCTTTTAGCCGCACCAAAGCGATTATTGCGGAGGGTAAACATCCCAAGCCTGCCGGGGATCAGGTTATTGTGGATGGGGTGGGTTTTGTATCTGCGGTCAAGAAAATGGTTGAGTCGACTGAGGCTGGTGAAAAAATTCAGCGAATTGACAGTCTCACTGAATTTACAAAGATTTATGAGGCGAAGGATAACGCTGACCAAGCTAAAGCTTTTTATATTAGCGCCGAATCCGGCGAAGTTTTCTTTGCGAAATCAGCGACAGACGCGTTGCGTTCTCTTTCAAAGAAGCATGGCGAGCCGTTTAAGCTGGAATCTGAATTTCAGTCTATTTTTCAGGTTTTATTTGGTAACAAGCGCAGGCTTTCAGAAAACGTGGAAGATGTGACGGGGAAAGGTGATTGGCGCGTGACGATTCGTCCCGCGGATGTTGAGATCCACGAAAATATGCAGTCAAGTGATGTGGCTCTGATGGTGGCCTATTTACATCAATTTTTAGAGGCAAGTCGGGGTGGAGTGAATCATTGGATTTGGGCTAGTTTGCGCCTCAAACTTTTAGAAAATGGTGTGTTGCCCTCTGATGCAAACAAGCTCGTCAAAGAAATGACAGATAAAGCAGATAAGTTTATGAAGAACGTGACTTCGGAAGGCAAAGTTAAAATCGATGCGAATGCTTTAAGGGAAATGCGCGAGTGGTTTTTTGTGGACGGAATCGGACGCATGAAAACGAAGATGGGCACTCCGATTCAATCCAACTTTGTGAATGGCGCGGTGGGGTTATCAGCGACCCTGCCGGAGTATATTCGGTTGTTTACCGGAAATGCTTTGGTTGAATTGGGACGCAGTATGCCTGACTTTGGATTTTTAAAAGACGCACGACTTGAAATTAAGTCTTACAAAGAGACGGAAGCGGAATTTAAAAAAGATATTGCGGCTCAATTGCAAGATGTAATGAATAAGAGCAAGGGGTGGGAAAATATTATTTTTATCGTTAAGTCAGAAAAACATCGGGAATGGATCGAGGCGGCCGTGGTTGAGGCTTTTACGCGAATGGGCAAATCAAATGATTTTAACCCCAACAAAATGTCAGACACGGAAATCGCGGATCGTTATGCCGCACATAAGAAAATTCTCGATAAGAATGATGGATCTAAAATTTTACCGACCAAGAAGCCTTATGAGATGGTTGTGATTGGCATCACGATGTCAAAAGATTTAGCGTCGAAAGCGGCTGATATTGCGGTAGAAGGAAGGAAAATTATTATTGCGACCGAACGTGAAGGGACAGGGTACGACGTTAAACGTGCTTTGGATGGCGGAGAAAGTTCAAAATTACCGACGCATGTATTTGCATTTGATATTCAAGCGGATCCCGCCCACTTTATGGCGCAGGTGATCGGCCGTGACCGCAGTAACCGGGGTGCGGTACGGCTTTTCTACAATCACCGCGGACTTCAGCATGTGATTCAAAAAGCCATCGGAAGTGTTTCTTACGGTGATTTTGTCGCGTATCTTAAGCGCGCGCAAAGCCGCGCGATAAGCGATCAGAAAGCTCAGCGCGCGATTGATGCGGGGCTTCGTGACAAAGCGCAGACAAATCCGGCATTGGCTGAACGCCTTACAAATCGAGAGAGCCTTTATCAGAGCCGCTTAGAGCAATTAGGCCGGATGATTCAGATGTCCGGTGATTTGTTCAAATCCAAAACTGATACTAAAAAGCTTGAGCGTGAAATCGATGCTCTGCTGCGCGGAGAGAAGCTCTATGATGTCTTGGCACTTGCGGTTGAGTTTAATGAGTCAATGCACCAATCAGAGTCGGCTGTTGCGGTGCAAAGAACTTATTTGCAGGACCGTCTTGTGATGACCGGACTGCGTAAACTTATTGAGCTTCATGCCGGCAACAAGAAAATGGTTGAGGAAATTCAGGAGGTAATCTCTGAAATTGAGTCGGGGAAACTTCTCGATACGAAGTCTGTTTTTAATCCTTTGGGTGTTGACGGAAAGACACGAATTCATGATCAGATACTCGGCGTGATCGGGCAGATTTTTGGCCGACGCGTTACCACGTCGGATGGAGTTCGTGAAACGGCGAATAGTCTCATTGAAAGATTAACGAGCGGCCGATTAAAAGCGCTTGGCTTGACAGCGGAACAGATCAAAGTTGTTTTTGAATTTGACAGTTTGATCCATGTCGAACGGGTGCTAACCGGAGAAAAATATTCTACCGAATTTAATCTGGACGTGGTTAAAGCTCAGGCAATTGATAAGGGGTTCTCGATTTCCGGACAGCAAAAGGGAACCATTGTTGACTTTATCAAAACGATTATTCAGTTTGGCGAATATATCGTTAAATCAAATGAAACGCGCGCGCCGGGCAGTGAAAAAGCCGAGCAGTATCAGCTTCAAACCGCGCAAACGATGAATAATCCCGAGGCTTATTTAACTAAAATGAAAGCGGAAGGCCGGGCGATCGGCAACAATACCATCGATTCCGCGCGTAAATATTTGACTGCCGAAAAAGAGATGAATGACGCCAATATGAATCGCCGGGCTCATCGTATGTTTGAATTTATGAATCAATTGGCGGGGCAATCGCTTGCAAGTTTGGCAGGCGCTTTACCGGCGCTTCAGGCGATTTTGGCGATTGCTCAAGCGGCGGATTCTTCATACCCTGACGAGGAATGGGCTGGTTGGAAAGCTGCGGTCGCTGCAGTAGAAGCCGGAGAGGTTTCCGCGGAAAAGTGGCAGGAAGCGATATTCGCTTCCGGAAAAATTTTGCTTCGTATGGGATTATTTGATCGCGAGGGATCGGACCAATTTTCCGGTCGTCTAGACCGTCTTGGAATTGTCTATGTGAATATGCAGACCTTGCCTGAATTGTACACGCCATCGGAAGTGGCGGTTCAATTGATTCAAGTTTTAACATCGAATTACTTTGAGGCTGACCTAGCAAGGGTTGATGTTGCGTTAGGCGGGGGCTTGGCTATTTCCGGCCGTGCCGGCTTGTATCGTGATCAAATTAGCCAAGCCGATCGGCAAGTGAAGCGAAGTATGAAACATATTCACGCTTACAATAAACATCAATATCTCGAAAACAAATATTATCAAGCGAAGGTATCCGGAAAATTTGTCGGGCGCTCGCTAATCCGTGCTCAATTATACGTGCATGTTTTAAGACATGGTGATTTTGATGATTCTATAAAGAAAGACTTTTGGTTTTATGCGAAGCGATATGCTCCTGCGGTGATTGTGGGCGGTTTGATTGTGTTGCCGTTGATTGCGTATGTTGCACCGGCGCTGGTTTTGGGCGCCGGGGCGGCAGCCAAAGTTGCGGCTGTGTGGGGCTTGAAATCTGCGTGGGGGATTTTCATCGCTCCTGCATTGATGATCACAAATTTTTTACCGTGGCTTGTGGGTGCGATTACCTTGGGTTCTGTGACGTTGACGTTGCCGGCATGGGTGTCTGGCATAGCTGGTGCGCTAAGTATGACCGGCATGATTGCGTTTGCGCAAAAGCACGTAAGTAGTCTCGCCGCTAATTTTACAACATTTCAAGGGATTAAGCGGTTTATGGCGGATGCTTCGCCTGTTAAAGCTTTTGTAAAAAAAGCTGTGGTCGGGTTTGGAATGTTAGCTGTAGTACCTGCTGTTTTATTGTTATTGGGCGCGCTCGGCGGACTTGCGATTGTTGTCGGAAGTGCTTTGATTGCCGGCATTGGGTTGCCGCTTCTTTTGAGTCAGCCGCAATGGTCAGCGCCTGTTTCTGATTGGCTGCGTGAAATTCGCAATGGATATTTCTTGCCGCTTTTATCACGCGTGGGTTATTTCCATTCGGCGTCTATTAAAAAAATGAAAATTAACAGCCTTGGCGATCCGCGATTGCTTGAAACTTTAATGGTTGCGAATCCCGGATTAACCCGTGACGATCTTGAGAGCTTTAAAGAGCATCGCGCAGAGATCGAACTGGCATTGAATGACCGTGAATTTCAAGTGATGACGGTGGATCAGTTGGCTAGGGTATTGGCTAAATTTAAAGAAAATCGGCAGAAACTTCCTCCGCAGGCGACGAAAGAAGAAATCCGCAAGGCTCTCGCAAAATCAATGGATGAAGCTCTTGAGCGCGATAAGTTTCAGAAATGGTTAGCGGCTTGGATGATTGATCAGCAAATGCCTATTTTTAAAGATAAAGATGACTTAAGCGGCTGGAAAAAATTTGCGAACGGAGCGAAGGGGGTTTGGGGATTTTTACTTGTCCACATTTTAGGGCGCGGCTGGTCTCGCCTGCGAAGCATGCAGGTTGAAGCCCTAAAAGGAATGGCGATGAAAGAGGATGCTCCCGGAGTTTCGCATTTGCTTGATTATTGGGCACTGGTCAATCCGGCAAGATTGCGGTCGTTGGATGTTAATAAGCGGGCCTGGTGGCGGTTTTTTATACCAGACGTGTCGGCCGACATGCGAGCTTTACAAGAGTTAATACGCGTCGCCAAGGAAGAGGATCCCCTCATGGCTCGCATGGGCGCGTTACGGCAATTAAAGCTGACGGGCAGCGAATTTCAGCTTTTTGAATTGGGGCTTTTTGAGCAAGCGGAAATTTTAAAAGACACTCCGAGATTGGGATCGCAGACCGTCGCTGAACTTAATCAGCTTTTCCGAGGAAAAATGGATGTTGTACAGTTTTTGCGTGCGGCGCGTATTTTTGAACCTGCCTTAAATAATATAGATGAAAAGCTTTTTGAATTAATCATGCAAAGTGGGCAGGGGCTTAATTTAGCGCAAATAGTGGATCTCGCGAAAGCGGTAGTTATGTTGGAAAACTTTCAAAATGCCGGTGGACAAGTTGATGTGGATGCGCTGAAAGAAGTGCGCCGTCAGTTTGTTTGGCTGGATGCTGACGCTTTATTTATTTTAGCGCAGCGGTTTGTTGTTAATGATGTTAAGTCGGCTGAAGATATACGAGTACAAATGAGTAAAATAAAAGATGGCACGGAAGCATTCGAGCGTTTTCGGTATGCAGTTCGAGAAATGAAGGCCGGAAATAGTAAGCGTGCGCAAAAAGCGCTCGATGAGGCGGCCTTTGCGGCAAAAACAAATAACATCGCTCTTTCATTTGAGATCGCGCGGTTCAATCGTGTATTTGGTTTGGGCGTTAATCTTGCTTTTATTAATGATGTTGCGGCCGGAAACAAGGAATTAATAGATGCCATCAGTCTTGCGCTTAGTCAGTCTAGCGATGAAGAAATTACTCTTACATTTAAAGGTGAATCTATAAAACTAAGTCGTGAGGAAGCAAATTTTGCATTGATGGGGCTGACTGTGATGAGTCAGATTAAGAAGAGGATTGATCCTAAGGCGGATACAGAAGCATACATGAGTGGAGAAACCATGTATTTCAACAAAAATTTGATCGAGAAGTTAAATATGATGCAAGCGGATGGCGCGTCCGATGTCGAAGTTCAGGCGGTTATTCGTGCTTTCATACTGCATGAAAGCATGGAATCAGAAATTGATGAAACGCTGAAGCCGTATATGAATATGCTGATTAGCCGGCTGCAGCAAAAGAAGCAAGATGGATCGATCTCTGAGGCAGAGCAAACTCAGTTGGATGCGATGCGGCAATCCATTGAATATATTGAAAAACAAGGTTCGGATTCTCACGGACAAATATTTCGTGACTTTTTTGCAGAGTATTTTGCGTCACTTTATTTGCGACTGACTCCGGAGTCAGAGCGTGAGGCTATTTATAACGGGCTTGAGAAGATCAGCCGCTATATGGGGCCGCTTTTTCTGAGAAAAATGGCGTTTTACCGTCAAGTGGCCCAGGATGGGGGTGGTGGAGAAAGTCCGTTTGCTCGGTTTAAAAATCTTTCGGCAAAAGCACAAGCAATTGAAGCAGAAGTCAAACAACAGGCCAATGATGGAAAGCTGACAGCCGTTGAGGCGGAAGCAGCCCTGAATCGCGGATTGTTTGATCTTTATCGTGATGTGTTCGGGTGGCAAATGGATTATTTTGGACGTGTGGATATGGGGGCATGGTTTGGACAGTATATTCAAGCGATTCGCAATGGTGATATCGATGGTGCCCGAAAAATCGTGAATGATAAATTTGATGAGAATAAGAAAACAGACATTCGCTCCCGCCGTGAACGGATTTTGTCGCGAACTGAACGTAACGAACTTTTGGCGGTGGTCAATACAAAGAGCCCGCTTGAAGCCCAGCGCCGTGCTGTTCAGTTTATGAAGAATTGGACCACGGGTCTTGGAATTATGATCAATGCCTACGCTTCGCCGGAATCGCGCTTAGAATTAGATGCGGATCGAGGTGCTAATTACGAAAAAAATAAAAAGAATGCGGAGGAGTTGGCTCAGGGTGGGAAGGGGATCGAGGCGGCGCTTAATATTAAGCAGGAACAGATTGATAAGGACGGCAAAATTAATCTTACAGCAGAGCAGAAAAGTCAACTTGATGTAACAATTATTGATAATTTTGCGGGGTATAAGAACAGCCGCGGCAAAGCTAAGCCGCTTGAAATTAAACCTTCCTCGCTTGCCGGCGTTGAGTTGCGCCGACTGACGGGTACTTATCTTGAAAAATTAAATAAAGTTTTAGAGAGCCGCGGATTGCCCCGATTGCCTGAAGGTGTCATCATCGTGACGGTTAAAGAAGCGTCTGCGCGCAAATTGTTCAAGGAAATGGAGCATGATCCAACCGCGGCAGCTTTTGCGGATTCCAAGTTTCAATTTACTGATGGTAGTTTGTTTAGCCAAATAGGTGGACTTGCCATGGTTCGCGTTGACGATCAGGGGCGTTTGCTAGAGTCAGATCGGCAGATTGCGACGGTTGCGCACGAAATTCGTCATTTGTTTGACCACGTGCAAACTTCCGAGATTATTCCGGCGGCGGTTACTGCCAATGGCGGCAAAATCAATAAAGAGATTGGCAGACAGTACATGCGCACAGAAAGTCATCGGGAAATCAAAGCTTATCCAATGGAAAATGACGGAGTTAAGCATTGGGCGAGCGGACAGGCTAAAGAATATAATGAGGATTATGTCCACAAGGATCTTTCAGATGACTTAAACCCCGAAGATCAAAAGGCATTATTAGATGAAGAAGTTCGCACACAGGAAATGATCGCGCATGCGATTCACTACGTGCAAACAGCTTCCGGAAAACAGGATGAAAAAATTATTGGACGTGATACCAATAAATCGCGAATAGCCGGAATGCAAAGCTTTCTTAACGAAAACACGATGGACGATATCGCCGCGCATATCCAAAACTTTGCCGACAGGCAGCTTCATTTTTTAAGCAGATTAACTGCCGGTGTCGCGCCCGCTTCCCTGAATCAATCACCCGTTTCTGGATTAAAACAGGGACGGTTTGTGCCGGAAGAAAAACGCTCGGAATTGCGAACGGGCGAACAAGACGGGGCGCAGGTTTCTCGTTCTGAAGCGCGGGATTTTGAGGAAAGCAAAGCGGAAGCTTTGGAGTTATTGAAGCAAGTTGCACCGGAGCGGTATGACCTCATCAAAAATGAGCTTGAGACGATACAGCCTCGTCTTGCGACAGCCGCTGAAGCCGCAGAGTATTTCAAGGGTAACCAGCGCGCACTTTATCATCAGGGCTCAAAAACTATTTTGCTGAATCCGGGGCATGCGTGGACGCTGGACGAAGTATCGGTTGCAATTACGCATGAAATGACACACGCGATGTTTGATGGTCTTAAAATCGATCAGTTGGCGCTTATTATTGATAGATTCGGTGATTTGGATGGTCTTGGCGCGCAATACAAAGCATTGGCACTTGAACCTCAAAGTACCATTCATGCTGAAGTGATGATGCAGGAAATCTTAGCGTATTACATGACGCAAGAAGCAATGAAAAAATTTAATCTCAAGTATTACGGACAGCATATCGAGTTGATTAATCTTTTGTTGGGTGCTTTACGTAATCGCGATACAGTTGAATCGGTTAAATTCATTGAAATGTATTTGATGGGAGTTGGCATCACTTCGGGGGTTGGCGCACAGGTCTATAACGACGGATTGTCGCGCGTTCAGCCTAAAATTGTTATTGTGGGTGAAAATTTGTCCGAACTTGAGGTAATGGGTGTTCAGGTGATATCGCGTGAAGGTTTGACGGCGGAAAAATTAGCAAAGCTGGTTAAGAATTCAAGCCGCGAACATACGGTAATTATGTTGCCTAAAAATCTGCCTGCTATGGAGATGTTGGGGGCGCTGCAATCAGAATTTGGCGTTTGGATGGCTTATGATTCCGCTGCTGTCTCCGGAAAACAGTTTAATATTCGTGACAACCGTTCACAAATAATGATGCGCATGGTGGCGGCGATTGGTAAAACCCATTTGGATGATTTTTTGAAGTTGCGTGGGGACATGGATATTGCCGGCATCAAGTCAGGTAATCTCTATGATGCGGATGGGGTCTATGGCAGTCAAGCCATGAAGGAAATTATGGCGGAAATGACAGGCCGTCGAAAAGCGGCGGTTTCAGCGTAATTCCGCTTGGTTGTTCTTATTGCGGGCGAGTGCCGCGCTAAATAACCGACGAAAAAAATCGAATGTGGATTATTTTGGGGATGCCGATACAATAAGCATCATCAAATTTAAAGGAGTCGTCACTAAATGGCTTTAAAAAAAATAAATTGGGTTATCTTGGGCGTAGTAGCCTTGCTTGCGGTGGCTTGGGTGTTCGGGGCACAACGATCCAAGCAAACACCGGGAATCAAAACTAAATCAGATTTGCTGTCCGCTTCCGGCGCGACCGTATTGAGCGGTTCTCCGCGCGGCATTGCGCAGAAGGTGGAAACTGCCTCCTTTTCTTTACCGGGGTTTCAAGTTCAGGCTCAAAAGCTTGATGCCGTCAACCTTCCAATCACAAAAACCGTAGAGGTTGTTCCGGTTTCACCGCGAATTCAGAAACCGGTCACCGTCGTCAGCACGAGCAAAACTGTCAGCGTAAAGCCCGCCTCGCGTTTGGTTTAATCGATTTAAATTTTTCAGGAGGATCAAATGAATTCAAGGCTCAGTCTGTTTGTTGTCGTTCTTTTTCTTTTTTTTGGAGCGTCCCATCTCTTTTCTCAATCTGTCGCTGAAGAGAAATCCTCTCGACCGGCCGGAAGTCCGATGGCCGCTCAAGAGCGCGCCATGAAAGAACGGATGAAAAAAATGAATCCTCCGCATGGTGCGCCCGGCCATATTCATTCCAACGATGAAGGTGTATCCGCCCCTAGTTCGGTGCAATTAGCGCCTTTTCAAGACGGATCGTTTGTTTTGGTTAGCGAAAAACATCTATTAAAGTTTGATCCGCAATTGAATATTGTGCGTCAAGTCTCATTATCTGAAAATCAACCGGCAAACGGTTCTGCCGCGGCTGAGGAGGCTTCCGCTCGAACTGCCGCGGAGGGGTCTTTTTCAGGAGTGGCGGCTGCGCCATTTGCCGATGGAACATTGGTTGTTTTTAGCAACGGAAAATTAATGCGTTATGATCGTCGCTTAGATTTGGTTCAAGAAGCCGTTTTGGAAGAGCAGTTGAAGCGGTATCAATAATTATTAATTGCGTCCGGGTTAACGCTTACGGCGGCATAGTCAGATCAGAGAGACTTTAAATTAAAAATGTCCCCGGCACGAGTCGAACGTGCGACCCACAGCTTAGAAGGCTGTTGCTCTATCCAACTGAGCTACGGGGACTTAAATCGAAAAGCCTAAGACGCTTATCGTCCTTAAGCTGTCACGCTTGAGCGGAGAAAATTGGGGTGAACGACGGGGATCGAACCCGCGACAACCAGGACCACAACCTGGGGCTCTACCAGCTGAGCTACGTCCACCATGAGAAGCGAGCGAGGATTATATCTAAAAGCACGGTGATTGGGAAGCTGTACCTGCGCTGATTTTTATTGTGAGATTGGCTCTAGAATTGCGAAAGACAGAGTGTTAAGATTTCACTCCAAGATCCGATATAGAAGTACACATTTATGATTAAAAAAATCATTGCTTTAACTCTTATTACCAGCTGGGTGGGTACCTTTGCGATACCTGCGCAAAATGCTTTTTCTGCCTCATCGTCTCTTGTTACGGCTCCATCCGCTATTTTAATCGATGGAATTAGCGGAAAATCTATTTTTTCTAAGTCACCCCATATCAAACGTCCTCAGGCCAGTACGACCAAAATTATGACGGCAATGGTGGTTTTGGATCAGCTCCGTTTAAACGACATTGTTGTTGTTTCTAAAAAAGTGGAGCCGGTTCAGCCTTCAAAAATTTATCTTAAGGGCGGTGAGCGTTATTATGTTCGTGATTTGATTTACGCGATTCTGCTCAAATCAGCCAATGATGCGGCGGAGGCGCTTGCGATCCAAGTGGCCGGTTCCGTACCTGCTTTTTGTGCGATGATGAATAAAAAAGCTAAAGCATTGGGCGCCAAAAATACGCAGTTTAAAACTCCAAATGGTTTGCCAGCGAAGGGACAGTATTCAACCGCATATGATCTTGCCATTATTATGCGCGAGGCTGAGCGGTATCCGTTTATTGTTGAGGCGTTGAGTTTGAAGGAAGTGACCATTAAGAGCTTGAAAGGGCGGTCAATCGCTTTAAAAAGTCACAATAAAATGCTTTGGAGTGAGAAGTATGATGTGATCGGTAAAACCGGTTACACGCGAAGCTCAAGTTATTGCTTTGTAGGGCGTGTTAATGAGAAGTATAAAGATGTTTATTTAAGCTTGCTGGGGAGCAGTAATCGCACTAATTTTTGGGCTGATGTTAGAAAGTTGTGCGGTTATCCATCCTCAAAAATGGTTAAGGCCATTCAGACGAATCAGCGTATTTGGGCCCGGGAAGAAGTTTTTATGATTCAGCAGGCTCTTTTGGCGGCCGGATATGATGCCGGTGCTCCTGACGGAGAGTTTTCCTTCCAGACTTTGGCCGCGGTCGAGGCTTTTCAACGGGATCATAAGCTTTCCGTCGATGGTGTTGTGGGTAAGCAGACGATGTCTCTTTTACGCAATTCTCGTTGAATCTAAATCCCGCTTTCTGATACACTTTTGCACATGTTTTTCCCTCTAGATTCAAAACGCCTTGCAGTGCTCTGTTTAGCCCTTTTTTTGGCTGCCTGTGGCGGTCAGACTCCAACCCATTCTGAAGAGCTTCCGGGGGCAGCTCAAGCCGATACAGTGCCTGCATTAGCTCCAAGTGATACATTTAAAACCCAGATGATTGACGATTTCGAGGGGGATCCGGATGACCTGACCAATTTACTGGGAGGAGCCGCCGGCGAATGGAATATGAACCCCGCGGATATCAATGATTCCTATACCGACCCGCTGGTCATAACGATGCCAGGTATGGATGGAAAAGATTCACAAGTCTTAAGCCTGACTTATAGCGTTGATACACCTCTTCCTTCCGAAAATGGGTTCTGGTCCAAATTAAAAGGTTTTGACGCGAGTGAGTACGATCACTTGCAGTTTGAACTTAAGGGGGACGAAGCTAAAGGGTTTACGGATATATTTAAAATTGAAATTAAAAAGCCTAAGCCAAAAACAGAGCATGCTGCCGGGGATGCTTATGTTGTTCGCGAAGGTCAAATAGAAACCATTAAAGGATCCGCGCGGGTGAAGGTATCGCCGGAATGGCAGACAATTTCAATCCCTCTTAACAAAATGACCGGCTTAATTAACTTTCTCGATCCCGAAGCCTGGACCAACCCCTCAATCAGCCGCAAAGACCTTGATGAACTTGTAATCATCTTTCATAAGCGCATGGTTACAAAACCCAAGGGTAAGATTTATATCGATAACTTGCGTTTTGTGAAAACCGGTAATCCGGGGCCGACCGCGGTTGATTTTCCTCCGCGTAAAATTGAAAAAACAGAAACACGCATTGAAGGTTTTGAGTTTCAGAAATTTTTAAAAACACGTCTGAATGGATTTCCTGAAAAAGCAGTGGTGAAAAAAGTTTTTCCTGAAGATCGTGACGCGTTGTTCCGTGAAGTTGCCGCGGACACATGGAAGTTTTTTGAGAACATTGTGGATAAGGAACTTGGGCTGCCTCTGGATACCATTCAGATTACGCCCGAAGGCGACAATGCTTTTGCTGAAGGCGCGTGGATTGGCGACTACACCAATGTAACCAATATCGGTGTTTATTTGATGTGCATTGTGTCTGCTTATGATCTTAAATTAATTACCAAAGAACAAGCGGTTGAGAAACTTAAAACTACACTGAATACGCTTGAAAACAAGCTTGAATATCATTCCAGCGGGTTCCCTTACAATTATTACGATACGACGACAGGTGAGCGGACAAACTACCTGGTTTCCCTCGTGGACAGCGGTTGGTACTTGGCGGGCCTCTATGTCGTTAAAAATACTTTTATAGAAGTTAAAGAGCAGGCGACACGATTGATTGACCGCGGTCATCTTTCGTTTTTTTATGATTCGGTCGAACGCCAAATGTTTCACGGCTTTTACGATCATCTGCAGGTTTATTCTGATTATCATTACGGCGTTTTTTATTCTGAACCGCGTGCCTCAAGTTATATCGGAATTGCCCGCGGAGACGTCCCCAAGGAACATTGGTATGGCGGATTACCCCGAACTTTCCCGCTTTCGTTTGATTGGCAAGGACAAACTCCAAAAGATCAATTTGAGAAAACAGCGTTGGGTTTACCTTATATCGGTGGCTATTATCAGTGGAAAGATTTGAAGTATGTTCCGAGTTGGGGGGGATCCGCTTTTGAGGGATTGATGCCGACGCTCATTTTAAAAGAAAAAGAACTTGCGCCCGAAGGGTTAGGAAAGAACAACGCAATGCATGTCCAGGGTCAGATTCGATTTGCGATGGAAGAGAAAAAGTATCCGGTTTGGGGAATGAGCCCTTCCTCTGTGCCTGAGGGCGGTTATTCCGAGTATGGCGCGCACCCCTTTGGTTCAAAAGGCTATAAAGCCGGAGCCGTGACACCACACGCGAGTATTCTTGGTGTCGAGTATGCGCCTGAGGAAGTAGAGAAGAATTTGCGTAAGCTGGTCGAGTTGTACGATGTTTACGGTGAGTACGGATTTTACGACGCGGTGAATCCCGAGACTGGTGTCGTTGCGCGCAAATATTTAGCGCTCGATCAGGGAATGATTTTAGTCGCGTTAAATAATTATCTGAATAAGGGCGCGATTCGTGAGCGTTTTCACTCTGACCCCGAAATGAAAAAAGGGGAAGAGCTTTTAACTGCTGAAAATCTTTTTTCAAAGGATAATTTTCAACCATGAGTGTTGTGTTACCCAAAGCAGACGCAGCACGTTTCCGGGTATTTGAAGATTTGGGAACGGAGTTTATTGCCGCTTACTCTGACCGAAGCGTTACTGCGGAAAAGCGCGCTGAGTTTGTTGCCGCCTTAGGCTTGAACCCAGAAAAACTTTTTGTGGTGAAACAGATTCACGGTGAAAATATTGTTCGGGTTAGTTTCGAGACTGAATCAACCGGCTCGATGATGGCGGACGGGTTGATGACCGATTGTCCGGAGGCCGTGATTGCGATCTTGACAGCAGATTGTCTTCCTGTATTCTTCTGTGATCCGATGAAGCGGGCGGTGGGAATTGCGCACTCCGGCTGGAAAGGAGCTTTGCATGGGATTGCCCCGAAAATGGTTTCGGCCTTTCAGCAAAATTTCGGATCGCGGCCTGAAAACATTTTTGTCGGTTTTGGTCCGTGTATTCGTCAGATGAGCTATGAGGTTGGGGCGGAGTTCGAATCCATGTTTCCCGGTTTTTATCAAGCGGGCAAAACGGACGGAAAAGGTTACTTTGATTTAGCCGGATATGTCCGCAAAGGGTTGGTTGAGGCTGGCATTTTGACGCAGCATATTCAAGACACAGGTTGGTGTACTTTTAAAGAACAAGATCATTTTTATTCTTACAGACGGGAAAATCAAACCCGCGAAAGAATTTTATCTGTGATCAGCATACGAGGGGAAAAGAATGAAAGCAAATGAAGTCCGCAAGGGCACCGCGATTATGTATAACCATGAAATTTGCATTGTGACGGAAGCGCAGCACCGGACACCCGGCAACTTGCGCGCGTTTATGCAGCTGACCATGAAGGGACTGAAAAGCGGACGTGTTTTTCAAAACCGGTTCGCTCCGGACAATGATGTTGATCGCGTTATTTTGGAGCCTAAGAATTGTCAATATTTGTATAAAGACGATAATGGCTACCATTTTATGGAAATGGAAACCTATGATTCTTTCGCTCTCAACGATGAGATGATCGGTGACGGAAAATATTACCTCAAAGAAAATATGGAGTTACGTATTTACTTTGAAGGAGAGAAGGCGATTTTGCCTGAACTTCCGAAAACGGTTGTTCTCAAGGTTGTCGAAGCTCCTCCGGGGATCCGCGGGGATTCCGTTTCGAATACGCTTAAATCGGTTACCTGTGAAACAGGTCTGAAACTTAATGTGCCTTTATTTATTGATGAGGGGACGCTGGTTAAGGTCAATACGGATACGGGCGATTATTTGGGTCGTGCTCAGGAAAATGACAAGTAAAATTAAACTTTAATCCGGATACTGCCATGCAAATTGAAAAACCGAAATCAGGGTTGCCGCCGTGGGTGATTTTTCTTGCTGTAATTTTTGGTTTGGCGATTCTTTCCTTGCCTTTTTTGGCTAAGAAAGGCGCTGATTTGAAAGTGCAGCCGAGTGATGCTGTTGAGGATCCTGACTTAGCGAATGCTTCGGAAAATTTCGCGTTGATTTCTCAGAAGCCGGTTGATGAAAATCCCGCCGAAGCCACAGCTTTAGCGGAAGAAGCGGTCGATTTGCCTTTGACGCAGGAGCTTGAAGTACAGGAAGTAGATTTGCCGCAAAGAGCCGATGAGCTTGCTTTTCCGGCAGCTGCGCCTAAGTCGTTTGCTGCGTCCGCTTCGAGCCTTTTAACTTCTTTTTACGGTAATGTGCGGCTGATCGGAAAAGACGGTGAGGTCAAAACTGAGAAAAACAAAAAATTATCTGATGGCGATACTATTGAGGTTGGTGCCACAGGTGAGGCGGTCATTCAAATCGAAGAGTTATATGTTCTCCGTCTAAAACCAAATTCAGCGCTTCGCCAAGAACCGTCGGAAGTTTCTCAAGCCTACTCTGGCAAGGATCGCGTCACTTACCGTTTTCGTCTCGATAAGGGGTCTTTGCTGGGTACGACACGATATCGCGGCGATTCCGTCAACTCACTGCAGCTTCTGATTCAGAATAAGGTGTTTGATATACAAGACTCCACTTTTCGTGTGCAGGCAACTGATGCAGAGCCATGGATTGGTGTTTTGCGCGGAAGCGTTCGATCTGATGTTGAAAAAGCGGGCACTGATAAGCCGATTATCATTCGTGCTCTCGAGAAGGTTTCCATTTCCAGTGAGCCATTACATGAGCCGCTTAAAGTTTCTGAGGAGGAATGGGGGCTTTTGCGTGAGACCTATGAAATGAATTTAAAGACCGCGGCTGAAGAAGCGATGCAATTAGATTTATCCAAGCGCGCCGGCGATTTTTTTGAATATGTTTTTGATCATGGTACTTTTTACACAGAAGATGTCGGTTACACTGTGCGCGATTTTTATGAAGACAAAGGATCAGCCGAAGTTTACCTTGAGGCCGAGTATGACGTCTTTCCCCCGAACTCATTTGTTGGGCTTTACGTGCTTACGCGTGATTTGGATGCCCGCAACTACGGCGGACTTCGTTTTGACGTGCGCAGAAAACCGGAAGAAGGGTATCCCGACCGTTTTTATATTGAATTAAAATCTAAAGGGCAAATTATTCACCGGTTTGAAATTACGGATGTTAAGCCTAACTGGGAGAGTCGGCAGATTGATTTTTTCACCCCCATTTCGACGCCGATTACCGAAGTGACGCTTGTGTTTTTAAATGAGAGTATAGGGCAAAGCAAAAAAGGTTATATTCAGATGCGCCATCTTGAAATGGTGCCTCTGAGTACGTCTCAAAAGACTCAAAGAGAAAATGCGGACAAAGCCGCGCAGACACGAGTTGCGCCAGGGGTTGCGGTAAAACAGGCGCCGAAATCTGTTAAGCAATCCGTGTTAACTGAACCCATGAAAAGAGCGCGATTAGTTACGGAGACCGGTAATCTTACCGAAACGCCCTATAAGCTGAATGAGTCACAAAAAATAGCGAATGAAATTCCAAAAATTGTTTCGCTTGATGACTTAAACTGAGCCGCATATTTTTCCGCTTTTGATGGAAGCGCGTTATGAAGAAGCCTAAGAACCAAGCGGAGGAAGCTCCCGCTAGCCCTACGATTGAAAACCGCAAAGCCCGGCATGATTTTCATTTGCTTGAGCGTTTTGAAGCGGGCGTTGTCTTGCTCGGATCGGAAGTTAAAGCAATCCGTGAAGGGCGGATCAATCTTCAAGACAGCTTTATCCGCATTTGGAATGAAGCCCCCTGGCTTTACAACTGTCATATTTCGCCTTATTCGCGTAAGCAGGGGCATGAAATTATTGACCCCATCCGAACTCGTAAACTTTTACTGAATGCGGTTGAAATCAAAAAACTGAAAGAGTGGGTTGAGCGGAAAAAAGGTGTTTCCGTTATTCCCGTGAAAGGCTATTTCAAGAAGGGGCGCTTTAAACTTGAAATTGCTTTTGCCGAAGGCAAAAAACTGCATGATAAAAGAGACGCCATTAAAAAGCGGATGCAGGATCGTGAAGCCCAGGCGGCGATGAAGCGCGCCCGCTAGTAAACCCGCCTGATTGTTGTGTCTCTTCCGGCATGATATACTTACCGTTAATAAGCGGGGGTGACTAGGTTCGACAGGAGAATGACGCTTATTGGGAGCATGCAAAGGTAGTCTGGGTCCTTTTCAAAAACTAGGCAAATTATAAATGCTAATAAAGCAAGTTGGAACGAAAGAGCCATGGGTCCGGTAACGGCACCTATGCCTTTCGCTCTACAAATCGCAGCTTAACAGCAGCGACGTCTTGAGGCCAGTGCTCGCGGGGCTTTAAAGACGAATAAAGCGGGCTGCTCTGAGGAAAGTGTCTCCTATTTCTCAGCTAAGACCTTGGGGGCTCGTTTCGAATCAGCCGGTGTGACGGCGGACCGAAATTAGATACAAGCCACACTGAGCATGGAGAGCCCAGTCTGAGTTTTCTTTTGGACGGGGGTGCAATTCCCCCCACCTCCAATTTCGACTGAAAAGACCTCATCTGCGGTGTTGCAAGCCGCGCGACATCGTGCGACGTAGGTTTCACTACGTCTCCTCAGTCGCTTCTTGCGCCTTGCATATGAGGTCTTTTAAGTTGAAATTGACAAAATCTCTTAATCTAATTTTTAAAGCATGAAGTATTCAAAAGACTATTACAAAATTCTGGGCGTTTCCGAAAGCGCCTCAGCTGATCAAATTAAAAAAGACTACCGCAAGCTTGCCATTCAATATCATCCCGATAAAAACAAAGGGAATAAACAGGCGGAAGAGAAATTTAAAGAAATCTCGGAAGCTTATTATGTTTTAAGCGACCCCAAGCGCCGTGCCGAGTTTGACCAATTCAGAAAATTTGGCGGTGTCGATCCTCGCGGAGGGGGCGGTTTCCATGGTGCTGAAGGGTTTGATTTTGAGGACTTGCTGAGATCCTACGGAAGGCAAGGAAGGGGAGCTTCGAATCGTTCTCAGTCTTATTCCGGTTTTGCCGATATCTTTGAGGAGCTTTTCAGCGGTGGCGGAATGAACGCGCAGTTTGATTATGGCTCACAAGGGCGCCGCGCCGGACGGCAACAGCCCGCCGAAGCGGAGAACTATGATGATCAAGGAACGCTCAAAGTTTCCGCAGTTCGCGCCAAAGAGGGCGGAGCGGTTAAAATTCGGTCAAAAGACGGAAAAATAATTGCGGTTAAAATTCCGAAGGATGCCCGCGACGGTATGAAGCTGCGACTGAAAGGGCTGGGAAAGCTTTTGCTCTCCGGGAAAAAAAGCGATTTAATTTTAAGAATTAAGGTGGTTGCATGAAAAAGAAGACAGGGCAATTTTCGAAGCATCAGTATCAGATTGGTGACCGCGTTGCGGATGCACACATTGACGCGTTGGTTAAACAGTATGCTGAGCCCGGAGCCAACGCGGATGTGATTAAGGAGATGATCGTAACCGCGATTAAATCCAGCTTGGATGGTCTTGAACGCTCCGACTTGAAGATTATGAATACGGCGCTGAAAGAAATGCGGTATTCCTTTAAAGTTTTTAAACCTTTTCGCGGAGTGCGCAAGGTGGCTATTTTTGGATCCGCTCGGACAAAGCCGGATAACAAAGATTATATTTTGGCGAAGCAATTTGCGGCTCTCATTGTTCAGCGAGGTTGGATGGTGATTACAGGTGCAGCTTCCGGCGTTATGCAGGCGGGCAATGAAGGAGCCGGAACCAGCCATAGCTTTGGGCTCAATATTCGCTTGCCGTTTGAACAAGACGCAAACCCTGTTATGCAAGACGATAAGAAGCTGATCAATTTTAAGTATTTCTTTACGCGCAAACTGATGTTTATGCGTGAGTCCGACGCGACGATTTTATGTCCCGGAGGTTTCGGAACGCATGATGAAGGGTTTGAAACTTTGACTTTAATTCAAACTGGCAAAGCGGATCCTCGGCCGATTGTTTGTCTGGATCATCCTAAAAGTAAGTACTGGGCCGGTTTTAAGGATTTTTGTAAGCAGCAGCTCGCGCGGCAAAAGTTAATTGATCCTCGGGATATGGATTTGATTTATTTTACGCACAATCCGCAAGAAGCCGCGGATTATGTAAGTAACTTTTACCGCACATATCATTCCATGCGGTTTGTGAAAGATCGTTTAGTGATTCGTTTGCTGCAAAAATTAGGTCGGGCGGAACTTGCAATTTTGAACCGTGAGTTTAAAGATATTATCAGTAAGGGCAGTATTCGCCAGGTTTTGGAGCCTTTTGAAGAGGAACAAGAAACGGGGCATTATCATAGTCATCCCCGAATCTATTTTCATTTTACGCGCAGTCATTTTTTTCGATTACAGCACTTAATTCAGCGTATTAACGCCTGGAAATAGTTGGGAAAGCGCTTGTTTTCTCATTGTGAATCCATATAATACCTAGACTTTTCCGGGCGTTTAGCTCCCCGGCGCCGCAGCGCGAGGGATTCGTCCTTGAGACAAGCTCAAGGCGAACAGTTGCCATGGGATTGCCACAGCAACACAAATGCCCGATCGAATAGTTTTCCGGGCGTTTAGCTCAGTTGGTTAGAGCATCTGCCTTACAAGCAGAGGGTCTCAGGTTCGAATCCTGAAACGCCCATGTTGTTTTTGGGTTATTTTTTATCCAATAAAAAGAACGGAAGCTAAAGAATAGTTTCCCCTTATGGCTTTGCTTAAGGGGGTGTAGCTCAGCTGGTTTAGAGCGTCTGCCTGTCACGCAGAAGGTCGCGGGTTCAAGTCCCGTCACTCCCGCCAATATTTTTGTTCTGCGCTTCGCGCAACCGCAGACCCGTCTCACAGAGGCGGGTTTTTGTTTTATAAGCTCAAGTGGCTAATCAACGAATAAAAGCTTAGAATACGTTATGCCTAAAGCACAAAATTCACGTAAAAGTTTGAGAGTCGGAATGGTCTCGCTTGGTTGCCCAAAAACATTGGTCGACAGCGAGGTTTTGCTCGGAAAAATTCCATCCGGTCAATTTTCAATTTCTTCCAGCATTGAAGAGAGTGATGTTGTGTTGCTGAATACCTGCTCCTTTATCGACGCGGCTCAAAAAGAGTCGTTAGACTATATCCGCTCATTGCTCAAAATGAAAAAAGCCCGCAAAATAAAATCGGTGGTTGTTTTAGGCTGCATGGTGCAAAAGTTTCCTGAAGAGCTCCAAAGAGAATTTAAGGAAGTGGATGCGTTTGTGGGCACGGGAGAGTATGACAAACTTGCTTCTGTATTGCAGGCGGTTTCGGATGGGGAAAAAGTGTTTACCATGAATGAGCCTGGATATTTGTCAACTTCAGGAGAAGCCCGAGTTGCATTGACTCCGCGTCATTACCGTTATTTGAAAATCTCCGAAGGCTGTGATCATATTTGTTCATTCTGCACGATTCCAAGTTTTCGCGGAAAGCATCGCTCCCGAACGATTGAGGATGTTGTCACTGAAGCTCAGCGTCTCGTGAACGAAGGCGCTCAGGAAGTTATTATGACTGGTCAGGATACCAGCTTTTTTGGGCGTGACTTAACAGGGAAGTTTCAATTGCCCGAGCTTCTCCAAGCAATGGATCAGATTGACGGGCTGGAATGGCTGCGCTTGCTTTATGTTTATCCTTCCTGTGTGGACAAAAAACTGATTCAGGCCATGGCTCGATCAAAAAAACTTTGTCATTATCTGGATATGCCCCTTCAGCATGCAAGCGATGCCATGTTGACCGCGATGCGCCGTGGAATTACACAGAGAAGGACAAGAGATCTGATTAAGCAGTTTCGCGATGAAATATCAGGTCTTGTGATCCGTACAACCTTTATTGTTGGATTTCCCGGCGAAACAGAAGTTGACTTTGAACAACTACTAGATTTTATGCAGGACGTTAAATTTGAAAGAGTGGGTATTTTTCAATATTCCAATGAAGCCAGTTCGCACTCTGCGACTTTGCCCAATCATGTTTCGGAGAAAGTAAAAGAAGAGCGTTTTCATCGCGCGATGGCGCTTCAGCAGGAAATAGCTTTAGCCAATCAACAGAAATGGATCGGTAAGTCTGTGCGTGTTTTGATTGAGGAAAGAGATGCCGCGCTTAAACAAACCTACCGGGGAAGATCTTACGGCGACGCTCCCGAAGTGGACGGATCTGTGCTCGTTAAAAGTTCGCAATCTTTGTTGCCGGGGAAGTTTTATGACACGCGGATTGTTTCGGCGGAACCTTATGATTTGCATGCCGAATTAATTAAGCATGGTTAAGTACCTTCCCAATCTACTGAGTCTGGCTCGCGCATTTATGGGGCTTGTTATTCCTCAGATGATCTGCTCTTCTTATTCCGCATTACATGCCTGGGCGGCTTTAGTTTTTACGCTCGCGGCAATTACCGATTACTTTGACGGATGGTTGGCGCGCAAGCTGGCAGTAACTTCGGAGACGGGCAAATGGCTGGATCCGCTTGCGGATAAGGTGCTGACACTGGGTTGTTTATGGGCATTTTCCGCGCAAGGGCTTATTCCCGGGTGGGGTTTTTGGCTGGTGCTTGTCAGAGAAGTTTTAGTTACTTTTTGCCGCACAGGATGGGGATTATCAGGCGTGACTTTAGGCGCTGAATTGGCGGGTAAAGGCAAACTTGTTCTGCAAGTTTTTTGGATTTCGGTTTGTTTTTTTCTTCTTTTCCGCCTGGATGGATTCGCCCCTTTTGCTGGTGACTTCGGACGCTGGATAGCGCCCACCGTGATTGTTTCCACTTTGGCATCGGTTCTTTTGACTTGGTATTCCGGATTTTTATTTCTGCGGAATAATCGAAATCTTTTTATGACGCCGTTTTTCGCTAAGTTTACGTTGGCAGCCGGAGTTGGTTTGCTGCCAAAAGCACCGGGAACCTGGGGGTCATTACTTGCCGTTTTAATTGCGATTCCAATGAAGGAGAATTTAATTTTATATTGGGCTGTTTTTTTTCTGATCGGGTGGATTGCTTATTTTTATTGGGCCCGGTTCGGTGCGGGATTTTCTAAAGATCCGTCTTTTTTTGTTTTGGATGAAGTTTGCGGGATCTTTGTTACTTTTGCTCTGGTGTCAATTAACTGGAGCACGGCTGTTGCCGGTTTTTTGCTTTTTCGAGCTTTTGATATCTGGAAGCCTTTTCCGGCGCGAAAGTTTGAAAGCTTGCCCGGCTATTGGGGAATTATGATGGATGACTTGATGGCCGGTGTTTACGCCGCGGTCGTATTATGGCTTCTTCCTCTTTAAATTTAACTTCTCGTCCGATTGCGGCTTTGCTTACCATAGGAAATGAACTGCTTTCCGGTCGAACTGTTAATACGAACGCGTCATTTTTGGGACGGCAATTAACTGCGCTCGGATTCAGTGTTGCGAAGCAATGTGTTTGCCCTGACAGTATCAAAGAGATATCGGGAGCAATGGGTCAAATCAACTCTGCAGATCTTTTGATTGTAACCGGCGGTTTGGGACCAACTCCCGATGACCTGACGCGTGACGCGATCGCGGATTATTTTTCAGTCCCTCTCAAGTTTTCCCCCGAGCAGTTTAAGGCGTTGCGAATTATTTACAAAAAGCTAGGCCGAAATATCCCCGTTCTTTCAAAGCGTGAAACGTATTATCCGGCCAATGCGCGTCCGCTTATTAACCGTTTTGGAATCGCGCTGGGATTTTGGATTCAAGATGAGAAACGGCTGATTGTTGTTTTGCCGGGGGTTCCGACTGAGCTTCAAAAAATGTTTATTCATGATGTCTCTCCGCTGCTTAAAAGGAAGTTCAAAGGCTTGAGAGCGGATAAAAAAATTGTTGCGAGTCTTGTCGGCATCTCTGAACCCAATATTATGGAAAAGCTCGGGAAGGGTTTTTTTGATTGTCCGTTTCAGTTTGGGATTTATCCTTCAGAGGGAGAGACGCAAATTTGCATTCGATCCGAATCTCAAGCTGTTTTAAATGATCTTAAATCAAAAATAAAGAAAAGACTCGACCCGTGGATTTATAGTTGGAGTGATTTGCCGCTTGCTTTAACTATCGGCGATATTTTAACACGAAAAAAGAAAACGGTCGCTGTTGCGGAAAGCTGTACCGGCGGAAGTTTAGCGCATGCATGGACTCAGTTTGCGGGTGCGAGCCGCTTTTTTCGGGGAGGGGCGACAGTTTATGATTCCGAGGCTAAGCAAGCCATTGGAGTACCTTCGTCTGTGATTAAAAAGTATGGCGAAGTTTCGCCTGAGGTTGCTTTTGAATTAGCTATTCAAGCTTGCCGTTTTTGGAAGTCCGATTATGGAATGGGTGTGACGGGAATCGCGGGGCCTACCGGCGGTTCTGCCGATAAACCGATTGGGTTGGTATATATTGCTGTAGCTTGCGGCGGGACAGCTCAGGTTGAGCGGCATTTGTTTTGGGGGAATCGGGAGCAGATTCAGCGCAAATCGGTTGTGAAGTCCCTCGAGCAGCTCTGGCGACTACTTTCCTTGTAAGTTCTCTTCCTTTTTGATTTTTGTCTCATTCCTTCCTTTTGCCTATTTTCTGTAACCTATTTAAAACATTAGCTTTATAATTATTAATAAGTTTTAAATATATAGCAATACATATCTTGCAAACTCAAAAACAAGCATATATACTTTTTTTGGAGTTTAATATAGCAATGGAATATAGAAAAAAAGAACGACGGCGAATTGGAACTATTCTCATTGAGGATGGTCTCATTACTCAGGAGCAGCTTGAGCAGGCTCTTGATATGCAAAAAACCATGCCTAATCCTGTTGGTGAGATTCTTGTTTCTCAGGGGTTTATCGATGCGAATCAGTTGGCAAGTGCGTTGGGACGTCAGCTTAAAATCCCGTACATTCCGCTGTCTAAATATTCCCATAATCCGGAGGTTGCGAAATGGGTTGGACGTAACTTTTGCGAAAAATATTTGGTTGTTCCTTTTGACGGGGATGAGAAGTTTTTTTATATGTCCGTTTCAAATCCGCTCGACCGAAATCCGATTGATACTTTACAGTCATTGCTTAAGAAGAAAATATTTATGTTTATTGCCACGCCCGATGAAATCAGAAAAATGATCGAACAGGTTTATTCCAAAGTGTAGTTATGGCAAATCCCAAAAATGATCTTAAAAATCTTTTGATTGAAGCGCAGGTAGCGACCGAGCAAGTTTTGAATGAGTGCCTTGCTAAACAACAGGGTAAAGAAAAACGGCATTTGATTGACTTGATTCTTGAGGATGGCCGGCTTGATCAAAAACGACTGACCGATTTTTACCAAACTAAGTATTTGTATCAGTTGTTTAATCCGGATACCGAAGTTTCCGACCCTGATTTATTGGATCTGATCAAGCCTGACTTAGCGCAAAAGCTTGGGTGTCTTCCTTTAAAACAAGATTTTGAAACCGTGACATTTGCGATGGCGAATCCGCTTAACTTAGCGGCTCAAGATGAGCTTAGGCTAGTGACTAAAAGACGAATTAAGGTTGTTGCCGTATCTAAAGACGTGCTTTTAGCCGAAATAAAATCCCGTTATAAATTAGATTCAAAACCTACACCGCAGGAAGAAGCCATTGCAACTGATTCCAGTTTGGAAGAGCTTGCCAAGATGGTTGAGTCCGAGTCGGGGGATATGGATGATTCTTCGCATACTGCCGAAATGATAGAAGTAGCGCATCAGGCGCCTGTGGTTAAGCTTGTGAACACCATTGTGATTGAAGGGTTACGCCGCCGTGCGAGCGATATTTTTATTGAGCCGTGGGAGCATGAAGTACGTGTCCGTGCGCGTGTGGACGGATTGCTCGAGGTGATTGCGACTCCGCACAAAATGTACGCTGAAGCGATTGTCTCCCGAATCAAAATTATGAGCGAGCTCAATATCGCCGAACACCGGGTTCCGCAAGATAGCCGTTTTAAAGTGAAATTTCGCGGACGTGAAGCGGATATGCGCGTTTCTATTCTGCCCAGCGCGCATGGTGAAAAAGTATGTTTGCGTATTTTAGATACCAGCAATCAGGCGCATGACATTTCAAAGTTGGGCTTCACCGAGCGCGAGCAAAAGATTATTCGTGAATCCGCGGAGCGTCCGCACGGAATGATTCTTGTGACGGGGCCCACCGGCAGCGGAAAAACGACAACGCTCTATTCTATTCTTAAATATTTGGATGAACCCGATGTCAACATCACTACTGTGGAAGATCCGGTTGAGTATCAGGTGTATGGGATCAACCAAGTGAATGTCCGCGATAAGGTAGGATTAACTTTTCCCTCGGCATTAAGATCGATTTTGCGCCAGGACCCGGACGTTGTTTTGATCGGGGAAATCCGTGATGCTGAAACTTTGGACATTGCGGTAAAAGCAGCTATGACCGGACATTTAGTTCTGAGTACGCTTCACACGAATGACGCGGTCAGCTCCATCATTCGTATGGTTAATTTGGGGTTGGAGCCGTTCTTGATTGCCTCAACCGTGATTATGATTTCCGCTCAGCGTCTTGTGCGAAAGCTTTGCGGGCGTTGCCGCTATGCTTACGAATTGGACAAAGAAATCATTAAGCGGCTTAATTTAAATCCGGAGACACAGAAAACATTTTGGAAGCCGAAGGGTTGTCCACATTGTAGAAATACCGGGTATCAGGGGCGCAGCGTGATTACCGAAATTTTTCAAATGACTCCGGCGGTTTTAAAATTAATTATGCTGGGAGCTTCAGCTCAGGAGCTAAAAAGTTTGGCGAAAGGAGAGGGAATGAATACATTGCGTGAATCCGCGATGGCGAAGGCGCTGGCTGGTGAAACGTCGCTTGAAGAGGTTTTTCGCGTGACGCAAGAAGGCGGGGACTAACTCATGATTTCCCAAGAGCTGATCAAACAATGGGCAATCGAGCAAGGAGTTCAGGAGAAGCAATGGAGTGACCACCTGGTCAAGAGCCGAAAGTTGAGTCAAAACATTTTTCAATATTTGATGGCGCATGGAATTGTGTCTGAACAAGTGGTTCTCGAATTTATCAGTGCGCAGGAAGAGCTTCCGATTGTTAATCTTAAATCGATTCGATTTGATGATGAGATTTTAAAAAAAATACCTAAGCGTGTCATTGAACAGTACCGCGTTTTTCCTGTCGGAGTTTTGGGTAAGTTGATGACGCTTGCGACGAGCAACCCTTTTGATTTGCAGGTGGTTGATGATGTTCGCAACGTGACGGATTGTGAAGTGGTCATTGTATTGGCTTCTCCGAAACAGATTAAAGAATTTATTGATGAAAAGTACTCTGAATCAACCAATCAGCTTAAAGAGTTTGTGGCCGCGGATGATGAGGGGATTGAGTATGTAAAAGGCGGTGACGAGGGGCAGGTTTTGCAGTCGAAGTCTTCTTCGGACGAAGCTCCGGTTGTGCGTATGATTAATTTGATTCTTGACCAAGCACTTAAGCTGCGCGCGTCGGATATTCACTTTGAGCCTTTTGAAAAAGACTTTCGGGTGCGCTACCGCATTGATGGTGCGCTTCGAAGTTCCTTCTCGCATGCCAAAGATATGTATGGAGCGATTGTCGCCCGCGTCAAAATCATGTCACAGCTCAATATTACCGAAAAAAGAGTCCCGCAAGACGGCCGCTTTGGCATGGTTTTCGGCAAGGATAGGCGTATTGATTTTCGTGTTTCAATTTTGCCCACGTACTTTGGCGAAAAAGTGGTTATGCGTATTTTAGACAAAGGGGGTCTGAAGGGATCTTTGGCGGACATTGGCCTTTCATCCAAACCGACTGAAGCTCTCTCAAAAGCGATTGCGGTTCCGTACGGAATGGTGCTGGTTACGGGACCGACCGGAAGCGGAAAATCCACAACACTCTATTCCATGCTTAATACTTTGAATACCCCGGATCGAAACTTAATGACGATCGAAGACCCGGTTGAATATCAGGTTGAGGGCATCACTCAAACGCAAGCAAAACCTGAAGTCGGACTTACTTTCGCGAGCGGACTGCGATCGTTGCTTCGTCAGAGCCCCGACATAGTTCTGGTGGGGGAAATTCGCGACAAAGAAACTGCGGACATTGCGGTTAAAGCGGCTTTAACCGGACATTTGGTTTTCAGTACTTTGCATACAAACAGCGCCGCGGGCGCAATGACACGTCTCATTGATATGGGTGTGGAACCCTTTTTAATTGCGTCTTCAGTGATTGCTGTCGCGGCGCAGCGGTTAATACGAAAAATTTGTCCGCATTGCAAAAAATCAACTGAAATAACGGAAGATGTTTACCGAAGATTGCACCTCAAGCCGGAAGAGTGGGTGGGCGTTAAAGCTTATAAAGGTGACGGGTGTGAGAAATGCAACGGCACAGGATATTGGGGGCGTATGGCTGTGATTGAGGTTTTGGCAATGAATCCCGAATTGCAGGGATTAGTGATTCAGCGTAAATCAAGCGATGTCGTTCACGCTACGGCCGTTCGCTACGGCATGGAAACTTTGTTTCAGAATGCCCTGGGTTATTTTCGATCGGGACAAACAACGTTAGATGAAGTTTTAAGAATTGCAACCGCGGAGTAAATGGAAGTTATGCCCACTTATGAATATTTGGTAAAAGACCGCTCGGGAAAAAGCAGTCAGGGCGTGCGTGAAATGGATTCGCAGGAGTCTTTGGTGAGTCAGCTTCGCACCGAAGGTTTTTTTATTATCAGTATTCACGAAGCCAAACCGGCTCCCACGGTTTTTGGCATCGCCAGCGGCTCTTCGGGTAAAAAGGCCGGTGGCAAAAGCGGAAAAGTTCAACTGGACGATTTGGTGGTTTTTTCTCGCCAAATGGCGACGCTTGTCGGCGCCGGTATTCCGCTGATTCAGACATTGGATATTTTGGGGAGCCAGCTTGAAAAAGAGAAATTTCGTTCGGCCGTCAAGAAGGTGCATGAAGAAGTGCAAAACGGCGCATCGCTTTCCGAAAGCTTGATGAAACATCCCAAAATTTTTCCTTCACTTTTTATTCAGATGGTGAGAGCGGGTGAAAAGAGTGGAAGCCTTGAGGAGATTTTGGATCGCGTCGCGAACTATCTTGAAAAAACAAGTGTTCTTCAGAAAAAGGTGAAGTCCGCCATGATGTATCCGGCCGTGGTTACGATGATGGCATTTTTAGTAACTTTTGGGATGCTCGCTTTTGTGATTCCCAAGTTTGCAACCATCTTTGACGGTTTGGGGGCAAAGCTGCCCGCGCCGACTTTGTTTCTTATTAATCTGAGCGGGTTTTTGGCGCAAACCTGGTGGATTATTCTTCCGGGAATTGTCGCCGGCTTTTGGGGGTTTGGGCAGCTGCTTAAAATACCTGCTTTGCGCTTGCAGTGGGACGGCATGCTTTTGCGCATGCCTGTTTTTGGACCGCTTCTGATGAAGGTCGCGGTGAGTAAATTTTCTAGGACGCTTGCGACGCTGATTAAAAGCGGAGTGGCTATTTTATCGGCGCTGGATATTGTTTGCAAAACGGCGGGGAACATGAAAATTGAAGAAATGGTCGTTTCTGTTATGGAGTCCGTAAAAAAAGGTGAAACGATCGCCGGTCAGCTTGAACGGCGCGCTGTTTTTCCAGCGATGGTGACCCGCATGATCGCGATTGGCGAGGAAACGGGAGAATTAGAAGAGATGTTGGTGAAGGTCGCGGATTTTTACGACGCGCAGGTAGATGCTTCCGTTGACGGATTAACTTCGTTGATTGAACCTTTGATTATTGCCTTCTTGGGGATTGTGATTGGCGGAATTGTTATCGCTCTCTTTTTGCCAATTCTATCGTTGACCCAGCATGTTTAATTCTTAAAGGTTTCTTCCTCTTGGGGCGATAATCTAAGAGTCACTTTTTATCTTTAACTGCCTAAGGAGACTCTATGAAATCTCTTGTGAATAAAAAAGGTTTTACCCTTGTGGAAATTATGATTGTGGTTGCCATTATAGGATTATTGGCGG
>ERZ761609.661-NODE-661-length-37863-cov-12.371218_pt1 | contig 37863 bp, 41 predicted proteins | sample MGYA00511163_ERZ761609 | MGnify/ENA primary metagenome ERZ761609 (study PRJEB28899, sample SAMN02445070) | bioreactor sludge metagenome | biome: EBPR sludge | place: Australia: Brisbane, Thorneside Wastewater Treatment Plant | collected 2011-12-16 ...
CTGCATCCGATGCAGGAGGCGTTCCGCGACAATCACGGCCTGCAGTGCGGCTTCTGCACCCCGGGCATGATCATGACGGCCGTCGACATGGTCAACCGGCTCGGCCACGACCTCGACGAACACACGGTTCGCGACGAATTGGAAGGCAATATCTGCCGCTGCACGGGCTACCATAACATCGTCAAGTCGGTTCAGGCCGGCGCCAAGGCGATGGGCAAGGGCAAGAAGAAAAAGGCGGCCTGACCGAAGCCGCCTCGCTCACGTTTGATGCCAAGAATGCAATCCAATTCGAGTTCCTTGGGAGGAACGCCATGAGTGCCACCGGAGTCGGCGCATCTGTCCGACGCAAAGAGGACTTCCGCTTCATCACGGGCAACGGCCACTACACCGACGACATCAACCGTCCCGGCCAGGCCCATGCCTATTTCCTGCGCTCGCCGCACGCCCATGCGACGATCAAGAAGATCGACACGTCCGCGGCTGCCAAGACCCCCGGCGTCGTGGCGATCTTCACCGGCGCGGACATCGAGGCCGACAAGGTGGGCGGGCTGATCTGCGGCTGGATGATCCACAACAAGGACGGATCGCCCATGAAGGCCGGCGCGCATCCGGCGCTGGCGCAGGGCAAGGTGCGCTATGTCGGCGACCATGTCGCGGTCGTCATCGCCGATTCTCTGGCGATTGCGCGGGACGCAGCGGAGAAGATCAAGGTCGACTACGGCGTTCTGCCGGCGGTGGCCGATCTTTCCAAGGCGACGGACAAGGGCGCCGCGACTGTCCATGACGTGTCGGCCAACAACCAGGTCTATGACTGGCACCTCGGCGACAAGGCCGCGACCGACAAGGCCTTCAAGGCTGCCAAGCATGTCACCAAACTGGACTTTTCGAACAACCGGCTGATCCCCAATGCGATGGAGCCGCGCGCGGCCGTTGGCGAGTATGACACCGGTACGGACAGCCTGACGCTCTACACGACCAGCCAGAATCCGCATGTGACACGCCTCGTCATGAGCGCTTTCCTCGGGCTCGCACCGGAGCACAAGCTGCGCGTGATCGCGCCGGACGTCGGCGGCGGCTTCGGCTCGAAGATCTTCATCTACGCGGAAGAGACGGTCTGCATCTGGGCGGCGCGCAAGATCAAGCGCCCGGTCAAGTGGACGGCGGACCGCACGGAAGCCTTCCTTGCCGACGCCCATGGCCGCGACCACATCACGCATGCCGAGATGGCCGTGGACGACAAGGGCAAGATTACCGGCGTGCGGGTGAAGACGCGCGCCAATCTCGGCGCGTATCTCTCCACCTTCGCCTCGTCGGTGCCGACCTATCTCTACGCGCCGTTGCTGTCCGGACAGTACGACATCCCGGCAATCTACTGCGAGGTCGAGGGCGTCTATACCACGACGGCGCCGGTCGACGCCTATCGCGGCGCTGGGCGCCCCGAGGCGACCTATGTGGTGGAACGGCTCGTCGAGGTGACGGCGCGCCAGCTGGGGCAGGACCCGGCTGCCTTCCGCAAACGCAACTTCATCAAGAAGTTCCCGCACCAGACGCCGGTGATCATGTGTTACGACGCGGGCGATTATGCCGCCTCGTTGAACAAGGCGCTCGACCTGGCCGACTACAAGGGCTTCGGCAAGCGCAAGCGCGACAGCGCCCGCAAGGGCATGCTGCGCGGCATCGGCTTCTCCGCCTATATCGAAGCGTGCGGCATCGCGCCCTCGCAGGCGGTCGGTTCTCTCGGCGCCGGCGTCGGGCTGTGGGAATCGGCGGAAGTGCGGGTCAACCCGGTCGGCACCGTCGAGGTGCTGACGGGTTCGCACAGCCATGGCCAGGGGCACGAGACGACCTTCGCGCAGCTTGTCAGCGACCGCCTGGGCATCTCGATCGACAACGTGTCGATCGTCCACGGCGACACCGACAAGGTGCAGTTCGGCATGGGCACATACGGCTCGCGCTCCGGCGCGGTCGGCATGACCGCAATCGCCAAGGCGCTCGACAAGGTGATCGCCAAGGGCAAGAAGGTCGCGGCCTTCGTGCTTGAAGCGGCGGAAGGCGACATCGACTTCAAGGATGGGCACTTCAGCGTGAAGGGCACCGACAAGAAGATCGACTTCGGGTCGGTGGCGCTGCAGGCCTATATCGCCCACAAGTTCACGGGCGCGCAGCTGGAGCCGGGCCTGAAGGAAGGGGCGTTCTACGACCCGACGAACTTCACCTTCCCCTCCGGCGTCCACATTTGCGAGGTCGAGGTCGATCCCGCGACCGGGCGCACCCGGATCGATCGCTGGACGGCGGTCGACGACTTCGGCAACGTCATCAACCCGATGATCGTCGAAGGCCAGGTGCATGGCGGCATCGCCCAGGGCGTCGGTCAGGCGCTTCTGGAAGGCGCGGTCTATGACTCGAGCGGACAGCTGCTGACGGCGAGCTACATGGACTATTGCATGCCGCGCGCCGATGACCTGCCATCCTACACCGTTGGCACGACTGTCACGGCCTGCCCGTCCAATCCGCTTGGCATCAAGGGGTGCGGCGAGGCCGGCGCGATCGCGGCGCCGCCTGCCGTGATCAACGCGATCACGGATGCGGTCGGTCACGAGGACGTGGCGATGCCGGCAACACCGCAGGCCGTCTGGCGGGCAGTCCAGAAGGGCATGAAGAAGCAGGCGGCGGAATAAGCCATGCGCGGCACCCTGCCTGCGGTCTTCGCGGTCCTGGCCTGCGCCTCCCTGGAGGCACAGGCGCAGCATCGCTGGACCACGAGCATCAAGCAGGGGATCGAGGAGCATGTCATCCGCGCGGGCGGCGGTGCCCGGTTCATCATCTCCTGCCCTTCGGGGCTGGAGAAGACGAACCCGGGGTTCACCTTCGAGTCGAAGAAGCTGAAAATCGCCCAGTCCGAGACACGTTCGGTTGAGCTGATTCTCGGCATCGACGCCGCCAGCCACGCCTACAAGGTCGAGTGTTCCGGCGATTCCTGCGACTGGACCTCGGCTGACGCCGCCGGCCAGAGCGCGATCGAAAAGTCGGTCAACAGCCTGCGCAGCGCGAAAAAGTTCGTGGTCCGGGTGCCGGGCCTCAAGGTTTCAGAGGAATTTTCCACTTCGGGCGCACGCAAGGCGCTTGAGAACGCACTCGATGGATGCGAGTCCTAGGGAGACAACCCAGATGTACGCTTTCAAATATCACCGTCCTGCCTCGCTCCGGAAGGCCGCCGGACTCCTAGCAAAGCATGAGGATGCCAAGCTGCTGGCGGGCGGACACACCCTGTTGCCGACGATGAAGAACAGGCTGGCCCAGCCCGGACACATCGTCGATCTCGGCGCTCTCACCGATCTCGCCGGTATCCAGAAAAAAGGCCGCAATATCGTCATCGGCGCGATGACGCGTCATGCCGACGTCGCCGGCAATGCTGACGTGAAGGCGGCGCTGCCGGGACTGGCGGCGCTGGCCGGCGGTATCGGCGATCCGGCGGTGCGCCATCGTGGCACCATCGGCGGCTCGATCGCCAACAACGATCCGGCGGCAGATTATCCCGCTGCCTGCCTGGCGCTCGGGGCGACCATCGTCACCAGCAAGCGCAAGATACCAGCCGACGAGTTCTTCAACGGCCTGTTTACCACGGCGCTGGAAGAGGGCGAGATCATCACCAAGATCTCGTTTCCGATCGCCGGCAAGTTCGCCTATGCCAAGTTCCCGAACCCGGCCTCGCGCTATGCCATGGTTGGCGTCGCGGTGGCCAAGAAGGGGGGCGACGTGCGCGTCGCCGTCACGGGCGCCGGTGCGGATGGTGTCTTCCGCTGGGCCAAGGCCGAGGAGGCGCTGAAAGGCCGCTTCAACGCCAAGGCGCTGGATGGCGTCGTGCATCCGGCAAAGGGGATCAACGGCGATATCCACGGCTCGGCCGAGTATCGCGCGCATCTCATTGGCGTGATGGCGAAGCGGGCCGTGGCGGCCGCAACCGGGAAGTGACATCCAGCTGCGCTGCGGCCGGCCATGCCGGCCGCGGTCATTCCAACACCGGAGGCGCCTGGCTTCGTGTCGGGCGCCTCGATTGTTTCGGACCGACCGTCGGCGATGGGCAGCGGCAAGGGACGACGCCCCCCACGGGCTGGCGCTCAGAAGCGCGTGTGCAGGGCAAGACTTCCATAGGTTCCCCAGCGTCGCGTCTCGTCGTAAATCCAGCCGCCGGCGGCCGCCAGTTCGAAGCGCCAGAGCTTCAGGTCTCCCAGATGCAGGCCAACCTTGTACTTGTGCCAGTTTCGACCGACCGCGGTTGCGGCCTCGGGTCCGAAGGAAAACGGCAGGGCACCTAGCTTCGCTCCGGCGCGAAGTCGGGTCCACAGGCTTTGCGCTGCGCTGTCGCCGACCACGGCCCAATGAAGGTAGGTCTTGTTGTCCGGCCGCCACCAGACGTTGAGGTCAACCACGGCGCCGGCATGATCTTTCATGTGCGGCGGCAGGAGCCCGCGAATGGTCGAGGGCGGCACCGACATCAAGAGCACCGGCAGCAGCCGCAGATCGACGTCGTACTGGCGCGCAAGCTGGACGAGGCGCAGGTTCGGGTCAGGTTGCCGCATGGCTTGCATGCGCGCCTGCGACACGCCGGCGGCGAGGCTCACGAAGACCTTGCCTTCACTGCGTTCGAGGCCAACCATCATGCGGGATTGCGTTTCAACGCGGTTCGCCGGCCAGCCCAGACGAAAGGCACGTTCGCCGTCGCTCAGGGAATAGCCCTGAGAGCTGGCGATGAACAGCGCCACGTCGTTGGTCGGATTCGATACTCCGAGTTTGGCCCCGCTCGACAGGAACGCGCTGGCCTTTTCGATCTCCACCGACGAGAAAGCGACGCGCCAGTAGTTGCCATAGGTCAGGGAAACGTCGTCCAGAGCCTGGGCGGGACCCACGCTCGCCAGCACCAGTCCTGCCAAGGCAACCGCCATTGCCCGGTGGCGCATCGGCTTCAACTCCAAAGCACGCCGGGCAAGCAAAGGTACTGGTTTGCCGCAGTTCCAGCATCCTGTGGTTGCAACGTTGCGAATTCACGCCCCGACGCCATCGTTGTGCACGCATTTCCGCTCGCCGGCGCTGCAGTCGGTCGTGTAGGAGCGCAGCGATGAACCAGATCCTCTCCGTTCAGGTCCTGCGCGCCCTGGCCGCGCTGTCCGTGGCCTATGGCCATGCGGCCTATGACGCGTCGCAGATTGCCGCGCGGTCCGGGCAAACGTTCGAGCCGGCTTTCCGGGAGCTGAGCGCCGCCGGCGTGGACCTTTTCTTCGTGATTTCCGGATTTGTGATGGTCTGGTCCTCGCGTTCGCTGTTTGGCCGACCTGGCGCGGCGGGGTTGTTCATCGGGCGCAGGCTGGCGCGCATCGTGCCCTTGTACTGGGCGACCACGACGGTGTTCCTGCTGGCGCTCGCCATGCTTCCGCAAGCGGTGAATGCAGCCGCGCCCGCCGTGGGCGACATCGTGAAATCCTATGTCTTCATTCCGTTTCGCCGCCCCGGCGATGGCAGCCTGCAGCCCGTCTACGGGTTGGGCTGGACACTGAACTACGAGATGTTTTTCTACGTCTGTTTCGCCGGGCTGCTGGCGCTGCGGGCCGGCTGGGCGATCGGCGTGTTGGTGGCCGTCTTCTCGGGCATCGTGGCGGCAGGGTATTGGCTGACGCCGCAGTCGGCGCCCCTGCAGTTCTGGAGCCAGCCGATCATTCTCGAATTCGTGCTGGGCGCGCTGGTCGGCTATGCCTACCTGTCTGGCGTGCGTGTTCCAAGACCTGTTGGGCTGGCTGCGGTGGCGCTGGCCGCCTGCTTTTTCCTGGCGGCAACGGGCGGAACGTTTCCGCAGGGTGCGTTTGATCGGCTATGGATGCTTGGAGCGCCGGCGGCGCTGGCGCTGGCCGGCGCAACGTTGGTCAATCAAAGCCCCCGGGAAGGCGCGGTCTGGCGAGGACTGGCGATGCTCGGCGATGCTTCCTATGCCCTTTATCTGATCCACCCGATGCTCATCCGGGCCCTGAACATGGTCTGGACCAAGCTTGGCCTGGCTCCGCAGGTCGGCTGGCCCTTCATCATCGTGGCCCTCCTGCTGAGCCTTGCCAGCGCGGTGGTCGTCTACCGATGGTTCGAGCGGCCGCTGACGCTCTGGCTGCAGGGACGATCACGGTCGTGACAGCTCTTCCGGGGCGGGAGGCCAAGGGCACGGGGGCACCCGCATTTTCGTTGGCCGGACGCACTGGAAAACGGAGCGCAAGGCGGTATATCGTAGCGGCATCCAGCCGTTACTTGCGTGTGCCATTGCAACAGCCGAAGACGATTTCCGAAGTTCTGACGGCGTTGCTGGCAGAAGGCCCGACCTCCGAGGACGGGAAGATGTCGCTTGACGAGATGGTCGGCGCACTGAAACACCGGGCTTTCGGTATCCTGTATCTGCTCTTCGGTTTGCCAAACTGCCTGCCGATGCCGCCCGGCATCCCAATTCTGTGCGGTGTCGTGGTGGCCGTGATCTCGCTTCAGATGCTGCTGGGACAACCGGTTCTGGTCCTGCCGCGCTGGCTCGGCAAACGACGTGTCAGCCGCGCCATGCTGACCGGCGTCGTCGAGAAATCCGCGAAATACCTCACGGCGCTGGAGCGCTTCTCGCGCCCGCGGTTTCCACTTCTGTCGGGGGACCTGATGCGTCGCGCCATTGGCCTGGCAGGCCTTGCGCTGGCGGTCGCGCTGATGGCGCCGATTCCGCTTTTCGGCGGCATTCCAGCGGGTATCGCCGTCACGATCCTCGGGCTGGCCTTTACGCAGCGCGACGGCGTGCTGATCGGCTTCGGCGTGCTGATCGCGACGCCCGTCGCGCTGGCGGTGACCAGCGCCATGCTGTTCGCGCTGTTCCAGGGCGCCGCAGCGATGTTCTGAAACCCGGCGTGGACGGCGTCACGCCGCTGTTCGCTGGCCGTTGATGTCGCGGATGATCAGGTCGATCTCGTCCGCCGTTGTCGGCTTGGCGAAGTAGTAGCCCTGGAGATGGTGGCAGCCGACCGCCTGGAGGAAGCGCCGCTGCTCTTCCGTCTCCACGCCCTCCGCCGTGACCTGGAGCCCGAGGGCCCGGCCAAGATGTATGATGGAATGGAGCAGCACCGCCGATTCCCCGGCTGCTTCCATGCTTTCGAGGAATGACCGGTCGATCTTGATCCGGTCAAAGGCGAAGCGGCGCAAGTAGATCAGGCTGGAGTAGCCGACGCCGAAATCGTCCAGCGCAAGGCGGACGCCCATGGTGCGCAGCTCCATGATGGCGGCTTCGGCGGCGTCGGCATCCTCGATCACCACGCCTTCCGTCAGTTCAAGTTCGAGCCGTGCCGCATCGAACCCGGTTTCCCGGATGATTTTCGAAACCGTTTCAACAAATGTCTTCTGCTTGAACTGAACCGGTGAAACGTTGACCGCAATGGTCAGGTCCGGCCAGCGCTTGCCGTCCTCGCAGGCGCGGCGCAGCACCCATTCGCCCAGCGGACAGATCAGGCCACGTTCTTCGGCGATGCCGATGAACTGGTTGGGAGCGATGCGGCCACGAACCGGGTGGTTCCAGCGCACGAGGCCTTCAAGCCCGACGATCTTTCCGCCCTCGGGCGTCACGATGGGCTGGTAGTTCAGCTCCAGCTCCCCGCGGTCGATGGCGTTGCGCAGGTCATCCTCGACGAGCTTCTTGATGCGCAACTGTTCATTCATCTCCTGCTCAAAGAAGGAGAATCGGTTCTTGCCCTCGTTCTTGGCACGATAGAGCGCGACGTCGGCATAGCGCATGAGCGCGGGGGCATCGCTGCCGTTGTCGGGGGCGACCGAGATTCCGATCGACACGCCGACCTGCGCGTCTGCGTCGTCAATTCTGAAGGGGCGCTGCAGTTCGCCCAGAATGCGGCGCGCCAGCACCTCGGTATCGCTGATCGAGCGCACGCCGACCTGAATGATGGCGAATTCGTCGCCACCGAAGCGGGCGACCATGTCCGCCCCGCGAACGAGATCGCCAAGCCGGCGGGCCACCATGCCAATGAGTTTGTCGCCCGCGTCATGCCCGAGCTTGTCGTTGACTTCCTTGAACTTGTCGAGGTCCAGATACATCACGGCCAGTCCGCCACCGTCGCGCTGGAGTCGACGCAGCTCGTGATCGAGCCGTTTCGAGAAGAGCAGTCGATTGGGCAGTCCGGACAGGGGATCGTGGCCAGCCAGGTGCTGGGCCTTGGCTTCGTTATGCTCCAGTTCGCGCGTGACGCGACGAATATGCATGTAGACCAGCAGACCGTAGATGCCGATCACGGCAATGCCGAGGAAGCCGATGCTGGCAAGGCTGTCGAGCGTGATCGAGCCGTCGTTGATGCGGTTCCAGGCGATCATGGCAAAGCCGGTCCCATCAGGAGCCGACTGTGCTTCGGGGTGGCGGAAGCGCAAGCCGTCAAGCATCAGCGCGTTGCCGATTTCGGCAAGCACGGGCTCACCCAGAGACTTGGAGGCCACCAGCTCGTAATTGCCGGCGACATTCACCGCAGCCAGCGCCTTGATGGTGCTTGGCTCGATGACGATGCGGCTCATGCCCAGACGGCGCAGCGCATATTCAGTCTTCTGGTCGCGGCGGACCGCAATGATCTCGCCGGCATCCTTCATTCTGCGTTCGAGAATGCCCGGGCTGCGGACATGGGCCGCAACCAGCTGTCCGGTCTTCTCGAAAACCGCAGCGAACTCGATGTCGTGGGCATCGGCCAGATAGTCGATGGCCTTCTGGTACTCGACGACGGTCTTCGGGGTGCTGTCCTCGCGAAACAGCAGTTGCAACTCCGCTTCGATGCTGTTGGCAAAGTCACGCGCCTTTTCTTCGAGCGCCAGTTCGATGCGGCGCTGCTCAAGAGCCACGGCGCGCTGTTCGTTGGTCTCGAATGCCGAGCGCGCCAGGAACGACATGCTGCCGATGACGGCGAAAGTCAGCACCAGAATGGGCACGATCGAGAGCGATACGGACTGTGTTCGGTGTCCGACATCAGGCGCGAGCGACATGAATTTTACCGATGGTCTGAAATCAAGTGCCGCAATATTGCAGATGGAAGTTTACCATTCCTTTGCAATCAGAGATGGCGCTACTTATCTGTGGTTGCAATTCTTGGTGGCGGTCGCGGGTGCTCCGCCCCTCCAGCTACAGCAATCCGAGGCCCTTGAAGCTGGCGTGGCCGTCCCGCCCGATGATGATGTGATCGTGGATGGTCAGCCCCAAGGGCTTGGCGATGGCGACAATGTCCTGCGTCATCTTGATGTCGGCGGACGAGGGCGTCGGATCGCCCGAAGGGTGGTTGTGGACGATGATCAGTGCGGTCGCGGACAATTCGAGCGCCCTACGCACGACTTCTCGCGGATAGACCGGCGTGTGGTCCACGGTTCCGGTCTGCTGCACTTCGTCGGCGATCAGCCCGTTGCGCTTGTCGAGGAACAGCAGGCGCAGTTCTTCACGCTCGCTGAAGGCCATCGAGACACGGCAATAGTCGATCACTGCGCGCCAGGAGGACAGCGATTCGCGCTTGCGCACGGCCCCTTTCGCCATGCGCCGCGATGCCGCTTCGATGATCTTCAGGTCGATCGCGGTTGCCTCACCCATTCCGCCGACTTCGCGCAGGCGTTCGGTCGGGGCGGCGACGACCTCGGCGAAAGAGCCGAACCGTGCGATCAGATCCTTGGCAAGCGCCTTGACGTCCCTGCGGGGGATCGAGCGGAACAGGACGAGTTCGAGCAACTCGTAGTCCGCGAGCCCATCTCCACCCGTAGTCGTGAACCGCTGGCGCAGGCGGTCACGGTGGCCGTGGTAGTGCGGCGTCTCGTCTGTCATCGGCCGTAGGGCGGCTGGTGCAGTCCCTTCGGGGACAGCGTGAAAATCTCAACCCCGTCCTGGGTCACGCCAACGGTGTGTTCGAACTGGGCCGACAGGGACCGGTCCCGGGTCACCGCCGTCCAGCCATCGGACAGAACTTTGACATGCGGCTTGCCGAGGTTGATCATGGGTTCGATCGTGAAGAGCATGCCGGGCTTGAGCTGGACGCCTTCACCGGGCTTGCCGAAATGCAGGATGTTGGGCTCGTCGTGGAAGAGCTGCCCGAGCCCGTGGCCGCAGAAGTCGCGTACAACGGAACAGCGTTCGGCTTCGGCATAGGTCTGAATGGCATGGCCGATGTCGCCGGTCGTGCCGCCGGGGCGCACGGCGGCGATGCCGCGCATCAGCGCCTCGTGGGTCACTTCCACAAGTCGTTGTGCTTTCCTGGGCACGTCGCCGACGAGATACATGCGACTTGAATCGCCATGCCAGCCATCGACGATCAACGTCACGTCGATGTTGACGATGTCGCCGTCCCGCAGGGGCTTGTCGTCCGGAATGCCGTGGCACACAACGTGATTGATCGAGGTGCAGCACGCGCGGGTATAGCCGCGGTAGTTGAGCGTCGCCGGCAGGGCGTCATGGTCTTGGGCGAAATCGAAGACCAGCCGATCGAGGAAATCCGTCGTCACGCCCGGCCGGACATGGTCGATGAGCATGTCGAGCGCCTCCGCCGTGAGCCGTCCGGCCTTGCGCATGGCGGCGAACGATTCCGGTCCGTGTATCCGGATTTGTCCCGGACGGCGCTTGATGGGGGCGGCTTCGAGATTGTTCATGATTCCGGAGCTGAGCAGGTGCTTTGCATCCTATGTAGGCATTCAGGCCGTGCACGCCAATCTGTAAGTTCGGCCTCTGCGTTTGGGGTTTGCGGCCAGAGCGGCTTGATCTATGAAGCGCGCGATACGGAAAGACCCCGATGCCAGACAAGGAACCACCCTTTGGCGCGTATGCGCCGACGGGACTCATCTCCCGGTTGCTGGGAGCCACGCGCGCGCTACCGCCGCAGGGCGTGAGCAAGCGCATTGGCTTCGTGCTGCGCCGGATCGCCATTCTGCTGCTGGGCGGCCGGCCCCTCGACGTCGTTTCGTTCGGCGTCAGGTTCCGGCTGCACCCCTACTACAACGTCTGCGAGAAGCGCATCCTGTTCTCTCCGCGACAGTTCGACGAGATCGAGCGGGACCTGATCGCGCAGCGAATCCGGCCGGGTTTCTGCTTCGTCGATGTAGGCGCCAATATCGGCGGCTATGCGCTGTTCGTGGCGGCCCAGGCGGGGCAGGGCGCCCGCATCCTGGCCATCGAGCCCCAACCGGAGATCTTCCGGCGACTGATGGCGAACATCGGGTTCAATCCCTTCGGCACCGTCAAGGCGATGGATTGCGCGGTCGCGGACAGCGAAGGCGAGGTCACGCTGTTCATCGACGCCGAGAACCAGGGCGAATCCAGCCTCAAGATCATCACCGCCGGTTCCCGATCGAGCGTGCGCGTGCCGGCAAGGCGGTTGCTGTCGATCCTTCGGGACGAGGGTTTCGACCGGCTGGATGCCATCAAGCTCGATGTGGAAGGGGCGGAAGACCTGATCCTCGAGACATTCTTCGCCAAGGCGCCGGAAAAGCTCTATCCCGGCCTGATCGTGATCGAACGGGCGCCAGACCGCTGGCAAGTCGATCTGCCGAGTCTGCTTGTGGCCAAGGGCTACCGGTTGATTGCTGAGACGCGGAACAACTTCGTGTTCGAGCGCGGGTTTGCCGCGGACTGAACCGGTTCAGCCCAGCACGAAGGGCACGGCACGCGCCAACCCCAGACCGTCTGGAGAAACGTCGCAGCTGTAGGCAAGGGCTTCGACGCCAGCCGCCCGGGCGGCGTCGAAGGCGCGGGCGTAGGCGGGATCGATGTCGGCGGCAAGGCTGAAACTATCGGCGCGCATCTGGATGACATAGAGCATCACCGCGCGTCCGCCGTCGCGGACCACGTTGGCGAGTTCCCCCAGATGCTTTGCGCCGCGCGCGGTGACGCAATCTGGAAACTCGGCCTGGCCGGCGCGCCGGCACAGGTGCACGTTCTTGACCTCGACATAACAGGGAGCGCGCTCCGGTGCTTCCAAAAGCAGATCAATGCGCGAATTGACGCCGTATCGCACTTCGCGGCGGAGCGTTGGATAGCCGGCAAGTTCGGGCAGGGTTCCCGCCGAGATGGCCAATTCCGCCAGCCGGTTGGGGTGGCTGGTGTTTATGCCGACACATTGCGTACCGTCGCCGAAGTCGACCTCGACCAGTTCCCAGTTGTAGGCGAGCTTTCGCTTCGGGTCCGGCGACATCGACAGCCAGACCGTGCTCCCGGGATCCGTGAGACCCAGCATCGCGCCTGGGTTGGCGCAGTGCGCGGTGACGATGCTTCCGTCAGCCAGCGCGACCTCCGCGAGGAAGCGCTTGTAGCGCTGGATCAGGCGTCCAGGGACGATACGCGAGGGGAAGCGCAATCGCGGCATGATTCCGGGCGGTGTGGTGCACTGTCGATGTGCTTTGCAGTTGACCGTACCTATCCGGTCCTGTTCAGTTCCGCCATGCCCTACACTCTGACCTTCCACCGCGTATTCCGTGCGTCTCCCGAAATCCTCTACCGGGCTTTCACTGATGCGCAGGCCAAGGTGAAGTGGCTGCCGCCCAACGGGTTTACCGCCAAGGTGCATCACCTCGATCTGCGTGTCGGGGGCGGTTACGCCATGAGCTTCACCAGTATCGCGACGGGTGAGTCGCATTCGTTTCGTGGTGTCTACGACGAGTGCGAACCGGGCAAGCGTCTGCGCTATACTGACCGTTTTGACGATCCCAACCTGCCGGGCGCAATGCATGTCACCGTTGACTTCCGTGCGGTTTCGGTCGGAACCGATGTGTCGATCCGTCAGGACGGCGTGCCGGACGTGATCCCGCCGGAAGCCTGTCATGTCGGCTGGCAGCAGTCCCTCGCCTTGCTGGCCCTGCTTGTGGAGGCGAATGTCTGAACGGCGGCGAAGGGCGCGACGCCCTTCACCGTCCATTCCAACCCGGTTCGAGTGCGATGACTCCACATCCCGACGTTACTGCCGCCCTTCTCGTCATCGGCGACGAAATCCTGTCCGGCCGCACCAAGGACAAGAACATCGGCTACATCGCCGAGTACCTTACCGGCGTCGGCATCGATGTGCGCGAGGTGCGCGTCGTGCCGGACATCGAGGCGGAAATCGTCGCTGCCATCCTCGCATTGAAGGAGCGCTACACCTACCTGTTCACCACCGGCGGCATCGGGCCGACGCATGACGACATCACGGCGGATTGCGTCGCCAAGGCCATGGGCGTTTCCATTGACCACGATCCGCGTGCCGTGGCGATCCTGCGAGAGCGGTATCGTCCGGAAGACCTGACCGAGGCGCGGCTGCGCATGGCGCGCATACCGGCCGGGGCGGAGCTCATCGAGAACCCGATCTCAAAGGCGCCGGGGTTCATGATTGCCAACGTCATTGTCATGGCCGGCGTGCCGGCGATCATGCAGGCCATGCTCGATAACGTCGCGGGACGGCTGAAGACCGGCGCGCGCATGCAGTCCGTCACCATCGACTCGGGCGGACTGCCCGAAGGCATTTATGCCGAGGCGCTAGCATCGGTCGCGAGAGACCATCCAGGTGTCGTCATTGGTTCGTATCCGTCGTTTACGCACAAGGGCTTCGAGAACAAGATCGTCCTGCGTTGCAAGGACACGAGTCTGCTCGCCCATGCCGAAAAAGCTGTGATCGACGCCCTGGCGCAGCTTCAAGCCGCCAAGGCTTCGCGTTAGAGCGAAACGAGACCTACGGAGAACCAGCGATGAATGCACAGCCGTTGCCCGAGAAGGCCTTTCCCGTCTCGTGGGACCAGTTCCATCGCGACGCCCGGGCGCTCGCCTGGCGGCTGGCGGCCGCCGGACCCTTCCGCGGCATCCTGTGCATCACGCGCGGCGGTCTGGTGCCGGCGGCGATCGTGGCGCGTGAACTGGACGTCAGGCTGATCGATACGGTCTGCGTTGCATCCTACCACGATTACGCCAACCAGGGCGAACTGAAGGTGATCAAGCCGATCGACACGGGGCTGATCGGCGAGGATGGCGGCAAGGGCGTGCTCGTGGTCGATGACCTGGTCGACACCGGCAAGACCATGAAACTGGTGCGCGACACCATGCCGAACGCGCATTACGCGGCGGTCTACGCCAAGCCGTTGGGGCGATCGATGGTCGAGACTTTCGTCACCGAGGTCTCGCAGGACACCTGGATCTATTTCCCCTGGGACATGGGCTTTGCCTTCCAGCCGCCGATCACCAAGGGTTCGGCCGGGTAGGAGCCATCCTGGTTTCGTTTTCTCATGACATTTGAGGGCGCGTGTCACTTGCCAAGTGCGCGCACGCCCTGAAAGATGCCGTTGATGTCCGCCGTAAGAATGCGGGCTTCGGGAGGCATCCTTGGCTGAAGTGTTTGATGCGTCGCGGTTCCGCAAGACCCTGCCCGACGCACTGCTCGATGCGCGGGATCGGCATGGCGGCGCGAAAGAGGCGCTGGAAGATCCCGAGCGCACGCCGCTCAGTTATGACCGGCTGATCCTCGGCGCACTGGTGCTTGGCCGCAAGCTGGCCGGCGAGGCTGCGGCGGGCGCGCGAGTGGGAGTGCTTCTGCCGAATGTGAATGGCGCCGTCGTGACGTTCTTCGGCCTGCTGTTTCACGGGCTGACGCCGGTCATGCTGAACTTCACCGCCGGACTGAAGAACCTGACTTCGGCCTGCGAGACGGCGCAGATCGGGATGATCGTCACCTCGAAGCGCTTCGTCGACACAGCCAAGCTCGATGATGTGGTCGCGGGCCTCGGTCAGGGACGGCGTGTCCTGTATCTGGAGGACGTACGCAAGCAGATCGGGGTGCTCGACAAGATCGCTGGCCTTGTGCGGTCGCGATTTGCGCGCGCCATCGCCCGGCGTGCCTGTCCCGACCCCGACGCGCCGGCGACGATCCTGTTCACCTCAGGCTCGGAAGGCGTGCCCAAGGGCGTGGTGCTGACCCATGCGAACATCGCCGCCAATGCCGGACAGATCTGGAAGCTGGCGGACGGCATGCTGAGCGAAGCCGACACCGCCATGAACCCGCTGCCGATCTTCCACTCCTTCGGGTTGACCGCAGGACTGCTGCTTGGCCTGTTCAACGGCATGAAGGTGGTGCTGTATCCCTCGCCACTGCACTACAAGCAGGTGCCAAAGCTCGCTGGCGAGACCAGGGCGACGCTGCTGTTTGCAACCGACACGTTCCTCGTTGGCTATGCCAGGGCTGCCGACCCGAACGACCTCGTCAGCGTGCGACTGGTCGTCACCGGGGCGGAAAAGGTCAAGGACGGGACGCGCAAGCTCTGGGAACCCTACGGCGCAACCATCCTCGAAGGCTATGGCTGCACCGAGTGTTCGCCGGTTCTCGCCTGCAACACGCCGACGGCGAACCGGCCGGGAACGGTGGGCAAGCTGCTGCCGGGCATCGAGGCGCGGCTTGATCCGGTCGAGGGCATCCCGGAGGGTGGGCGGCTCGTGGTGAAAGGCGCCAACGTGATGGCAGGCTACATGCTGGCCGCGCGGCCCGGCTTCGTGCAGCCCCCAGACGGCGGGTGGTACGATACCGGCGACATCGTCGATATTGATGCGGAGGGCTTCGTCACCATCAAGGGGCGGGCGAAGCGGTTCGCCAAGCTTGGCGGGGAGATGGTCTCGCTCGCGGCGGTGGAGGCCATGGCCTCGACCCTTTGGGAAGGCGCCACGCATGTGGCGGTCACGCTGCCCGATGCCAGGAAGGGGGAGCAGGTGCTTCTCGTGACCGACCGGCCGGACGCCGACCGGGCAGCGCTCATCGAATTCGCGCGGGAGCAGGGGATGCCGGAACTGTTTGTGCCCCGTGCCGTCCTGGTGGTGGGGGCCGTGCCTGTCCTGGGCTCCGGCAAGGTGGACTATGCCGGAGCGGCTGAGCTTGCCAGGTCCATGCGACCGCTGATCTGAGAAGCGCGCGACGTGCCGGCAAAGCGCTGGCGCAAAAATACTTAGGACAATAAGATTGCGAGTCGAAAGCAGTCGATCGTGTCTTCATCCTCCTTCCCGCCCGTGACGCCCTCCGAAGCCCGCCGCCAGCGGCTGCTCGCGATCGCCATGACCTGTGGCGCTGTGCTGTGTTTCACGCTGATCGACACGGCAGCCAAGGCGCTTTCCCCGCAGGTCGGCGTGATGACCACGACCTGGCTGCGCTATGTCGCGGCCTTCCTGTTCATCCTGCCGTTTCTCAACCCCTGGCGGGTTCCAGACCTGCTGAAGAGCGAGAAGCCGTTCCTGCAATCGCTGCGCGGCCTGTTGCTGTTCGGATCCACGATCCTGAATTTTGTGGCGATGCAGTACCTCCAGCTGGCGCAAACCGTCAGCATCGGTTTTCTGGCACCGCTTCTGTTCGCCCTGCTTGCCGGACCTTTCCTCGGCGAGTGGGCAGGGCCACGCCGCCTCATCGCCATCGTCATCGGCTTCATGGGCGTCCTCATCGTCGCCAGGCCCGGCCTCGGCGTCATTCATCCCGCCGCGCTTCTCAGCATCTGCAGCGCCACCTGCTATTCCATGGTGCTGCTGCTGACGCGCAATCTCTCCGTCCGCGACAGCGCGGAGACGACGATGTTCTATTCCACGTTCGTCGGTGTCGTGTTGATGGCTCCGCTGGCGTTTCTCAACTGGAAGACTCCGGAGTTCCCCTCGGGCTGGGCGCTGGTTGCGCTGACGGGACTTGGCGGCGCGCTCGGGCACTGGCTGATGATCCAGGCCCAGCGTCGAGCCGCCGCGCCTGTGCTGGCGCCCTTCATCTATTTCCAGATCGTCTGGATGAGCCTTTCCGGTTACGTCTTCTATGGCGAACAGCCTGACCGCTGGACCTTTCTGGGCGGTGCAATCGTTGTCGCCTCCGGCCTTTATCTGCTGCATCGGGAGCGGAAGCGGAAGCCGGCCGCGGGAGCGGCTTCCTGACCCCGGCTCGCACCGGCACCCCACCCGGCTGTTTCTGGACTTCCTTATCCCGATCCATGGGATTGCCGCGCCAGCACTGCGGATTGCGCAGGCATTTCCTGCCCGGTCTGCATGCGTGGACCTGGCACAGGCCATTGTGCCGGGTCAATCGAAGGCCTATGGGTTGTGCAACGACAAAGTCGGTCTGGGGAGTAGCGCATGGCAGAGGACGGCGAGCGCCGGCAAGGGGCGATCAAGTCACCGCAGGATTTGGCCGCGAGCTTGTTCCTGTTGGGAATAGCGGTTCTGGCTTTGTGGCTGGGTCGGGATCTTTCCACCGGAACGCTGCGCCAGATGGGCCCCGGCATGCTGCCGAAGGCCTTGGCCGTGCTGCTTGCGGGCCTCGCCGTTGTTCTCCTGATCGATGCCTTCAAGGAGGCGGGCGAAGAGCTTGCCGCCTGGTCTCCGCGGGCCATCATCTTTGTCCTCGGTGCCTTCTGCGCCTTCGGCTTCGCGGTGCGCCCGCTCGGCCTCTCCGTCGCCGGGCCGTTGGCGGTGATCATCGCGGGATTTGCCTCGAACGAGACGAAATTCGTTGAAACGCTGATCTTCGGGCTGGTGATGACGGCGTTCTGCGTCGGCTTGTTCAAGTTCGCCCTCGGACTGCCCATTCCGCTTGCACCGTGGCTGATCGGATATTGAGGGTTCCGACATGGACATCATCCAGAACCTGGGCCTCGGCTTTTCCGTCGCCCTGACATTCCAGAACGCCGCGCTGTGCTTCATCGGCTGCCTTGTCGGCACGATGATCGGCGTGCTTCCGGGCGTCGGCCCAATCGCCACCATTGCCATGCTGTTGCCGCTGACCTTCAAGGTCGACCCGACCGGCGCGCTGATCATGCTGGCCGGCATCTACTATGGCGCGCAGTACGGCGGCTCGACCACGGCGATCCTGATCAACATTCCCGGCGAGGCAACGTCCGTCGTGACCGCGCTGGACGGCCATATGATGGCCAAGAATGGCCGTGCCGGCGTTGCGCTTGGCATGGCCGCCATCGGCTCCTTCATCGCCGGCACCATTGCGACACTGGTGATCGCACTGCTGGGCAAGCCGCTGACAGCCATGGCGCTGATCTTCGGACCGGCGGAGTATTTTTCACTGATGGTTCTGGGCCTGGCGCTGGCGGTGGCGCTGGCGCGCGGCTCGGTTCTGAAGGCGATCCTGATGATCGTGCTCGGCATCCTGCTCTCGACAGTCGGCACCGATCTCGAGACTGGCGAGGAACGCCTGACCCTCGGACTTCAGGACCTCTCCGACGGCATCGACTTTGCCGTGCTGGCGATGGGTGTCTTCGGCCTCGCTGAAATCCTGAAGAACCTCGAAAATCCGGAGGCCCGCGATGTGGTGAAGAGCAAGATCGGCCGCCTGCTGCCATCCATGGCTGAGTTCCGGCAGTCCCTGGCTCCCATCCTGCGCGGGACCTCTCTTGGCTCGATCCTCGGCATCCTGCCCGGCAACGGCGCGGTCCTGGCTCCCTTCGCCAGCTACACCATCGAAAAGAAGATCGCCAAAGACCCTTCGCGTTTCGGGAAGGGCGCCATCGAAGGCGTGGCTGGACCGGAAGCCGCCAACAACGCCGGCGCCCAGACGGCCTTCATCCCGCTGCTGACCCTCGGAATTCCGCCGAATGCGGTGATGGCGCTCATGGTCGGCGCCATGACCATCCACGGCATCATTCCCGGTCCGCTGGTGATGACGAAGTCGCCGGATCTGTTCTGGGGCATGATCGCCTCGATGTGGATCGGCAACCTCATGCTGGTTATCATCAACCTGCCCTTGATCGGCATCTGGGTGAAGCTGCTGCAAGTGCCCTACAGGCTGATGTATCCGGCGATCCTGCTGTTCTGCGCCATCGGCATCTACTCCATAAACAACAACCCGTCTGACGTGTTCTTCACCGCCTTCTTCGGGCTCGTGGGCTATGTGTTCTACAAGTTCGGACTGGAGCCGGCCCCAATGTTGCTCGGCTACGTGCTCGGTAAGCTCATGGAGCAGAAGTTGCGGCAGGCGCTGACGCTGTCACGCGGCGATTTCATGACGTTCATAGAACGGCCGGTTTCCGGTGTGCTGCTGTTCATCGCGCTTGTGATCATCGTGCTGGCGCTGTTGCCATCCATGCGCAAGGAACGAGAGCAGGTATTCGCCGGTGACTGAGTGATCTCGCTCAAGGCGATGCCACAAGCACATCCCTATGTGTCACCTGCCTCGACAAGCTTCCACGGAACCCTAATTCCAACCCAGAGTGAAACCAGGGAGAGACCCTCAATGAAACGCCTTCTTCTTGCCGCCGCCGCGGCTGTCGGCCTCGCCGCTGTTCCGGCGCAGGCGCAGGACTATCCGAACAAGCCGGTAACGATGATCGTACCGTTTGCAGCCGGCGGTCCGACGGACATCATTGCGCGCCTTGTTGCGGAGAGCATGTCCAGGACGCTCGGTCAGCAGGTCATCATCGAGAACGTGGCGGGCGCTGGCGGCACCACCGGCTCGACCCGCGCCTCGCAGGCCGCAGCCGACGGCTACACCATCATGATGGGCCACATGGGCACGCATGGCGCGGCTCCCGGCCTCTACAAGAACCTGAAGTACAATCCGTCGACCGATTTTTCGCCCATCGGTCTGGCGGCGGGGACGCCCATCATCATCGTTGCCAAGAAGGCCTTTCCGGCGGACGATCTGAAGGGCTTCATGGCCCATGTGAAGGCCAACAACGACAAGATCACGCAGGCGCATGCCGGCGTCGGTTCCGTTTCCTTCACCACTTGCATGCTGCTGACGGCTCAACTCGGCGTGAAGGCGACCGCTGTCGCCTATACCGGCACCGGCCCCGCTCTGAACGATCTCGTCGGCGGTCAGGTCGATTACATGTGCGATCAGATCCCCTCGGTCGTGGCCCAGATTCGCGCCGGATCGGTCAAGGCCATCGCGATCGCCCTTGATGCCCGTTCGCCGGCCCTGCCGAACCTCCCGACGACCAAAGAAGCCGGCTTGCCGGAGTTCCAGGTTTCGGCCTGGAACGCCGTGTTCGCGCCGAAGAACCTGCCTGCGCCGATTCAGGCCAAGCTCGCCGACGCGCTGTCCAAGGCGCTGGACGACGACAAGGTGAAAGCGCGACTCCTCGATCTCGGCGCCGTTATCCCGCAGGGCGATGGGCGCGGCCCCGACGCGCTCGCCAAGCTCGTGAAGAGCGAAGTCGAGCGCTGGGGCCCGATCCTGAAGGCGGTGGCGCAATAAGCGCCTTTCCGGAAAAGCAAAAAGGGCGCCCTTGGGCGCCCTTTTCATGCGCACCTGTGCGCAAGTCGCTTAGCGGCAGACCTTCAAACGCTCGGTCTTCACGTAGTTGCCCTGCTCGTCGAACAGCCGGACCGGACGCACGGAACAGCCGCCGGCTGCCTGGTAGCTGACCGGGCGCGCTGTCGAACCGGTATATTCCGGCCGAGCAGGGGCGCTCGGCTGCTGGGACCGATGGTAAAGCGTCGCGCCGACTGCGCCGACAGCGACACCTGCGGCCGCGCCTATGAGCGCGGACTTCCTGTTGCCATCTTTGGCCTGCGCCTCGCCACTGACGCCCATCAGGCCAGCGGCAACGATGGCGACCGGAACCAGAATCTTGAACTTCATGATCGTTACTCGACTGATCGCGCCGCCGCCGGGCTGCGCCGCGCGCGTGAACACCACCTGGGCCGCGCTTGCCGCGCTGGCCGATCCCGTACCGACATTCCGCTCGAAGTGTTGCGAATGGCTTAAGGTTATCGAAACAGGCCTGATCGCAGCCCTTGCCTACTTCAAGAATGTAAATATATTAAACATAAACATCAAGGAGAGGGCATGGCGAGGCGCATTCTTGTCATTCTGGGGCATCCCGCAGAGCAGAGCTTTTGCCGTGCTCTGGCGGAAAGCTATGTGGCCGGCGCGGGAAGCGCTGGCCACTATGCGCGAGTGATCGACCTCCGGGCCCTGACTTTCGATCCGGTCCTGCATGGCGGCTATGGTGGGGAACAATCGCTGGAATCTGATCTTGTGCGCGCGCAGGAAAGCATCCTGTGGGCCCAGCATCTGGTCTTCGTCTACCCGATCTGGTGGGGTGCCGTGCCGGCACTCCTCAAGGGCTTTATCGATCGGGTGTTCCTGCCCGGCTTTGCCTTCAAGTATCACAAGGACAAGATTTCGACCTGGGACAAACTGCTTAGCGGCCGCACTGCCCGACTGCTGGTGACGATGGATTCGCCGCCCTGGTACTTCCGTTTCGTCAGTCGCGCGCCCGGCCACAACCAGATGCGTCGCACCATTCTTGAGTTCTGCGGGGTCAAGCCGGTGGCGATTTCGTCGTTTGGTTCGGTGCAAGCGTCCGATGCCGCAAGGCGCGCGGCGTGGCTGAAGCAGGCCGAAGGACTAGGCTCCGCCGGGAGTTGACGCCGTCGCAAACCGGGTTCGGCATTTCCGCCGCTTGCACCAGCGCATGGAAATCCCCATCTGCTTGCGGAACTTCTCGATCCGCAACGGATGATCCATGACAGCCTCCCTAGAACTCGGCCTCGACACTTTCGGCGACGTTACCGCCGATGAAGCAGGCCGGCCGGTATCACACGCGCAAGTCATCCGCGACCTTGTCGATGAGGCGGTACTGGCCGATCAGGTCGGCCTCGATTTCATCGGTGTCGGCGAACATCACCGCGATGACTTCGCCGTCTCCGCGCCAGAGGCCGTGCTCGCCGCCATGGCGGTGAAGACGCGCCGTATTCATCTGGGATCCGCCGTCACGGTGCTGTCCTCCGACGATCCAATCCGCGTGTTCCAGCGCTTCGCGACGGTCGATGCGCTTTCGAACGGCCGTGCGGAAGTGATCCTCGGGCGTGGCAGCTTCACCGAATCCTTCCCGTTGTTCGGCTTCAACCTGCGCGATTACGAGGTTCTATTCGAGGACAAGCTCGACCTGTTCGCGCGGCTGGCGAGCAACGAGGCAGTGACCTGGCAAAGCCCGGCCTCGCCGCCGACCCGCACCCCGCTGAAGAACCAACATGTCTATCCCAAGCTGGAGCATGGCCCGCTGAAGGTCTGGATCGGAGTCGGCGGCAGCCCGGAATCGGTGGTGCGCGCCGCGCGCTACGGATTGCCGCTCATGCTTGCGATCATTGGCGGGGAGCCAGCGCGGTTCAAACCTTTTGTTGATCTCTACGGGCGTGCCTGCGAACAGCTGGGCCAGCCGCGGCTGCCTATCGGCGTGCATTCGCCGGGCTATGTCGCGGACACGGACGCGGCCGCGCGCGAAGAGTTCTTCCAGGATTACAAGGCGATGCGCGACCGCATCGGCCGCGAGCGGGGCTGGCCGCCCATGGGCAGAGGCGAATTCGACCATGAGGTCGAGAAAGGCTCGCTCTATCTCGGTTCGCCCGAAACGGTAGCGAAAAAGATTGCGAAAACGGCGCGGGCGCTCGGCATTTCGCGGTTCGACCTGAAGTACTCCGCCGGCCCATTGCCGCATGCGCGGCTGATGCGCTGTATCGAGCTCTACGGAACCAAGGTCATGCCTATGGTGCGAGAGATGCTAGCCTGAGCTTGGTGCGGACGGCGGGGGTCGAACCCGCACGGAGTTGCCTCCGAGAGATTTTAAGTCTCTTGCGTCTACCGGTTTCGCCACGTCCGCAAAGGCCCTTCCGCCGGCCGGGGCCGGGAGGGTGGACCGCTCAAAGCCTATAGCGTGCCGGGATAGGCCCCGCCATCGGCAACGAGGTTCTGCCCGGTGATGAAACCGGATTTCGCCGAACACAGGAAGGCGCAGGCATGACCGAACTCCTCGGCGGTGCCGAAGCGGTTCGCCGGGATGCGCGCCTGCATTTCCGAAACGGTGGCGTCCCGGTCCTTGCCGGACTTCTTCATGTTGTTGCCGATGATTGCGGTCAGGCGATCGGTGTCGTGCTGCCCTGGCAGCAGGTTGTTGATGGTGACGTTGTGCTTCGACACAGTGCGGGCCAGCGTTGCCACAGCGCCGGTCAGGCCGGCGCGCACGCCGTTCGACAGTTCCAGCATCGCGATCGGCGCTTTCACCGAGGCCGAAGTGATGTTCACGATGCGCCCGAAACCGCGCTCCATCATGCCGTAGACCGTGGCCTGGATCAGCGCGATCGGCGTGAAAAAGTTGCCCTCCGCGGCCTTGCGCCAGTCATCGAGGGTGAAATTGCGGAAATCGCCTGCCGGCGGCCCGGCCGCGTTGGTGACAAGAATGTCCGGGTCGGGGCAGGCCGCGAGCACCGCCTTGCGTCCTTCTTCCGTCGTCACGTCGCAAGCAACAGGCGTGACCTTGACGCCGAACTTCGCGGCGATCTCTGCGGCGGCGCTCTCGATGTCCGCCCGGGTGCGGGCGCAGATGACGAGATCAACCCCTTCGGCGGCCAGTGCTTCGGCGCAACCGCGCCCCAGCCCCTTCGAGGCAGCACAGACAATGGCCTTGCGGCCCTTCAATCCCAAATCCATTCCTGACCTCGATGGCAGATAGTGCGGGCGCGGGTCCGGGCCCGACGCAATCGCGTTGTTCAACGGTCCTGAGTATGCCGTCGCGGCCTTGTGACGCAACCATGAAAAAGGCGGGACTGAGCCCGCCCTCAGCGAAGACCGCAAGCGCGTTCAGTCCACGAATTCGTTGTCCTCGCGATGGCCAACCCGCATCGCCATGTTCGAATCGGTTTCGCGGACCTCAACCTTGCAGCACCAGATGCGATCCTGCTCGCCATACTGCTTCAGGAAGATGGTGTTGATGTATTCGTAGAGAAAGTCAGCCAAACCCTCGCACCCGGTCTTCTCGACCTCGGTAATCTGCGCAATGCCAAGCTTGCCCAGGTTGAGCAGTTCTTCGCGATGCGGATCATCGGCGGCAACCAGCAGCTTGTGGTCGAACCACTCGTCAAGCAACTCCTTGAGCGGCTTGAGCCCGCCGAAATCCATGCACCAATTACGGGCGTCGAGGTCCTTGCAACCGAACTCGAAATGGAAAGACAGTGCGTAGCCGTGCACGAACTTGCAGTGGCTGTCGGCTCGCCACTGGCGATAGGCGACCGGGCCGATCTGTCTATAGGTCTTGGTCGAGATGTACTTGTAGCGCGGTTCGACTGCAGTTCTGACGACGGGAATATTCATGGCTGTCCCTCCCACATCGCTTCTATAGCGCAGTTTCCGTAAAGGAAGCAGTTAATTGGCGCCGCCCAGATCCTGTTTTCCTTAATGCGCGTCCCGTTCAGGCGCGATGGTCGTATATCCATCCATAACGCCTGGCGAGCACGTCGTGCCCGAGCAGCGCCATGGCCGCATCGCGCACGATCGCGGCCGGGTTGGCAAGGTGGTAGATGGACGCCTGCCGGTGTGAAAGGCGTTGAATGCGCGCTGCCCGGCGCAGGCGTTCCTCCTCGTAGCCTTTCAGGGCGTCCGAAATCGAGGCATGGCCCCGCAGCGATCGCGAAAGCACGGCAGCGTCCTCGATCGCCTGGGCCGCTCCCTGTGCCAGGAAGGGCAGCATTGGATGGGCTGCATCGCCCAACAGCACCGCCGGAGATCGCGACCAACGCCATTCCGGTGCCCGGTCGAACAGAGACCAGCGCAGCCAGGTGTCGGCGGAACCGATCAGTGCAGTAAGGTCGGAATGCCAATCCTCAAATCGGCGATTGATCCAGGCGATGTCTCCTGGCTCCGACCAGCCGCGCTCGCGCCAGTTTTCTTCGACAACAGCGACAACGTTGATAACGCTGCCGCCGCGCAGGGGATAATGAACGACGTGAGCGCCAGACCCGAGCCACAGATTGGAACGCATCTCGCGGGCGAATGCCGGGACAGAGTCCGCCGGGATGAGCGTGCGCCATGCGACGCAGCCGGAAAACGAGGCCGGTCCGGTCAGCCCCACCTGACCGCGCACCTTGGACCACAACCCATCGGCGCCAATCAGGAGATCGGTCTCGACCGTCAACTCGTCAGTATAGCGGGACAGTGTTGCGGTGACGCTTCTGTCTCGGAACTTCAGTGCTTCAAGCCGCCGACCGAGATGCAACGCGATGCTGGATTGCTCTGTGGCGGCGGCGAGCAGGGCGTTCTGGAGATCGCCGCGATGAACGACAAGGAAGGGGGCTCCCCAGCGCTTCTCGGCGGTCTCGCCCAGCGGCATGCTCGTCAAAGTCGACCCGTTGCGCCCGGAACGGACGACCATCGCCTCCGGCTCGACCGCAAGGCCATCCAGCCTGGGCAGCACACCGAGATCCGCCAGCACGCGCGAGGCGTTTGGCGAAATCTGCAGTCCGGAACCTACCGGCTCCAGCCTGTGCGCCTGCTCGAAGACCTGCACCTGCCAGCCATCCCGGGCAAGCGACAATGCGGCGGTCAAGCCGCCGATTCCCGCTCCAACGATAACTGCCGATTTGCCCCCGCTCACGGCATCAGGCCCTCAGGCCGCTTCGTGCCAGGCTGCCGGGGGACGCGACTCTTCACCGTGCAAGTCCTTGCTGTAGCGGTACAGCGTGGAGCAATAGGGGCAGATTGCCTCGTTCTCCGCACCCATGTCGATGAAGACGTGGGGGTGGTCGAAGGGCGGCTTGGCACCAATGCACATGAATTCCTTCACGCCGATTTCGATCGTAGGCGCACCGGTGTCGTTGTGAAAATGGGGGATTGCGTGACCAGCCATGGAATCCTGCTTTCTTGCAAGCGCATGTCCTAAACCCTCGATACGGAAATTCCTAGGCCCTTGACCTCAGACATTCGATCGGCTTTGCGCCTTGGCGACCGCAGGATGGTGTGATGCAGCGTTTTGTCCACAAGGGTGTCGGGATTGCCTTCATTGACGTGCCGCCGCATCAGGGCGACGGTCCGGTGGTGCTGGCCATCCACGGCTTTGCCTCAAACCACTCGGTGAACTGGGTGGGGCCGCAGTGGGTGCGTAGCCTGACCCACGCCGGCTATCGCGTGATCGCCATGGACAATCGCGGGCATGGGCAGAGCGACAAGCTCTACGATGCGGCGGCCTATGACACGCGGTTGATGGCTGACGATGCCGCGGGGCTGCTGGAGCACCTCGATGTCCGCACCGCCGGCGTTATCGGCTACTCGATGGGGGCGCGCATTGCTGCATTCCTCGCCGTGCTGCGGCCCGACCTTGTCGCCTCTCTGGCGCTCGGGGGACTGGGCATCCATCTCATCGATGGTGTCGGCCTGCCTCAGAGTATCGCCGCGGCCATGGAGGCGGAACGCCTTGAGGATGTCGCAGACCCCATGGGGCGGATGTTCCGCGCCTTCGCCATGAGCACGAAGAGCGACCTCAAAGCGCTCGCCGCCTGCATCCGCGGTTCCCGTCAGGTCCTGACCCCGCGTGAGACCGGCCAGATTCTCGCGCCGACCATCATTTGCGTCGGCACGAATGACCCGATCGCGGGCGATCCCCATGCGCTGGCCAGGCACATTCCGGGCGCGAAGGCCTTCGACATCGAAGGGCGCGACCATAATCTCGCGGTGGGCGATCGCACGCATCGCGAGGCGGTGATCAAGCACTTTAACGAGACGTTGAAATAGGTTTTATTTCAAGGAGATAATCTCGCGTTTCGAGAATCTGATTCCGGCAATTCACGTGGTGAATCACGCGATGTGATGTGCCGAAGCCTCTATCGCCCCCTGAACTGCGGAGGGCGCTTCTCCCGGAAAGCCGCCCGGCCTTCCGCGTAGTCCGCGCTGTCGAAACAGGCGTCCGCCAGCGATTGCACCGTAGTGGCTGACAAGGCGCCGGGCAGGCCGGCAGCGGCGTCGATGGCGCGCTTTGCGGCTGTCAGGGTCATCGGCGCGCCTGCCGCAATCGCCTGGGCAAGCGAGGCCAGCGCGCCCTCGAAGTCGACGCTGGCGACGACACGGTTCAGCAGGCCCGCGGACAGCGCCGACGCGGCATCGATGCGCTGGCCGGTGAAGAACATCTCCTTGGTCCGGGGTGCACCGATGGCCGCGACTATGTTGGCGAAGGCCGCAGGCGGATAGGCGACGCCGAGTCGTGCCGCTGGTATCGCGAATGTCGCGTCATCCGCAGCGATGCGCAGGTCACAGGATAGTGCCAGCCCGGCGCCAGCACCGAAGCAGAATCCCCGTATGGCGGCGACCGTCGGTCGCGGACAGAGCGACACCGCCTCGAACGCGCGGACGTTCTCGACCTCGTAGGCGCGGCTGCCCTCGGGCGTGGCGCGTTCGGTGTCGAACTCGGCGATGTCCGCGCCCGTGGAAAAGTTCGCGCCCTGACCTGCCAGGACGATGAGCCGGACCTCGGGATCGGCGGCCAGCGCCTCCAGGAGCGGCGGGAAGGCACGCCACATGGCGATGTCTATGGCGTTTTTCTTTGCCGCATTGGCGATGGTCACGCGTCCGATCGGCCCGTCGACTGAAGCGGTCAAGCGGGGGCAGGGCGAGGGCAACTGGCGCATGCTGTCAACTTTTCCGTATTAGGCCTCGCGAAAGGCATTGTGCGGCACTATGTCTTGAGCCATCGCGTGACAAGCAGGAATGGCGGAGGGACCCATGGCCCATACGCGGAACGAGGCGCCCAAGCGTCTGGAAGCGGTCGATCCGGTCTGGACGCGGCTCCGCCGCGAGGCCGAAGACATCATGCGCGCGGAACCTTCCCTCTCCGGCCTTGTTCTGTCGAACATCCTGCATCAGCCGAACCTGCACCTTGCCGTGGCACAGCGGGTGTCGTCGCGGCTTGACCATCCGGATGTCACTGGGGCGCTGATCTTCCAGGCGTTCGGCGAACTCCACCAGGCGCAGCCCGAACTGGCCGCCTGGTTGCGCACGGACATCATGGCTGTGCTGGATCGCGATCCGGCATGCAACCGGGTGATAGAACCGGTGCTGTTCTTCAAAGGGTTCCAGGCCATTCAGACGCATCGCCTGGCACACTGGCTGTGGATGAACGGTCGGAAGGATTTCGCCCTGTATCTCCAGAGCCGCTCGTCCACGATCTTCCAGGTGGACATCAATCCGGCGGCGCGGCTTGGCAAGGGCGTGTTCTTCGACCACGCGACCGGGATCGTCATCGGCGAGACGGCGGTCATCGAGGACGACGTGTCGATCCTTCAGGGTGTGACGCTCGGGGGGACAGGCAAGGAGACAGGGGACCGCCATCCCAAGATCGGGCGCGGGGTGATGATCGGGGCCGGCGCAAAGATCCTCGGCAACATCGAGGTTGGTCATTGCGCGCGCATCGCGGCGGGCTCCGTCGTGTTGCAGCCGGTGCCGCACAACAAGACGGTGGCCGGCGTGCCGGCGCGGATCGTTGGCGAGGCCGGTTGCGCCGAGCCTTCGCGCGCCATGGATCAGTTGCTGCACGAGGCAGGCTGACCGCTTGCTCTCGCCTGCCGCTCGTGGCAAGGCTCTCCCAGTCAGCAGACCGCATCGCGGGTTGGGAGAAGTGTCTTGGAGAAGCCGGATATTCAGCGCGTCGAAAACTACCTCCGGCGCACCTTCAACAATGCCAGCATCAAGGTTCTGGCACGGGCGAAGAAGAAGGATTCCGCCGAGGTCTTCATCGGTGACGAGTTCATCGGCCTGATCTTCGAGGACAAGGAAGACGGCGACCTGTCCTACAATTTCCAGATGGCGATCCTCGATACCGATCTGGATTGACACTGAAGGCGACGGCGATCGATCCTGCCTGTCGCGCCGCGCTACGAGCGACCTTCACCGCGCCTTCAGGCGAGTGACCAGCGCACGAACGCCACCCGACAGGGCCTGCCACTCGACCAGAAGCCGAGGCGAGAACCGAACCTGGAGTTCCATGCCGGTGATTCGGGTCTGCCAAAGGCACAGGTCTTCGGTGGTGTTGCCGAGTTTCCGGATGGGACAGCGCGCGGAGAAGACGCGCTCGTCCGGCGAAGATACGAAAAGCTCCTCACCTTCGTATGGTGTGCCAGCACGGAAGCGTCGCATCACGAGTCCGCCCGGGTTGGACCAGGCTTCCTGCGCCAGAAAGCGCGCATAGAGCTCCCCAGGGCGATCGGTGGGGTCGATGTCGCCGGGCGTGGCCGCGCGCGGGGCTGCATCCTCCAGGCCAATGAACACCATGCCCCTGTCGATCTCGGCTTTCGTCGCAGCGGCCGCGCCGCGCAAGTCCGGCCACAACAAGGCTAGGTCGATACGGTTCAGCGCACCGCCATTGCGCAGGTCAGGATCGCGCACCATCGCGCGTGGAACGAGAACTTTCTGGCTGCCGATGAAGAACTCGGCGGCGCCCGCGGGAGGCGTGCGCTCCACGTAGATCCTTCTCGCGAGCAGTCCTGCGGCTGCGGCAATCACCAGTAGCACAGCCAAAACGGCGATACGCAGCATGACCCGGACAGCGCCCCCTCGCTTCTGCTCCACGCTACGCGATTCGATGCCGGTCGGCATGAAGCTCGCTAGGGGCGGAGTGTTGCCGCAACCTCCAGGCGGCGTTGTTCGTGAACGGGACGAAAGCATGTCCGCTTTTCAACTCGAATATGTGTTGATGTCAGCCGCCGGCATGGCGTTCGCCGGCGTACTGGCCGAGGCGTTTCACCTGATTTCAGGCTGCCGGGTCAGCTTCTCGCTGTTCGGGCAGGGTCGGGGACGCGCCTGGCTCGCCGCTCCGCTCCTGTTCGCGACGGGACCGTTTGTCCTGCTGCGGAACAACTATCGCGCCTATGTACTTGAAGGGCGTCCGCTTCGTTTCGTGCTGGCCGGCGCGGCAGTCGCGACGGTCTGGGCGCTTCTCACGGGGTTCCTGCTGCTCGGCCTCGCGGAATGGGCGTCGGGCTAAGTAGAAAAGGGGTGGAGCCGGCCTTCCGGGGAAGAAGGCCGGCTCCGATAAGTCCGGTCTTGGGGACGGGGAGGGTGGGGACGCGACCGGACCTAAGCTTTGAACATCATCAGTTCCTTGTTCCGGCCACCGTCGAGGTGTCGTAGCCGCCCAGGGAAACCCAACGGTTCGGGTTGTCCTGTGCCTGACGCTTGATGAACCGGTATCCTGTTTCCGACCAGGCCAGGACCTTCGGCGCCTGGTTGTCGAGAATGAAGTCGCCACGGTCGGTCTTGACGGTCAGCACGGCATGCCCGTCACCCTTGTGGTCCCGCACCACCGTGATCAGCAGCGCCTGGCGGGGGAAGCCGGCCCGGATCAGGCGCTTGCGCTTCTCCAGCACATAATCTTCGCAGTCGCCCTTGCCCTCCGTCGGATAGGACCAGTGCTCAACAACGCCATGGTGCTCCATGTCGGTGATTGGGGCGATCTCGCGGTTCACCGCGGCGTTGATGCGCAGGATCTCGCGCCAGTTGCCTTCGTTCAGGGAAACGATGGAGGGGCGCGTCTGCGGCACATTGCAGTCCGACGGTTCCCGTTCGCAGAACTCGACCCAGCCGATCGGAGGGCTGGTCTGCTGGCCGGCCGGAGCGATGTTTGAATTCAGCTGCTGTGCCGTTGCGAACTGGCCGCCAATGCACGTCAGCAGCGTTGCCGCAAAGACAATCCTCGATATCTGAGTAAGACCGTTGCCCAACATTTGCCGTTCCCCGTTGTTGAGCGGAGAATGCCGGCTCTCTTCTTTATTTCACTTGGGATTTTGCGCTAGAAACGTGCGTATTGGATTCAGGATTTGGCAGTGAATTGTCAACACAACAGTAGGGTTGTCAAAGTACGAAGATCGAGCCAATCGGATTATGATATTGAAATATCACATTAAAATGGCGCGCATGCAGGGGAATCAGAAAATTCTATGTAGTGCAGTGACGTAGTATCAACCAGTATTATTCAGAAAATGAAATGGTTTATGGCCGTTCACGGTGTTGGGCGCCCGGCTTTTGGCCGCATTTCGACCGCAAAGCGGCCCGCCGGCGGCCTGTTCCATGACGCGCTGGTGCGCGTGGCGGCCAGGCCAAGTGCGCGGTCGTGCTCAAGGATCAGGTGTCCCTGTCGCCCGGGAGTCTGGTGCCGTCAGGGTTCTGGCTACTCCGGCCGAGGCAGAGAGTTCGGCCGGCAGCGCCTTGCCGCCGTACATGTGACGGTCGGAGCTCGGGCAGGAGCAATGTGCAGTGTCCGTCGGACTGGTTCAGCCCGGTCCTGCCCTTCAAGCCGAGGCAGTCTTGCGCGGCTGCGACCTCACGGTCGGCGGTGCCTCAGACCTGAAAGGCCTCGGGCGCTGGCGCTCGGGTGAATTCGACCGCGATGCCGCGCTCGAACACGCGTACAACCTTGGCGGGAGTCTGGTTGAGCAGAATCATCTCGCCCTTGTTGAACGGCAAATCTGTGTTGAAAGCCGCACCGGAAAGGGAAACGTCGATCAGCCGGACCATGATTTCCGATCCGGATGCCGTTACCAGCCTTGCATGTGGATTGCGGGGCACGTGGCGCTCATGCCGGCGGTCTTCGGGCAGGCCGAGCTCGCTGCGGTTCGCAAGCCAGGTCAACTGCGCTGCCAGTTTGTCGCGCCTTCGCAACGTGGCCGTGATGGTCATTGCAAAGCCGTCCGGCGTTCTGCGGGCGATGTTGCCCTCAATGCGCCCGACGGTCTCGAGATAAGCCACGACGCGATCGTTCACGTTGCCAGCCGCCGTGCACCGCAGGCGGACGCCGCCGGGGGACATGTCGACGGTCATGCATTCATGTTCCGTGCGATCCGGAAGCATGTATCTCCCGTGCAGCGCGACTTCGACGCGCTGGAAACGGCGCAGGTCGACAGGACGGACGGAAATGCGGGAGTTCGGAACGAGCACAGTGAGCGATCCAGGCAATCTGTTTGTCAAACCGACGAAACCGGTGCCTGAGACACTATTCGTGCACCCCTTAAGATTGGCTTAAGCCTAACAAAGGGTTGTGCGTTGCGACTAGACGTATTGCTTTGCTCAAAATCCTGGCGAGCCGCCGTTGAATACCACGAGATGGCCGCGCCGCTCTCCCTTGTGCCCATCGATAACCACACCCGCTGTCGGAGGGTGCAAATGCCGGGTATCGCGCTCTCCAATGACGCGAAAGGACAGGATCTCAAGTCCGGCTCCGGTGCCCAGGGCGAAACGGTCCTGGCGCTTGTAGGCGAGCGATCCGAACAGCATCACGCCTGCGCGGCCGTTCTGGAGTAGCGGCAACACCAGCAATTCCGCGTCGAAGCTGCGTCGATCCGCCATCAGCACGGAGACTCCAGCGACAACAGGAAACTGGTCCTCGGTGGCCGTCAGAAGGATTTCTCCACCGTCATCCGCGGCGGCCTGGGTCAGGACCGACAGGAATTCCCGCCCCCGGAGTTCCTGTCCAAACACCACGCAGAGGCTTGAGCCGGCCAGCCGGAACCGAAACGCGCCCTCAGCGTCCCGCTCCAGCAGGAAGACGTCCGCAAGATGGCGTCCCAGTGCGACCGGATCGATGGCGTTTCGCTCGGGTGCGGTCGCACCGGCACGCAGGCGACGCCAGTACGCAAAGATGTGCTTGCTCGATTCAAACCGCATGACGTGCCCTGGTCCTGTTTCTTGCTGGCACGCCGGGTCGCACAAGTGCCCTGTTTCAGGGCAGGGCGCCGCGCCATCTGGCCAACGGAGGGTGCGGTGCAGGGAACATGCCTAACGGGACCTTCCAGAACCCGACGGCGGGTTTAACGTTAATTCGGGTGAGGGTTTGCGGTTTTGCCCGGTTCATGAGACCTTTACTGCGCTCCAAACGAATTCGCCGCCGCGTCGTCCAGCTCCCGACGCGGCGGTTTCTTTTTGTGCGGCCGGATGTCCGTTCAAAATTTCCGGTTGCAAACGGCCAATCACCGGGCAATCCTGCGCTACGTCCGGCCATAAGGACGGGATACGGCGGTCGCCGCATCTCACGGCGATCCCGCAGAGCGGAGGAACGCCATGATTGTTTCCCACATTCTCGATCAGAAGGGGCGTGACGTAGCCACGACGCGTCCGCACCTGACCATGATGGATGTCGTGCGGCACTTGGGAGATCGGCGCATCGGCGCGCTGGTCGTGACGGGCGCGGATGGCGCGATCCTGGGTATCGTCTCGGAACGCGATGTGGTGAAGGCGATGGCCAAGGGCGGGGCGGCCGCGCTCGAAGACCCGGTGTCGCGACACATGACGGCAAAGGTCGTCACCTGCGCACCCGAGGATCATGCCGATACGGTGATGGAGGCGATGACTGCCGGGAAGTTCCGCCACATGCCGGTAGAGGCCGGCGGAAAGCTGGCCGGCATCATTTCGATCGGAGACGTCGTGAAGGCACGCATCGAGCAGATGGCCAGCGAAAGCCAGGCGCTGCGCGACTACATCACGATGTCCTGAGCCTTCGGGCTCATGCGCCTCTGAGGGCTGCGTAGGCCTCGCGGATTTCCGGCAGCATTCTCTCGGCTGCTTCCGAGCCGATAGCAATCGCTTCATCGGCCCGGTGAAATTCAAACAGGCCGATCTTGGCCATCTTGGGAGCGATCATCACATCCGGAGGATCGCCGGCCAGACGCGAGCGGGCGATACGATCTTGCGTGATGTTGATGGTTTCCACCATGACGGCGGCGATCGAGGGCGGGCTTTCGCTATTTGAGCGCGGATTGAAGTATCCGGTCACGGCATGCGCCGCGTTTCGCATCGGCTTAAGAAATCCGCCTTCGGCTGCGGCAGACTCCGGCACCGGAGGTGGTGAAGCATGATGGTCTGCGATCACCGTGCCACGCCCGAAGGTTTCTGTGTTGACGTTCACCGCAATAACAAGGTCCGCGCCGAGCGCGCGCGCCGTCGTGATCGGGATTGGATTGACCATAGCGCCATCGAGAAGCCACTTGCCGCCAACACGCACCGGCTCGAAGACACCGGGGATGGCGTAGGAGGCGCGCATCGCGGTCACCAGGTGGCCCCGAGTCAGCCAGACTTCGTGACCTGAACCGAATTCGGTGGTCACCGCCGCAAAGCGGGTCGGAAGATTTTCGATGGTGCGGTCCTTCAGGCCGTCTTCCAGCATGTCGCGCAGGCGACGCCCGCCCATCAGTCCGGTTCTGGACAGGTTGAGGTCAAGCAGGCTGAACACGCCGCGCTTGGTGAGGCGGCGCGCGAAAATCTCCAGTTGGTCGAGACCGCCGGCACTCCAGCAGCCGCCGACGACCGCGCCGATCGATGTTCCCGTGATGATCTTCGGCCGCAGGCCTTCGCGTTCGAGGACGCGCAGGATGCCGATGTGGGCCCAGCCGCGCGCCGCGCCCGCGCCGAGCGCCAGAGCGATGACCGGTGGCTGCGGACGGCTGACCGGCTGCTCCTGCTCCTCAGCAGGGGGCTGCGGGTCGCGTCGGAAATTGAGGACGGCAAGCAAGGCTTCCTCCAGCAACTCAGTCGGGTTCATCCTCCCGGACGACCCATGGCGCGACCCGGTGACAAGCTTGCGACTGAAGTATGACTGAACCGCTAAGCGCCTGAACTGCCGTTGAATATCAGAGTTAGCGAACCGTCATCGGCACGCCTGACGCTGCGGTAGAAACAGCTGCGCCGGCTGGTATGGCAGGCCGGACCCGTTTGCTGCACCTTCAACAGGATCGCGTCCTGATCGCAGTCAATGCTGATCTCGACGACCTGCTGCACGTGGCCGCTGCTTTCGCCCTTGCGCCAGAACTTGCGACGCGACCGCGACCAGTACCAGGCTTCGCCGGTATCGATCGTGCGCGCGAGCGCCTCCGCGTTCATCCAGGCCAGCATCAGCACCTCACCGCTTGACGCATCCTGGGCGATTGCGGGGATCAGACCGTTCGCATCGAATGTCGGTGTCAGCCGTTGTCCCTCTTCGGTGTCCAACTTGGTTCCGGCCGGGGCGAAGGGCGTTGCGCGCGTCCACATGTGCGTCCTGTCGGACTGCGCGAGGCTCAAGTCAAGGCCTCGCCTTTCCGGGCCTTCGCGCCTACAATGCGCCTGCGATGCTGAACGACGTGTACAATCAACGTATTCTTGAGCTGGCAGCGGACATTCCCAGGCTCGGCCGACTGCCGCAGCCGCAGGCCACGGCCACCGCGCATTCGAAACTGTGCGGCTCAACCGTGACCGTCGATCTCTGCCTGAACGATGGCCGCGTGAGTGCGTTCGCGCATGACGTGAAGGCTTGCGCACTCGGGCAGGCCGCATCCTCGATCATGGCGAGGAATATCATCGGATCGACGCCGGACGAGTTGCGCGCCATCCGGGAAACGGTCCGCCGCATGCTGAAGGAGAACGGCACTGCGCCAAGTGATGGACGCTGGAGCGACCTGCGGGTGCTGGAACCGGTGCGCGACTACAAGGCGCGCCACGCTTCAACCCTGTTGACGTTCGATGCTGTCTGCGAGGCGTTGGGAAAGATCGAGGCGCAGGCCGCCGCCCAGCAGCAATAGCCAGGACATCGACTTTCAGCGTTCGGGCTGTCCAGCCCCGCGGGGTTCCGGCTCGGACGAAGCACGGGCGCGGAAGCCGTCACAGGCAGCAACCCAGGGCCGATACTGCTCAGGCAAATTCCCAAGGGCGAGCTTCAGGCTGTAGACGCTGTCATTGCCCTCGTCGATCCGGAGGCTGAGGCCATCGGACGGGCGGGTGACGGCATTCTCGACGACTTCGGAAACCACCGTGCCCGCCTTGGCGATCCAGGCGCCCGGGTTGCGCGCCGTCAGTCGGTTAAACGTTGCCGGCATCGCGCGGATGTCCTTTCCGGATATGGCGATGACCGCGTCCTTCGTGCCGGAAACCAGCAGGACCCGCCTGAGCGCCACCGGCCGATCCTCCGGGAGGCTCTTGCTGACGCTGAGCTCGAGGCGCGCGTTGTGGAAGCCCCTGGTTGCGTTGCAGGTGAATTCTAGCTGGAAATTGGCTCCGGCACGCTCCGCTCCGGGCAGGGGCCCGCCTGTCACCAGCGTGGCCGTCGATCTGCCGACGAGCAGCCCCCAGTTGCCTTCGCGCGCCAGCAACGGCGTTGCGTGCTCGATAGACGCCACGCGAAGGTCCGTGATTTCCTTCGGCGTCAGGCGCCTGATCTGCCCCTTGTGCGGTGTCGTCGAGGCCAACTCGAATAGACGCAGGTCGACATCCATTTTCTGGAGGTAGACGACGATGCGGCTGGCGGTCCGCTGGGCGTTTTCGATGTCACGCGAGACGTAATTCTGCTGGTGCAGCTTCTCCGCCTTGTCGCTGGGCCAAAACATATGCACGCCGTAGGTGGCGCTGGCCGGGATGGTGCGCTTGACCCCGCCGAGAAACGCATAGGCGCAGGACGAATTGCATTGGCCGGAGTTCGGGGAGAGCTGGTGCCGGCGCAAGGGCGGGGCATCGCCCGACCCGACCATTTCCGCTGTGCCGACCGGGAGGGAGCGGCCGATTGAAACCTTGGCGGACAGCTTGCGCAGCCGTTCGCCCAGTTCGAGGCCACCGTTGATGCTGCCTCCGGAGGAGTCGAAATAGATCGTTAGTCCGGTGATATCGTGCTTCTTGAGAAACTCATCGAAATCCTTGGGCGTGTCGCGGACAATGCCGCCGCGCGCGCTGACCCAGCGAATCTGCTTGTCACGGGGCGCTTCCGGATCGTTCGTGGCCAGTTCGAAGACCATGCGGTCCGGTGCCCCTTCCGCCGAAGCGGGGGCTCGCCGTTGCTGTGCATGGGCGGCATTGGTCGCTGCCGCGGTCGCGGCGGCAATCGACAACGCGAGCAGCATGATCCTGGCCTGCATGCGCCAAGGATCGGCGCGCTCAGGCTTCAGGTCAAGACTGGAGCGCGCTTAGAGCCCCTCAGAAGCCGGAAATGGGAAACGAATAGGCAAGCTGTAGGCCAACAATGAACTGGTTCGAGGAACCGATTCTTTTGACGATCGGGCTGTTGCCGGGCTCGTTCGCAAGCCTGTTGTACCCACCATGCAGCGTGGCGGACCAGGAATCGTTAAACTGGTAGCCCAACGACGAATAGACACCATAGGACTTCACGCCACCGCCGGCATTGTAGGTCCAGACCAGCGCATTGCGCGAGGCATCAAGCGCCGTCACGCCGAAATTCGTGCGCATGAACTTCGAATCCGCGACTTCGAGGCGCGGGCCGATGGCAAAGGTGAAGCGGTCGAAAGCCTGCACCCAGTCGAGGCCGAAGTTGGCGTGGAAACCGTCCTGGCTGCGGAAACCATGCCGGGCTTCCGCGCGGGCGCGCAAATTCGGGGTGATCCAGAAATTGGCAAACACACCGGGTTCGACTGTCCATTTCACATCATGGATGCCGGCGAGCCGCCAATCGCCGCCATTGTAACGGCCGGAGCGGATACGGGCCACCGGGCCCATTTCAAAAGGGCCGGTGTCGACCAGCGAAAACCCGATGCCATCATCGGGCGAGGACCACTTGGGCTTGGTTCCGGCACGGCGGAATGACAAAGAGGGATAGGCGATGAAGCCGTTGGTGTCCGCGCCATCCCACTTCGGGCCGCTTACCGCATTCGCCTTGACGGTGACGATCCATCCCGAAGCCGGCGTCGGCGTATAGGGGGTAGGCTTGTCGGCGGCCATGGCGGAACCAGCGACAGTCATGGCAAACGCGCAGGCGATCGAACGGTTGGCAAACACGGCAGAATCCCCGACAAGATTTCTGCTCAAACCTAGTAGGTCAGTGTTAACCCGCCGGCAAGAGATGTGGTTAACGGCTTGCTGACCGGTCGCCTTCGCAAGCCCGATCTGTTAAGGATTTCCGGGGTCTGCGGCATGAAAACATCACTTTTGTCCTTGCCTGGGCGCGCCGCATCGCTGGCGCTGATCGGCCTGATCCGGCTGTATCGCTACACGCTTTCTGCCTTCATGGGGCGGACCTGCCGCTACCTTCCGACCTGTTCGGAATACACCGAGGAGGCTATCCGCCGGCATGGTGCCTGGGCGGGCGGCTGGATCGGCTTCGCGCGCATCTGCCGCTGCCGGCCGGGCGGGGCCA